>JGI24125J20156_1000323_pt1 | contig 12580 bp, 13 predicted proteins | sample Subbio12Aug_8Bad_FD_20156 | JGI IMG/M metagenome (IMG submission 20156) | reverse complement strand
TTATGTCCCCTACCCAATTGAGGTGCAAGTGGGCGGCGCAACCATCTTTGTAGTAGATGTAGAGAAATTCGTGAGGTTCTAGGCCTTGTGGGATAGCATCGTAGGCCATTTGCCCATCGTCTCCCTGCTGCGGCGTGTTGCGCGCTCAGAACGCGTGGGGCACGCCTATTTGTTTGTGGGTCAGCGTGGAGTAGGTAAATATACATTGGCCAAGGCTTTTGCAGCACATATTCTCTGCTTGTCTAATCAAGGCCCCTGCGGCGTATGTGAAAGCTGTCGACTCTTGGCTAGCGATAGTAATCCTGACTTGGTCGAGATTTTGCCGCAGGGTCAGAGTTTTCGCATTAGTCAAATTCGGGAACTCAACCGACACTGTTTACTGCGACCAAGCCTTGGCACCCGTCGGGTGTATATATTGCATAATGTGGAGAAACTTACTGCTGATGCCGCCAATAGTTTCTTGCGTACGCTTGAGGAGCCACCACCGCACGTTACCTTTGTGCTCCTAGCTAGTACACAGGATGTGATAAGTACCATTCTGTCTCGTTGTCAAGTCTTAAGATTTCCCTCACTGACCTATGACGAAACCTTAGCGGTAGTAAGGGCGAGCGGTATACTACCTGCAGAGAAAGCTGAGCAAATTGCCAAGAGGGGCTTGGGTTCTCCGGGAGATGCTCTAAATATGATGACCCCTACCTATCGTGCTACTATCAGCATGGCACAGGAACTTGCTTATGCTTGGCCACTCCTTGGCATAGAGGACAAGCTATTGTGGGTAAAACGCCTAGAAGAAGGTCGCGACGAGTTGACCGTTATACTAGAGTATTTGTCAGTGTGGGTGAGAGATGTTATGCTATTTAAGCTAGGCTTATACGAATATATAGTCTCAGAGCCTAGCGAAGAGATACAAAGGCAGGCTCAGATGGCAGACATCGCTCTCTTGCTCGATAGGTGGCAGTCCTTAGCCTCTCTGCAATCTAAAATTCGTAGCAATGTGAACCGTAAATTAGTTATTGATGAACTGCTTTTAGTTTAAAGAGGTGAAAAGATGCCTAATGTTGTAGGAATTAGGTTTAAGCGTGCTGGGAAAGTTTATTATTTTGACCCCGGAGATCTTATTTTGGAGCCGGGTGAGTTTTGTGTTGTGGAGACTGCACGCGGGTTAGAATACGGTGAGGTAGCGGGCAGGCCACGCGAGGTTGACGAGGGGAGTGTCGTAGCTCCTCTTAAAAGTGTAATCCGTAAGGCTACGCAAGAAGATCATGACCGTGTTTTAACTAATGATCACTTTGAACAAGAGGCCTTCAAAGTGGCTCAAGACAAGATCGTCACTCATGCCCTCGACATGAAGTTGGTCGACGTTGAGTACACATTTGACGGTTCTAAAATCTTGTTTTATTTCACCGCTGATGGCCGGGTTGATTTTCGGGAACTGGTAAAAGACCTCGCCGGTGTATTCAAAACTAGGATTGAGCTAAGGCAGATTGGCGTAAGAGACGAAGCTAAGATGTTAGGTGGGCTTGGCCCTTGTGGGCGCATGCTATGTTGCGCTACATTCTTGGGGGATTTTGCGCCCGTATCAATCAAAATGGCCAAAGAGCAGAACCTTTCTTTGAATCCTGCCAAAATATCCGGGTTATGTGGTCGACTCATGTGTTGTTTGCGTTTTGAATGCAATCTGCCCGAGGTGCTGGCATCTCTGCGGACGGAGTCTCAGCGTAAGCAGGAGGACGAAGTAGAGGGTTGTGCTACTTGTTCTGGTTGCCAGTGTGACTCTAGGCAGGAGAAGGGCGGATAGCCCTTTTTCTTTAATTGATAGGAATTGCATGCCTTGGTAAAGAAACTACCTATGGGGGTGGGAGTATGCCGAAGTCAAGTCGAGAGGTGCGCACATTGGGATTACTAGTGGTTGCCATTCTGTTGATAGCGGTGGGGCTGATATCATACATGTCGTCAGAATGGGAACTTAGTTTAGGGCCAACAACTCCCGTAACAACACTGCCTCCTAAGGATTCGGCTTCGCAAGAGCTGGCACCATTGCAGGCCATGGGTCTGATACAAGGATTGGCAGTTACAGATATTGGGCTGCCGTCTCAGGTGGCGGTGGGCTTAGATCGGCTCTATGTAGCTGACGCATATGCATCCGTGGGAGTATTAAAAGTTTTTGACTTCAAGGGTACTCATCTATTTAGTTTTGGTAATATTGGCCAAGGTGAGCTAAGTTACGTAGTGGGTATCGCTGTAAATGATGCTGGCGATATAGTAGTGCTGGATACTAGCACTACTATATTTGTATACAGCCCGGAAGGCAAACTCCACAAAGTAATGGATCTAGACAAAGGCTCTCGTCCAGAACTGGCGTGGGCTCGCGCTGTGCAGCCTACAGGCGATGGCTATTACGTTCTTGCGCTAGACAAGGTATATAGTTTTGATTTAGAGGGTCGTTACACAGGCTCATCGTCACCGAAGGGTGACGATGAGCGGCTAGCCATGTCGCCTTCAGAGTTCTATTTAGGACCATCGGGGCTAGCAGCGTATGGCACTTCGCTATGGGTTAGCGATTCGGTAAACGGTAGGCTCTTGCGTCTGGGGTCTAACGGACGATTTGATCAGAGTGTCACGCTCCCCACTAAGGATGGTATTGATCCTTATCCTACGGCAATCCAGATTGATGACTACGGGAACTTCTTGGTCGTTGATGCCGCTCGACAGGTATTGCTTAAGCTCTTGCCTAGTGGCGAGCCATTAAGTGAGGCTAAAATCGGGTCTGCTTCAGTCCTAGATGGCCCCGATGATGTCTTTAGTCTGGCCTTAGCTCACAACGGCATGTTGTTCCTTAGCGACTCGCATACTGGGACCGTAAACCTTTGGGATGTATCACAAGGTCTTAAGTTAGGCGAAGACTTGGTCAATGCTAGTGCACGTTTCCTGTTCCCAAGAGTCGTTGCTGTCTTGGGCAATGATGTCTATATATCTAGTAGTGAGCCGCGATTGGGTAAGGAAATGGAGCACAAGGTTTTAAAAACTGATTTTGCAGGCTTAGCAGTACAAGAGTTTGTTACATCTTGGGACGGGGAGCCTCTGCATGGACCGGTAAGCATTAAGTTTTACGATAATCATGTTTATATACTGGATGGCTCCCGTGTCCTAGTGTTGGAGCAGGATGGCACACCCCTCAGGACTATCGGTGACGAAACGGCGGATTGGGGCGGCTTCGGTACTGCCTACTTGCTTGGGTATGCGACAGGACCACAGGGCCTAGCCTTTGATAACCAGGGCAATGTATGGGTGGCAGATACCAATAGACAACGCCTAGTGGTCTTTGATAGGAGTGGCGGGTTTCTAACTCAGATAGCTCTGGGAGACCAAGTTTGGCCCCAGTCTCTCGCTTTCTCGCCCGATGGTACTTTGTTAGTTCTCAATGGTTACGAAGGCCAGATTATTAGGATGGATACATCGGGCAGTATCTTGACTACTTTTGGTAGCCCTGGTCACGGGGTTGGTGAACTGGGAGTCATTGCGGATATGAATAGCCTGGATGGTCCTCGTGATTTGGTGGTTAGTAATGAGGGGTATATTTACGTTGTAGACACGTATAACAGCCGAATTGTGACCTTTACGGCCAAAGGAACATTTGAAGCTGCAGCAGGAACATTTGGTAGCGCAATGGGAGAGGTCTACTTACCTTCTGGCATAACATACCATGCAGAAAGTGACTTTTTCTTTCTAGCAGATACCTATAATCATCGCGTGCAGATGTTTAAAATTCAGTGAGGTGAGGCACATATGGCCCTGCTTTCAGGAGAACGCTTAGATGACTTGCGGCGGGCAGGTTTGCGCATTGTTCAGAGCTCCGATGCGTTTTGTTTTAGTATTGACGCGGTGCTTTTGGCCCACTTTGCTACAATAAAAACTGGCGACGTTATTATCGACCTTGGTACTGGAAGTGGGGTCATTCCCTTGCTTATGAGCACCAGGGGGGAGCGTCTACGCATTACAGGCCTAGAGTTGAACGCAATTGTGGCGGATAGGGCAAGGCGTAGTATAGAGATCAACCAACTGACTCATTGTATTAGCATTGTGCAAGGAGATCTCAAGGAGGCAGCAAAAATCTTTGGGCACGAGTGTTTTACTCTCGTGGTTTCTAATCCCCCGTATCTCCCCATAGGTATTGGCGAAATTAGCCAGAGTAGTACACGGTGTATGGCTCGCCATGAAGTCACGGCTACATTACACGACGTAGTTAAGGCTAGCGCCGATTTACTATCTACTGGGGGCAGATTGGCATTGGTACATCGCCCATCTAGAATGGCAGATATTTTTTGTGCCCTGAGAGAATATAGGTTAGAACCCAAGCGATTGCGGTTAGTTCATCCTGCAGCAGGGAAAGAGGCTAACATGGTACTCCTTGAGGCCATAAAAAACGCCAAGCCTGATCTCAGAGTTGGGAAACCCATCTATATCCATGAAGCTGATGGCAGTTATACCACACAAATTGTATCGTTGTATGCAGGAGGAGAATTAGATTGACGGGTAAACTGGTAATTTGTGCTACACCCATCGGTAATTTGGGAGATGCTTCTCCACGCTTGCTTGAAGCACTGCGCTCTGCCGACTTAATTGCGGCGGAGGACACCCGTCGTACGTTAAATTTGCTGAGGCACTTTGGCATTGTTACCCAAGTGCTAAGCTACCACGAGCATAGCACACAGCACAAGCACGAGGCCCTACTGCATCATCTCTCGCTGGGGAAGACTGTGGCGTTAGTCAGTGATGCCGGGACACCTGGCATTTCTGATCCTGGGGAGGAGCTTATCCGCGATGCCATTGATGGTGGAGTGGAGGTCACTATTATTCCAGGGCCCATGGCAGGAGTGGCAGCATTGGTTATCTCGGGGTTGCCCACTGGACGGTTTGCTTTTGAAGGTTTCCTGCCCCGGGGCAAGCGCGAGCGTCGCCAGGTCTTGGCTAATCTGCAGAGCGAAGCACGCAGTCTAGTATTCTACGAGGCGCCCCATCGAATTAAGGATACTTTGGGAGACATGTATGATGCGTGGGGAGACCGTCGCGCTGCTTTAGTGCGCGAGCTTACCAAGGCCTTTGAGGAAGTGAAGAGAGGCACGCTAAGTCAGCTTTTAGACCACTTTGCAGTTAATGAAGCACGCGGCGAAATGGTCTTAGTTATAGAGGGTAATGACGCGCCGCCCAGCCTGGGAGAAGGGGTATCACCAGAGCACCTGCTTGAGATATTGTTGAGTGAGGGGTACAGTCCAGCTCAAGCTGTGCGGCGGGCGGTTAAGCAGTGCAACATGCCGCGTGAGGAGCTTTATCGACTGGCCATGCAATTGGGGAACGCGCAGGAATAATTTAAACTATGACGACTCTGCTCCTAAAGAAATAAAAAAAGGCGCCGAAGGCGCCCTTTTTTGTAGGCTAGCGAATTTGCTCTGACAAAAGTTTTAAGCAATCATTGCATATGTTTTTGCCCTTGTAATTGACAACCTGTTCAGCGCTATGACAGAAAATGCAAGCTGGCTCGTATTTCTTGAGGATAATCTTCTCGCCATCAACATAAATCTCTAGGGAATCCTTTTCATCGATTCCTAGTGTACGGCGAAGCTCGATTGGGATAACTACGCGACCGAGCTCGTCTACCTTACGAACAATACCTGTAGACTTCACTGTAAACCCTCCCTCCTTACACGATTCGACATATTTCTACACCCAAAAATAGCATACCAGCCTTGTCAATAGCTGTCAATATGGTTTGTACAAAAGATTTTCTTATAGTTTAACTCTCACTTACTTTTCTTAGTGTACCAGATAGAACTATAACTTGACAGTTATTCTTCTAAATAATACAATTTTGGCGAGTTATGTTTCTTGAAAAAAGCTTTTTCTGATTATTATTGCAGTCTGCCTAGTGTTCTTAACTATATGAATCTGGTCGGGAAAGCAAAGTGCTATTTGTTTCGTTAGTCCTGGCCTCAACGCCAATTGAACTTGACTACTCTCTGATTACATGCTTAGAATATATCAAATCCAGCACGGCCCTTGCCCCGGTACTAGCTGGGCGCAAGGGCATGATTGTTGCATAGGGAGGATTACAATTGAGCAAAATGAAGTACTATTTAACAACACCTGTGTACTATACAAACGCCAATATTCACGTAGGGCACGCCTATACCACGGTCATCGCTGACGCCATTGCTCGCTACAAGCGTCTTCAAGGCTTCGATGTATGTTTTCTGACCGGGACAGATGAACATGGTCAGAAAGTTGAGCGCAAAGCGGTAGCCGCTGGCCTTTCTCCCAAAGTATATGTTGATGGGCTGGTTGAAGACATAAAGAAGATTTGGGGACTACTTGACGTGTCCTACGATGTCTTTATTCGTACGACAGATGAGCATCACAAAGAGCAGGTACAGCGAATATTTCAGCGGCTCTACGAACAAGGGGACATTTATAAGAGCGAGTACCAAGGGAATTATTGTGTTGATTGCGAGTCGTTTTGGACTGAGCGTCAAGTAGTGGATTGCAAATGCCCCGATTGCGGACGGGCCGTACAATGGGTTACAGAAGAGAGCTATTTCTTTAAGCTTGCTAAGTATCAAGAACGGCTGCAACAACATCTAGATAATAATCCAGAGTTTATCCAGCCTCTGTCACGCCGCAACGAGATGATTAACAACTTTCTCAAGCCGGGGCTCTCTGATCTTTGTGTTTCGCGTACCACCCATAAGTGGGGGATTCCAGTCCCCTTTGACGAAAAGCATGTAATTTACGTGTGGCTGGATGCCCTAAGCAACTACATTACAGCTATTGGCTACGGGAGTAATCTTAAAGACTTTGAGCGCTTCTGGCCGGCGGATTTACACCTCATGGGTAAGGAGATAGTCCGCTTTCATACAATAATTTGGCCGATACTGCTTTTGGCGTTGGACTTGCCGTTGCCTAAAATGGTATACGGGCATGGTTGGTTGCTTTTTGGCAATGACAAAATGTCAAAATCTAAAGGCAATGTTGTTGCCCCTCGTGATCTAGTGGATAAGTATGGCACTGATGCGCTGCGCTACTACTTGCTGCGGGAAATTCCTTTTGGCAGTGACGGCAACTTCACAGAGGAGTTGCTGGTAAATCGTTTAAATGCCGATTTAGCGAATGACTTGGGCAACCTGTTAAGTCGTACGGTGGCCATGATTGAGAAGTACTTTGGCGGTGAAATACCAGTGGATGTCATCCATCAACCAATTGATGCTGAGCTTAGGGCCCAAGCTCAAGCGGCTTTAGGAGTGCTAGAAATTGAGATGGATAGGCTTCAATTTAATGGTGCGCTCACAGCAGTGATGGATGTGGTCAGGCGCGCCAACAAATACATCGATGAGACTGCGCCTTGGGTACTAGCTAGGGAAGAAGCCCAAAAAGCCCGCTTGGGGACAGTGCTCTACAACTTAGCGGAAACTTTGCGCATTTGTTCAATATTGCTTTTACCATTTATGCCGCACACGCCTCAACGCATTTGGGACCAGTTGGGCATTGGCTCTGTTGAGTATGCCGAGCTTACGGCGTGGGCTCAGGCCAAAACATTCGGGGTACTGCCTCCAGGACTTCGCGTTAAGAAAGGAGAGGCCCTATTTCCACGTGTAGAGTGGGAGCCAGCCAAACTAGAGACAGAATCAGTACTAGAGATGCCTTTAGCTCCAGAAATAGACATTAGCGAGTTTGGCAAGCTTGATCTACGGGTCGTCGAGGTGCTCGAAGCAGAAAAAGTGCTCAAGGCTGACAAGCTACTGAAGCTAACTGTCGCTCTAGGTTCCGAGCGCCGCACTATTGTTGCAGGAATAGCTGCCCATTATAAGCCAGAAGAATTAGTAGGCAAGTTTATTGTTGTTGTCGCAAATCTCAAGTCGGCCAAGATAAGAGGTATAGAATCCCAAGGCATGGTATTAGCAGCGTCATCGGGGGAACTGATGTCTGTTATTTCCCCTGTGCGTGAAGGTATCACGTCTGGCTCTAAGGTAAAATGACCAAGGCCATTGACACTCATGCGCATCTTAACGATAACGCCTTTGCAGATGATATAGGAGAGGTCGTAGCCAGAGCAGTGAGCGGAGGCGTATCTGATATCGTTGTAGTAGGGTATGATCTGGCATCCTCAGAGCATGCCCTGCACCTCGCCCATGCGTACGGCCCCTTATGGGCGGCAGTGGGGATACATCCGCACGATGCGCCTCAAGCTGATAAAACAGGCCTGGAGCATATCTCTACGCTGACGCAAGCCCCTAAGACTGTAGCCATTGGAGAAATTGGCTTGGACTATTACTGGAATACTTGGCCCAAAGAACAACAGCAGCATGCCTTTCGTCAGCAAATAGACCTCGCTAAGAACATGTCTTTGCCATTTATAGTGCATGATAGGGATGCTCATGGAGATGTTTTGGCTATTTTGCGCGAGCATGGCGTCTTTCCAGAAGGGTTTGTGATGCACTGCTTTTCAGGGAGCCCCGAGTTTGCTAGGGAGTGTATTCGTTTGGGCGGCCATATATCGCTTGCGGGTCCGGTTACTTTTCACAATGCGGCTAGGCTCGTAGAGGTAGCCAAAGAAGTTCCGCTTGAACGCCTGCTAGTCGAGACAGACTGCCCGTATTTGTCGCCCCATCCGCATCGAGGTAAACGCAACGAACCGCAGTATGTGCGTCTAGTACTCAGCACAATTGCACAGTTAAGAGGTATTTCTGTCGAGGCCGTTGCAAAGCATACGTCTAGCAACGCAAAAATTCTTTTCGGGCTTAAGGAGAAAGTATGAATGACCTAGTAAGGCCAAGTCGTGTATCCGAACTGCTCCGAGCATATGGCTTAAATCCTAGCAAGGGTTTAGGTCAGAACTTTTTGGTAGATAGACATGCTCTAGAGAAAATCGTTGGAGCAGCTGATGTGCATGATGAAGACGTTTGCCTAGAAATAGGCCCTGGTCTTGGTACATTAACACGGGAGTTAGCCGAGCGTGCTCGCACGGTGTTAGCGATTGAGAAGGATAAGAAGCTGACACCGGTTTTAGCAGAGACGCTTGCGGACTATGCAAATATTGAGCTCCAATTTTCTGATGCTTTGGAAGTAGACTATCGTAAGCTGTTGGAACCATACAGCCCACCCTTTAAGGTAGTGGCCAACCTTCCCTACTATGTAACGACTCCCTTGATAATGCAGCTCTTAGAGACCGGAATAAAGTGGGGGAAAATGGTTTTTTTAGTGCAAAGGGAAGTAGCTGAGCGCATGACGGCTAGGCCTGGAACAGAGGCCTGCGGGTCACTATCGCTGGCAGTTCAGTATTATGCACAGGTTAAAACGATCGCAGTCATACCTCCCAATGCGTTCTTTCCGCCCCCTAAAGTCTCATCTGCAGTAGTGTTGCTCGAGGGGCGCGACAAACCAGGACAGCATTTTGGACTAGTCAATGAGAAGCTGTTTTTCGCGCTCATAAGATCTGCCTTCGGGCAGCGCCGGAAAACTTTACTTAATGCTCTATCAGCCGGCTTAGACGTACCCAAGGCAGATATCCAACGGGCTCTGGCCGGGTGTGGTATACCGGAGAGTTTAAGAGGAGAAACCCTGGGGATAGAGAGCTTTGTTAAGATAGCAAACCAGTTAACATAAGAATCGGAGGTGAGTGTAGGTGTTTGTAAGCCCTACTCGAGGTGAGCTGACTTTAGAGGCGTTAGTATCGGATATCGTTGGATATGTGCGCACGGAAAAATCAGCTGAGTATAGGCTTCTTATTGGCACTGACTCACATACAAAACAAGGGACGCACATGGTTACGGCAATCATCATACAACGGGTGGGCAAAGGTGCACGCTATTTTTATCGCCATTCCCATCACCTTAGCATGCGCAGTCTAAGGCAAAAATTGTTTTATGAGACGTCACTTAGCCTTGATGTGGTGTTTGCACTCCGTGATAAACTAGCTAAGAACTTTTTGGTGGGTCTCAAAATGGAGATTCACGTTGATGCCGGATACGTAGGGCCAACGCGAGACTTAATTCGTGAGGTTGTGGGTATGGTTGTAGCCAATGGTTTGGTTGCGAAAGTTAAGCCCAATTCCTTCGCCGCCTCTGCTGTAGCTGATAGGTTCACTAAATAGGCGGGCGACCGCCTATTTAGCATTTCCGCCCCTGTCTTCATACACTGACGTAAGGGGATATCAGATGATAAGGGTCGGAGATCAGTCAGTAGAAACATCTTTGCCCCCTGTATAGCCGATGTACAAATTTTAGGAGTACGAATTCTTACAGCCAGATAGCGGTAAGCAACTGTAGGTAAAGGTCAAGGGAGGGGAATGCTAATGAGTGTTCAGCGGACTCTCTTCGTAAATGGTCAAGCCGTAGAAGGGACCTCCTCGCTGAGGTACGTAGGTACGGTTATTTATGTTCACCTCACTGCGGTTTTTAACGCCCTAGGTGGACACACGGTGTGGCAAGCGAGAGAAAATCAGGCCGTAGTCACGTGGCGCAATAACATGCTCATTGTACCAACCATAGGCAAGACAATGACTCTGAATGGCGAAAAGAGGCCGGTGTCTCACCCGAGTCAGATCTTTGATGGCAGACTGTATGTGGCTCTTGAGACCTTAGCGGAAGTATTTGCAGGTGTACTGCGCTCCGGTGAGCAAGTGCTAGAACTGACTATTCCTGCGGGGCGATTGAGGTCCCTTAGCTTTGCGGAAGGAAGCATGGTGCTGCAATGGACAGGGAATGAGGGGGTAGAGGCTCTGTCGCAGGCCGAAGGGTTGTCTTTTATTTTGCGGGGCACTACTTGGCCTGACGGTTTAGGTGCCATTACTATAAAAAAGACCCTCCAAGGACACTTGGAGGTAGTAATTGATGCAGTTGGAACGGTGGAACAATCTCTTGGAGAGCAGAGCCTGAGACTTAGCTGGAAGAGTAGTGGCAAAGCGTTAGAGGGAATAGTGATTGCGCTCGATGCCGGTCACGGAGGGCGGCAATCAGGTGCTGTCGGTCACAGTGGCAAACTGGAGAAGGACTTGACGCGAGCAGTGGTGGACAAACTAACTCCCCTGCTAGCCTCGGCTGGAGCAAGCGTTCTGGATGTGCGCCCGGGTGATCAATCTGTTACCTTAACCGAGCGAGTTAATCGGGCCCGTCAAGGCGGTGCAAAAGTCTTCGTAAGCATCCATTACAATGCTTTTGAGAGGGCTGAGGCCAATGGTGCCGAAACCTTTCACGCTGCAGGCAACAAATCCGCAGCGGAACTTGCAGCTCTAGTTCAGGCGGAACTTGTCAGCACGTTAGGTCTCCGCGACCGAGGAGTTAGACAGGCGGCATTCTATGTGGTGCAGGCTTTGCCGGATATTCCGTCTATATTAGTCGAAGTTGGGTTCATCACTAACCCGTCAGAGGAAGCTTGGTTGCTACGCGAGAGCACTATCGCTCTGACGGCGGAAGCAGTAATGCGGGGCTTGTTGCTTTTCTATAGGAAGTAGTAAATTACGTGTCGTTTAAGGTCGAAACTTTTTTCTTGACACATGTTTAGTAGCGTTGCTATAATAATTGCCCTCTGTTGACAACCCTACCTTCGCGATGGTATAATGATGCCAGACAAGCAGGGAAAGGGTGATGTGTTTTGAATAGTAATGTCTTGTCAGACATTAGGCGGGACCTTGAACTGCACCTAGGTGAAAAAGTGTGGCTCAAAGCAAATCGAGGCAGGCGTAAAGCAATGGTTAGAGAAGGCATCTTAGAAAGTACGTACCCATATCACTTCTTGGTGCGAATGGGAGGTCAGTATAATAACAGCCGTATCTCCATAAGTTACGCAGATCTTTTAACTCAATCCGTTGAGTTGTGCATAGGAGCGCCGGAGCAACGTCTGGTTGCAAATCTAGGTAAATAATGAGAGCCCGCTCCAATTTGGAGTGGAGCTCTTTTTTTTGTGCGAAAAATGAAGTGAATAAGGGCGACGTTTTGACAACATGGTCATGAGGTGCAGTGTACGAGTTACAAGGGCGACCGTTTTGCCTCCAAATTTCATTCGTAGGCAAAAGCTTGCCTTTAAGCGACCTTTTGACAACATCTACATATTTTATAGATGTCAAAACGATCGCTCCGCATACTCCTCTTCCTCTTAGGCAATTCTAGTCAAAGGTAACGCTTTAATGTATGGAGGAACCAAGTGACTAAAGATGTAGAGGGTCATCTCCTGATTATTGGAGGGGCCGAGGATAAAGAAGGCGAGTGTACGATACTGAAGCGCTTTGTGAAGCTTGCTGGTGGGCGGAAGGCGGTAATTGCCGTGATCACAGCAGCCACAGAAGCCCAAGACTCTGTGGGAGAGCAATACCGGGCGCTTTTTAGTCACCTGCAGGCAGGTGAGGTCAGAGTCCTGCACGTGGTCAATCGAGGCCAGGCAAATGATGGCAGTACCATTGAGGCAGTAAGGAGCGCTACTGGCATTTATTTTACAGGCGGCGACCAGCTAAGGATAACAAGCATAGTGGGCGGTACTGCGCTAGATGATGAATTGAAAAAGTCATGTCGGCGAGGCGCAGTCATTGCAGGCACCA
>JGI24125J20156_1000320_pt1 | contig 12611 bp, 13 predicted proteins | sample Subbio12Aug_8Bad_FD_20156 | JGI IMG/M metagenome (IMG submission 20156) | reverse complement strand
AAGCTGAAAAAGATGGTTTGCTCGTACGGTATGACTTTTCCCCATCCTATATTGAGCACCTTAAAAAATTGATCGACCTCGAACCAATTCGCACCTCTGGCCTTAAGGTGGTCGTCGATTCGATGTGGGGAAACGGCGCCAATTGGTTCACTCGCCTTCTCCAGGGTGGAAACATCGAAATTATCGAAATTCACAACTCCCGCAATCCAATTTTTCCGGAAATGCTCCGGCCAGAACCAATCCCGCCCAATATCAACGTTGGACTAAAAACCACTGTAGACTTGAAGGCAGATGTTTGCCTTATCTTAGATGGAGATGCGGATCGGGTGGGGGTTGGCGATGAAAACGGATCTTTTGTTAACCAATTACGGGTTTTTGCATTGCTTGCTTATTATCTGCTTGAGGTTCGAGGTGAAAGGGGTGCGATTGTCAAAACACTCTCCACCACGAGCATGTTAGAAAAATTAGGGATTATCTACAATATCCCAATCCACGAAACCGGGGTTGGATTCAAATATGTAGCTCCAAAGTTCACTGCGACCAATGCCCTGATTGGAGGTGAAGAATCGGGAGGGTATGCTTTCCGTGGCAATGTCCCAGAACGGGATGGAATTTTAGCAGGTTTATACTTTCTCGATATGATGGTTCGCTTGAACAAAAAACCATCCAAATTAATCGACCTACTATTTAGCAAAGTTGGCCCGCATTATTACGATCGGATAGACAAACGCTTCTCTGGTGACCGTCAAGAGAAAGAAGATTTGATTCTTTCCTCAAAACCCGAAACCATTGGTGGATTTAAAGTGGTTGGTTTAAATTCGGCTGATGGGTATAAGTTCGAACTTGAAAATGGGGGGTGGCTGCTGATCCGCTTTTCAGGGACCGAACCAATCATGCGGGTTTACTGCGAAACAACGATCCAGGATCGTGTTCAACCGATTTTACAAGACGGCTTGAAAATTGCCGGGTTATATTGATTTGAAACTACTGACAGACACCCATTGCCATCTGAACTTTTACCATTATCATCATGACCTGGACCAAATCATTCAACGCGCCAGGGATTGCGATATCTCCCGTATCCTCGTCCCAGGGATAGATCTAGCCACCAGTGTTCAGGCAGTGGAATTAAGCGAGAAATATGCAGAGATTTTTGCAGCTGTTGGAATTCACCCAAATCAAGCCATTTCCAGCAAGGAAAAAGATCTAAACGAGTTACAGGTAATATCTCAACACCCAAAAGTCGTAGCGATCGGAGAAATCGGCCTGGACTACTACCGAGATACTTCTCCACCAGATATTCAAAAGCAAGTCCTGGAAAAAATGTTGGATCTTGCCGTCCAAGTAAAAAAACCTGTCGTGATCCATAATCGCCAGGCATGGCAAGATATGTGGCCCATATTATCAAATTGGCAAATGATGTTGACTGAAACAAACAACAGCATCGCTCAACGTCCCGGAGTTCTACATTCTTTTGACGGAAATCATTTTTTGGCAAAAAGCGCATCTCAACAACATTTCCACTTGGGGGTTTCAGGCCCCATCACTTTTACCAACGCGCTTACCTATCAAACCCTTGTGACCGATTTACCCATTGAGGTGATCTTGTTAGAAACAGATTCACCGTATCTTACACCCCATCCGCATCGCGGAAAACGAAATGAACCCGCAAATGTAAAAGGAATCGCCGAAAAAATCGCTCACTTGCATAACCGGTCTTACGATGACGTATTACTGGAAACTTCACAAAATGCGGATGACTTATTCTTATGGAGATCCATTGATTGAGCACTACAACATCCTTTTTCATCCCCGTTCAACAACAAATCCATCAGGTCGAAGAACTGATGCGGTTACAGGTAGTTAATCATCATCCCGACTTGCAAGCGGCACTGGACCATTTACTTTCCTCGGGCGGGAAAAGAATTCGCCCAACAGTAACCTTGTTGGCCGGTCGTATGTTAGGCGCTGATGATGAGCGCTTGGTTACCCTGGCGGCTGCCATCGAACTCCTTCATACCGCTACCCTCGTACACGACGACTTGATCGATGGAGCTATTTTACGAAGAGGGATTCCCACTTTAAATTCGCATTGGTCACCCGGTGCAACTGTTCTTACAGGTGATTTTCTTTTTGCCCAAGCCGCCAAACTGGCTTCGGAAACAAACTCCATCCCGGCGATGAAACTGTTTGCCCAAACATTATCGACGATTGTAAATGGAGAAATCACTCAACTTTTTTCGAGCCGCTGTCAGGTAAATAGGCAAGAATATTACCAGCGAATATATGCAAAAACTGCATCCCTATTTGAAGCGGCGGTATGTTGCGCTGCCCTCATCAGCAATGCCAGCCCAAACACCCTCGAATCGATTCGTCAGTTTGGCTATAATATCGGAATGGCTTTTCAAATTGTCGATGACGTATTCGATTTTACTGGTGACCAAAGTAAATTGGGGAAACCGGTCGGCAGTGATCTAAGCCAGGGGTTAATCACTTTACCGGCTATTTATTATTTTGAACAAAACTTTGCTGATAAAGAGACCCAAGATTTTCTAGCTGGTGACTGTTTACAATATAACGAAAATATTAATTCATTCGTCGAGCGTATCCGCTCCAGTAATGCCATCGAAAGCAGCCTGGTCGAAGCTGAAGGATATATTCAAAATGCAATCGGTTGCCTGCAAAATTTTTCCTTATCCCCAGAGCGCTCCTATCTCGAAGACCTTACCCTGTATATTAAGCATAGGTTTGTATAATAAAAACCGCTGCCTTTTTGGACAGCGGTTGTGTGCGCTGGGGGGGACTTGAACCCCCACGCCTTTCGGCACATGGCCCTCAACCATGCCTGTCTGCCAATTCCAGCACCAGCGCGAGTGTTTCGATATTATAATCTCCTCTAGTAGGATGTCAAGAAATTTTCTAATCCGCATAGCAGTAATCATCATCATTAAATTTTAAAATAATTTCCACGCGGAGGTAGGATGCCAATAATATTAGATGCTATGGGAAGCGATACATTCCCAGATCCGGAAATTGAAGGCGCTCTTCAGGCAGCCGAATTATACCAAGAGGAGATCATCCTGGTGGGCAATGAAAACCTGGTATCCCCTAAATTAAGTGCTTTAAATACCAAAGCCCTACCGGTAAGGATTGTTAACGCTCCAGATATTTTAGAAATGGGCGAAAAACCGGTCGAAGCTGCCCGCAGGAAACCCAATAATTCAATGGCAATTGGCCTCCAACTGGTTAAAGATGGGGTTGGGGCCGCCTTTGTCACGGCTGGAAACACTGGCGGCGCGATGTTTAATGCCCTTCGGATATTGGGGCGTATAAAAGGAGTTGCCCGACCGGCCTTAACTGCGCTCATCCCGGTTAAAAATGGCTACTGTGTCGTAGTTGATGTAGGCGCGAATGCCGATTGTCGCCCCGAATTTCTCCTCCAATTTGCCATTATGGGAAGCGTCTATGCCGAAAAATTGCTCGGGAAACAATCACCTACCGTTGGTCTTCTCTCAAATGGAGAAGAAGCCGGAAAAGGCAATCAGCTCATCAAAGACACCTATCCATTGCTTGAAAACTCTGGATTAAATTTCGTTGGTAATGTCGAAGGTAAAGAATTATTTGGAGGTTTTGCCGATGTCGTCGTTACAGACGGGTTTACAGGTAACATCATGCTGAAATCCAGCGAAGCAGTGGCAAAATTGCTCACCGATCAACTCAAACAAGAACTGATGTCCGGTATTTTAACAAAAATTGGAGCACTATTAGCAAAACCTGCCTTTGTAAACCTGAAGAAAAAACTCGATCCATCCGAAATCGGTGCAGCCCCATTGCTCGGAATTGATGGATTGGTCTATATCGGACATGGACGCTCAAATTCTCGGGCAATTTTAAGCGCCATCCGAGTCGCACGCCAGGCTGCTGCTACCAACCTATTACCAACACTCCGCAGTACGATTGCGGATCGATTGGTATTAGTGGAAAACCTATCCCAAGTAAAAGAAGGTTAAATAGAGGCTAAGATGAAAATAGTTACAAACACAAAATTGATTCAGCGCAACAAGAAAATTGGTCAATTCTTAACAATTGGGGCATTATTAATTCTGGGTATCGGACTTTACTTTTCGTTTACTCAACCTGAACAAATCACGATTACCTTTGGGGCCTTATTGTTCGGCTTTTTGATGACTCAAATCGGGATTTATTATGGGAACCGCTGGGGAAAATCTCCCCGCCCGGATGAATTACTCACCGCCTCCTTGAAAGGTTTAGAAGATAAATATACGTTATATCATTACACGACCGGAATCCCCCATGCATTAATTGGCCCTGCCGGAATTATTGCATTAATCCCTGTTTCGGTTGCTGGAAAAATAAATTACGACGAATCACGCGAACGTTTTCGTCAAAAAGGGGGAAATATTTATCTCAAAATATTTGGCCAGGGGAGTCTCGGACGCCCAGATTTGGATGCTCGTTACGCGATCGATGATATGACCAAATTCTTAAAGAAGAATTTTTCGGAGATCGAGCTTGCCGAAGTAAACCCTGTGCTGGTATTTACCAATAAAAAAGCAGAACTGGATGTAGAGCAGTCGCCGATCCCAGCGGTACAATTGGAGAAAATCAAGGATTACATCCGCAAACGAGGGAAAGAAAAACCAAATTCCTTGGCAACCATTTCAACAATTCAAGCAGGGTTGCCCACCAAAGACATCGAATAACAAACTTACTTTTTGATAGCTTGCTGGGGAACGGTGGGTTTTTTACGGATAATGGCCGTAATTGCCTTCACTTCAAGGGGAGTTAACTCACGCCACTCACTCGCCTTTAAATTACCTAATTTCAAACTCCCGATCCGTACCCGGACAATCCTTTGCACAGGCAGCCCGATGGTCTTACCCACCTCGCGGATCTGCCGTTTCTTACCCTCTCGCATGATGATCTTCAACCAACAGCCTTTCCCTGCGATACTTTCAAAACCGACTTGTGCCGGCCCAGTCCTCAAACCATCTTCAAGGACAACCCCGTGGCGCCAGGCCTCAAGCTGTTTCTCATCAGGCCGGTTATAAAGCAAGACTCGATATTCTTTTTCATGTCCATATCGTGGATGTGTCAAATGGTTTGCCAACTCACCATCGTTGGTTAATAACATCAATCCTTCACTGTCATAATCAAGCCGCCCAACAACAAATAGATGCTCACCCACCGGAACAAGGTCAAATACAGTTTTCCGGTCATCTTCTCGAACATCATCAGAAAGTACACCACGCGGCTTGTGCAACATGATATAAACTTTTTTTTGAGCCTTGTTAGAAATCATGTGGTTGTCAAGGGAAATTTTATCTTTTTCCGGATCTGCTTTTGTTCCTAATATCGCAACGACCCCATTGACCCGCACCCTCCCATCAACAATATAAACTTCACAGCTTCTACGAGAGCCAAATCCAGCACGAGATAAGATTTTTTGTAAACGCTCTTCCACAGTAAATTAATCCTTCAGTAGTCTCTGTTCCTCGGGAATAAAATTTTCTTGTTCATGTAATTCAAATGGAGGTAATTCGTCCAAGCCTTCAAACCCAAAGTGTTGCAAAAACTCTGAGGTGGTACCGTACAAGATGGGTCTTCCTGGTTTGTCAGACCGTGCAATTTCTTCTATTAACCCTTTGGACAAGAGATTTTTTAGAACACCGTCGCTGCTTACCCCTCGAATCGAATCGATTTGCGGACGGGTAATCGGCTGCCGGTAGGAGATGATTGCCAAAGTTTCAAGCGCTGCTCTACTTAACCGCGCCGTAGCCTCGAGCCCAAGTAATTTTTCAACCCATTGTGACAATTCAGGGGCTGTTGTTAATTGGTAGCGGCCCTGGTAGTGTTGGATCCTCAAACCACGGTTTTGCCGAAAATCCAACTCTAATTGCGCTAAACCTTTCTCGACCTCTTGAGTCGGAAGGTTTAACGCTTCGGAAAGCTGGCTGATGCTGACCGGTGAGCCTGCCACAAAAAGTAAGGCTTCGATACAAGCAACCAAATTAAAAGTTCCAGACAGGTTTGAATCTCTCATGCTATAATATTCGTGTTTTAGAATACCACACCTGATTATACTAGAATAAACGCTGACTGAAAAATTGTCTAACAAGAAATTCGAACGAAAACAAAAATATTTTTTCATGCCGCTGCTGTGGATCGTTTGCGGTACTTTTATTTTCACCATTTTCATGGGGGCATGCACGTTTAATCCAATGGAAGCTGAACAAACGGTCCGAGTCACCCTACTGGATGTCAATGAAACGATCCCGGTTGATGTTCCGGTCGGAACGAGTGTTCTTAATGCAATTGAAAAAGCTAATATTGCCCTTAACGAATTGGATATCATCGACCCCCCTTCCTTCACCCTGATTACCACCCCAATCGAAGTAAAAATCACCAGGGTCAGCGAAGAGTTCGAATTGGAGGAGGTGGTAATCCCCTTTGAACGTCAAACCGTTCGGAATGAATCACTGCCAGAAGGACAATCGCTTCTCATCCAATCCGGAGTAAATGGCATCCAGCAGGTAACCCACCGCCGTCTATTAGAAAACAATGTGGAATCTTCCCGAACGGTTTTTGAAATCGAAATGGTCCGTGAAACTCGCCCCGAAATCGTTATGATTGGTGTCCAATCACCATTTACCCCCATCCATATTCCCGGAACGATGGCATATCTGACGGCCGGAAACGCTTGGGTGATGGAGGAAACGACCGGCAGGCGGCGCCCCATTGTAACCACAGGTGACCTGGACGGAAGAATATTTACGATTTCTTCGAATGGTAATTGGCTTTTATTCACCCGAAAATCTTCCCAAGACGACTCTACGATCAACACCCTTTGGGTGGCCGATCTGACAACGGAAGAACCTAACCTAATGGACTTGAAAGTCAACAATATCATCCATTATGCAGATTTTATCCCCGATCGGACAGCCACAATTTATTATTCAACGGTTGAACCCCGAGCCACTGCCCCCGGTTGGCAGGCGAACAACGATTTGCATCGCCTGGTTTTTGACTCCAGTGGTCGTATCATTCGTAATGAAGAAATCATCGCAGTCAACAGTGGAGGGATCTACGGTTGGTGGGGTACGTCTTTTCTTTGGTCGCCCGATGCAAAAATTCTAGCCTACGCCCGGCCAGATTCAGTTGGAATCGTGGATCTAGACACGCAAGAATTTCTTCCATTAATTGATATCCTCCCTTTCCAAACCAGGGCAGATTGGGCATGGATACCCGGAATAGATTGGTCGCCAGATAGTTCATTGCTTTATACGGTCACCCATGCCCCCATGGCTGGATTGATCGACCCAGAAACTTCTCCACTTTTTGATCTCTCGGTTTTACTCAATAAAGATGGCCCGGTGCTCAAACTTGTACCCCAAACCGGGATGTTTGCATATCCGAAAGTATCTCAAGTTAGTATTCATAATTATTCGCTGGTGAGTTTTTTGGAGGCTATTTTCCCTGAACAAAGCGAATCCAGCCGTTACCGGCTGGTGCTCATCGAGCAAGACGGCTCGAATAAAAAGACCATTTTCCCGCCGGAAGGATCTGCAGGTTTAGACCCTCAACAGGTAGCATGGTCACCCATACCTACCGGTGGGTCATACCCAATGATAGCCTTTGTTTACCAAGGTAATATCTGGTTGGCTGCTCCAGGCACTTGGAAAAGTGTGCAAATTACTGGGGATGGCCTGATCAGTCGAATCGATTGGAAATAATCCTCATTAATTAAAGGAAAATAAAATGCGTGTTTTTGTGACAGGTGCCGCAGGATTCTTGGGTTCACATTTATGTGAACGTTTATTGAATGAAGGTCATGCAGTAATTGGAATGGATAACTTTATAACCGGAAGTCCGGATAACCTTGCCCATTTGGTCAACGAACCCGATTTCATGTTTATCCGCCATGATGTAGCAAACTTTATTTTTGTGCCTGGAAAAATAGATGCAGTTTTACATTTTGCTTCTCCAGCAAGTCCAAATCCTTTATCTCCATACGGCTACACGAATCTTCCGATCCAAACAATGAAAGCCGGCGCACTTGGCACCCATAATACCCTCGGCGTTGCCAGAGCGCAAAACGCCCGTTATCTGTTAGCCTCAACCAGCGAAATCTATGGTGACCCGCTTGAACATCCACAGAAAGAGACTTATTGGGGACATGCTGATCCAATCGGTGTCCGCTCAGTCTACGATGAGGCGAAAAGATTCGCTGAAGCGCTAACGATGGCTTACCACCGCTATCATGGCATTAATACCCGAATTGTCCGGATTTTCAATACCTACGGAATCCGCATGCACCTTGATGACGGCCGGGTAGTGCCTAATTTTATCCAGCAAGCCCTTCGAAACGAGCCTTTGACCATCTACGGTAATGGCACCCAAACTCGTAGTTTTTGTTATGTCGATGATTTAATCGAAGGCATTTATCGATTATTGCTTTCCGATGAACATAACCCGGTTAACCTCGGCAACCCGAATGAAATTACGATCCGCGAGTTTGCAGAAACGATAAACCGTCTGGTTGGTGGTCATGGTGGAACCCTGGATAAACCAGAATCTAGGCTTGGAGATGATCCAAAACGACGCCAACCAGATATTACCCGTGCCCGCCAGATATTAAATTGGGAACCAAAAGTACCGCTCGAAGAGGGTATTTTGCGAACCATTCCATATTTTCGTTCCAGAATGAGCGTTAAATGATTTTGGTTAAATCAAAAGAACGGATCCGTTTCGTCAGGTTTGCAATCGTCGGATCGATTGGGGCAGTCATCGATTTTGGATTTTTTAATCTCCTCACCCTTTTTATATCCTACTTCAGGGAAAACGCAGTTTTTGCCCAGGGCATATCCTTTATTCTGGCTGTTTCAAGTAACTTTACCTGGAATCGCCTTTGGACCTATCCGGATTCACGCAGTAAATCGGTTGGACACCAATGGGTCCAATTTTTGATCGTCAGCATGATTGGGTTAACAATAAGGACACCCTTATTCATTTGGCTGGAAGAAATATTGCTTAAATTTTTCTCCAATGCTTGGGTGAGCAGCCTCGTCTCCCCGCGTTTTGTTGCCCATAACACATCCCTTGGAATTGTAATTTTGATTGTATTGACGTGGAATTACTTCGCAAACCGTTTCTGGACATATAACGATATAACCGTATGACCACACCCTCTGAACTCCCGGGTGAAAAGCAACTGGAAGGCGACCAACCGACTACCAATATCAGGTCTCTGCGTGAATTAATGGACATCGTATCCGGACGAAACCTCAAGGATCAAATTCCTCAGGAGGATGCTGGTTACGCTGAGCCGCTGCCCTACCCATTCATCGCCCTAGTCGGGCAACCCGATTTGAAACTGGCTTTGTGCCTCACTCTAATCAATCCAAACATTGGTGGAGTTCTCTTATTAGGACCCCATGGAACAGGCAAGACTACCGCTGTCCGCAGTTTATTTAATCTGCTTCCCGAAATAGAACGCAGCGCATGTTTTTATGGATGCCTTCCGGAGGACATTGATGTAGGCGGTATGGACGCGGTATGCCCAGATTGCGCTCGAAAATATGCCGAAGGACACCCGTTAACCATTCGTGATCGGGTTAAAATAATTGAATTACCTTTGAATGCTCGCCTGGAGGATGTTGTTGGTGGAATGGATGAACGTGCAGCAAATAATGCTCGTTTTAGAGTAAAACGGGGGATCCTTGCTCATGCAGACTTGAACATTCTTTATTTGGATGAAGTCAATTTAATAGAAAACCAAATCATCGACTCAATCCTGGATGCATCGGCAATCGGAAGCTATACCGTCCGGCATGGTCCAATATCCGCCTCCTATCGGTCTCGCTTTTCTTTGGTCGGTTCTATGAATCCTGAGGAGGGAAATCTACGCCCCCAAATATTAGACCGATTCGGATTACGAGTTATCGTCCAGGGATTAACGGATCCCGACCAAAGGCTGGAAGCATATCGCCGTGTCCACGCCTTTCGGCAAAATCCTAAAACGACCATTGCTCATTATGCCGAAGATTTGCTCCTGGCAGCCAACGAAATAGCTCAAGCCAAAAATATTTTACCTTCTGTTCAATTATCGGACGAGGTTGCTCGATATGGGATTAACCTGATTCAAAAACTTCAGATCGACTCATTGCGCGCAGAAATTACCTTGTTCGAATCTGCCCGTGCTTATGCGGCTGGCGACAATCGTACCATGGTTACCCTGGACGATTTACACCACGTAGCTCCCATGGCTTTACGCCTCCGGCGTTCAATTTATATCAACAACTTTATTTCTGAACAGGGGAAAGAGGACAACAAAATTATTGAACATTTGAACAACCTCATCCCACAGGAATTTCGCCAAAAGAAAGTATAGAAAGGTCGTAAAGACATGACGAATAAGAATGATTACCTCCACCGAGAACGATTGGAATCTTGCTTAAGCGGCGAAAAAACCGACCGTCCCCCTGTAGCTCTTTGGCGCCATTTCCCAGTCGATGATCAATCTCCCGATGGTCTGGCAGCGGCCACCGCGTCATTTCAGCACACATTTGACTTTGACTTCATTAAGGTTACCCCAGCATCTTCCTTCTGCACCAAAGACTGGGGCAGCCAAGATACCTGGAAAGGAAACCCTGAAGGTACACGCGATTATGAAAATTCCGTCATCCAACGATTTGATGACTGGAACCAACTAAAGAATTTGAATCCCAAAAAAGGGAAATTAGCCGAAATGATCACCTGTTTAAATTTACTTAACCATGAATTTTCGGCTGTTGTGCCAGTGGTCCAAACTATTTTTAGCCCGCTTGCCCAAGCCAAGAACCTTATTGGGAAAGACCGGCTATTTTACCATTTGCGTGCATGCCCCGAGGCAGTCCATTTCGGGTTAAAGAAGATTACGATACCACCATTACATTCATCAACGAAGCAAAAAAAACCGGCATTGATGGTATTTTTTTTGCGATCCAACATGCCCAATATCCTTTACTACAGATACCACCATTACATTCATCAACGAGGCAAAAAAAACCGGCATTGATGGTATTTTTTTTGCAATCCAACATGCCCAATATCCTTTACTATCGGTATTAGAATTCGAAACCTTTGGGCGGTATTATGACTTGCAGGTATTGAAGGCTGCTTCTGACCTGTGGTTAAATATCGGCCACATCCATGGTGAAGATATTATGTTCGACCAGGTCTCCGATTATCCGGTCGCGGTCCTTAATTGGCATGACCGCCAAACTTCCCCCGGTTTAGCCGAAGCCCAGCATCGCTTCCATGGTGCTTTGTGCGGAGGTTTACAACAATGGGAAACAATGGTTTTAGGCGATCCATCTAAAGTCACCACTGAAGCCAGAGATGCTATCCATCAGACCAACGGCAAGCGTTTTATCCTGGGAACCGGTTGCGTAGTCCCGATCACTGCCCCTAGTGGTAACATCCGAGCAGCCCGTCAATCTGTCGACGGGGCAGATCTCTACTAAATCACTCGGGGGGTTCTTTGTCAAATCCACGCATCATCGCAGGTAAGGCCAAGGGGATGCGCTTGCTGGGTGTTCCCGGTGATACCACTCGCCCAATTACTGACCGGGTGAAAGAAGCCTTATTTAATATCCTAGGGACAGATATTGTAGGTGCAAGGATGCTGGATTTATTCGCAGGAACTGGCAGCGTTGGTATCGAAGCCCTTAGTCGTGGAGCGTCCCTGGTCCACCTGAATGACCTTAATCGTCAAGCAATTCAGACCATCCGCACAAATTTAAAGAATACACGCCTGGAACAAATGCGATCCTTACCCAGGCAAATTCCTTTACCTTAATTAAAAAACCCCCGAAAAATAAATTTGAATATGTTTTTATCGCCCCTCCCCAATACCAAGAGCTTTGGAAACAGGCTCTATTTTTGCTGGATCAAAATCCTAATTGGCTGGCAGAGTCAGCTTGGGTCATTGTCCAAATTGACCCTCTAGAATATCAGCCAATCGACCTAATCCATTTATCTGAATTCGAACAACGTCGTTATGGCTCTACGCTCCTTGTTTTTTATGAGTACGATCCACCCGATGATTCATCAGAAAAACCGATACTCAGCTTATCATCATCATAATAGTAATAGGCATGAAACAGGGTGGTTCCCGGTTGAAATTTTATGACTTTCGGCAGTAAGTGCGGCAGGTCTTCAACCAGGGGATAGTTCAAGGCTGATTGGAAATCAACCCATTCCAGTTCCCCTTCGGTTGATGATTGAACATCATCGGATTGGGCTTCTCCCTTGAAAACATAAATTCCGATCCCGTTTGATTCTTCGACATCAATAATTACCGTGCCGCACAACCACAAATCTACTGCTTTAAGGCCGGTCTCCTCAGCAACTTCACGTTGAGCTGCAGCCAAAACATCTTCGCCCTTCTCTACATGACCGCCAATTCCATTATACTTATTTGCCCACAGCCGCTTCGATGGTGCCCCTTTAATGAGAAGAAATTTGCCGTTAAAAAAAATAAAAATCAATGTCCTGGGAATTATTCGAAATCGGTCATGAAAACCGCCCTGATCCTTACGAGGCATACC
>JGI24125J20156_1000317_pt1 | contig 12665 bp, 10 predicted proteins | sample Subbio12Aug_8Bad_FD_20156 | JGI IMG/M metagenome (IMG submission 20156) | reverse complement strand
TGCGGCAGCGAATTCGAGCGTCAGGCAGGCGCCTTGTGAGAAGCCGAGCAGAAAGGTGCGCCTGGGGGGAATCCCGGCATCGAATATCTGAGAACAAACACTTGTGAGAAATGCAAGGGCACTGGAAAGCCAGGGTTCGTTGCTTTCCAGCGGGGCGAGGAAACGGTTGGGGTACCAGATATTGCCAGCCGCCTGCGGGGCCAGGAAAGCAAACCCCGGTTGGGTGAGGTGGGTGGATAAGGCGAGGATATCTTCGGCTCGCGCTCCCCGACCGTGGACCATCAGCATGGCGGCTTTAGCCTTCTCGAGTGGTTGACTGGCTGAAAGGACGGGTTGACCCTGATGGGGTCCTTGATGAGATTCAGGCATTTCCTTCATTTTCGAGGTCTCCAATTGGACATCCAACTTAAATGACCAGCGTTTTTGCAAATATTTGGGGTGGCAGGGCGGGTTTGGCGGTATTTCGAACCAATAAAGATGAAAAGTTCACCTTATTCCTAGACCCCTGAGAGATGATGGGTCGTAGAGGGATTGGATTGGGTAAGGTTTTCAGATTAACCATTGTACTCAAATATCCAGCCGTTTGAGGGATGGTTTACTGCGCAAATAGAGCCAACCAGTCTGGGTCAGATTGGCGGCAACAAAGGAGCCGATCGCCAGGTAGAGGCCTGGGATGGCCTGACCCCAGGTCAGTCCAGCACCGAGCAGGATCAGGACGGTGATTAAAAAAACAATGACCGACTCTGGAATTGCGCGGGTATGTTTGTTGTGTAAAATCGCCCCTTGGTAGAAGCTTTGCAGGACGGTCACCGATGTAAGCGGCAATGCCAGCCAAAACCCTGTCCTGGCCAAGATCGATAAATCTGGAGGAAGTGCCGAGACCCCTTCGAACCACAAGCGCGCCAGGGGCGTAGCTGCCAGGAGCAGGTGGATCGCTCCGGTTATAAAAAACAGGCGGGTTGTGTACCGGCGCAGGGCGGGGAAGCTGCCCGCGCGGTCCAGCATGGCGACAACTACCTCGTTGTAAGCGATACCTGGACTGCGCACCATAAAGGTAAACCCCGCCATTACCTGCCAGGTGGCCAGAGAGGCAAGAGCCAAATTCATCCGGCTGAGGGCTGCACTGCTGATTGGCTGCCAGAGCAAAATTAAAACAGTGGTGAGCGCCAGGGGGATGTAAAAAGCTGCGAATCCTCGCCAGGTGAGGGGTTTCAGTTGGGAGCCAGGCGTAGTTCATTGCGCAATACCGGCTGAACCCGGATTCCCGTGTAGATCGCCTCGGCGGTTACCCCCAGGGCCTGGGCTGTTGCGCCTACAACCACACCCGGCAGGCTGCCGATGGAGTATCCAACGGAAAGGACGAGAGCATCCACTGAAAGCCTGACCAAGGTACCCAGGGCAATGGTATTGGAATGCCCGAAGCGGATCAACACTCCCTGGTTGAAGCGCCGGTAGGCGATCGCCCAAGTCCAGGGGGTCATTATGCGCAGACCCACACGGCCGGGTTCGATGATTTCCGGAGGAACGCCCATGATTTGCCCGACCAATACATCGTAAAGTGGAGTAAACGCGATTAAAAGATGCACTCCGGTTAAGATCGCCCCGGCCGCCAGCATGAATCGGCGGATTTTCTGATAGGACGCCCAATCTTTGGAGAGCGCCACCGAGGCGGCCAAAAGCATGATCACCGGCGCTTCGATGATCAACGCTAAGGGGAAGATGATCCCGCCATAAGCAGCCAGGTTGATCCGTGGATCTGGTAGGCGGGCGATGACAGCGCTCAAGGCTGGTATTTCGACTGCCATAAGCAGCCAGCTTGCGGCCAGCGGCCACCATGTCTTGAAGATCAACCTGGTGTGCGGGTCTTTGAAGAAATTCACGGCATCCAATCTTCGGCGGTGTTAAAACGGTTTATAAACGTGCCAACCGAGTGGTTCGTTGGGTCAATTGGTTGATCGAAAGGCGTTCTTTTCCACGCAAGTAGGTTTCTAGCAAGTCATCCAGAGGCTCTGACCATTTTTCGGGTACGCCGTGCAGGATTCCCAAAAACGTCCCTACCAGGCCGGCATTACAATCCACATCCAGACCGGCATGCGCCAGCCAGCGGAAGGCGTTGGTCAGGTCGCCGTCTGAATGCCATAAGGCCAGCATATCGGCGGCCAGGTTTGGGTAAGCATGGATCCAGTTATATTCTTCGAAGCGCTTATCCAGGCACTGCCAGGCCTGGGTGGGATCGGCTTGGGAGGTTAGGGTGCCCAGGATTTCGCGGGCGGTCGCAACGTATTCGCTTTCCTGGGGCAAGTAGCGCAAGCCTTCCACAAGGATATCCCGGACATTTGAGCGCACGTAAGCCAATGCAGTCAAAACAGCGGCATACATTTCACCGTACACGCCGTTACGGTTGTGGGAGATGACCGCATCCAGGTGGGCAAGACGGGCAGCTTCCAGAGGCCAGCCGGGAGCCAGCATACCGCAGACCATCCCACGCATTTGAGCGCCAATCCAATCCGAGTAAGGGTTGCAAAAAGAACCGGATTCGGGCGGCAGAATGCCCATGTTGAGGTTGCGCAGGGCTATCCATTCGGCAGACCAGCCAAAGGGAATCTGGCGCACCCACTCCAGCCCGAGTTGACTTGAGGTCAGACCGCGCCCATGGCGTTCGAACGCGTCCAGGAAGACCAACTCATAGACCACATCATCGTTTACGGTTTCGGGCTGGGTCAGGTAGCCATCGATCACGCCGTAAACTTCTTGAATCCGGCTGCTGTGATATCCCTCTATGGTTGTCCCAAAAGCGCCGCCCGCCAACTGCCCAAGCCAGCCGGACAGAGTTTTCTGTTCCAACAAGTCGAGGGCGCCTGGCATTACCCCATGTTCTGGGTAGTCCATGGTGGATATTACTGCCTCCCAATTTGGTGGTGGGTATTTGTACTGCCAATAGGCATGAGCAGGAATTTGTGGTGATTCGCGGAGAGCGGCCCATAACTCGGCAGTTAAGGCGCGCAAGTCATCCCGCTGATCAGCCTTTGCCAAACGAATACCTTCGGGTAGAAGCTCCTCGGCCTGGCTGACATCGTAACCCTGGTTGGCGAGCGACATAACCATTTCTACGTAAGGAATTTCGGGCGCACCGGAACCCGGAACGGTTGCATTCCAAAAGAGCATGATCAAGTCGTCTCCACTTGGAAACACGGTCTTGCTCGTATACCACTTGGAAGGGTGTTTTCGGCGGTCCAATGGAATGGCCGATAAGCGCAATTCTCGGTCAATTTGCCATGCCTTGCGGGAAGGGTGAGAATTATATGACTTCAAAGCGTTTCTTTCTCCGTCCACGACGGGCATAGAAGAATAAAGCCACCAGCGTAGCGAGATAAGGAACCATGCTGGTAAATTGAGCCGGGACCTGGTAAGACTGCAGCAACAAGCCTAAGCCATCCGATAAGCCAAATAAAAGCGAAATTAAGGCCAAACCAAGCGGGTTTCCATTGACGAGGATGATGGCGGCTAACGAGATCCAACCCCTCCCGGCAGACATATTTTCCGAAAAGAGATTGACATAACCCAAGGACAGAAAAGCACCGGCCAACCCGCATAAAACACCACAAATGAGTAATGAGTAGGCGCGGATGTGGTTGGTGGGCACTCCCGAAGAGACCAAGCAGGCGGGGTTGTAACCGGCAGCCCGTAGACGCAAACCAAAAGGTGTGCGAAAGATGATATAAAAGCTGATCAAAGTGGCCAGCACGGCGACATAGACGATGAGGTTTTGGCCAGAGAGAAATTGCCCTAAAAAGGGGATGTCCTCAACCAACGGGATATGAATTTCCGGGATTGGATGAATACCCGGGTGGGTAAACACTCCTTTGACCTGAAAAATCTGGCGCAACAGGTAAGTGGTTGCCCCAACCGCGAATAAATTCAGGGCGATACCGGTAACGAATTCATCTGTTTTTAGGACTACGGCAAATAGGATAAAAATTAATGCCAAAAGGAGAGAGCCGAGGACAGCCAGCAGAACCCCCACCAACCAGGAACCGGAGTAATAAGAACCTAAAACAGCGAAAAAGGCCCCGGTGAGCATCATTCCTTCCATGGCGATATTGAACACACCGGCATAAAAAGTAAACGAGCCCCCCAAAGCAGCCAATAGGATGGGGGTCGCACCCGAGATCATCCCTCTCAATAACCCGCTCAAAATGGTCATCAAAACCGCTCCCTTGCCCGCCGTTTAGCTGCCAGCCTATCCAGGGTGATGTTCAAATATTCTCGGCTGGCGACGATCACCAGAACGGTTACCGCCTGTAAAACCACGATAATTTCGCTGGGCACATTGGTAATTAACTCCATACCTAACGCGCCGGTTTGAAAAATACTAAAGAATAACCCATACAAGAGGGTGGCGATCAGACCGCTGTTGGCCACAATTGCGATCATGACCCCGTCCCAGGCGTAATTTGCACCCAGACCGCGCAAGAAGCGGTGTGGGCCAGCCATGACAACCATCCCCCCGGCCAGACCTGCTAAAGCACCCGTTACCAGCATAATGGATACAAAGTTACGATCCACCTTGCATCCACCCAGGCGCGCGAAAAGTGAGTTTTGCCCGGTGATGCGCCATTCGTATCCGGCGTTCCAACGATTGAAAACAAACCACATCCCCGCTACTGCGGCGAGCATAATAAGGATCGATGGATTAAAAGCACCTATTTCGTGCAGCCATCCACTGCGGGTAATGGGGGGGGTCATCGCAGAAAAAGCAGATTCATCTTTTAATGGATTGGTGATAGCCCAAAGGGTAAAGAAGTCGGCGATCATGTTGAGCATTAGGGTGACGATGAACTCACTCATATTAAACGCGCGCCGCATCAGAGCTGCCAGGCCGGCCCAAAGTGCGCCGCCAAACATCGCCATTAAGACAAGGAATGGAATCATCAGAATGGGGGGCAGGTCGATATACAACCCACCAAGGGTTACAAACAAGGCACCGATTAACAACTGGCCCGGTTGGCCCAGGTTGATCACACCTGAGGCGAAAGCCATCGAAGCTGAAAGCCCGGTTAAAACGAGGGGAACCGCATTTTTCAAGGTGGTCGCCAGGCTGGAACTTCTAAATAACGAGAAATCGAAAAGCGATTGGTACGTTGCCAAAGGATCAAAGCCTTGGGCCAGCATCATGACCGCGCCGATTAATAAGGCGGTGAAAATGCCCAGAATCCCATTAATAGATTTTTGGATCATTCTGGGATGGCTTTCCCGGTCAACATGTAGCGGCCGATCTCTTCGACATTGGTTTTATCGCTGGGCAGGTCGGCGACCAGTTCGCCGCGGTAAAGCACAACGATCCGATCTGCCAGGAGAAAAATTTCTTCCAGGTCGGCGGAAATCATAAGAATGGCTTTTCCTTCCTGCCTGATTCTCAAAATCTGTTCATGAACGTACTCGATCGATCCGACATCCAAGCCGCGCGTCGGTTGGTCGAGGAGGAGGAAGGGGTTGTCGAGCAGTAATTCGCGCCCAAGGATTACTTTTTGCTGATTCCCACCGGATAATGAACGAAACGGGGAAAATTTGGAGGAAAGGATGACCTTAAAACGATCCACGATTTGATCGGTGAAAATCTGTGCGTAATTAAAATTAAGCAGTAATCCTTTCCAAAGGATAAATCGGGGGTTCAAACGATGGTGGGTCATCATCGCATTTTCCATCACCATAGCGCTCAGGCTGGCTCCCATCTTTCCACGGTCTTGGGGTACGAACGAAATCAACCTTCGCCGTTCCAAGATCTCGGTCTGGGTGATGTCGGTTGTGTCTACAAAAATTTTCCCGCTAGTGGGTTGGTTGAGACCCATGATCGCATTGACCAATTCAAATTGGCCATTACCCTCCACTCCTGCAACTGCCACAATCTCGCCAGCGTGCACTTTTAGCTGAATGTTGTGCAATTGATGGCGGCTCTGGTTGTTGACGAAATTCAAGTTTTCGGTTTTAAACACGACTTTGCCGGGTGTTTGCGGTTTGCGGCGGGAAAGAAAGAGAACATCGCGACCGACCATCAAGCGCGCAAGCTCCTGGCGGGTGGTTTCACCGGCTTCAACCGTCGCGACCTTCTTGCCTTTGCGAAGGACCGTGATCCGATCCGAGAGCGCGAGCACTTCCTCCAGGCGGTGAGAAATAAATATAATCGTATGACCGCTGGCCCGTAACCGGGATAATTCCGCGAACAATAAAGGAATTTCTTGAGGGGTTAACACGGCTGTTGGTTCATCCAGAATCAATACCGATACCCTGCGGTAAAGGAGTTTGAGGATTTCAACCTTTTGGCGGGCAGCAACCGAAATATCTTCAACCCGAGCACTCGGGTTAAGATGAAATTGAAACTCTTGGATCTTTTCGCCAACTAATTGGCGGGCGCGTTCTTCATCCAGCCGGCCCCATTGATCCACCGGTTCACTGCCCAGGACGATATTTTCCCAGACTGTAAATTCGGGGATGAGCAAAATCTCCTGATGCACCATTCCAATTCCAGCCGCAATGGCTTCACCGGGTTCCTGAAACCGAACACGCCGGCCACGATAGAAGATATTTCCCTGGTTAAAAGGCACCAGCCCATACAACACCTTCATCAATGTGCTTTTGCCAGCCCCATTTTCGCCAACCAATGCGTGGATTTCTCCTTCGCGAAAGCTGATCGATACGTCATCGAGGGCGAGCACGTTAGGCGGGTAAACCTTAACGATGTTGTTTAAGGAAATTAATTCTTCGATCGCGGCCATTTAGGGACTGCCGGAATTAATTCCAGACTTCCGAGCCGTCGTAAAGCTGGATTTGCAAAGTCCCGTCGATGATTTGTTGGCGGAGGTCCATGACGGTATCGATGATGTGCTGGGGCAAGACCATTACCTGGGCATCGAAGACGATATCGACCCCACCCGTTCGGATGCCATATTCTAGAACCTGGCCGGGTTGGTAGGTGCCTTCGTTGATGGTTTTGTAAATGTCTTCAATAGCCTTACCAACGTTTTTAATAGCACTGGCGACGACAAAGCCTGGTTCGAGATCGTTCTGGTTGATATCGACTCCGATGGCGTATAACTGGCGCTCCCGGGCTGCCTGGAGGACACCGATTCCAGCCGCCGCAGCAACCTGGTAGACGACATCCGCATTTTGGTCATAAAGCTGGAGGGCGGCTTGTTTCCCTCTGGCGGCATCATCCCAAGCGCCACCCAGGGATCTTTTTTCTACTCGAATGTCCGGATCAACCGATTTAGCGCCATTTTCGTAAGCAAAGATGAAGGCGTTTACCACCGGATCCACATCGCCGCCAACCACGCCGATGACTTTTTCGGGGTTAATGTTGGCGATACTGGTTTCAGTGGTCAGTAAACCAGCGACCACACCCGCCAGGTAAGAACTCTCCTCTTCGATAAAATCAACCGACGTGATGGTCTGATTTGAATTTTCGACAACCGTGTCGAGATTGACGAAGATCTTGTCTGGGTAGCGGTCGGCATATTCCTTAAGCTGGTCTTCAAAACCCGTACGAAATGACGAAGATCACGTCGGCGTAATCTACAGCAGCCTGGAGGGAGGGCTCAAATTTAGCTGCATCAAAGTTGCATTCGATGGTACGGGTTTCGACACCAAATTGACGGGCGATATTATCGATGCCAGCCTTACCTGAATCATAGAAAGCGTTATCACCTAAAGCGCCATTGATTAAATACACTACCCGGGTTGTCTCGGGTTCCCCGGTCGGGGGTGGGGCACAGCCAACCAGGCTGGCGGATAATAATGCGATCAGCATCAGGATGAGAATGGACTTTTTCATCGTTTCTCCTTAAAAATATGGATCTTGGAAAATTTTGGAAAGGTGGACCTTCATGGAGTGATTTTAACGTAATCAGCCATTTCTTACAAATCTGTTAGAAATTATGATTCATTCGATCAATTTATATACCGGTATGGTAAAATATGCCTGAAATTATCTTATATTCGACATCCAACGATAAACAAGATTGGTTGAATCATTTTCTAATTGAACTTTACTGGTGGCATGTCGATTATTTTTTTATGGTCATTGTGTAGACCCAACGACTATCTTTATGTGGAGGGTTAAATGAAAAGGCTCAAAATCTTAATCGGACTTATTTTAATTCTATCCATTGGTCTGGCATGTAATTTAACCAGTTGGGGAAACGAGTGAACCTACCCCACCCCCCCAAGAGCAGGCAACCAATGAACCACAAAGCGCAGCTACACCGGTAGAGGTTCCAAGCCAGGATCCACTGGAAAATATCCGGAATTCCACTGTCCTAATCGAAGCAACGGGCAGTTTTGTCGACCCTGAAATGGGTGAAATGTATAACGTGGCTGGGCGGGGTACTGGCGTGATTATCGACCCTTCAGGAATTGTTGTGACCAATAACCATGTCGTAACCGGTGCAGCCACTATCAAAGTATGGATTGCTGGAGAAAACCAGGCGCGTAATGCTACTGTTTTAGGGGTTTCCGAATGCTGGGATTTGGCTGTGATCGATGTATTTGGTGACGACCTTCCTTACCTGGAGTTTTACCAGGGCGAGGTCATCCCTGGTTTGGAAGTTTATGCCGCCGGGTTCCCGCTTGGTGACCCGGAATATACGCTCACAAAGGGGATTGTATCGAAGGCAAATGCCAGTGGGGTCAGTTTTTGGGCATCGGTTGGGGCCGTCATTGAACACGATGCTCGCATCCGCGGCGGTAATTCGGGCGGGCCATTGGTTGATACCCAGGGCCGGATTGTGGGTATTAATTACGCCGGAAACGATCTTCATGACCAGAATTTTGCCATTCGTGCAAAAGATGCCATGACAGTGATTGACACCTTGCGTTCCGGGGACGATTTTGAATCGATCGGAATCAACGGTCAGGCGGTGGTCTCTGAGGATGGAACCCTTTCAGGTATTTGGGTATCATCGGTAAAATCAGGGTCTCCGGCCGATGTTACCGGTCTGCAAGGCGGCGATATCATCACCCAGATGGAAGGTCTGGTATTAGCTACCGATGGTTCGATGGCGGATTATTGTGACATATTACGGACGCGCGGGTCGGAGGATACCCTTTCGATCGAGGTGCTGCGCTTTGCCAGTGAGGAATACCTAAGCGGACAATTGAATGGGCGCAAATTGGAAACAAAATTTTCTTTTGCGCAAGAGCTGGGTGATGATGTATCGAATTCAACTGGCAGCTACAGCGAGTATGTTTTAGTTCAGGATGATTACGGGGCTATTCAAGTTTCTGTCCCAACCATTTGGACACAGATGGATGGATCACCCTGGTATTCGGACGGTGAAGTCATTGGATCGAGTATTTCAGCTTCTGCCGACCTGGCTCGATTCAACGATTATTACGATGAGCCTGGGGTGTTCTTCGGTGTTTCGGATGATGTAGCAGCTTTGGCGGGTTATATCCAACTGCTGGATGCATATCGGGATATTTTTGGGGATGCTTGCACGCTTGAAGGCCGGTTTGATTACGAGGACATTGCTTACGAAGGCTCCTATGATGTCTATACAGGCTGTGCCGGTACACAAAACACCATGATCGTCCTCACGGCACGACCCATAGAAAATAAAACCTCGTTCCTGGTTTCCGTGCTGGTCAATATCATGAGCGACGCCGATTTGGATGCCCTGGATGAGGTGCTCAACACATTTGATGTTGTCGGGCCGCTGCCTTAAGCGATTGGGTCTTTTTGGTGGGCGGGTTATGGGGTCAACCGATAACCCGCTTTTTTGTTTTTGGGGGTACAGCGGAGAAGGAAACAAAACCAACGGCACGCCTTTCATGGTGGTAGGTGGTAAATCTATTCACCTGGATACGGGCGATTTTAAGATAGCTCCATTGCCAACCGCTCTCATCGATAAGGAGGGCAGTACAATGGATGGAGGGCTTCCGGTTATGATTCGGACAGCCCTCCATCCATACCCATCCTTCCTTTTTTACTGACCGTTTTCAAATAGAACTGTAAGATCGATTACAATGGAGCGGATAAATATATTAGTGGTTGTTGTAAATTAATGGGATGAACCCATAGTAGACGGGAGATAGTGTAAATGAATAGAAAAATTGCGATATTGGTCGTGCTGCTGAGTATGGCAGTGGTTACCCTTGCTTGTGGATTGAGTTTGAACGACGGGAAATTGTCCATACCCATCACACTCAATGAGGAAACGTTGATCCGGTTAATTTCCGGCGCACAGTCCATAGCTTCAACAGGTTCAGAAGGAAATATGCTGGTGGAGGTTCAAGACCTCGATTTCATCGAGCCGGATAAAATAAAAGCCTACGGACGTTACACCGGTCCTTCTGGGGTACAGGTTGATGGAGAAATAGAATTGACTTTTTCGGTCGTCAATGATGAGCCTGTGGTGGAGATCACCTGGGTTAATATTCCTGGGTTGGATCTTGCCAGCGATACGGTGAAGAAAGCCAATGATTTGCTGTCGCAGGTGTTACGTGAGCAAGTACGCCAAACAAATCAAGACGCGATCATCAAGTCCATCGCTGTTGAAGGTGATGCGCTTACCATTGTGGTTGAAGTGAATATCCGTCCCTAGGATTAGATGGTTATTACCCGATTTCGGCCTTGATGCTTGGCTTGATAGAGAGCTTTATCGGCAGCCTGGTTCAAGGCGGCCGGGCCTTTATGCTCTGGATAAGCCGCGACCCCGCAGCTAAAGGTGACCGAAAAAGGTCCTTCGGAGCCCTGGTGGCGTAGTTTGGAAAAACCTTCGCGGAGCTTGTCCATCACCGAAACCGCCTCTACGGTGGTTGTATTAGGTAGAATGACAGCGAACTCCTCGCCTCCATATCGGCCAATCAGGTCGCTCCGGCGGAGGCGTTGCTTGAGGAGACGGGCCAAACTCTTTAAAACCCTATCACCATTAGCATGCCCATGCCGATCATTAACATCCTTGAAGTGATCGAGGTCGATCATGGCATAGGCCAGGGGTAGTTTATCGCGTTCTGCCCGCAATATTTCTTTAACCAACCATTCTTTAATGGTTGTGTGGTTGAGCAGACTGGTTAACCCATCGTAAACCATCAGGTTGCGCAGCTTGCGGTATCTTTCAATCCGAGAAGTAATGGCTGCGATCAAATGTTCTGGTTTAATGGGTTTGATGAGAAAATCATCGCCGCCCATAAACATGGCGGCTAGCTGGCGTTCTTTATCGGTTTCGGAGGATAGAAAGACAATCGGAACGGTTACATAATTTTCCATCTGCCGAATGACCTGGGCTAATTCTGAGCCGGTGCAAGCTGGAAAATACAAATCCAGGAGGATCAGATCGGGATTGAATTCTAACAAAGGTTGCAAGAAACGGGTGGGATCGGTAATGATGCGGGTTTCCATACCGATTTTCTCCAAATGCATGGCATAATAACTGGCCTGAGATATTGCATCCTCGATTACTAAAATACGGAAAGGTGAATTGGTGTTTGGGTTTGAGATATCGTCTAAAGTTCCAACCAATGGGCTGATATCAACTGGATAGGTGAAGAAAGCCATGCAGCCAGCGCGAACTACCCGCAAGCGCATAGAAAAATCTTCGACGGTGCTGATAGCCAGGATGGGAATATTATTGGTTTGTTTTTTGAAAAAGTCTGCGGTTGTTTCAAAATCCGAAATGTCTTTATCAAGGACAAGCATGATGATCGCTATCGGTGAGAACCTGCGCGTTGCAGCGCGAAGTTCTTCTTTATCCTTGAAAACCTGAAGTTGATATCCAAAATAACCGATTTGATCGGCAAGTTCTTTGCCTTCTTCATTGTTGTGGGTGTAGATGTAAACCCAATGGCTTAACCTGGGTTTATAAACGGAAGGAGTTATGAAAGAATCATTGGACATCAAATAATTGGTCATAATTTAGCTTTGTTTTCTAATCTTGAATTGTTACCGGGTACGCAGGGTCCAATAATGGCTCTCCCCCTTGTTGAGAGTTTGTCAGCGCTGCCAGGAGGCAAGCCCGGTCGAGATCATATCCATCATAACCATTAATTCCTCTAGCTTACCCAACCATTGATCTTCCCTTGATTATAGTCGATTTTTTCTATAAGATGCGGCGAAAAATAAACTTGTACAAAAGGAAAGACAATATTAGGTAGTGGAATCAGACGCACAATTTCCCGCACTTATTACGAATTGCCATTCCGATGAATGGTTTACCGACAACTCGAAATGGGTAGAGAGTTATCGCCTTGGCGGGTTAAGGGGAGCGCAATGGGTTGATATTTAATCCAGGATCCTGAATTGTTCGAGGTCCTTTTTTATTTCAGGCGTTCCGATTCATGGGCTTTGAAAGAATACCCATCAGGTCCTCTCGATCACCTGGCCTGCATCAACCGCTATCGCCGCTAAAGAGGCTATAATCTCTAGAATGTGGGAGTCTTCCTCGGTATAATTGGCATTGTGTGTTTTTTTCAATTGCCTCTCTACGGCTCTCTTTGGGTGTCGATTCAGATGCAACCGTTATCATCGCTGGAAACAGAGTTCCTTAATCAAGGTGCGCGGCCCAGTTTCGGTTAACTTCTAGGAGAGGTTCGAGCTGGCGAGTATAATCGACCTGTATTTGGGCCATACGAACGGAGTCAAAAAAAATATTTTTGGATGATAGCCTGACCTT
>JGI24125J20156_1000311_pt1 | contig 12743 bp, 13 predicted proteins | sample Subbio12Aug_8Bad_FD_20156 | JGI IMG/M metagenome (IMG submission 20156) | reverse complement strand
CATTATGCCGAGCTCCGGATTATGCCGCATGGCCTTTCAGAATGGTGGTTTCCGCCGATCAGCCATGCGGCGGTTCGGCATAATCAGAGGGCTTCAAGCCAGGCGAGTAGTTCGTCGTCAGGGCGGAACCTACCCGGTCGAGTTTCTGGCGCAGCGACGCTGGCCAGCGCTCTTTCCTTCAGCCGCATGTCGGCATGGATATAGATTTGCGTCGTCTCGACGGATTCATGCCCGAGCCAAAGCGCAATGACCGACTGATCGACGCCATGGTGAAGCAGCTCCATGGCTGTACTGTGGCGCAGTGTGTGCGGGGTCACCCGCTTGCTGGCTAGGCTTGAGCACGAACGTGCAGCAGTCAGACAGTGTTTGCGGACCAGATGTTCGAGGGCATCACGCGAGAGGGGATCGCCGCGTATGGAAGGGAACAGCGGCCCAGCATCGTCGCTGCGCCATTCTTTCAACCAGTTTTGCAGGGCCTTGGCGGTATCCCGACGAAGCGGGGTGCAACGTTCCTTGCGACCTTTGCCCAGACAGCGAACATGTGCCCCGGTGCCGAGGACGACATCCCTGCGGCGCAGACCGGTCAGTTCCGATGCTCGCAGGCCCGTTTGCGAAGCAACCAGCAGCAGGATGTGATCACGCCGACCGGTCCAGGTCGAACGGTCGGGCGCGGCCAGCAAAGCCGCGATCTCGGGTCCGTCGAGGAACGTGACGCTTCTTTTCACATAGCGCTTGTCCGGCAGAGCGAGGATTCTCTGGCAGTGCAGCAGCCACTCCGGCTCGTTCATGGCCACGTAGCGGAAGAAGGACCGGATGGCGGCAAGCCGCGTATTGCGGCTTCGCGCGCCATTGCCTCGCGCTGTTTCGATATGGATGAGGAAGTCGCCGATCACGTCGGCATCAAGATCGGCGATGCCGAGGTGCGTCGGCGGCTTTCCCGATCGCGCGGCAGCAAAGCGAACCAGAAGCCGGAACGTATCGCGATATCCCGCGATCGTATGGCGGCTTGCCTCCATCTGCGTGCAAAGCCGGTCGGTGAAGAAGCGCTGGAGCAGCGCCGGGAACGTCATGCCGGTCATGAGCATATCTCCCGATCATGAGGATCGGTGATCCGGGCTGACGCCAGATCCAGCAGTTCTGGAACTGCCTCGATATACCAGTAGGTGTGATCGGGATTGGCGTGGCCAAGCCATGTGGTCAGCTTGATCATTTCCCGTGCCGGATCCTTGCCAGACCTGTACCAGTCGATCATCGTTCGCGCAGCGAAGCTGTGCCGCAGGTCGTGGATGCGGGGACCACGACCGTGGCGCCCCTCGGTCTGAGGTTCACGCAGGCCAATGCGTTGGCACACATGTGCAAAGTTGTAGCGCGCGCCGCAATCGCCGAGCCTGCTTCCATCGCATTTGACGAAGAACGGAACCGATGCGGCCCCCAGCAACCGGTCCCTCTGGGCGATATAGGCGCGCAGCCGGTCGAGAACAGTATCGTGGACGGGAAGCAGGCGCTCCTTGCCAAGCTTGCCGCAGCGGATGTGAACGATACCGGTACCGAGATCCACGTCGCCGGTATTGAGGCTCAGCGCCTCATTGATCCGCGTGCCCGTCACCGCGATCAACCCGAACAGGGTCGAACAGGTCAGACCGCGCATGCCATAGATTGACGGCAACTGCGCTGCTTCTTCGACGATGGTGGCGATCTGCGCCGGGGTGAAGATATAGGGATGCGTTCTGCAATAGCGGTAAGGGACCAGCCCACGGGGAAGCACTTCATGGGCAGCGTCCATGCCATGAAGCCACTGGCTGAACAGGCGTACCATGATGAAGCGAGCGCCCCATGTCGATCGTCTGGCGTTGCCGAACGCTCCCTGCCAGCGCAGGAACAGGTCGGTCGTGACATGATCGACGCCCTGCTCATCGGCATATTGCACGAAGCGGCGCAGTGCCCTTTCGGCTGTGCCCAGATCATATCCGAGGCTGCGCCTAACGCTGAGATAGCGGTCAAGTTCATGAGCGAGAGTCATTGTGCCTCTCCCGCCACCGGCCACGGTTTTGCGATCGAACGCAGGCCGTCGATATCCAGCTTCGCATAGATCATCGTCGAAGCGCGCGACCTATGGCGCAGCATGTCGCCGATTTCGGCAAGTGACGCGCCGTTGCGCACCATGTTCGTCGCCAGGCTGTGGCGAAGGACATGCGATCCTACATACGGGCCGGGCGGAGTGACGCCGGTCGCGGCGAAGGCATCCTGCAATATGGTGTTGATGACCTGCCCATCCTTGAAGGGGCCATTTGGCGCCCGCAACGAGACGAACAGCGTCCGTGATCCCGATACGCGCTCCTGACGGATATAGGTTGCGATCGCTTCTCCGACATCCGGCGGAACAGGCAGGCGATCATGCCGCTGGCCCTTGCCCCGGACGAGCAACTCACCGGCGCGCCAGTCGACATCGTCAAGCTGGATGGCGATCACCTCCGGTGCCCGCAGCCCGAGCCGCGCCATCATCAGCAGCATCGCATGATCGCGCAGTCCATGCTTCGGATTATCACGGACCCATGCGAGCAGGGCTTCGATCTGCTCAGGCGACAGGAAGCGCGGCAGCCTCGCACCCCAGCGCTGGGCGACGGTCGGCACGCACAGCGCAAGGTTGGTTTCCGTGACGCCGCGCTGGAACAGATATTGGAAGAAGTTGCGCAGGTGGGTGGCGGCGGTCTTGTCGCGATAGGGACCTTTTCTCCCGAGCAGATATTGAAGGAAGGATATTACATCGCCTGCGCTGATCGCCGCGAGATCGGTTTCGTCGCTGCCGAACCGATGGTCGAGGAAGCGGTCGGCAAAGCGCCAGGAATGGTAGATCGTACGCGGACTGATCCCGCGCTGCCTCACCAGATACTCTTCATAATCGACGCGCAACGCTGCACGGGCCATCTGCCCCGGTGTCGCGACCGGAGCTGGCACCGTGCCGCTGGTAATAAGATGGGCGACAAAGCGCCGTGCGATATTCTGGCATTTGTTGGGCTCGCGCCGGTTGCGTTCGTCATTGCGAACCAACTCGGCCGCCCGTTTCGCTGTCAGGTCTTGTGGCGATATTTCGGCGGCTTCGATCAGGGATACCAACCGCGTCAGCAGGACCCGATAGGTCTTTATCGTTTGAGGCTTGTAGTTTTCGGCGGTCAGCCGCTCCATGAACGTGGCGATATCTCGGTGGAACAGGCATTGCAGGTCGTTCGGCATTTTTCGTGCTCCTTGCTATGGAAGCACGATCCGACCCTTGCGACCGCCCCGGCCGCAATACTATCGTCAGCTCGTAATAGCCGATTAGGGCATGACGATCATGATCTTTGTTGCGGGCGGGACGATATGAAGAAGGCGACCAAGGGGCCGAGCATTAAGACGGCCCAGGCATTGCTGGCGAAGCATGAGTGCCCCGTGCCGTTCCACGAGGTACGCACCCGCTTCCTGGGCAATATCGCAACGCCCGCGATTTCAGCCTCGCCGCTTCAGATCATCAAGGACCTTTGGGGTGGCGAACTGCCCCCCTTTGACAGCATCGAGGAGGTCAACGAACTGCTGGATACTCTGGTGCAAGGGCTCTGGAACGACCTCACCCGGCATCAGAAGCGCAGTCAGCCGTTCCGGCTGACCCGCCCGTCCACGGAGCCGACCGCCGTCGACCTGGGCCAATATGGCCTCGTTCGCCTCCAAGAACTGGATGGGTTCATTGAAGGCCTGTTCAATGGCGAAGACGTCATCGACCTGCCTGAACGGGCGCACGAGGCCGTCGACCGTCTTGCGGAGATGCGCGCTATGATGGCGGGTATTTGCGAGCTGGTTTCGCACGCACCGGATGCAGATGACGCCGCCAAGTTAGGCACGACCTTCAGCCATTTGCGCGAACTGACGCGGGTCATGGAGACCGAGATCAACGAGGCCGTATTGTCCTGCACCCGCGCGCGCCGTCAGATGATCGAGGGCATCCTCACCGAGAAGCCGACGGTGCATTGACGGCCATGATATCCGAAGACCAACTCCGCGAGAAGTTGCGCAAGATCGAAGCGCTCTACGCCGGTGCAAAGACCGACGGCGAGAAGTCTGCCGCTGGCGCAGCGGCGGAGCGCATCAGGGTCAAATTCCAGAACGCCAGCAAGCAGGAGCGTGCCGAAGAGTTCAAATTCTCGATTACAGATCCCTGGTCCCGTCAGCTTTTTATCGCCCTATGCCGCCGATACGGCCTCAAGCCCTTCCGCTACGCGCGGATGCACCGTCAGACCGTCATTATCCGTGCCCCGGCCAGCTTCGTCCAGATGACGCTTTGGCCGGAGTTTGAGGAACTGAGCAGTGCCCTCACTGCCCATCTCGACGAGATCACCACCAAGATCATCCGCGAGGAGGTGCACGAAGCCACCCAGGATGCCGACGAGATACGCGAACCACGCCAGCTACGGTGAGCACAGGCGACGATATTTTTGGTGCACCTGTCCTATTATCGCCAACGCGGGTCCTTGCAGTTGTTGCTATCGGAGAAGACTGGCGTCACGCGCTCGTTACCCCATATGCGTTTGCCCGCACGCTTGGGAGTGTCGCGGAACTGCTGGTTTCGCTCAGCAAAATAGCGGTCGATCGCGGCACGCACGGCGTCAGTCGATGGATAATTGCTGTTGTGGATGATGGCGCGCGCCATACCGCTAAAGACAGACTCGATGACGTTGAGGAACTGGGCGCCGGCAGGAAGTGGCGCGGTCTCGACACGCGGGTGACCGGCAGCTTCAGCAGTGTCGTTGTGCTCCTCGATCCGCTTTTTCAGCTTCTTGGAGATGTGCCACGACGCCGCATCCCAAGAAAGGTAAAGCGTCCGACGATCCGCGTATCTGTCGAGGAGGACATCCATCATGCGGATCATCTCGGTCGTATTTTTTCGGTCACTGTAAAAATGCGTTACCTGATTGCCGCTCAGTTCCAGGGCCGCCGTCATGATCAAGCATCCTTTGGACTTCTGCCATTGCGGGACAACCCGGTGGGGGCCGGGTGGGTCGAGCATCAGGCCCTGCTTCATTTTCACTGCGAACGGACCGAACTCATCGATCGAGAAGAAGGCCTCGTCTGGGGCAAGATTCGACAAGATCGCTTGGACTGCGGCGAGCTTTTCACGATAGGCGGGATCCTGCGATGTAAGGACGATTCTCGCCTTCCGCCATTTCCAGCCAGCATCGTGGATGATCTGACGAAGGACATGCTGACAAGCGGAGAACCCTTGGCGAGTGAGCACCGCCCTGAGATCGCACATTGTCCACGACGTTCGATTAATCCCATGATCCTTCGGCGGCTCATGTAGCAGGCGGAAGACCGCAGCCTTCAGGTCTTCACTTTCAGCCTTTCGCGGTCCTCTCGTCATCGGCGCAAGAAGCTGTTCGACGCCTCCTTCCTGATATGCCCGCAGGTACCGGCGGCATGTATTGCGGCTTAAGCCAAGGCATGCGCTGATCCGCCTGATAGGGAAGCCCTGTTCATGCGCCAAAACTGCAATTGCGCGATTTCGCTGCCGACTCCTTGGATCGTGGATGTTGCTACGGAGTCGATTGATAACGTCTGGGGCTCCCCGCAAGGGCAGTTCCGTGTTGTTTCCCCGGACCTGATCGATCCAGTTCGCCACTTCGGTTGTACGCTCTAACCTGCGGTCTCGGTGAAGGCGTAACGTTATGCTTGCCGATCCTTTCGGTGCATGGGGAGCAAGTTGATAAGCTCGTGGCGTTCTCACGATGGTTAGTCTTTTTATGGATCCCAAATCGCCAATCGGCCGAACTACGACGTCGATTTCGGGCACTTGCACGCTGCGGCAATATCGACGAACGCTGTCGTATCCCCCGCCATAACCATGTTGATCCCGCAATAATCGGAAGATGGCGGCGATACCTCTGCGTTCGCATTGTGGTCGAGCATCATCCTCGACGAGCATCGCATCGATCAAACGCTCGTAATCGTTGATCAATGTTGGCTGCTTCGCGCGAACGTACCGGGGGGGCTTATCTCTCCGCAGCATCTTTCGAACAGTGTTGCGGCTTAATCCCTCCGCTTGAGAGACGCCCCTGATCGACTCTCCTCCACCGAAGACGCGGCGTCGAACACGAGTCCATAGGCCCGGATCGGTGTGCATTGTCGTTCTCGCTTATCAACTTTCTCCGGCGAGTAGAATGCGCGCACCCTGGAGACTGCGCTAGTCTCAATTGGCCGTGTCACAGATGCCCTCGATTATGCCGAACTTTCGCATGGCTGATCCGCAGAAATCTGACGTTCTGCGCAGCCATGCGGCATAATCCGGCGCGCGGCATAATGCCCCAGCTCGTGCAGCGCCGTGGCGTAGAACCGATCCGCGCTCGGAAACTGGCTCCGCAACGGCAAGGTGATGCTGTCGGTCGAAGGCCGATAATAGGCGCGGTCGCCCGCTTCCTCGGTGATTTTCGCGCCCGACGCCCGCAAGATGGCCTCGGCCCGCTCCACCGGATTCCATTCGTGCGTAGTGGTGACGATCGGGGCAAGCCCGTCGATCTGCTCGGCGTTGAACACCACGGCATAAAACGCACGGGGCCGCTCAAGCTCGACCTTCTCTTTCCTCTGGCGACCCTCGGCATCCAGAACGGGCTTACCGCTCTCGTCCCGAACTACCCGCTCCTCCTCGAACTGCCAGTATTGGACAAGGGAGCCTTTCTCGCCCTTCCGCACCTGTGCGCCTTGGGCTGCGGCCTGCTTGTATGTCAGCCAGCGATTATCAGCCCGGCCCTCGGACATGAGATTGAGGACATTGACGCCGCGATAGCGTTTCCCCGTGGTGGGGTTGAACGGCAACCCGCTGCTGCCCGTCGCCTCCCAAGGCTTTTGCCAAGGGGCGGTGCCCTGCTTCAACTGCTCTATCAGCTTGTCGGCAACGCGCTGGTGAAAAGGTATCTTGCCCTCGGCCATATCCTCGCCTCCTCCCGATTAGTCGGCGTTGCGCGCTGCCGCGATCAATTCGCCGCGTCCCGTGGCGATCGGCTCCGCGTCACCATCAAGCCCTTCCTCGGCCTCGCGCGCGTCGGCCTCGCTCATGGCATCCTCAACAAAGGCCCCCGCCCGCTCCGCCTCCTCCGGGTCGAACTCCACAACCGCGCCGGGAGTCTCGGCGTCGGCAAGTTTGCGCGTCACCAGCTCGTCAAGGGTGGGCACGTCCTGCGCATTGGGTTGATCCGTCATGCTCGTTCTCCTTTGCTGAAATCGGGCTGTCCCTTGTTGTCGAAATAGGTCTGTTTGCAGCCGGGATAGGCGCTGCAACTCCACCAGAAGGCCCCCTTCTTTTTCGCGGAAGGACGCCGCACTAGGCCAGCGCCGCACGCTTGGCATTTGTGCTGCTGCGACGGCACGGGCGCGGGAGCCTTCACCAGCTCCGGCTTGCCCGCCTTGTCATTGGCGGTGAATTTACAGCCGTCGGCATAGCCGGTGCAGGACCAAAAATAGCCCTTGCTCCCTTTGATCCGGCGCAGCGGCTTGGAACATGACGGGCAAGGCGGCGCGTCGATCGCTATGGCAAGGCCCTGCTCTTTCACCCGCGCGACCTCGCGGCCGACATAATCGGCCAGTCCGCGAACGAATGTCATGGCATCGCTCTTGCCCTCGGCAATCGCGCGCTGCTGTTCGTGCCAAATGGCGGTCATGTCGGGAAATTTCGCCTGATCCGGCAAGGCGTCATAGAAGCCGCGCGCCTGCGGGGAGCTGACGATATTCTTGCCCTTCTCGATCAAAAAGCCGCGATCGAAAAGCGTGGCTATGATGCTGTCGCGGGTCGCCGGGGTTCCAATTCCGCCATGCTCGCCCGCCTTCCCCTTGTCCTTCTCGATCAGGAGTTTCCTAAGCCGCTCGTCCCGAACATATTTGGCCACCCGCGTTAGGTCGGTCAAAAGCGTGGCCATCGTATAGAGCGGCTTGGGCTTGGTTTCCTGCTGGTCGGCGCTGGCGGAAAGGCATTGCCCGGCCATGCCCGACGCGATCGAACGCAAATCGGCCGCAAGGGTGTCCTCGTCCTCGGCAATGTCCTCATTGCCTACATCGTTCTTATAGAGAACCGTCCAACCCGGCTTGGTCACAACCTTGCCCCGCGCGGCAAAGGCGTGACCCGCAACCTCTATCTCGATTTCGGTCTGGTCATATTGGTTCGCGGGCCAGAACTGCGCGACATAGGCGCGCGCGATCAGCATATAGATTCGCTGCTCCGGCTCTGTCAGCGCGGCAAAATCGGCCGTGGCTTCGGTCGGAATGATGGCGTGATGCGCGGAAACCTTCTGCGAGTTGAAGGCCCGGCTTTTTATCGCCGGGTCCGCGCGCTGCGCGATCGCCGCCAGCATCGGGACCGTCGCGGCGACGGCCGCCAGCACGCCGGGGGCGTCCGCGTGCTGCTCATCACTCAAATATTCGCTGTCGCTGCGGTTGTAGGTGATAAGGCGATGCTTCTCCCGCAACGCCTGCGTAATGTCCTTCACCTGATTGGGCTTATAGCCGAATTTCCGTGCGGCATCGGTTTGCAGCTTCAAGAGGTTGTAGGGCAGCGGCGGCGCTGCCTCTTTCGCCGTGGTCTTGGCGCTGGCGATGCGAGCCGGTTGCCCCTGCACCGCCCCGGCTACCGCCGTCGCAAAATTGCGGTCGATCAAGCGGCGCTGCTCATCAACCGGGTCGCCCTCCCCGATCTGGTAGCGCGCGGGAAAGGTCAGCCCGGCGAAACTGAACTGGCCCGAAACCGTGTAATAATAGCTCTTGGTGTGCGCCTCAAAATCGCGGTCACGGCGGACGACAAGGCCCAAGATAGGGGTCTGCACGCGGCCGACGCTAAGAACGCCCTGAAACCCCCGCGCCTGCGCCGCGAGGGTATAGGCGCGGGTCATGTTCACGCCATAGAGCAAGTCGCCCACGCTGCGCGCCTCGGCCGATGCGGACAACCCGGCAAATTCACGGTTATCCCGCATGGACGCCAAGGCCCGCTGCACAACCTTTAGATTGTTGTCATTGATTAGCAGGCGTTGGACCGGCAACCGGCTCCCGGCCCATTGCAGAATCTCGTCAACAATAAGCTGGCCCTCATCGTCGGGGTCGCCCGCGTGAATGACGCTCCGCGCCGATTTGAGAAGTTTGCCGATCGTGCGGAGCTGGGCGCTCGTCTTGGCGACGGGCCGCTTTTCCCACGGGATGAAGCTGATCGGCAGCGCGGCCATGTTCCACGGGTCTTGCGGGTCCACCAGCTCAAGCATGTGGCCGATCGCCCATGTCACATAATGACGGCCGCAATCTATGAAGCCGTCTTGTCGCGCCCCTCCCCCAAGGCCCTCGGCAATGGCCCGCGCGAGTTCGGGCTTTTCAGCAATGACAATGATCTCCCCGCTCATGCCGTCACCACGTCACTACGGGTTTGATAGGGGCGGTCACTTGCCGCGCGCTGATCGGCCCGAAATAGCGGCCGTCGAAAGAGGCCGCGCCATCGCCAAGGACAAGGATTTCCCCGTCGCCTAGCGTCCAATCGGCATTGAGCCGGGGCAAGGCCCGCCCTGCCCCATCGGCAAGTTGCGGGGCGCTGTCGGGGACAAGGCGGCCGTTGATCCGCACGCCCTGCCCGCCAATCTGAACGCGGTCGCCTTTAGCGGCTAAAATCCGCTTCATCATTTCATAGCTTCCGCTGGGGCAGTCGCCGGGTTCGATGTAGCGCCTACGCAACGCCTCCAAAAAGGGCGGCGCTGCGGGCGGACAGAACGCCACAAGATCGCCCTTTTGCGCGGTCCCGCCCGTCGCCCGATAGACGCCTAGCGGGATGCTCGGCGTAGCGTTGAAGCGAAGGCCCGCCGCCTTCGCGCCAAGCATGGCGATCATGGCCCCCGCCACGCCACAAACCGCATAGCGGCTGACCTTGGCGAAGCTCGGCCGCTTCATAGTTTGATCCTCCGGCCCCCTTCGGGCGGCTTCGGCGCTTGATTGCCCCTGATCGTGTCGCTCCGATCCGGCGCGGGAATCTTGGCGCGGGCACTAAAGGTCGGGTCTTGGAAATAGAGGGGCTGACGGCCGTAGATCATGGGATAGCCTGCGACATAAATCAGCATGTCGCCCGCTTCCGAAATATCTCCGTCCGGGGTCTTCTTCGGCCCCGGCATCCTCATACACTCATCCGGCGTCAAAAGCGGGCGCTGGGTTTCCTGCACGGTCTTGGACACGGTGCCACCAAAGAACCCCCCGCCCCCGCGTCCCGTGCTTTTGGTGATTTGCTCTTTAAGAACGGTGGTCTGGCCGGTGAGTTTGGAAAGATGCTCGGCCGTCTCAACGCGGTTGGGCGGATAGGCGTTCTGGATATGAGCATTGGAGGTTATCAGCTCATCCGGCCCATAGCCGGTTTCCCGGCTCCTAAGCTGGTTGGTGTCCTGACAAATGAGATAGAATTTCAGGCCGTAGCCTGCGGCGAACGCCAAGGACTCCTGAATGATTCCAAGTTTCCCAAGGCTGGGAAACTCATCAATCATAAATAGCGCGCGGTGCTTGTAGCTCTGAACCACCCGGCCCTCCTCGAACTCCTGCTTGGGCGCGAGGATACGCACCATCATGTTGAGCATGACGCGGACAAGCGGGCGCAGTCGGTCCTTATCCGTGGGCTGGGTGATGATGTAGAGGCTAACCGGCCTCTCGCTGTTCATCAGGTCACGAATGAGAAAATCGGAAGTGGCGGTATTCGCGGCCACAACCGGGTCTTGATATAATTCTAGATAGCTCTGCGCGGTCGATAGAACCGATCCGCCCTCATCATCGGGACGATTGAGCTGGGCGCGCGCGGCTTTGCCGACAACGGGATGATTTTTGCCGCCCGGCAAATGGCCGAACGTAAGCATTTCCTCCCAAACTTCCTGCGCGGGCCGAACCGGATCGGCCAACACGGCATCCACTTCGGCCAAGGTCGCCGCGTTGCCGCCATGCTTGGCTTTGTAGATGACATGCAGGATCACGCCTACCAGAAGCGCCCGCGAGGTCTTTTGCCAGTGGCTTTCGACCCCCTTCCCGTCCGGGTCCACTATCAGCGTAGCGAGATTCTGAACGTCTGCGACTTCGTTGTCAGTCCCTACCCTGATTTCGTCCAGCGGGTTCCAGTGGGCGGAGCCGCGCGAGCTGGCCGGTTCAAATCGCATGACGATCTGGTTGGCGCGTTGCTTCCTCCAACCGGCGGTCAACGCCCATAGCTCGCCCTTCAAATCGGTGATGACGGCGCTATGCGGCCACGAAAGCAGCGTCGGGATGACAAGGCCCACGCCCTTCCCCGATCGGGTCGGGGCATAGGTAAGGCAATGCTCCGGGCCGGAATGGCGTAGATAGACCGTCTTCCCGTTCTTCTCCTGATAAGCGCCAATATAGACCCCATCATTTTCAACGAGGCTGGCCGCGCGAATGTCCTCCATGTCGGCCCAGCGGGCCGATCCATGCAGATAGGCATTGCCCTTCCCGGCGTTCGATTTCGCCAGTTTGACAGCGGCGGTTATCAGGACGCCCACGCCGAAAACCACGGTGCCCACGCCCACGGCTTGCCCGAAGGCGGGTTTCAGCGCCGGAACCTCGCTCCATTTGCTGAACCATTGCAGGAAACGCCACGGGGCATAGATATGGCCCGCACTCGGCCCCAAGGTTGCCTGATAGGCCATCTGGTGCGCGAACATCTGCGTTGCGCTCCATAAGCCTCCAAGGGCGGAACCGGACACAAGGGCCGCCAGCAACGGACGATTATCGCCCTTGCTTCCGCGCTCCCGCACTTGCGGCCCGATGGCTGTATTGCGCTTCTTTGCCATGCTTTGCCCTTCTCGCGGCCGTTACCGGCTGCGCCCCTTGCTTTTGACGGTGCCATTGCTGGCAATCTCGATCGGCTCGCCAATCGCCAGCTTGCCCGCGCGGGCGGCGCTACGCGCGTCTACGGGCAGCACAAGCATGTCAGCGCCATCTCTTAGGAGTATCAATTTCTGCCCTTCGATTTGTCGCGTCCCGGCGTAAATCAGCGGCCCATGATCGCCAGTGAACAGCCGATGCGCCGGTATATCCATTCCAATGTGACGCTTCGCATTACGTTCCGCAATGTATTTATCCGCTGCTATGGCCTGATCGTCGCTCATTCGCGGCCGATCGTCGTCCCGTCGCACAACACGATCTGGCCGGGCTTTTTGGTCGTCCACGTCTGAATGAACATCACGCGGCAATAGCAAGCGACCTCGCTCGGCGTGCTGAACCAGACCGAGTTGGGACAGGTCGCGCAAACTACCTCGGCTTTCGGGCGGCGGCTCTCGTCCAACGCGGCCAATGTTGGGCTTAACGGCGCGCTCGCTGGGGGCCTCGGCTCCTCCGGCGCTAGAATGTCCATTTCTGGCGGGCTGTGCGTGACCAACTCCAACGGCGGCGGTGCTGGCTCCTCCGGCTGCAAGTCCGGTTCCGGCGTTGGTTCCTCCGGCGCTGACGGCACCGGGTCGGAATGTCCCGTTTCGACCTGGTGCTGTGGCGCTGGCGTCTCGTCCAGCGCCATTGACGGCGTTTCGCCCAACAACGCCAGCGCCGCCTCTATCTCCTCGTCCAATGATTTGTCTGTCACGCGCACGCTCCTCTTGCCTGATATTTTGACGGCGGGCCTCTAGATCGGGGTCCGCGAAAGTGATGGGCATGGCCGAACGGGCGGCGGCTTCCACCACAAGGGCCTTGAATTGATCGCTGCCGCTAATCGC
>JGI24125J20156_1000309_pt1 | contig 12775 bp, 11 predicted proteins | sample Subbio12Aug_8Bad_FD_20156 | JGI IMG/M metagenome (IMG submission 20156) | reverse complement strand
TTTCCTGCCGCCTGCGCCTTTGCCGCGCCGCATGTGGGCATCGAGCCGGCTCGATTTTCACCAGCCGCTCCGGGCCGGCGAACCGGTCGGGCGCACCTCCCGGATCATCTCGATCAAGGAAAAGCAGGGCAGTTCCGGCGAGCTTCTTTTTGTCGACATCGAACATCGACTCGACGGCAGCGCCGGTCTGGCGATTCGCGAGCTGCAGACGATCGTCTATNGCGAGCCCGTCGTCGCTGGTGGGCAGCCCGCAGCGGCAGACCCTGATGAACAGCTCCCTTCGGAGGCGGCGGCCGGCACCGCAAGCCGGACCATCCGGCCGTCCGAAGCGTTGCTCTTTCGCTACTCGGCCCTGACGTTCAACAGCCACCGCATCCACTATGACAAGCCCTGGGCGGTGGATGCGGAAGGCTATGCCGGTGTCGTGGTTCAGGGCCCGCTGACCGCCACACTCCTTCTCGATCTCGCCCGGCGGGAACTTGGCGACAACAGGCTTGAGCATTTTTCCTTCCGCGGGGTCTCTCCGGCCATCGCCAATGAGGAGCTGGTGCTGACGATGACGGTCGCTGGCGCGGAAGTCGTTTTCATCGCGTCCACAAGCAGGGGCAGGCCCGTGATGACGGCGCGCGGACGCACGCAGTTTGGCGGGTAGTGCGCTGGACATGAGGGGGCGGGATGGTATCGGTTTGCATATGGGGCCCGCTGATGCACAAGGGTCGCAAACCAGACACGGATTGAGCGGGGAATGATCCAGACAATGGATGTTGTGCGATCAGCGGACAGAGAATCAGCGGACAGGGAAGATGCGCCGTTTCGGCCGGAGCCGATGGTGGCGATCCGGGTTCCCAAGATGGCGGAGCTGATTGCCGATCATTTCCGGCGCCGGATCATCATGGGGGAGCTGAAGGAGGGCGATCATCTGCCGCCCGAAGGCCAGTTGATGACGGCGCTTTCGATTTCGCGGCCGACCTTGCGCGAGGCGTTCCGCATCCTCGAGATGGAGCGTCTCATCAGCGTCGTCCGCGGATCCCGGGCGGGTGCGCAAGTGCACCAGCCAAAGGTGGATATCGTGTCGCGCTATGCCCGCTTTGTTCTGCAGGCATCCGGCACGACGATTGCCGACATCTATGAAGCCCGGCTTGCGATCGAGCCCTATGCTGCCCGACGCCTTGCCGAAATGCGGCCTCCGGGCGCCGTCGACCGTCTGCGGGCCGAGGTGGCGCGGATACGCGGGATGATTGAAAATGGCCGGCAGGCGGACTTCCGGGTGGGGCTTGCGGAGTTTCACCGGCTGCTGGTGGAACTGGTCGGCAACAATACGCTGCACTTCCTCATCCAGATCCTGCATGAAGTGGTGGCCTTCTACCAGGTTCGCCATCTGCAGATGAACCCGGTTTCGACCGACGGCACGCGCAGGGCGCTGGTATTGGGCCTGCGGTCGTTCGACAAGCTGATCGACCTGATCGAGGCCGGGGACGCCGATGGCGCCCAAGCCCATTGGCTGTTGCACGTGACCAACGCCAACAAGATCTGGGCCAGCAACCAGGAGCTTCGTGCGATTCTGGACGGGCAGGACTGATACCAGGGTCGGCCGGATGGCCGAAGTCATACCAAGGCTCGACGAGAAAGACTCGTCGAGTTCGGCCTGGCGGCCTGGCGGCCGGCGCGCGGTCGCGCTTGCGCGTCCCGATGACCGGTTCCCGTCACCTGGACGCGGCGTCAGTTGCGGATGATCCATCCGCCATCGACGTTGAGAACCTGCCCGGTGATCCAGCTGCCTGCATCCGAGGTGAGCAGCAGGAGCGCGCCGACCAGTTCGTCGGGCTGTCCGCGAAGGCGCAGTGGAACCTGGGCTTCCATCGCCTTGACCAGCGGGCTGTCGTCGGGCGTAAGCGCCTTGCCCGCGTCGCTCATGGTCATGCCGGGTGCAATGGCGTTGACCCGGATCCCGGAAGGCCCGAGTTCGCGCGCCAGCGTGGTGGTGAGGCCCAGCAGCGCCACTTTCGAAATGCCATAGGCCGTGAAGGCCGGAAAGGCGCCTGCCGACAGCTGGTTGACAATGGCGCCCCCGCCGCGCGCCTGCATGGCGGGAACCACGGCCTGGGCGCAGTGCAGTGCACCCGTGACATTGACGGCCATGATATGGTTCCACGCATCGGTGGTTATGGCGATCGCCGGGGTGCCCACGGCCTCGACCATCAGAGCCGCGTTGTTGACGAGAATGTCGACGCCGCCGAACCGGTCGGTTGCGCCCTTGACCATCGCATCGACCGAGGCGCGGTCGGTGATGTCCACACGGACCGCGAGCGCCCTGTCGCCGATTTCCGCGGCGACCGCTTTTGCGCCGCCTTCATTGATGTCGGCGACCACGACCGATGCGCCCGCAGCCGCCAGGCCCGCCGCATAGGCCCGGCCGATGGAGTTGCCGCGGCCGCCGGCGCCGGTGACGATAGCGACCCTGCCATCGAGGCGGAAGCTTTCAGGTGCGAATGTCATCGGCTGGATTCTCCAGAACAAAAGGGGCCGCGCACGGGCGCTGTCAGGCAATCGAAACGGTCTTGTAGCGCAGGAACTCGTCGATGCCCGCCCGCCCGCCTTCCTTGCCGAAGCCGGAAATGCCGATGCCGCCGAAGGGCGTGAAGGGCGTGATCTGCTGGGCGCCGTTCACATAGACGCCGCCGGCCTTGAGCCGCTCGGCAATGCGATGAACGCGGCGCAGATCGTTCGACTGGATGTAGGCGGCGAGCCCATATTCGCTGTTGTTGGCGATGGCCACCGCCTCGTCCTCGGTCTCGAACTTCATGACGACAAGTGCGGGGCCGAAAATCTCGACCTGGGCGATCTCGCTGTCCGGATCGGCGTCTGCGATGATGGTCGGCTCGATGAAGTTGCCCGATGCAAGTGCGCCGCCGCAGCGCTGCCCGCCCATCAGGAAACGGCCGCTGCCCTGGGCGCGGACACGATCGAACATGCCCATCACCCTATCGCAGGCGGCCGCGTTGATGAGCGGGCCGACCGCGACGCCGGGCTCGAACGGGTCGCCTACCTTGAAGTGGCTGGCGATTGCCTGCAATTTGGTCAGCACCTCGTCGTATATGCTGGCCTCTACCAGCAGGCGGGTGGGAAGGGCGCAGCCCTGGCCCGACAGGACGCCGATCGTCCAGAACACCGCGCGTTCGCAGGCGGCATCGATGTCGGCGTCGGCGAACAGCAGGCTGGCGGATTTGCCGCCCAGTTCCATGACCGAGGGCTTGATGCGCTCGGCGCAGGCGGCCATGATCTTGCGGGCGGTGATCGGGCCGCCGGTGAAGCTGATGAGCCCGACCGCGGGGTGGCGCACCAGCGCCTCGCCGGCCTCGGCCGTCCCCGGGATGATCGAGAGCACGCCATCGGGCAGCCCCGCTTGCCGGGCGAGCCGTGCGTAGAGATCCGGCGCGAAGGGCGTGATTTCGGCGGGTTTCACGATGACGCAATTGCCGGCTGCGAGCGCCGGCGCCACCTTCATGGAAAGCGAGATCAGCGGCCCGTTCCAGGTGATGATGATGCCGACGATGCCGACTGGTTCCGGCACGGTATAGGAAAATTGCGCGCGGGTATCGAGAGTGCTGATCAGCTCGCCCGACAGCTTGTCGGCCCACCCGGCATAATAGCGGGTCCAGCCGATCGCGAGATCGGCGCCCCGTTCGCCGGCAATCAGCGGCGTGCCGCCGTCGAGCGCGGCAAGCCTCGCGAACTCGGCCTTGTTGGCCTCGATCAGGTCGGCAAAGCGGTTCAGAATGTCGCGCCGGGTTTCGGGCGCGGTGCGGCGCCATCCTTCCTGCGCCGCCGCGGCTGCGGCCACTGCCTGATTCACTTCGTCGGGGCCTGCAAGCGGGATTTGCGCCTGGGGCTTTCCAGTGACCGGATTTACATGGGTGAAGGTGCCGCCCGAACCTGTTTCCAGATCCCGGTTGCCGATACGTAGCCTGGCAAAAGGTGCGGTCATGTCGTTCATTTCCTACCGGCCGAGAGTGAGGGCGCCGTCGGCGGCCACGCCCATGTGCGGGCTCCAGACCAGTTCCCAGCCATTGCCCTCGGGATCAGTGAAACAGCCGGAATAAAGGCCAGCATCGCGATCGCGAACGGGGCTGGTGATGGTGGCACCGGCAGCGACGGCCCTGGCCATCTGGCTGTCGACATCGCCCTTGCCGTCGACGAACACGGCCCAGACGGACCGGGGGGTGTCAGCGACCGATATTCCGCTCTCGGACGCGAGATAGGCCCTGTTCAGAAAGACGAGGATCGTCGTGCCCAGCTTGTACATGACCGACATCCCGGACGCCGGGCCCCAATTGCTCCAGCCGAGGCCTTCTTCATAAAAGGCGCGCAGGGCCGCGATGCCGGTTGCGGGCACCATGACCATGTTGCGGCGTGCGTCCATGAAGATTTTCCCTTGATCCGAGTGGCAATCAGGCGCGGCGGTCCCAGGCGAGATGCAGACTTTCCATGGCCATCACCGAGCCGCCGCGCATTTTCGGGCGGACGCCNGGCTCGACTTCGCGGAAATGACCGATTCGCTCGAACCAGATGCGGTAGAAGGTGGCGAGCTCGAGCCGCGCGAGGTGCAGGCCGAGGCATGTGTGGATGCCCGATCCGAAGGCGGCATGGCGGTATGCGGGCCGATCCACGCTGACCGCCAGCGGGTCGGGGTTGAGCCCGGCGTCCCACCCGACGGCCATCAGCGGGCAGCTTATCATGTCGCCGGCCTTCAGTTGCGCGCCTTCGAGCAGGGTGTCCCTGGTGACCTGGCGGGGCGTTGCGACGAAGGCGTAGCGGCGCAGCAGCTCCTCCACGGCATTCGGGATGCAGGCAGGATCGTCGATGATGCGCGCCCGGAGCTTTTCGTCGTGCGCAAGGTGGCGCATGCCGAAGGTCATCGCGACGGTGACGGTATCGAGGCCGGCGAGGAACATCAGGAAACCGATCGACATCAGTTCCTCGAAGCTCAGCTTCCGCCCCTCGAAATCGATGTGGGCGAGCCTGGAGACCAGATCGTCCTTCGGCTCGGCCTGGCGCGCCCTGATGAGTTCGGCCAGCACCTGCTGGATCCGGCCGGCGAGCGCGCCGCGCTCGGTGTCGCTGGCCTGGGCGGCAAAATAGCCGGTGACGAGGCTGCGGAATTCCTCGAAGCGCTCCAGCGGAAAGCCGAACATCTCCATGAATACCGATACCGGCAGGCGCGAGCCCAGGGCCTCGACAAACTCGCATTCGCCCTTGTCGATGACCTTGTCGATCAGCCGGTTTGTCCAGTCGATGATCCAGTGTTCCAGTGGCTCGATGGCCTTTGATTCAAAGAAAGGCCGCAGCAGCTGGCGATATGGCCGATGTTCCGGCGGATCGAGCGATTCGGGTATCATGTGCGGCTGGTTCGGATTGGGCGGGATAGACAGGAACCGGCTGGAGAAGACCTCGGGGTGCCGCAGCACTTCGATCACGGATGCCGCTGTGTTCGCGATCCAGTGGCCGCCGTTGTCGGGAGTCCAGAAAACCGGCGGCGCTTCCTGCTTGACGCGCAGCCATCCGCCGTGAACGTCGTCCAGCAACTGGGGGTCGCGGTAGATGTCGAATGAAAAAACGGGCGCACGGGATTCGGCGCATCCTTGGGCAGGGGCAGTGATCATGGCAGTTCCTCCCGACGTTCCGTCTCGCCCGGCTCGCTTCTGCACCGAAGTAAACGTTGGTTTACTTCGGTGTCAAGAGGGTTGAAGGGGTAACGATGGCGACACGGGCACGCGATGCGGATCGGACGCGCGCAGCAATTCTGCTGGCCGCGCAGCAGGCCTTTTCCCGGCAGGGATTCGGCGCCACCGGGGTGCGGGATATCGCCGCTGCGGCCGGTGTGAACCCGGCGCTGGTCAGCCGCTATTTCGGATCGAAGCTGGGCCTGTTCGAAGCGGCCCTTTCGGCCGCGCTCGATGTGACGCGGATCACCAATGTGCCGCGCGAAGGGTTCGGGCGCGCCCTGGCTCGGATGTTTGCCGAGGGAAGGGATGGCGCTGTCAATCCGCTGCCCATGCTGACCTTCGCCGCGGCCGACCGGCAGGCGCAGGCCATAGCGCTGAACGCCGTGCGCGATCGGATCGCGGTTCCGCTCGCCCAGTGGCTGGGGCCGCCCGATGCGGATGCGCGTGCGGCAGGCATGATGGCGGTCGCATCGGGCTTCTTCACTTACCGGCTGCTCTATCCATTGCCGGCGTTCGAGGGCGGCATGGATCAGGGCGCGCGCCGGTGGCTGGAGGACAGCCTGCAAAGGCTGGTTGACGGCGGCTGTTGAGACCCTGCCTGTCGGACCAGAGCCGGTTTCGTTGCTGTGGAATCAGCGCAACCGCAACCTGCGCCAGGTGTCAGCTATCGGCGAGTTGGGTGTCGATTGCCGCGATGCTGGTTCCAAGCCATCCGGCTTCCGACAGATTGGTTCCGCCCGATGCTGTGAGCAGGGCTTCGTGCGCCGCCTTCATGGCAAGGAGCGCCCCGCGATGCCCGGGCACCGCGGCAAGCGCGATTTCCAGCAGATGGATGGCCTCCAGCGGTTCGTCGGCGGCCAGCCTTTCCCCGGCGCGGGTCACCAGAGGGTCCGGCCCGCCCGCCAGCGCCACCAGATCGGCGCTGATGGCGCAGCGCGGCACGCCATAGAGTTCGGTGGTGGATTCCTGCTGGAACCAGCCGGCATATTCGTGCCAGATCGTTTTGACCGCCCAGCGCACATTGCCGTGGAATTCGCCGATGGCCAGCGCCTCGGGCAGCCGGATTTCGCGCATCAGGCGGTGCATGTCCTTTCCGGCCTTCATGCCGGCCAGCGTTTCGTCCCTTGCAAAGGCGACGGCATCATGCATGCGGTCAAGATCGGCGCGGATGCGGGCGGCGCCCAGAATCGGATCGCCGTGGCCGGTGATCAGCAGGTCGGGATCGAGCGCGCGCACGGTCGCGAGCGAGGCGAGATAACTGCGCACCGAACGCGGCTTGTCGCCGCGCAGCGTGTTCAGAAAGGGCATCGACCGGAACATCGGGCCGAACAGGTTGCCGGTGAAAATGATGCCGTCTTCGGGCAGCCACACCGATATCGAATCGGTGGTTTCGCCGTCCGGGGTCGCCAGCAGGGCAAATTTGCGGCCGCCCTGTTCGAAGTCGTGCCTGCCGGCGACCAGCCGGTCGGGGACGATGACCGGCGGCATAAGCGGTGCGCCGCCAGCGGCCGACCTGCGCTGGATCAGCGCACCCCAGATGCGCCGGGTGCGAGGGCCGAAGAAGGGCATCAGGTCGAGCATGTCCCGGGCATTTTCGGTGAAGCCCTGTCCGGCGATGATTTCGGTGCCGGGTTCCCGCAAGGCCGGGACGCCGCCGAAATGGTCGGCGTGGCTCTGGGTAAGGATGATCCGCCGCAGCGGGCCCCGCCGGTGCGGCGCCAGCAGCGCTGCATTGCGTTCAGCCGAATCCATGAAACCGGTGTTGACCATCAGGTCGCCATCGGCGGTGCAAAGCAGATAGGCATTGGACAGATCACGCACCATCAGCAGCCCGTCGCGGATGGCGACGGCCTCGGTCTGCTTCTCGCCGGCGCGCACCAATGCGCCCAGCGGTGGCGCGGCGGTCATGCAGCAGCGCCCGTGAAGTCGATCATCACCTTGGCCGATTGTGGCGTGCCGGCGATGGCCAGCCCTTCTAGCACCCGCTCGAAAGGCAGGCTGTGGCTGATCATCGAGCGGATCTTTCCCTGAAGGCGCGGCATGGCGGCGATCACGTCCGGCATTTCGGTGGGATAGCCCATGGCCGTGGTGATCGTCATTTCGCTGGTCAGCATCCGGCCGACGGGGAATTCCACGGGTTTCAGATAGGCCGCCGTGACCACCAGACGGGCATGATATTTTGCCATCTGCACCACATCGGCGATGATGTTCGGCGCGCCGGCAGCATCGATGAACACATCGGTTCCGACCCCGCGGCGGCCGAAACTCGGCACCATGCCGTGCAGCGATTCCAGTTCGGCGCGCAGGTCCACCGCGGTCGGATCGAAGGCGGCGCGGGCGCCGAGCGCGAGTGCGCGCTGCCGCCGTTCCGGCGCCGGATCAAGCGCCACCAGGTCGGTGATCCCGCGATCGACTAGCCAGAGGATGATGCCAAGGCCGATCGGCCCGCAGCCGAACAGCACCAGCTTGTCGCCGGGCTTCGCTTCGGCCCGGTTGACGCTGTGCAGCGCAACTGCGAGCGGCTCGCACATGGCGGCGATGTCCCAGGGAACACCTTCGGGGATTGCAAGCAGGTTGATGCCGGCCTGTGCGTCGCGCACCAGCAGTTCTTCGGTGAAGGCGCCTTCCGGTCCGCCGCTGCCTACTGCGCTGGGCGTCATCATCGGGTTGACGATCACGGCGTCGCCAACCCTCACGCCGGTGACGGCGGCGCCCGCGGCGATGATTTCGCCCGCGGCTTCGTGGCCAAGCGGCGTGACGCCGCCTTCGGGCCGGTTGATGCCGCCGGCCCTGATATAGGTGAGGTCGCTGCCGCAGATGCCGCAGGCCTTCACGCGCACCACCACGTCGGACGGGCCGGGTTCGGGTCGGTGATACTGGTCGAGCCTGACGTCGCCGACCCCGTGGATGTTAAGCATTCGCATGTCGCGTCCCCTCGGGCATTCACATCGGCCTGACCATATAGCCGCCGTCGACGGTGATCGTCTCGCCTGTCAGCCAGCTGGAGGCGTCGCTGGCGAGGAAGGCGCCTATGCCTTCGAAATCTGCCGGTGTGCCGGCCCGCGGGATGGGTGTGCGGCTGGCGAACATTTCGATGATGGGGCCGGCGTTGTCGCCCATCATCGGGGTCACGACGAAGCCGGGGGCGATGACGTTGGCGCGGATGCCATATTTGCCGAATTCGACCGCCATGCCCCGCACTACGGCGCCGATCGCACCTTTGGAGGCGGCGTAATTCTGCCGGCCCGGCAGGCCCTGGAACATCGCCAGGCTGCCGCAGCCGACCAGCGATCCGCCCGGTTCCCCGGCTTCCGCCCGGGCCACCATGGCGCGCGCGCCTTCCCGCAGCGTGAAAAATGCGCCGTCGAGGTTGAGCCGCAGCAGATCGCGCCATTCGTGGGTCGGCATGTCGAGCAGGCCGTGCCGTTTGGCGGATCGCCCGGCGTTGGCGAAAACACAGTCGACCCGGCCGAAATCCGCCAGCAGCGAGGCATAGCCTTCGATCACCGCTGCTTCATCGGTCACGTCGATCTGGCGGGTTTCGACCCGGCGTGCTCCGGCCTCAAGGAGTTTGTCCTGGGCGACGGCGTTCTTGGCTGCATCGCGCGCCCAGACGACGATGTCGCCACCCATCCTTGCCACGCCCCGCGCAAAGCCAAAGCCGATGCCGCCGTTGCCGCCGGTAACCAGCGTTACCTTGCCGGTGCAGTCAAACAGACCAGCCATCCCATGCTTCTCCTGCAATCCCCGGATTGCCCGGTTGTGGCGCAACTTTGGGAAGCCGCCAATCGCGGCGGCGATAATCGCCGGCGACCTGCGCTTTTCGGTCACAACAAGAGACCCAAGCTTGTTAGGCAGGCGTTCAAGGGAGCAACCGGAGCAGGAAAGCGCCAGCCATGGACCAGTCATACGATGCCGAGGAACTGATAGCGCAGGCGATGCACAGGACCGGCCTCGACCGGTTCGACAGCGACAGTTTCCGCGAGGGGCTCGATATCCTTCTGGGCGATGTGAACCGGGCTCCCTACAGTGAAGCCGGGCACCAGCGGATGCACGCCAATCTGGTGGATCTTCTGGCCAACCGGCTGAAGGTGACCGACTGGCTGGAGCGCCATCCCGACCTTCTGGACCGGCCGATAGAACGACCGGTATTCGTGTTCGGAATCCCGCGGACGGGCACGACGCTGGTATCGAATCTGCTGGCCTGCGATCCGGCCCGGCGCTCGGCGCTCAGCTGGGAGATCGATGATCCGGTTCCTCCTGCAACCGGCGCGACGCTGAAATCCGACCCGCGTGCGCTGGCCCGGCTGGAGCAGGAGCGCGCCATGCTGGCGGCCCGACCCGAGATGGGCAAATATTACCGGGGATCGGCGGTTTATCCCAACGAGTGCATCTTCTTCATGGCGCATGATTTCAAGGCGCTGGCGCTGGAATCGCGTGGCCGGCTGCCGAACTACCGCGACTGGCTGTTCTCGACCGACATGACATCGGCCTACCGTTATCACCGGCGGTTCCTGCAACTTTTGCAGGCGGATGCGCCCGGCTCGTGGAATCTGAAGATGCCGAGCCACTGCCTGTGGATCGACACCATCCTTTCGGTCTATCCCGACGCCCGGCTGGTCTGGACGCATCGCGATCCGTTCACCGCCACCGGCAGCTTCTGTTCGATCATCGCGATGGCGCACCGGGCCTTCACGGGCACGGTCGATACCCAATGGGTGGCCGAGAATTGCCGCTTTCAGGCCGGAGAGCATGTCAACCGGCTGATGGACGCCAGGGCCCGGCACGGCGACCGCCTGCTCGACATCCACTATGCCGACCTGGTGCGCGATCCGATCAGCGCCATGCGCAGCCTTTATGCCGGGCTGGGCGACGATTTCACGCCCGAGGCAGAGGCCGGAATGCGGGCCTGGCTGGCCGACAATCCGCAGGAAAAGTTCGGACGCCATGAATATCGGCTGGAGCAGTATGGCCTTTCGGTCGCGGCGCTGGAGCCGGTTTTTGCGGATTATCTGGGCGCCCACGACGTGGCGCGCGAAGGCTGAGCAGAAGGGATGGGCATGTCGCTTGCAGGAAAGATCGCCGTGGTGACCGGCGCCGGATCGGGAATCGGCGCAGCCATCGCCGTGCGCCTGGCGCAAGACGGGGCGATGGTGGCGGTCTGGGACCTCGTGGCCCAAGGGGCAGACGCCACGGTGGAGACGATCACGGCTGCTGGCGGCAGGGCGATAGCGGTGGTGGGCGACGCGGCGGATGCAGCGGCAATTTCCGCAGGCGCGGCGCGAACCGAGGCGGCGCTGGGGCCGGTTTCGATCCTGGTCAACAATGCCGGGATCGCGCCCTTCACGCGCTATCTCGAAATCGACGATGCGCTCTGGGACAGGGTGATGGCGATCAACCTGAAGGGCCCGCACCTGTGCATCCGGCAGTTCCTGCCGGCGATGATCGCGGCGGGCTGGGGCCGGGTGGTGAACATCACATCCTCCTCCACCCAGACCGGCAGCTTTGCCCAGGGCCATTATGTCGCCTCCAAGGGCGGGTTGCTGGGCCTGACAAAGGCGCTGGCGCTGGAGTTCGCAGCGTCTGGCGTGACCTTCAACATGGTGCCGCCCGGCTTCATCGACACGCCCATGCTGCGGGCGTCGCCGGTGAATGTAGAGGAATATTCGAGGACCCTGCCGATGAAACGGCCGGGTCGGCCCGAGGAGATCGCAGCCGCCTGCGCCTATCTGGTGTCGGAGGATGCTGCCTATGTCACCGGTCAGACCATCAGCGTCAATGGTGGGCGCTACATGGGTTCGGCCTGAAGCCAGGAGAGAAACTGCATGAGCATCCCGGCAACGAGCCGCGCCGCGCCGGAAGCGGCCAACCCGTTTCCCGTGGTGGATCCGAGGCGGATCCCCGCCCGGCGCTATCACGACGAGGCGTTCCACAAGGCGGAGGTCGCGCAGCTGTGGCCCCATGTGTGGCAGATGGCGTGCCGGCTGGAGCAGATACAGGAAATCGGCGACTGGATCGAATATTCGAATCTGGGGCGTTCGGTGCTGGTCGTGCGCACCCGGGATGGGGTTCGCGCCTTTCACAACGCCTGCCGGCACCGCGGCGTGCAACTGGCCAGCGGCCATGGCAACTGCAAGTCGCGCGGGTTCATCTGCCCGTTCCACGGCTGGCGCTGGAATGCCGAGGGCGAGAACATCTTTGTCTATGGCCGGCACCTGTTTTCCGATGACATGCTGGACCCTGCCGACCTCGCGCTGGCGCCATGCCGCGCCGAGACGGCCATCGGCTGCGTGTTCATCAATTTCGACGATGCCGCGCCGTCGCTGAGAGACTGCATGGGGCCTCTGCTCGACCGGCTGGACGCGCATGGCGCTTCGAACCAGCGTGCGGAATGGTGCTTCGGCACGGTTCTGCCGGCCAACTGGAAGACCGCGATGGAGGCCTTCATGGAAGGCTATCATGTGCTGGGCACCCATCCGCAGCTGCACCGGGCGCTGGGCGCGCTCTATAACAGCATGTATGGCCAGGATACCGGCGGTCTCGGGCAGCCCGTGAACCCGAACGCCAGCGTGCAGGACAATATCAGGGCCCAGTTCCGTCATCTGGAGCTGTTGTCCGAAGGCATGGCCGGCATGGTGCACGCCAAGGAAATAGAGATCGCGCGCCAGTTGCTGGACGTGGAGTTGCCTAACGATCCGCAACAGGCGGTGATGATGTGGTACGGCATCGTGCAGGACCAGATCAGCAGGCAATTGCAGGCGCGCGGCGAGCCGGTGCCCGACCTCAATGCGGTGGCGGTTTCACACCCGGTGCACGCAGTGGAGTTCCTGTTTCCGCACTATTTCGTGCTGCCCTTCTTTTCCGGCATGTCGGCCTATCGCATTCGCCCGCTGGGGCCGGAAAGCTGCATTTTCGAAATATGGTCGCTGACGCATTTCCCGAAAGGCGAGGAGCCCGATCCGGTGATGGCGCCGACCATGCTGCCCCATGACAGCGACGCGTTCCCGCCGATCCCGCGGCAGGATTACGGGAACATTCCGCGCCAGCAGATC
>JGI24125J20156_1000307_pt1 | contig 12799 bp, 9 predicted proteins | sample Subbio12Aug_8Bad_FD_20156 | JGI IMG/M metagenome (IMG submission 20156) | reverse complement strand
GTTGAGTCTTTTTGCTCTTCCATCGGGGTAAATATCCCTTCCCGCAGTGATTATAGCACGGCCCATTTCTGGAAATTCGAAATTCAACCATCGTACCCATGCGCACCACGGAACCCAACCAGCCTAATTCAGGTTGACTATATCTTTTTGATTTTATCGTGACTGAAAGCCATTTTTCCCCGCCTCCAAATAGAAGCGGAAGTTTGAGATCGAATTGTGCCCCAAACTCCACAGAAAAACCTTTTCGCCCATGGCTGGTAAACGGACCGATGATATCGATGGGTTTTCTTCCCGCCGAGTTTCAGTTTGCTTGACAGTTCCACAAAGATAGATATACTGACAGTTAAGATCATAGGACCGGCGCGCGCAGCCAGTTAGAAGTTTAGAAGGGATTGGCAACCGATGAAAGATGGCATCTGGAATCTGCTCACCGTACTGGTGGTGTTGGCTGCGGTGTTATTGTTTGCAATTTTCACTTTGATTTTTTCCGACCCGCAAAGCGAGCTGAACCCGCTGCCCCCGCCGACACTGCCTGCCAGGCTGCTGTTTCCCACCGCAACACCCACCCCGCGCTTATTGCCCCCTACCTGGACACCTACCCCAGATCCCGGTGAGCCTGAGGTTGAAGGAACAAATTTACTCCCTTCTTCTACCCTGCCGCCTACCAGCACCGGGTTTGTCCTACCCACATTTACCCCAACCCCAACCCGGACCTTTACCCCCACAAACACCCCCACCCCAACGAAAACCCCCACCATCACCCCCACCCTCGAATCGAATTAACCACTTTTGCCGGCCGATATCCGGTTGCCGCCCACTTTTACACCAACCACACCTGCACCTGAGACACCGGACCCAACAAGGGTTGTAGCGATCTCGTTAAGCCAGGGTGATTTCGGAAATAATTTTTTAATACCTGCCTTCGCTCGATTCTAGTTTTTGAATAGGGCATTCTATGGTAGGATTCAATTTGTTGCTTTGCAGCCAGTGGGAAAAATTCCCTTAACCTTCCATACCTTTCGAGAAAACGTATGAACCATTCGATTTCCATTGAAACTTTCGAACATCTGGTCGGGTTGGCCGCGCTCGAACTGGATGCTTCCCAAGCCGAATACCTGCTGCGCGAGTTGAACAACCAGTTAAAAGCCATCCAGGAGCTCGAAGCCATACCGCTGGGTGATGCCATCCAGATCACCTCGCATGGTGTCCCTTATACAGTTCAAACCAGCCCGCCGCCGCGCGAGGATGTATGGCAGCCCTACCCCGACCCCGCTGAAATCCTCTCCCAAGCCCCTGAATACCAGGATGGCTACATCAGCGTACCCGAAATTCCGCACACCGATTTAGAATGACCCCAATGGATCTTTGCGACCAACCAGCTTACGAATTAAGCCTGTTACTGCGCCAAAAGCAGATTACAGCGGTGGAGATCGTCGAATCCTGCCTGCAGCGGATCGAGGCGGTGGATGGACGCCCAGGTGCCCTCGATTCGGGTGATTTAACCGCCGAAGACGAAACCAAGGTGCATGCCTTCATCACCCTGACGGCTGACCACGCGTTGGCGCAGGCCAAAGAAATCGACCGCAAGATTACCGCGGGCGAGAATGCCGGGCCGTTGGCGGGTATCCCCTTTACCGTGAAAGATATTTTTTGTGTGCGCGGTACGCCCTCAACAGCCGCCTCCCGCATCCTGGCCAACTTCAATGCACCATACACTGCCACGCCAGTGGCCCGGATGAAGGCCGCCGGGGGAATCCTGCTTGGCAAGGTCAACCTGGATGAATTTACCTACGGCTCATCGAACGAATCTTCAGCCTTTCAGCCCAGCCCGCGCAACCCGTGGAACCCGGCCCATGTACCGGGCGGCTCCTCGGGTGGCTGCGCCGCTTCGGTGGCTGCTCGCGAAGCGCCGCTCTCCTTAGGGACCGATACGGCCGGATCGGTGCGCCAGCCAGCCGCTTTCTGCGGGGTGGTGGGGGTTAAACCCACCTACGGGCGCGTCTCCCGCTATGGGCTGATCGCCTTCGGCTCTTCGCTCGACTGCCCTGGTCCGGTGGCCGGCAATGTAATAGATGCTGCCCTGATGCTGCAGACCATCGCCGGCCCAGACCAGCACGACTCCACCGCCGCTAACGTGCCGGTCGAGGATTACCTCGCCGCGCTCGAGCAAGGGGTTAAGGGGCTGCGGATCGGCTTATCGCCGGACTATTTCCGCATCACCTTCGCAGACCCCGCCACCAACGAGTACTCCCAACAAGCGCTGCCCACAGAAATAGAAACCGCCGTCCGGCGCGCAGCGGAACGATTGGCCGGCTTGGGCGCCGAAATCGTTGAAGATGTGCCCATGCCCCACACACGGTATGGAATCCCGGCTTTTTTTGTCATCAGCCGGGTCGAAGCCGCGTCTAATTTACACCGCTACGACGGGGTCAAATACGGCCACCGCACCCGCCAGGCAGTGATGGATTTGGGTGACCTTTACCGCAAAACGCGCAGCGAAGGCTTTGGCCTGCAGCCAAAACTCCGTATTTTAATGGGCATGTACGTCAGCGCGGCTCAATATTCGGCACAGTATTACCGCCGCGCATTGCGGGTGCGCACCCTAATCCGGCGCGACTTCGAAGACGCGTTCGATCCAATAGGAAAATACCGCCTGGACGCACTGTTGACCCCAACAACACCCGCCACAGCCTTCGAGATGGGCGCTGTGTACGGCAACTCGGTCATGATGCAGTATGCCGATCAGCTCACTGTACCAGCCAATCACGCCGGTATCCCCGGCATCTCTTTGCCAGGTGGGTTAGATAAGAATCACCTGCCGATCGGCATCCAACTGCTCGGGCCGGATTTCAGCGAAGCCACCCTGCTGCGAATTGGCCGCGCCTACGAGATCGCAAGCGCGAGCGATGCCTGGCGCAAGATCAAACCTCTGGTGTTGCGCCAGCCCGACATGCTATAATTTTTAGTGGGGTATTGCTGACTGCGTTCGAGAAGAAGCTCGACCTTTAACCTGATATCCCTGGATTTATAAAGTGAGCCACGCCTGATCGTTAGAACCATGGGTATGATCGTGTAGATATTGTTTTTCGCTAATGGATAAGAGCGGCTATGACAGATTACGAAACCATTATCGGCTTGGAAACCCACATCCAGCTTAACACCACCACCAAAATCTTTTGCCATGCAAAGCCGATTCATGGAACGCTCCACCCAACAGCAATATCTGCCCGGTTTGTACCGGCATGCCGGGGGTCCTGCCGGTACTCAACAAGGCGGTGGTTGAAAAAGGGGTACTGCTGGCAGCCGCCATGGGCGCCGAACTGCGCCCTTTGTCCTACTTCGACCGGAAGAATTATTTCTACCCCGACTTACCCAAGGGTTACCAGGTTTCACAGTACGACCAGGCCCTGGCATTCGGCGGGTACATGGATGTGCCCATACCAGCCCATGACCAGCAGCCAGCCCGCGTTCGGAGGGTTCACATTGAAAAATTGCACCTGGAGGAGGATGCTGGCAAGACCAAAAATGCCCCAAACCGCCGCCTGCTTGACTTTAATCGCTGCGGGGTTCCGCTGGTAGAAATGGTCACAGCCCCCGATCTGCGGTCTGCCGACGAAGCTGCCCAATACCTCCTCCGCCTGCGCCAGCTCTTGCGCTGGCTGGGCGTATCCGAAGCCGACATGGAGAAAGGCCACCTGCGTTGTGATGCCAATGTCTCCATCCGTCCCAAAGGGGCGGAGTACCTCAACCCAAAGACCGAAATAAAAAACGTAAATTCGATCGAAAATGTCCGCGCGGCGATCGAAAAAGAGCTCGAGCGCCAGCAGCGCGAGATGGAAGCCGGGCGGCGCATCCAGACCTGGACCCTGGAGTGGGATGAAGAGGCCGGTGTCCTGCGCAAGATGCGCTCCAAAGAGACCGAAGCCGATTACCGTTACTTTCGCGAGCCCGATTTACTGCCCATCCGCCTGGACGAAAAGTGGAAAGCGGAAATCTTGGCCGGTTTACCGGAACTGCCATTGGCACGCCGCCAGCGTTTTATTAACCAGTACAAGCTTCCGGAGTATGACGCCGATATCCTGACGGGTGAACGAAACCTATCGGAATATTTCGAGTCGACGGTCAAAGCCTACAGGGGTGATCCCAAGCGCGTCTCCAACTACCTGATGAACGATGTCCTGCGGATGCTGAACGAAGCCAATAAAACCGCTAACCAACTGCGCCTGACACCCACATTCCTCGCCGAGGTCCTCAAGCTGGTGGATAAAGGCACGGTCAACACTACTACGGGTAAAAACCTTCTGCAAAAAGTGGAAGAAAGCGGTGAATCCCCCAAAGCAATTGTCGAAAAAGAGGGTTTAGGATTGGTAAGCGAGGATACCGCGATCCGTTCTGTCTGCCAGGAAGTCCTGAGTGAATCCCCAAAGGAAGTCGAATCGTACAAGAGCGGCAAGGAAAGCCTGATCGGCTGGTTTGTCGGCCAGGTGATGCGCAAGATGCGTGGAAAAGCTGATCCAATTCGGACCCGCCAGATCTTAGAAGAACTGCTCAAATAGCTGCTTATAAAAATAGTGGTAAGGCAAGAATCTCAGCCTACCTCGGTGCATGCTCTTGGGTAAGTTGCGCCTTAGCTCGTTGGTACATATCTTCTTCGCACAAGACCAATGCCTTACCCTATTTTAGCTTAACCTATCCCAGGTGACCGAGCAAACCTTAATCAAAATGGCGCGCTTTCCAGCTCGCCGTGATTGATCAATCACCATGGCGGTGATCCAGGGAGCGTTTCTTCCTTTTGGGATGATCTTCGCTGCCGACCCAGATACCCATTCTCGGCAAAATTGTCCGGTGAACGAGTAACAATAGTCCGGTTACACCAAAGGCAATGATAAATATGACCAATGCGCTGCCCAGGTCATTCATCAAGGCGGGATTAATCAGCATGACCGCTGCCAGGGTGAGCATGAGCATTCCACCAACCAACTTAAGAATGCGTCCGTGTTTTTCTTCCAGGCGGCTGGCCTTAAGGGTGAAGACGGCAACGAAGAAAATGGCCAGTTCGTCCAACTGGTAGATCACCATATAGACCAACAAAAGGGTCACAAAAGTAAGCGTGTCCACATTATTGGCCACCAGAAGGTTGCTCCACAGCACGGGGAAACCGGCCGTGCAGGAAAACTCCACCAATGAAACCCCGCCTGCCAGCATAACCGTGGCCCCGATCAAGCCCCAAATGGATCGTTTCGGATCCATGATCCGGCGCATACCTTTGGCAATGGACGGCTTTTTATCGTCCGCGATGGTGAAGGACAACCCCTGTTTAAAGAAGAAATAGTCTTTGATGTTGACGACCGCAAAAAAGAGCGCGATCATCGCCACCAGCACCTGAATCCAACCGACAAAACTGATAAAAGTAAATAAGGTGAACAACCCAGCAATGAAGAGCGCGTAAACTCCGGCGGTCACGGTCAAAAAGACAATCCCAACCAGGGCTACTTTACGGCGCGAGGCGGTATTCAGAGTGAGCGCCAGGAGCATGGTGAGCACCCAAATCGAGCATGGGTTAAAGCCGTCCACGAATGCGATCAGGGCGGTGCTGGCGAACAAGGATTGGTGGCTCAAGTCAATCCGCCCGATGAGAGGGAGGCTAATAACCTCACCACCGCCCGGCACGGGATTGTTTTCCCCTCCGCTGGGTGAGGTGGGCGGGAGTGGCGTGACCTTAACTTCGGTCAACACACCTTCATTGCGCGCAATAATACCCTCTCCGGCGTCTTTACACCCCACCACTGAACAGGCCGAAACCACCGATTCGATTTCGTCATCAATGTAATCGGTATTAAACCCCTGCCAGTATTGGTCGCCGATAAAGATGGCCGGCACTCCGCGGGCTTCAAACCCATAGGCATTGGCCATCCTCAAAAACAGCTCCCGATTCTCAAGGTTATGGTAGATCTCGTAATAGCGCAGTTCGACACCCGGATATTTCGTGGCCAATTCTTCAAGAAATGGCTTGGCCAATGCGCAGTGCGGGCAGCCGTCACCCCAAAACATGTAAATCACCGTCCGATTTCCATCTTGGGCTGCCGTTGGTTGGATCGCCAACCCGACAGCCACCAATGCAATCAAAATACTGATGATTAATGCGCGAACGAAAAAGGATTTTTTAATATTCATCCCACTCGGCAACAACAAATGATGCGGCATCCATTCATCTCCCAGAAGAACAGAGGGATTTCCTAAATGTGTTTATAAAGTATTTCAGGATGAGGGCAGAAATTTCCCTGATCAATTTAGATCATACCACAGTCAAATCAACCTGAGGAGCGTAATAACGGAAAGATTAACCTGTTCCTTAATCTACAGACCTTTGGAGTTCTGAGTTTTGTAACCTCTATCTGAGGCCCTTTTTGGTTACTCCCTCAGGATCAACCCTAAGGACGAGGATCGGGATGGTTTTTCGCCCAATCAGGATTTCGCCCCGAATAGTGTTGGTTTCGGTATGGAAATTCACAAAGGATGTCGGAGACCTCTGAGCGATATTATCGGACGGTAAATACCACCACTTCCGAACGGCTTTCATTGCCTGCCAGATCGTAGGCGCGCACCTCAAGTCGCTGCTCGCCGGTCCCTGCCTGCCAGATCACCGCATAGGGCGGATCCAATCGCTCACCGACCATACGCCCATTAACCCACCACTCCACCCGGCGGATACCAAAATTATCCTGTGCATCTGCCTGTAAGGTAAGGGTACGTAGGGCTGGGCCTACGAATTCCTGGTCAGGCTGTGGAAAGGGTATTCGCACCTGGGGTGGTTCATTATCGATCGTTACTTGCAAAAGGGCACTTTCTACGAGCTGGTCCTGGCGTACGACCAGCATGCGCAAGACGTACAGTCCGTTCAGGGTGCTGGTATCCCAAAGGCCGAGTTGAGCATCGAGGACCGGTTCCGTCCGCGGCTCCGCAATGGTAATCCAGGCGGTGGGGTTTATTCCCTGCCCGATCTGCAAGCTGTAGGAGGAAAAACCTGCCCCTCCAGCAGTCCCGATCAGCTTGACCTCACCGCGAACATAACCAAATTGTTCGGGTGCGGTGAACCGCACCGCAGGGTTGGGCGGCGGCGCCTGAACCACATCGTAGTCTTTGGGAGGAAGCGGTAAATCCGCCAGGCGGCTCCATTCCTTGGCCTCTGGTGGCACGACCAAAAATGTGCGCTCCTCGACCAGTTCCGGTGGAGTGAACACCGTTGCCAGGCGGCCGGTTTCGCGATTGATCTGATAACGGCGGTAGAGGGTATCATTGCTGGTTGGTTCGCTTCCGCTTAAGAAAACCTCGCTAACAATATTTGGACAGTGGGCAGTTGGCAATAACCCAGAAGGGACGCAGACCTCCACCTGACTAACCCCTGCGGGAATTTCCCAATTCAGCATGGGTTGCTGGCGGCTGAAATATTGCATCAAGGCATGCCAGAGTCCGGCGGCTGCCTGTACCCCGGGCGGTTGATGATTTTCTTCCAACCCATCGCTCCCTACCCAAACCACTACCACAGCTTGGCGGGTGTAACCGGCAGTCCAGTTGGACCGGCCGTTATCGGCCTGGCCGGTCTTTGCTCCGGCCGGTCGTCCGATTTCAAGCGGGTTGGGATGCCCCAGGCTTGGCCAGCGGGCGGCTTCATCGGCCAATACGTTGTGGACCAGGTATGCCAGGGGCGCACTGACCACTGGTTTAGCCTGGTTGCGCCTCAAGTTCTGAAAGGCTTCCCCTTCCAGGCCGTCGATTTGTAAAACCATAACGGGCTGCACATCTCCGTCAACCGTGCCGGTCTGGCCGTTGAGCAGGCCAACTGCGGCAAAGACGGAGTAAGCGTGGGCTACTTCGAGCGGATTGAGAGGCTCGCCGGAATAGAGCGTATCGCTCAGATCCGGAGAAGTCCTGAAGGCGGTAAGTCCAATCTGGTGGGCTACACTGGTGAGCGGCGCGCTCCCTATTTGCAGTAAGGTCTGAGTTAAGGTTGCGGTGTAATTGTTCGCCAACGCCGTACGCAAACGCACCGGTCCGTGGAATTGACCATCCGGATTGGATAGCCCAGTGGTGGATACCGGGATGTCCCACACCAGGCTGGCAGGAGCCAGGCCGCGGGCAAATCCGGCCAACGCCAGGAGGGGTGTTTGCACGGAACCAGCCGGATGGCTTTGCAAAAACGCCGATTCGCCCTGCAAGGTCGTGTCGCCCGACAGGGCCAGCACCTCCCCTGTACCTGGATCGAGGATGACTGTGCTGGCAGTGAACACCTGCCCCCCGACCCGCTCCGAAACCGACAGCGGCAAGGATGGCAGCAAACGGGCAGCCTCACAGCCCTCTATGGGAGCTAATTGCCCAGCCAGGCGGTTAAGCTGGGTCTGAAGCGCACAATTGACCTGCAGTTGTAAGTCCAGGTCGAGGGTGGTGACGACCCGCAGACCCCCCCGCTCAATCCGCGCCCGGTCGATATGGGTAGAGAGTTGGGCAAGTGCCAGGTTGCTAAATGCCAGGGCAGGCGAGGCAGGCATCGCGGTTTGTTTTTTTAATTCCAGGGGCGTATCGCGGGCAGTCAGGTATTGTTGTTCGTTAACCTCCCCCCTGGCGAGCAGTTCAAATAAAGTAACCTGCTGGCGCTCCAAAGCGGCTGCCGGAGCATCTAACGGATTGAGCGCCGGAGTATCCAGAATAGCGGCCAACAAAGCCGCCTCGGCCAGATCTACCTGGCCAGCCGATTTACCCAGGTACAATTGGGCAGCGCTGTGGACGCCGAAAGCCAGATGACCGAAATACGCGCTGTTGAGATACCACTCCAAGACCTGCCCCCGCCCGTATCGAACAACAGCCTGGTTGGCCAATATTCTAAGGCGCAAAGATTTGCGCAGACCGGGCGGTTCTTCATACAGCAATAAATCGGCTACTACTTTTTCCGGGATCGTCCTCGGACGCGCATCGGAGAGGTTGTCCCAGCGTAAACCGGTACTCTGCCAGAATGTGGGGTCTTGTAAGGCAACGATCGTCTGTGCCAAAACCGGGCTGATCGATTCTGGTTGGTTCGAATCGAGCGGCAGGTAGCGTCTGGAAATTCCCGGGTTTTCCAGGGAGAAGATCTGGGTTTGTCCACTGCGATCGTACAAACGGGTGGGTTGCAGCAAGCTGCCATTTTGGGCATCCAGCAGCACAGGCAGCGCATCCACAGGCGGCAGGTCGGCGGTCAGTCCGGCATACCCAAAAGCGAAACCGATAACCCCGACTGCCAACGCTACCATCAAGGCGGCCAGTCCACCTACCAGCCCGTTGCGCAGTAGATGCGCAGCGCGTTCACGCTCCATTTCCTGCCTTTGTTGGCGATCTTTAACCAGCAAAAAAGAATAAAGTGATCGCACGGTTCAGGGTGTCCGGTTAGGGGTAGGTGTTCGCGTTGGCACGCGGGTGGCCGTAAGAATGGGTTGGGTTTGGGTTGGCATACGGGTAGAGGTCATTGTGGGCGTGATCGATGGACGCTGGGTGACGGTTGGGGTAAACAATGCCTCGCGTCGTTCGCGAGCTTCTTTCAGCCATTCTTCTGGCACGAGCTCTTCAGGGAGCGCCAAAAGGCGGTTCCAATCCTTGATCGCCGCCTGGGCATCGAGCGTTTCCAGTGATAATGCCCGCAGGTAATATAATTCTGCTTTTTCCTGGTTGCTGTGGGCGTCACCCGCAATCGTGTTGAGTTGATTATAGGCGTCGCCATAAGCCTCAATCCCCAACAGCGCACGACTTCGCGCTATCGCTGTCACAAAAGAGTCCGGTTGTTGTTCAATGACCAGATTAAAATCAACCAGGGCTTTGCGGTATTCACCGGTTTCCAGAAATAGCAGGCCCCGCTGGAACAGGACATCAAAATTGGCAGGGTTGATCAATAGCGCTTGCTCGAAAATTCTAAGAGCGGCTTCCAGGTCACCATCCACAGCGTAAGCATGTCCCAACCAGGCATAAGCCTGGGGAGTGGGGTTTTCATGGTAAAGGAGGTAGATGTCCAACGGGAGGATCGATTCGATATACCGACCGTTGGCTTGCAAGGCCTGGCCTAGAACCAGGTACGTATCCAACAATGTGATGTCGAGTTGGTTCGCCTGGTAGGCATCCTTTAGGGCCAATTCAGGCGCAGCCATTTCAAGATGGACTCGGGCCCGATTCAGATATACCAAGGGCGAGTTGGGCAGATGGCTGGAGGCCAGGTTCAAATTTTCCAGGGCTTCCACATAATTCTTTTCTTGTAGGTCGAGCAGGGCAAGGTCCAGATATATTTCGCCAAAATCAGGGTCCAGCCTTAGGGCTGTCTCCAGGTCACGCCGTAAATCTTCGACGTTTACCGATCCAATAGCCCGATTGGCACGGGCTCGTCCTAAAAAGGCCGGCGCATAGTTCGGGTTGAGGTTAATGGCTTGATCATAGGCGCTCAACGCCTGGTGAGGGTCTTGCTGCTGGCGGTACGCTTCGCCGATGATGTGCCAAATATCCGCCGCGTCCGGCCTTGCTTGAGCCGCCTGGCTCATAAAATCAATGACGCGATCCCATTCCTGGCGTTCAAAGGCGCGAATCCCTATCCTGTAAGCTTCGCTGATCGGGTGGGGCGTGCGTCCATAAACGGGAGTAGGCGTATACGTCGCCAGTAAGGATTCCCAGGGTGGGGTAGGACCGGCGGTTGTGGGTCTTAAGGTAGGTACAACCAGATCCTCTTCGCCGGTGCTGCCTTCGGCGACCGGTAGAAAAGAGATCGTCTGAACTCGGACTGTTTCGTCCTCGCGAGTCAGCCGCGCACTTAAAAATGCCACCAGGAGCAGCCCGATGACGGCCAGGCCAATGCCACCGTACATTAATAATTTCTTCCATGTGAGCGCCCGGGTCTGCCCATCCGGCTTTTCTATCTTCACCTGCCACGAGCGACTTTGCAAACGCTGCGGAATGATCAGATCTTCTTGTGGCGGCATGGCTGCCAACAAAATTAATCCGCGTTTGGCGGTCTGGTTTTGCGGATCGATTCGGAGAGCCTGATTAAGGCAGTAGATCCGTTCTTTCGGAGTATCAACGACTGCACTCATCCACACCCAGTACTCTGGGTTGGCCTGGTCGCGGCGCAGGAGACGAGTAAGTAGATCTCGTGCACGGGGCCGGTCGCCCTGTTCGACAGCGCTGCGCACTTCCTGAAACATGGCATCTTCCGGGGGCATTCTATCAGTTTAACATAGGGTCGGGCGGGGGGCAAGACAGGTGTGAAGATGGATTAGTTTACGAATACGCAAAGAGCTATAGGATAGACACGCCAACAATCCATTGCCAAAGGAAAATGTAAAGTTCAGGCGTCAGGCAATAAATCTTTGGGTGTAAAAGCTCCTGGCAGCAGCTCGCTTAGGGGCGCTTCCCAGGTGATCTCGCCTTGAGCATCCGCCATGATGACCAGCGTATCCAGGCCGAATTCGGCCAGAACCTGTCTACAGGAACCACAAGGCGTCCCGCCATTTGAAGTTACGACCGCAATGGCCTGAAATTCGCGTTCACCCTCGGATACAGCTTTGAAAACGGCTACTCGCTCAGCACAAATCGTGGTTGGAAAAGCTGCGTTTTCAATATTAACCCCTTCATAGATTTTGCCCGAAGCTGTCAACAGGGCTGCCCCTACCGTATATTTTGAATAGGGTGCATAAGCCCAACCGCGCGCCTGGGCGGCTGCTTCAATGAGCTGGTGTCGAATTTCGTCGGTTTTGGGCTTCATTACTCACTTCTTCCATTTCTTTTGCAGGGGTTGTTGGTTTATAAAGAGCGCGGATCTTGCGGATGCGCCGCCCGCTGACTTGCTCGATCCGCAGTTCCCAAGTTTCTACTTGCAACTGCTCACCGCCTATGGGCACCCGGCCGATGATACCGTAAAGGTAGCCGCCCAAAGTGTCGGCCATATCCGTGACCAGGTGGGTGCCGAGCACGTCATTAAAATCATCCAGGTCGATCCGCCCGTGAAAAAGATACTCTTCCTTGGAAATTTGCTGGTAGAGCAGTTCTTCGCCCTGGTCGTATTCGTCACGGATTTCGCCGACGATTTCCTCGACAATATCCTCCAGGGTCACCAGCCCACCCAAACCGCCATACTCATCGACGATGATCGCCAGGTGGATGCTGTGAGCCTGCATCTCGCGCAGGAGTTCGTCCACTTTCTTAGCTTCGGGGACAAAATAAGCCGGCCGTAGGAAAGGGCGGATGTTCTCAGGTTCTACTTGGTCAAGCGAGGCGCGCAGCAAGTCCTTAGCATACAAAAGGCCGATCACATTATCAATCGTTTCCTCATAAACAGGGACACGGGAATGCCCGGAGAGGGTGAGAGAATGGACTGCTTCTGGAACGGTTGTGTTGACCTCTACCGCCAGGATGTCGATTCGCGGAACCATAATCTCACGGCAAAGTGTATCGCCAAAATGAAAGATCGAATAGATCATCTGGCGTTCGCCTTTTTCCAAACTGCCGGCCGGCTGGCCGACTTCGACCCAGGTCTTGAGTTCATCCTCGGTCATCGCTCCGGGATGACGTTCTGGGGTAGGAGTCTGGCCTAATACAATCATCAGCAGCGCTGAAAACGGGCGCAGGAAAAACTCGACCACGCGCCCCATCGGCGCGAGACGCAGCAACCAGGCCTCGGCGTTGGGGCGTACCCAGCCTTCCAACGCGATTTCCAATACCACGACCAGCAGAACAACCACACCCAAGATACCCAACACCGGCCACGCTGCCAGCGTTTGAGGCAGGTAAGCTT
>JGI24125J20156_1000306_pt1 | contig 12805 bp, 12 predicted proteins | sample Subbio12Aug_8Bad_FD_20156 | JGI IMG/M metagenome (IMG submission 20156) | reverse complement strand
CCATCCGGCCGGCGCGCGGTCGCGGCATGAATCCAGCCCGGCCGCAAAATGCCATGCGCCCCGCAGCAGGCTGCTAGGTTGCCAGCAGGCCGAGCCCGGCTGTGGCGAGCGACAGGCCGATGGTAAGCGGCACGCGAAGCTGCATCCAGTTCGCGGGCGCAAGGCCCAGTCGCAAGAGCAGGCGATCCACCGGCAGGGTAAGCGCGATGAGCCCGCCCAGAAGCACCAGCCGCCACGGCGTGAGCAGGAGCAGCAGCACGAGAGCAGCGAGGCTGGGGATGACGGCGAGGATGTAGAGCGGCCAGGCGCGTTCGGGGCCGGCCCGAGTCGCAAGGCCCCACCATGCGCCGCCAAGGAAACTGAGAATGAGGCCGGCATAGAGCGCGCCGGAGCGGAACGCGAGTTCGCGCCATTCGGGCGGCGCGAAAGCAGCGACTCCCAGAGCCGCGAAGGCCGGAATGAGCCCGGCATAGCCGAGCAGGAAAGCGGGGCGGTACAGCATGGCCGCAACCTTTAGCGCATTGCTTGGCGAATGCGAATATTTGGGGCATAGCGGCGCCGCAGGCCACCATCGCTTGCGCCAATGCCAGTTTTGGGGTCAGTTTCAGGCCCATTATCGGGACCAGACAGCAGCCGTGGACATCGCCATCGCATCCGACCATGCCGGGTATCCGCTGAAGACGCTGCTCGCCGAGGATCTTCGCGCGGCCGGGCATGCCGTGCAGGATCTGGGTGCGACCGACGCCGTCGCTTCGGTGGATTACCCGGATTTCGGCCGCGCCTGTGCCGAGGCCGTTGCTTCCGGTCGGGCGCAGTTCGGCGTTGTGGTGTGCGGATCGGGGATCGGCATCTCGATAGCGGCGAACCGCGTGCCCGGCGCGCGCTGTGCGCTGGTGCACGACAATCTCTCCGCCCGGCTTTCGCGGCAGCATAACGATGCGAACCTGATCGCATTCGGGGCGCGCGTCGTCGGCAGCGAAACCGCGCGTGACGCGCTTTGCGCCTTTCTTCACACCCCCTTCGACGGCGGCCGCCACGCCGACCGCGTTGCCAAGCTCGGATAGGAGCCGCCAATGAGCACCAGGCCCATGCCCCACCCCGCAAACGACAGCTTTTTCAAAGCCGGCCTTGCCGAATCCGACCCGGCGATTGCCGCTGCGCTGGCGGGCGAAATGCGCCGCCAGCAAGGCCAGATCGAGCTGATTGCATCGGAGAACATCGTTTCGCGCGCCGTGCTGGAGGCGCAGGGCTCGGTATTCACGAACAAATATGCCGAGGGCTACCCCGGCAGACGCTATTATCAGGGCTGCGAGCATTCGGATGTGGTGGAACAGCTGGCCATCGACCGGGCCAGACAGCTGTTTCAGTGCGAATGGGTCAATGTGCAGCCGCATTCGGGCGCGCAGGCCAACGGCGCCGTGATGCTGGCGCTGGTGAAGCCGGGCGAAACGATCCTGGGCATGTCGCTCGATGCAGGCGGGCACCTGACGCACGGCGCAAAGGCGGCGCAATCGGGCAAATGGTTCGATGCCGTGCAATATGGCGTAGCAGCCGACACCCAGCTGATCGATTATGATGCGCTGGAAGCCCAGGCGATCGCGTGCCGGCCGAAGCTGCTGATCGCCGGGGGTTCGGCCTATCCGCGGATCATCGATTTCGCCCGGATGCGCGCCATTGCCGACAAGGCGGGCGCCTGGCTGCATGTGGACATGGCGCATTTTGCGGGGCTGGTCGCGGCCGGAATCCACCCCTCGCCGCTGCCGCATGCCCATGTGGTGACAACCACGACCCACAAGACACTGCGCGGCCCGCGCGGCGGAATGATCCTTTCGAACGACGCCGACCTCGGCCGGAAACTGAACTCGGCGGTGTTTCCGGGCCTGCAGGGCGGGCCGCTCATGCATGTGATCGCGGCCAAGGCAGTGGCGTTCGGCGAAGCGCTGCGACCGGAGTTCAGGGCCTATTCCCGCGATGTGGTCGCCAATGCGCGGACTCTGGCCGCCACCCTGAAGGCGCGCGGCTGCGATATCGTGGCGGGCGGCACCGACACCCACCTTGCGCTGGTCGACCTGCGCCCCAAGGGGCTGACAGGCAAGGACGCCGATGAGGCGCTGGAGCGCAGCCACATCACCTGCAACAAGAATGGTGTGCCGTTCGATCCGTTGCCGCCCACCCGGACGAGTGGTATCCGCGTGGGAACCCCGGCGGGCACCACGCGCGGCTTCGGTCTGGCGGAGTTCGAGGCGATCGGGCACATGATCGCCGACGTGCTGGACGGGCTGGCCGCGAACGGACCCAAGAGCAACGGAACAGTCGAGGCCGATGTGCGCGGCAGGGTGAAGGCGCTGACCGACCGCTTTCCGATCTATGGCTGAGCCGCCTTTGCACGCTGCCTTCCATTTCCTGCCCGACCGCCCGGCGTGAAAGGAACCCCGCTTTTGACCGACGACAGGAAAGACCGCGCCGAGCCGCCGCAGGCCGGGACGCCCACGAACAGATCCGGGAAGAACTGATGCGCTGCCCCTTCTGCCACCACGAGGACAGCCAGGTGAAGGACAGCCGCCCCACCGAGGACGGCAGCGCCATCCGCCGGCGACGGCAGTGCCCCGCCTGCGGCGCACGCTTCACCACCTTCGAGCGGGTGCAGCTGCGCGAGATGGTTGTCGTGAAGAAGAACGGCAAGAAGGAGCCGTTCGACCGCGAGAAGCTGATCCATTCGGTGATGATAGCCTGCCGGAAGCGCGACATCGACGCAGACCGGATCGAGCGTTTCGTTTCAGCCGTGCAGCGGCAGCTTGAAGCGATGGGCGAAACCGAGATCGCAGCCGGACAGATCGGTGCGCTGGTGATGCAGGGGCTGGAACGGCTGGACCCGGTTGCCTATGTGCGTTTTGCCAGTGTCTACAAGGATTTCCGCGAGGCGCGCGACTTCGAAACATTTGTCGGAGGCCTGGGCAAGACGGTTCTCAAGGCGGAGTGATCCAGCCAGCCGGGGGCGCCAGCCGGGGTCTTGCCGCGCTGCCGCAAACAGCGGGCTTCCCCCCTTTGCGCACTCCTGTATAGAGAAGCGTTGATCCCACCTGGGCCAAGGAACCCCTGCATGAAGCTAGTCGTCGAGCGCGCGACCCTCCTGAAGGCGCTGGGACATGTTCAGTCGGTAGTCGAGCGGCGGAACACCATTCCGATCCTCTCCAACGTGCTGCTTTCCGCCCACGACAATGTCCTGAAGCTGATGGCGACGGATCTTGACCTGCAGATCGTGGAAGAAGTCCCGGCGACCGTCGACATGACGGGCGCGACAACCGTGAGCGCCCACACGCTGTTCGATATCGTTCGCAAGATCCCCGACGGGGCGCAGGTGACGCTGGATGCAACAGCCCAGAAAATGGCCGTGACTGCCGGGCGGGCGCGCTTCCAGCTGCAGACGCTCCCGCGCGAGGATTTTCCGGTGATCGGCGAAAGCGACCTGCCGGTGAACTTCACGCTTCCCGCCGAGACGCTGGTGACGTTGATCGACAAGACACGCTTTGCGATTTCAACCGAAGAGACCCGTTACTATCTGAACGGCATCTTCCTGCACGCACCCGCCGGCGGCCAGACCCTGCGCGCAGTGGCGACCGACGGGCACCGGCTGGCGCGGGTGGAGATTCCGCTGCCGGCAGGCGCCGGCGGGATGCCCGACATCATCATCCCGCGCAAATGCGTGGCCGAAATCCGCAAATTGCTGGACGAGCGTGACGGCGAGGTGGAAATCGCGCTGAGCGCCGCCAAGATCCGCTTCCGGATCGGGGCGGCGATCCTCACGTCCAAGCTGATCGACGGCACCTTCCCGGATTACAGCCGCGTCATTCCTTCGGGCAACGACAAGCTGCTGAAGATCGATCCGGCGACGCTGGCCGAAGGCGTGGACCGGGTTACGGCCATAGCTTCGGACAAGACCCGCGCCGTAAAGCTTACCCTTGACCGGGATCGGGTGACGCTGTCCGTCACCAGCCCCGAGAACGGCACTGCGAGCGAGGACGTGCCGGCCGAATATTCGGCTGGAGGCTTCGATGTGGGCTTCAACAGCCGCTACCTGCTCGACATCCTGGGCCAGATCGAAGCCGATCTGGTGGAAATCCATATGGCAGATGCCTCTGCCCCCACCCTGATCCGCGAGAACGATGCGTCCCGGGCGCTGTATGTTCTGATGCCGATGCGGGTCTGACTCCGAGGAAAGTCGTTCAATGCCGCTCAGGAAACCCAAGGCGGTGCCGCTTCCAAGGCCGTTTACCGACCTTGAGCGCAGCGCGGATGAACATGCGCGCCGCCGCGCCCTCTTGATGAAGCGGGAACTGGACGAGGCGGGCGGCTTCAGCTGGCATGCAACGCAACCGGGCTGGCGGCAGCGCATGAAAGCCCACCCGCCGCACAGGAAATGGTTCGCAGCCGCGGCGGTCGGAATGAGCGCCCTGATCGTTTTCGGCTTTGCGGCTGGAACCAGCACAGGGATCAAACCGCCCGACTTCATCGTCTTTTTCGAAAACTGGGGCGGCGACAGAACCGCCGAAGACGCCATCGCCGCCCGCGAGGAACGGATGGACGCCCTGCGTGCCGAAGTGGCCGCCAACCGGGCCGCACTGGCAGCAGCCGAGGCGCGACAGCAGGCGCTTGAGGCCGAACGCGCCGCCGCCCGCCTGGCGACGAGCTGAGGTGACGCCGGAAACGGCAGACGATGCCCGCATCATGGCGGCCGCGCTGAGCCTTGCCAGACGCGGCGCTGGCAGAACGCAAGGCAACCCCAATGTCGGCTGCCTGATACTGAAGGACGGCAAGATCGTAGGGCGGGGCTGGACGCAGGACGGCGGCCGGCCGCACGCCGAAGCCATGGCGCTGGCAGAAGCAGGAGAAGCCGCGCGCGGCGCGACCGCCTTCGTGACGCTGGAACCGTGCGCCCATGAAAGCCCTCGCGGCCTGCCCTGTGCCGACAGGCTGATCGCGGCCCGGATCGCCAGGGCGGTTGTCGCCATGCCCGATCCCGATCGGCGCACGGCGGGGATGGGCAACGCGCGGATGCGGGCGGCGGGCATCGCCATGACCGAGGATGTGCTGCGCTCCGAGGCGGAGCGGGAGCTTGCGGGCTTTTCCCGNCGGCTGGCAGATGGACGGCCCGAGCTGACGCTGAAGCTGGCGCTTTCGCTGGATGGCCGGCTGGCGCGGGCGGACGGCACCAGCCAGTGGATCAGCGGGGAGCCGGCAAGGGCCTATGCCCATGCGCTGCGCACGGTGGCTGACCTGGTTCTGGTGGGGGGCGGCACCTTCCGGGCCGATCATCCGAAGCTGACCGCGCGCGTTGCCGGCAGCACCGCACCGCAGCCGCTGCGCGCCGTGCTGACGACCCAGCCGGTGCCGGAAGGCCTCGAACAGATCGTCGATCTTGCAGAACTTGACGCATTTGCCGCCGCGCGCGGGATCAACCGGATCCTTTGCGAGGGAGGAGGGCGGCTGGCCGCGGCGCTGCTCGGCCTGGACCGGGTCGACCGGCTGATACTGCTGCGCGCGCCGATACTGATAGGCCATGGCATCGGGCTGGAGGGCCTTGCCCCCGGAAGCCTGGCCGAGACCCATGGACGCTGGGCGCTGGAGGACCGGCGTCCGCTGGGGCCTGATCTGCTGGAATGCTATGCCCGATCGGGCCCCTGCCCGACTGCATCCTGACCGCATCAGGTCAGCCGCTCCATCTCCTTGTTTTTCCGCATGGTTTTCCGATGCCGGTGCTTCCACCGGATNGNAACATGCTCTATTCCATCTCGAAGCCCATCTGGATCATGACGGTCATGCCGACCTGACCCGGAATGACCGGGCTGTCCGCCTTTGCCTCCATCGCCATCGCCCCGCGAAGCGCCGGATGTGGCTCGGGGCGCCAATCGGCCGCCTCGCTGATGCTGGTGATGCGCTTCACCCTGAGGCCTGCCGCGGCTGCATAAAGGTCGGCGCGCGCGCGCGCCTTGCGCACGGCTTCCTGCCGCGCCCTGTCGAGAAGCGGTTCGGGGTTGCTGATGCGGAAAACGGGGCCATCGATCTGGTTGGCGCCCTCGCGGACCAGCGTGTCGATGATCCGGCCGGCGTTTTTCGTTTCCCTCAATATGATCTGCACGCGGTTCGATGCGCGAAATCCCGTGAGGATCGGCTCGCGGTTCGGCTCGTAACGAAACTGCGGCTGCAGATTCAGGCCCGTTGTCTGGATGTCGCGTTCGGCGACGCCGGCGCGGCGGACGGCGGCCACCACACGGCTCATCCGCTCGGCATTGGCTCTCAGCGCCTGCTCCGCCTCGGCCGATTCGGTCATCACGCCAGCGCCGATCTCGGCGATATCGGGCGCTGCCCGGACTTCGGCTTCGGCGGATATGGCAAGCGTGGCCGGGGCGGGCGCTGCCGGTTGGGCGGCTGCGGTCGCAGCAGCCATGGCGGCAGCGACCGCAGTTGCGAAATGCCTGGATTTCATCGTATCATTCTCTCCGGCTGCGCGCTCGGGTGGATCAGGAAGAACGGGCGGGTCAGGAAGACCGGCTCTTCATCATGCGGTAGATCCACAGGAGAAGCACCGCGCCTGCCGTGGCGAGGGCGAGGTTCCAGATGGTGCCGCCCGTGCCGAGAAACGGCAGGGAAGTGGCGATGAAGCCGCCGAGAATGCCACCTGCAATACCGATGAGGATGGTGACGATGATCCCGCCCGGGTCATTCCCCGGCATGATCCATTTCGCCAGCGCGCCGGCGATAAGGCCGACGATGATCCAGCCGAAAAATCCGAATTCCATGCAGAGTTCCTTCCATGACATCCAATCCGCCCGATGAGGCCTCCGATGAGGCCGTACGAGGGATTCCGAACGGCGGTGGCAGGCGCCGACTGCGACGTTTTGGCACCACCGCCAGTCTTTCACCTGAACTGTGCCAAATGCAAGGCCTTTAACTTGCGGCGCGGACTGTGTATGTGGGCCGCTTCCGGGTGGCGCGACGAGGCCGGTGTCTGCGCGCGCCCCCCGGGTGTACTTCCGGCTGTCTTTGAGGGGAGCTGTCGGGAAATAAGGGCAATGCCGGAAGGCGGGCCCCTGCTTCGAAGGTTTGCTGACGGCATGAACATGCATCTTCCCCCTCATGATCCCGACGTGCGCGCGCATCTCGAGCGCGACGCTGCCCAGGCTGCAGCCGAAATCGACGCCCGCCGTCGGCTAAAGCGCAGGACCTGGCTGATCCTCGGCGCGGTCATCCTTGCACTGGCGGCCTTCATCGGCTTTCTCGTGATGAAGGTGAATGCGCCGATGCCGGTGGCGCCGCCGTCGGGCCCGCCGGTCGTTTCCGTCATGATCCCCGGCAATGTGCTGGTCTCGGAGCGGGTTTCGGCCGTCGGCAGCATCTCGGCGCGCCGCGACATGCCCGTGGGCGTGGCTGGCGAAGGCGGCATGGTGTCGGCCGTCCGCGCCGAGGCCGGGCAGTTCGTCAGCCGGGGCCAGGTGCTGGCCGAAATCGATTCAGCCGTGCAGCGGGCGCAGTTGCAGCAGCTGGAGGCAACTGTCGTGCAGGCCGACGCCGAAGCGCGCCTTGCCCAGTCCGAGCTGGAGCGCGCAGAGGCGCTGGTTGCGCGCGGGTTCATTTCCAGAGCCGACATGGAACGGCGGACGGCAACCAGGGATTCTCAGCGCGCCCGTGTGGCGGTCGCCCGGGCGCAGGTTCGCGAAATGCAGGAGCGGATCAACCGCCTTGCCATCCGCGCGCCAGAGGCCGGCCTGGTGCTGCAGCGCATGGTCGAGCCCGGCCAGGTGGTTTCGCCCGGGTCCGGCGCGCTGTACCGCATTGCGGCCGGCGGACAGATGGAACTGCGCGCCCGGGTAGCCGAGCAGGACATGCCGCAACTCGCCGTGGGACAGACCGCGACCGTCACGCCGGTCGGATCTTCCAGCACCCATGCCGGCAGTGTATGGCTGCTGGAGCCGGTGATCGACCCGCAGACGCGCCTGGGCGTGGCCCGCGTGCAGGTGGCCGCTGCCGCCGACCTGCGCGCCGGCGGATTTGCCACTGTCGTCATCGACGGCGCGCAGGCGCTGCGCCCGCTGGTGCCGCAATCGGCCATCATGTCCGACAATGGCGAAAGTCATGTGTTCATAATCAACAGCCGGAACGTCGTCGAACGGCGTGTCGTGACGACGGGAACGATAAGCCGGGAAGGCGTGGCGATCAAATCCGGCCTTTCGGGCACCGAGAAGGTGGTGGTTTCAGCCGGCGCCTTCCTGCGGGCAGGCGAGACGGTAAGGCCCCAGTTGCGGGCCGTGCAGGCCGCCGCAGCGCCCGCCGGGGCAGGCTAGGTTCATGGACCTCCGCAATATCTCGAGCTGGTCGATCCAGAACCCGCTGCCGCCGATCATGCTGTTCGTGATGCTGACCCTGGTGGGGGCGCTGAGCTTCTACCAGATGCGGATCACGGCGATGCCCGACATCTCGGCACCGATCGTGCAGATCTCGGTCACGCAGCCGGGCGGCGCGCCGACCGAGATCGAGACGCAGATCACCCAGAAGGTGGAAGGGGCGGTTGCCGGCCTCGGCAATGTGAAATCGATCAGCAGCGTCGTGCAGGAGGGTGCCTCCTTCACCATGGTCGAGTTCCAGATGAACACGCCCGTGGACCGGGCTGTCAACGATGTGCGCGACTCCGTCACCAAGGTCCGCTCCGACCTGCCGGACGGCATCCTGGAACCGCAGGTGAGCCGGATCGAGATCGAAGGCGGACCGATCGCCTTTGTCGCGGTGAAATCGACGGGCATGACGCTCGAAGAGCTGAGCTGGTTCGTCGACAACACCATCACCAAGCGGATGCTCACCATTCCGGGCGTGGCGCAGGTGAGCCGGGGCGGCGGCGTGAGCCGGGAGATCCGCATCGACCTCGACCCCGTGCGGATGCAGTCCTTCGGAATCACGGCAGCGCAGGTGAACAGCCAGCTCCGCCAGCTGAACCTGGACGCACCCGGCGGACGGACGGAGATTTCCGGCGCCGAACAGGCTGTCCGGGTGCTGGGCGGCGCGAACACCGCGCAGGATCTGGCGCAGACGCGTATCTCGATCGGCAGCGGCCGCGACGTCCGCCTGTCGGACATCGCGTCCGTGCAGGACGGCGCATCCGAACAGCGTTCCATCGCCCGGCTGGACGGGCGGCAGGTGACGAGCTTCGGCCTTTCCAAGGCCAAGGGCGCATCGGACGTTTCCGTCTATGAAGCCATGAACGAAAAACTGGTGGAGCTGCAGGCCGAGTTCCCCGACGTGCAGTTCGCAGAGCTGTTCACCACCGTGACATACACCAAGACGGAATATTCCAGCGCGATCACCGCCATGGTGGAAGGTGCGGTCCTCGCCGTTCTGGTCGTATTCCTCTTCCTGCGGGACTGGCGGGCCACCATCATATCGGCGCTGGCCATACCGCTCTCCGCCATTCCGACCTTCTGGTTCATGGACCTGATGGGTTTCACGCTGAACACCATCAGCCTGCTGGCGCTGTCGCTGGTTGCGGGGATTCTTGTCGACGATGCGATCGTCGAGATCGAGAATATCGTGCGCCACATGCGAATGGGAAAATCCCCCTATCAGGCCGCAATGGACGCCGCCGACGAGATCGGGCTCGCCGTGGTTGCGACGACCTTCTCGATCATCGCCGTTTTCATGCCCGTAAGCTTCATGCCCGGCATCTCGGGGCAGTATTTCGAGCAGTTCGGACTGACCGTCTCGACTGCGGTCTTCATGTCGCTGCTGGTCGCGCGGCTGATCACGCCGCTGATGGCGGCCTATTTCCTGAAGCCGCATGGCCAGCGCCCGCATGGCGAGAGCGCGGCCATGAAGCGCTATCTTTCGTTCCTCAGCTGGACGATCCACCATCGCTGGAAAACGGTGATGGTGGGCGGGCTGTCATTTGTGCTGACGATTTTCCTGTTCGCGCAGATGCCGACGGCCTTCCAGCCCGACATGGACACCGGAACATCCTCGATCAGGCTGGAAATGCCGCCGGGCTCCAAGCTTGTCGACACCAAGCGCGCAGTCGACCAGACAACAGCCCTGCTCCGGCAGGAGCCCGAGGTGCAGCAGATCATGGAGTTTGTGGGCGACGACGGCGACATCCGCCGGGCCAGCCTCTACCTCCAGCTGGTGCCGTCCGACGAGCGCGCCGCAAGCACCCGGGAATTCGAACGCCGCATGGCGCCGCAGCTTTCCTCGGTTCCCGATGCGCGGATCCACTTCCAGACGCAGGGCGCCGGATTTGGCGGCCGCGAAGTGACGATCATGCTGGCGAGCGACAACCCCGTGCTGCTGGACGAGACGGCGCGCAAGGTGGAACGCGAGATGCAGGGCCTGAACGTGCTGCGGGACGCCCGTATCAGCGGCGACCTGGAGCGGCCCGAAATCCTGATCCGCCCGAAGTTCGACATGGCGGCCCAGCTGGGCGTTTCGGTTGCAGCGCTCAGCCAGACCATCCGCATCGCGACGCTGGGCGACATCGACCAGAACCTGGCGAAATTCTCGCTGGCCGACCGGCAGGTGCCGATCCGGGTGGCCCTGTCGGAGGAAGCGCGCACCGACCTTTCGATGCTGGAAAACCTGCCCGTGCCGACGGCCGGCGGAGGCTCGGTGCCGCTCAAGGTCGTGGCCGATATCAGTTTCGGCACCGGGCCGACCAAGATCCGCCGCTTCAACCAGACCCGCCGCATCACGCTGGAGGCCGACCTGAACGGCGTGGAGTTCGGCCAGGCGCTGGAAGCTGTCGCGAGGCTGCCGACCATGGCGAACCTGCCGACAGGGGTTCGCGAGGTGAAGTTCGGCCAGGCCGAAGTGATGGACGAACTGATCACGAACTTCATCGTTGCCGTGATCTCGGGCATCCTGCTGGTGTTTGCAGTGCTGGTGCTGCTTTACAAGCGGGTTCTGCCGCCGTTCGTGAACATGGCGTCGCTGCTGCTGGCGCCGCTGGGAGCCGTGATCGCGCTGATCCTCACGGGCCATGCCGTGACCTTGCCGGTGTATATCGGGCTCCTGATGCTGTTCGGCATCGTCGCCAAGAACTCGATCCTGCTTGTCGATTTCGCGATCGAGGAGATGCGCCACGGCGTGGACCGCGAGACCGCGATCATCGACGCCGGCCACAAGCGGGCCCAGCCGATCCTGATGACGACGGTCGCGATGACGGCAGGCATGCTGCCGGTCGCCATCGGCCTGCATGGCGATGGCAGCTTCCGGGCGCCGATGGCAATCGCGGTGATCGGCGGGCTGCTGCTGTCCACGGTGCTGACGCTGCTGATCGTGCCGGCCGGCTTCACGCTGGCCGATGATCTCGAGCGCTGGATCGGCCCGAAGCTGGCCGGCCTGCTGACCGGCGGCAAGGACGGCCCGAAACCCGTCGCGCCCGATGCAGCGCAGCCCGAGCCGGGCCCGCAAGCTGCCGAGTAAGCCCGACAATTTGCCCGCAAGCGAGCGGGCCGCGCAGGCCGTGCGGCTTCGCCGCTATGCCACGGGGCTCTTGTTCCTCATGGCGGCGATCTTCCTCGCATCCACCTGGGCGATGGTGAACATCCATCCCGGCTTTGTCTGGGTGCAGGCATTTTCGGAAGCAGCCCTGGTGGGCGGGCTGGCAGACTGGTTTGCCGTAACGGCATTGTTCCGGCACCCGATGGGGATACCCATTCCGCACACCGCCATCATTCCAAATTCAAAGGACCGGATCGGCGACGCGCTGGCGACCTTTCTGAAGGAGAATTTCCTCACGCCGATGAATGTCGCCCGGCGACTGGACGGATTCGACGCCGCGTCGACGCTGGCCGGCTTCCTGGAGCGGCCGGCGTCGGGCGGGCGGGTGCGGCGCGGGATTTCGCGCCTCCTTGGCCAGCTTTCGGAAACGCCCGCCGCCCGCGCGGTGATGCAGAGCCTGCAGGACGGCGCGATGGTGCGGCTGCGCGCGCTGGAGATTTCGCCCCTGCTGGGCCGGATGCTGGACGCCATGATCGCAGACGGGCGCCACCGGCCGGTCATCGATGCNTTGATCGGCTGGGCCGGCCGCGCGCTCGATTCCCAGGAAGGCCTGATCCGCGCAATGGTCGAGGAACGGACGAGCTGGCTGCTCCGGCTGGTGAATGTGGACGAGCGGATCGCAAGCGAACTTGTCGGCGGGCTGCGCGGGCTGCTGGCCGATCTTGCTGCCGATCCTGACCACCCCGTGCGCGAAAAGGCCGACCGGGCGCTGGAAAATCTGGCGTTCGACCTGCAGCACATGCCCGAAACGCGCGAGAAAGTGGAACGGATGAAGCGCGAGCTGATGGAAAACCCTGCCGTCGGCGAGTGGATGGAAGGGCTCTGGGGGCGAATGCAGGACAGCCTGAAATCGCTGGCCGACGGCGAGGGAACCCGCGAGATCACGGTCGCGATGGCAAAATCCCTGCGCGAAGACCCGGCGCTTGCCGCTGCCGTGAACCAGCTTGCCCGGCGCGCCGTGGTTGGAACCGTTGCCGACCATGGCGACGCCATCGTGGCGCTGGTTTCCGACACCGTGAAGGGCTGGGATGCCGCCACCCTCTCGGAAAAGCTGGAGAATGCGGTGCTGCGCGACCTGCAGTATATCCGCCTGAACGGAACGCTGATCGGCGGCAGCATCGGCATTGCGCTGCACGCCGTTCTGGTTCTGACCGGAGCCGCCTGACACCCGATGCCGCGCAAGCAGCCACGCGGGCAGCCGCGCAAGCAACCACGCGGGCAGCCGCGCAAGCAGCCCGACGGCGGCCGGATCGGCAGAAGGACAGAA
>JGI24125J20156_1000304_pt1 | contig 12851 bp, 8 predicted proteins | sample Subbio12Aug_8Bad_FD_20156 | JGI IMG/M metagenome (IMG submission 20156) | reverse complement strand
GCGAGCGGCAAGCCGCGGGGCGGCTCCGGGGCGGGCGGCTCCGGGGCGGGCGGCTCCGGGGCGGGCGGCTCCGGGGCCGAGGGCGCGGGCGGTGCCGACGGGTACGGTGCCGGAGGGTACGGTGACGGAGGCGCGTATCCCTGTACTGGGGTGCCTGGCGCGCCAACGGTTCCTGAAAGCGGCTCTCGGCCAGAAAGCCGACGGTAGAAGATCGTCCACGCCGCCGAGGAGAACGCCGAGAACACAGCGGTTGGAAGCAAGAGCACCACGAAGAGCACGAATGAGATCACTCCGGCAATCACCCACGCCTGGCCAAGAGCCGCCATCGCGATGCCAAAACCGAACACGGTGGCGACCATCCCGACCACGACGCCGTACGCGATTCCCACGGCAAGCATGAGAAGCCACATAACCGCGACATCCTTGAAACGCGTGCGCAGGTCCGTCCACGCCTCGCCAATCGATCGGAACACCCCAGTTCCAGCGAGCACAGCGTGACGCGCGCCAAGCGTATCGAGCACGCCCGCTACGATGGAAACGATCACGAGCAGCAATCCGCCAAAGGCCAACCCGCCGCAGAGTCCGAACATCGCCTCAACGCGCGGCGTGCCCCCGCCGATCGCGGGCCCGATCACCGGAGCGAGCACCGCAATCAGCAGCACTATGCTCACCGCCACGATGGGCGCAAACAGCACGAACGATATCGCAAATACCCTGAGCCACGCGCTGAAACCCGCCGCCCACCCCTCCATGCCGCGCACCGGGCGCTCCTCGGCCGCCTCGTTGACCAGATGGATCAGCCCACCCTTGGCCGCGATGGAGATCATGAACAACGCGAATCCGATGAAGAGCAGAAACGCCGTCGCCGAGAGTATGAGCGGCAGGTTTTCCTGTGCCCAGGAGACCATCCGCTCCATGTCACGCTGCAGCGAGGGGCTGATCTCGCCTCCGCCTGCCGGGTAGTTGCCTCCACCACCGCCGCCCCACGACCCCGCCCCTCCCGCGAGAAGGCCAAAGAGCCACAAAATGCGGTAGCGCCACGTGATATTCCACGCACGTTTCAGAATGCCAATGTGGTCCACCGTGACTCCTGCCCCGCGCCCAAAGGCGCGTACGTCGGCTGAGCGCCAGTTGCCCGCGCCTCCGTCACTCTACCCGTTTGAGGTCGTACGTACGCACGCCGAGCCCCATTTTCTCGGCATACGCCATCGCGCGCGTGCCATCGATTCCGCTCAGCCGCGTAAAAGTGTCCTCGCCCGGCGCGTGGCCTTCGCCCCTGGTGCCGGGCAGCCCCGGTGCCGCGCGCACGAGATCGTATGCAGCCTGATCGATTGCGACAGGATCGATGCTGGCAAGCACCCCGATATCGGCGACGACCGGCGCATCCGAGAAGTGCCAGCAATCGCAGTCAGGGGTGACGTCTGTGATGAACGAGAGGTAGACGATCTTGCCTTCCTTGCCCGCTACGGCGCCGACGACGTGCTCGACGATCTTTTCCTGGATGGCCTGGGGCGTCGTCTTCCACTCGATCGCGATCGCGCCGAACGGGCACGCGGCCACGCACTCGCCGCACCCATAACACGCCTCGTGATCGACGAGAGCGACCCGGTCAGGCCCGATTACGATGGCGTCAACCGGGCACCACGTCACACATCGCCCGCACGCCGTGCACTTCTCGGCCGAGGGGTCAGGCGAGAAGTCCGCGTGCATACGCTGTTTCGCACTGCGGCACCCGAGCCCCATCCCCACGTTCTTGAGCGCGCCGCCAAAACCGGTGGCCTCGTGACCTTTGACGTGCGAGACGACAACCATCGCGTCAGCATGAACCGCCGCCGAACCGATCTTGACCGCCGAGAAGTGCGAACCCCCCTCAATAGGAACCTCGACCGCCTCCCGGCCATCGAGGCCGTCTGCGATGACGACCGGCGCCTCGACCGTCGCGAACGAGAATCCATTGTGGATGGCGCACGCAAGGTGGTCGACCGCGTTGGCCCGCTGACCGCGGTAGAGGGTGTTGGCGTCTGTGAGGAACGGTTTGCCGCCCGCAGCTTTCACCCGCGCGACAACCTCCCGGATGAAGATCGGCTGGACGAAGCCTGTATTTCCCGCCTCGCCGAAGTGAAGCTTGACCGCAACGAGATCATCTTGGGCGACCGCCTCACGCAGCCCCGCACGCTCGAGCAACGCTCCAGCTCGCGACACGAGGCTCTTCTTGGCGGTGGTGCGCACCGGCGTGAAGTACACGATCGCGCGCGCAGGCGCGCTCATCGATGCAGCCCTTCCCTCGAATCATGCTCGTCGAACGCGAGCGCGGCAGCACCCAAAATCCCAGCGTCCTTGCCCAGCTCGGCTTGAGCGAAGGTCACGTCGCGCCGTCCCGCCATGGCCTCGGCCGCCATGACCTCCTCGGCCCGGTTCATGACGAACGCGCACGTCTCCCCGATCGAGCCGCCAAAGACGATGAGTCTGGGATTGAGCACGTTCACGAGCCCGACAAGCGCCCTGCCGAGAACCTCGCCGACCTCGAGCATGATGGTGTGGGCGACGTCGTCACCGCTAAGCGCCGCCGCGATGACGTGCTCGGCCGTGACCGCAGACGCGTCACCGCCCGCTTCGCGCAAAATCGCGCCGCCGCTGAAGCGCTCGACCGCATCGCGGCCACGAGCCGCGATCGGGGCCCGTCCCACGTAGCTCTCGATGTGCCCGGACCCTCCGCACGGACACGGTGGCCCGTCCATTTGGACGACCATGTGCCCGACTTCGCCTCCCATCCCGCGCGATCCGCGGTACGGCGCTCCGTCCACGAAGAGTCCGCCACCCACACCGGTCCCGATAGTCAGCATGAGGAAGTCGCGCGCGCCCCTGGCCACGCCGTACCTGAACTCGCCAAACGCCGCGAGATTGCCATCGTTATCCAGCGTGACCTCGTGGCGGACTCGCGACATGACGAGCGAGCGGACGTCGACACCCGCAAGCGGCAGATTGGTGCAAAACTCGACCGACTGTCTAAGGAAGTCAATCTGCGCGGGCAGGCCTATACCGACACCGCAAATCTCACTGGGATGGATGCCCGCCGTCACCTCTTCGACAAGATCGATCACCGCATCGACAACAGCGAACGGGCCGCTGAGAGGCGTGAGCGCGCGGGCGTCTTTGATGACACGGCCCTTACGCTCGACCAGCCCAACCGCGATCTTGGTACCCCCAACATCAGCACCAACAGCGAACGACGCGCGCATGAACTTTGAGACCTCCTCGGCGTTGAACGTGACGGCGGCACGCGCAGTCTCCGGTGCCGCACCTCACCGATGATATCAGTAGTCCCACATGATGCCTTGCCGTTTGATGATGCCCAACGAGCGCATGCGCTCCATCATCGCGCCTTCGGTCACGCCGAACAGACGTGCAAGGTAACGGTAGTCGTTGAACCACTTGAACGCTTGGTCGCGTACCAAGTACTCGGGAAGTACGAGTTCCTCGGCCACGAGGTCGGCTTCCGCATGCTCGGCCTGCAGGTTGCGCGGGTATCTCGCATGCGGGTCAGCCAGCACGATCAGCACGTGCCCGAGCAGGTGCGCGAGCGTGCTGCGGCGATGCCCCTCCGGACGCGCCGTATTGAGCAGGATGACCGGCAGACCGTCTTCGTGGACTATGGCCCCCGAGAAAAACGCCGGCAGAGTGGCCGTGCGCAGGGGGATGCCTACGCTGTGGACGATCTCCTCGAGCGGCACCGGCGGCTCATCGATCTCCGCCCGCTGAAGGGCTTCAGCAGCGATCTGGCGGTAATATGAGTCGGAACGTAGGCCCACCCGGTCCTCCTGCGGCCATGCGTGCGCTACGCGGAGTATCGGCATCGTGCGGACACGCCCGTCCGCGGGTCGCGTGCATCTGCCGATACAGTAAGGGTAGCATTCGTGTGAGGACTCAACATCGGACGGAGCCGGCGTGACCGACAAAGAACGCCCACCGGCAGAAGAGATGGCCCGCGCACTCGCCGCCGCGGTCAACGCGGCACGCCTCTATCCACCCTCCAGCGACCTGCCCGGACAAGCGCTCGACCGCCTGCTCGAGGCAGGTCAGCGCGCGACTGCTGGTGGCGCCAATGTGCGCCTCATTGTCGATCCACACGCATTCCGTATTGGCGATACGCCTATTGCCGAGACGCACTCGCAATCCGTCACCGTCGCGGAGAGTTTGCATGCGCTCCAGGTCGGGCAGCTCATCATCGCTCCTGGCATGACGCGCGACGAAGCGGCCGCCCTCGTCGCGCTCATCTCGGCGGATCCCGCGTGGGTGCGCCAAGAAGGCGGGCCGCGCGCCGTGCTGACCGCGCGCGGCGCTGCCCGCGTGGCGGTGGTCGAAGTGAGCCTGAGAGTGTCGACCGAAGAAGGGCTGCCTGGAATTGACCTGACCAACGCGCCACTCGACGAAGTCGCCCGGGAGTCCCTGGGCGCGGCGAGGCGTTGGGCCGAGGCAGCCGCACGAGGGGACGCCACCGTCGACGAAGCCGCGCAAGCGGTGAGCGCGCTCGAGCACGCCACGCGCGAACTCGCCGTCAAGCGCATGACGCAGGCGCTGATGCGGCTCGACGACACCGAGCGAACCGAGTTGCTTCTTGCGGCGCTTCACCCCGGAAGCGGCGGGGCGCCGATGACCGGGATGCTCGACGTCATCGCGCGCATGAACCCTTCCGCGCTCGCACGACTGCTCAAACTCGCGTCGGGGTCCATGGGCGCGACGCCCGAACTGCTCGCCTCGCGAATCGACCTGCCTCCTGAGGTCATGCGCGAGCTCATGGCCTTACTCGCACCATCTCCTCGAACTGATGCCGAGTGTGGCGTGCCCTCAGTCATCGAGCCGGAGCGCATCGCCCGCGAGGCGTGCGTTACCGGAGACGAAGATCACGTCCAGCGCCTGATAGCGGAGGCCTCCGCGACCCGGGCCGGTCGCGGGCTGAGCGCCACAGTGGCTGTCCTGCGGTCGAGGCGCGAGATTGAGGGCGTACGCGCCGTGGGTGTGGCCTTGCCGCCCGCCGCGCGCGCCGGGTCGCTTACTACCGTCCGCGAAGCGCTCCGGCTACTCGACGAAGTCGCACATGACCCCGCGCTTGCGGACGCTGCGGCGCTCGCCCGCTCCGGGCTCGATGACGCCGAGCTGCTCGCGACAGTATGCGCCGCTGTCGACGACGACGCCGACGCCGCCATCGCGGGCGAGCTGCTGTCCGCCGCCGGCACAACCGGAGCCGGTGTCCTGCTCGTACACTTCGCGCGCGCTGATGAGCGTTCCCGCTCGCTGTTGCGACCGGTGTTGCGGCGAATGGAGGAACCTGTCCTTTCCGTAGCCGCACGCCGGCTCCGGTCCGACGATTCGCCGACCGCGATCGGGATCCTCTCAGCCCTGACGCTGTTGAACAGCCCTCAGGTCGTGACGGTGGTATCGAGCGCACTTGAGCACCTCGATGTCGCGGTGCGCCGGACGGCGGTCTCGGCCCTCGCGAGCAATCTGGCGCCGGACGCGCGCCGGGCACTCGCGCGTTCTCTCGGACACTGGGACCCGGAAACCAGGCGCTGGGCGATTCGTGAAGTGGGGCGCACGCACGCCGTCGAAGCGCTGCCCGCACTCATCCGCATCCTCGAAGACATCAACATCTTCGAGCGGAACCATGAGCTCAAGAAAGAGGTCATCAAGTGCTTGGAATCGCTCGGCTCGACCGACGCCTTGCCGATCCTCAAGCGCTGGTCCCGCAGACGATTCATACTCGGACGCAAAAGCAAGGAGTTGCGATTCCTCGCAACGCACGCAGTCGAACGCCTGTCCGCAACAACGCAGGAAATGGGGTCGATTACCGATGAGTGACGCTACAGACACCGGGGACGGCAAGCTCCAGAGCGCCTCCGAGATGGCGAACGAGATCGCATCCGCCGCCCGGGCCCCCTTCGCGGAACCCGCGCTTCTCGCAAAAGCCAAAGAGCTCGTGCGCGCGCTCGCCGTGTCACACACGAACGCAGGGCTCTATCCGACCACCCACCCGCTCGTAAGCCGATCACTCTCCGAGCTCGTTGGCGCGGTCCAGGCGCTTAGAGTCGCCGGCTTTGACAGCATCACCATCAACATCCACAAGCACACTCTGTTCGTCGAGAACCAGGTGTTTCCCGAGGAGAGCGTGACGTACCGCAAGACGATCACAGAGCTCCTCGCGTGCGGCATCTCAGCCGTGACCTTCGTGTCGACGTTTGCGCTGCGAGACGCGACCGCGCTCATCGACGCGCTCGCGGACGACTCGGTGGCCGACCTTGAAGCGGTCCAACGGTTATTCGAGCGTCGCGGGATCAGCGGTGTGGAGGTGGCGAAGACGACCATGCTCGAAGACGCCGGCCATGAGCGATCACGAGAGAACAAGATCGCGGCTCGGCAGACGTATGACGTCGGCGTCGAAACGATGCGTGATGTCGAGACTCAGACCAAGCTCGGGAAGGTCTTCGGCGTAGAGCCGCTGCAGCACCTCGTCAGCTCGATGCTCGACAAGCTATTCCGCGATCCAGCGGCGGTGCTCGGTCTCACAGCGATCAAAGGACATGACGACTACACGCTCAACCACTCGATCAACGTATGCATCCTCTCGCTCTCTCTCGGCGCCTCACTGGGCCTCGATAGCACTTCGCTGCGCTCACTCGGCCTCTCAGCGCTCCTGTACGATCTCGGCAAGGTGCGCATACCTGAGGACATCTTGAACAAGCAAGGCCCTCTCACGACGGACGAGTGGCACGTAGTGAAGAGCCACACCTCCGAAGGCGCCGACCTGCTCAAGCGGATTCAACTTGTTGACGAGATGCCGATGGTCGTCGCATACGAGCACCACCAGCGCCACGACCTCCAGGGGTATCCCGCGCCCCAGAATGGCCAGGAACAACACCTGTTCTCGAAGATCGTCGCTTTGTGCGACGCCTATGACGCCATGACCACGCGTCGGCCGTTCCGTCGCGAGATTCGTCCCGATAAGGCACTGGCGGTGCTCATGCAGGGTCGTGGCAAAGCATACGACGCCGCGCTCACCAAGTCCCTCGTCGCGATGCTCGGCATCTATCCGATGGGCGCGGTGGTGCAACTCGACGACGACTCCGTCGCAGTCGTATTCCGCGTCAACACCGATGATCTGCTACACCCGCGAGTGAAGGTACTCGCAGACCCGGCGGGACGTTGGAGCGAAGAACCTGAGGTGCTCGACTTGCGGCTCGTGGATCCGGAAACAGGAGGATTCGCGCGATCGATCGTCGATTGCGTCCCGGCTTCGGACGCGGGTATCGACGATGTCTGGCAGTACCTGTGACATCTACCCCGCAACCGGCGGCTCGACTGGAACCACGAACGTGAACGTAGATCCGCGCCCCACTTCGCTCTGTACGGTAAGCTCCCCGCCGAGCAGATGAGCGTACTCGCGCGAGATCTTGAGCCCAAGGCCTGTTCCCTGCGGTTTCCGTCCGTCTGGATGCTCCACCTGCGAGAACGCATCGAACACGCGCGGCAGGTCTCCTAACTTGATGCCCGGCCCCGTGTCCGTGATGATGAACGCGAGCATCGCGCCCCTGTGCTCGACCCGCACATCGATACGGCCGATCTCGGTGAACTTCACCGCGTTTCCTATGAGATTGAGCAGAACCTGACGCACCTTGCCGAGATCCGAGAAGAACGCGGGAAGCGTAGCGTCCAGATGGAGCTCCAGGTCTAGATTGCGCCCCTCGACCTGTGGCCTGAGGAGTTCGATGATCTCAGTCACGAGCGCACCTGGATCGATCTCCCCGGCATGGACATATTCTTTTCCAGCCTCCACCTTGGACAGGTCGAGGACGTCATTGATGAGCGCAAGCAAGTGACGGCCGGCCTTGTTGATCATCCCGATCTGGGTGTGCTGCTCGGCACTCAGTTCTCCGGCCATGCCCTGCAGCATCAAGCCCGAGAACCCGATGACGGAGTTCAACGGTGTTCGAAGCTCATGACTCATGTTAGCCAGGAAACGGCTTTTCGCCTGAGTCGCCTCCTCAAGACCGCTGTTGGCCGACGCCAGTTCACGGTTGAGCACACTGAGCGACCGCAGCGCGACTTTGAGCTCGTCGTTTGTTGCCGAGAGCTCCTCGTTTGACGCCGCTAGCTCCTCGTTCATCGCGTCGAGCTCTTCATTTACGGCCGCAAGTTCCCGTGTGCGCACCTCGATCACCTCTTCAAGGTGCGCCCTATACAGCTCCAGCTCTCTCTCAGCCGCCTTGCGCTCGGTGATGTCGATCGCGATTGCTAGGTACGACCGAATTCCCTCCGAGTCGACTAGCTGGAGATGTGTCTCGACGGGATACGTCGTGCCGTCCTTGCGCCGGTGTTCAGCCTCGAGCACGATCGTGTCTCGCCCGCTGATCACGTCCCGGCCAATCACCGTACTGCTGGACGGATCCTCGGCATCCCACACGATGAGGTCTGCGTGTGTCATCGACAGTAGCTCATCGCGCGTGTATCCGAGGTTCTCGACAGCACCGTCGTTGACAAAGGTGAACCGGAGGTCATCCGGACGAAACACGTATATCTCATTCACGCTGCGAGCAATCACCTCACGGAGCCATGCACGGTCCCGTTCGGCCTCGTAGCGCCCTTTGTACATGCGCGCGCTCCAGTGCCGCCATAGCAGCGCGGCGGTACCCGCGGAGCTTATCGCGAGAAAGCTCGTCACCACCACGATCAACAAGAGCCGGTCGTTGAGACGGGCGTACGCCTCTTCGATGTCCATCTTGACGATGAGGCGCCAGTCGGTGCCTTCTACCGGCCGAGCCGCTGCAAGCACCCGCTCACCCCGATAGTCGACACCCTCGAAGACTCCGTTGGGATCAGCGAGCGCCTGGACCGCCGGTGAGTTTTTCCGCTCTAGCGGGATACGCAGGTTGAGCGCAGCATCGGGGTCGAACCGAAGATCGTGCAAGATAACCATCTCGTCGCCATCCTGCATCGCCAGCTGTGTCTCGGCGCTCGCCCAGTGTGTGTCCCACTCGCCGAGGATTCCATCGAGATGAGTGCGCGTGCGAGAAGTCATCACGATATACGCGACAACGGTCCCCTGCATCCCGGATTCCGAACGCACCGCCTGAACCACGTGCATCTCCGGTTCACCTTGCGGATTCTCGCGATGGAAATCGGTCATCACGGATGAACCGGTCCGCTCCGCGCTGCCCGCCGCCACTGCCGCCATGTCATGGACCGCGTCGATTCGGTCGTCGGTGCTGATCAGCGCCTCCAGATCCGAACCGAGAAGCGTAACTGTATCGAACGATCCGTCCCTGCGATGCAGATCGAGCCGCTCTCGAACGGCGGCGGCGAGGGAAGGCTCGGGGCTGGCGAGGTACTTGCCGACGGCCGTGACGAACTGCGGGTCAGCCGCGAGAAGCGATGCGTCGGCGAGGCGCTCAGCGCGCCACTGATCGAGCTGGGCGGCCTTCAGCTCCGCTACCGACTCAAGCACGCGCGAAGCCTCAGCGCGATATGTGCGCGCCTGATCCTGGTAGAACAACAAGCCGCCGAGCAACGTGAGCAGCACGACGAACGAGAACAAAGCAAGAATCACCACGTGGCGGCGCGGCGTTTGTTGATTGCGGTAGGGGTGATGCCTCGTCACGATTCCATCCCTCTCGCAGATATGTTGGCACAAAAACCGAGGCAATATCCGCGATACCCTTCATGTACAGTGGCGCCGTCGATACCCGGCTGGGCGTAGTCGATGCTTCGTCACTCACAGACAAATGATTAAATATTTCCGATAGGCGGCACGCTAAACACCGCCCGATAGACGGCGAAGCCGCCATAAGGCGGCTTCGCGAAAGATCGCTGGTGGCCAGAGGCGGACTTGAACCGCCGACACGCGGATTTTCAGTCCGCTGCTCTACCATCTGAGCTACCTGGCCGGAAGCGTGCTGAAATATACTACCGAGGGCCACCTGGACGGTCAAGCGAACCGCTGACCGCCGTGGTGCTCTACCGTCCCTGCATCTGACGCAAATACGGGTACGGATTGACCGCGCCGCGCCCAGGCAGGTGGATCTCAAAGTGCAGGTGCGGAGCGCTCGCGCTCGCGTTGCCGCTGTAGCCTACGGTCCCGATAGTCTGCCCGGCGCTGACACGGCCCGAACTAATGATGATGCTGTCGAGATGCATGTAGTAAAACGTCCAACCGTTATCGGCCCGTAGCCGCAGGTACAGTCCGCTCTTCGACCCGTCACCCCTGCTCAGGGTTCCTGACAATGTCGCCACAACCGGTACACCCGTCGCCGCCATGATGTCGGTCCCCTTGTGCCGGCGACGTCCGCCGTCGCGCGAGGCGCCCCACGTGTCGCTGTAGTAGTTGGGGCCAGCCACCGGGAAGACCATTCCGTTGGGACCTGGCACTCCCGTGATGCCGCGCACTGGTAGCGGACGGGACACGCTCGCCGCAGCCCTCTGGCGGGCCGCTTCAGCCTTCCGCGCCTCTTCGCGCATCTCGGCCTGGAGACGATCGTACTCGGCCCGTTTGTCCTGCAGGCGCCGCTGCAAAGCATCACGTTCGCCCTTGAACTTCTCGGCTCTTTCGGATCGTTTGGCCTGCTCGGTCTCGAGGCGCTCGCGATCAACACGTAGCTGTGCGAGAAGCTCCTCAACACGCTGAATCGCTGTCGCGTCGTCATGCGCGATACGGCTCACATAATCGAAGCGATTCAGTAGATCACTGAAGTCGCGTGCGCCGAGCACGAATTCGATACCTCCGAGATCGTCGGCGCGGTACCACGCGGCGATACGGTTCTGCAGCACGTCCTGAGCATTGGCAAGTTCAGCCTCGTTCGCCGCGATCCTGCCAGTGGCTTCCTCGATTGCCTTCTCTGTCTCGTCGAGCGCCCAAAAGGCGTTATCGTACGCGGCGCCGGCCTTCTTGAACTCGTCGTTTATCTTGTTGAGTTCGCTGCGGAGCTGCTCAACTCGTTGCGCATCGGCGGCGGCGGAGGAAGGCGCAACAAAAACAACCGTCACGAGGAGCACTGCCGTGACGAACGTTGCCCATTTGATTTCTCGGAGTCCGGTCATTCTCACCCGGTTCAGTGTCGATCTCTCGGACGAAGTGGCCCCGTGCCGTCATCGGAACGTTTCACCTCGACCTGTAAGTTTAGCACGAGCGTACTCCAGCAACCTTACACGTCCTTCAAGCCGCCGCCAGAAGGAGTGCCCTGTGCGGGGAAGCTCTACCTACCGTAGCACCGATCTGACCTGGTCACATACTGAACCTGACACGGCCCCCGTGCCGCCAAAGACTAGAGCGGTCCGTACCGCGCTCGCGTTGGTGCTGAGCGCCTGGCTCGCGGGCGCCGAGAGCGCATCAGGCGCTGTAAGCAGGAGGACGCCTCCGCGGCGGCCCGCGGCAGCGGACCCGGAAAGCGCATCAGGGAAGTTGCGGCCCGTCGCCACGCCCACGTACTCCCACGTCGCCCACGCGCGTTGGGAGACAGCGAACTGAGCAAGGTTGGCCGCCGTCTCGAAGCGGTTGTCGCCGCTTACCCGCGTGACGCCCGTCGCTCCCGCGTTGAGCGCATCGGCGGCGCTCGCTACGCTTGCGGACACCGCGCTTGTGCCTCCCACGACGGTGATGTCGAGCACGTCTTCGGTCTCGATGAACTGTGCCGCGAGCGGATGAAGCGCTCCCGGGGGAGTGAGCAAGACCGGCATCTTTTGCGAAAAGGCGTAAGGGCCCGCGGCAAGGGCGTCGGCAAACGCGTCGCCGCGCACGACAAACGCCGAGCTGACCGTGCCGCCGCGAGCCTCGACCACCCTGACCACCTCATCGGCGATCGCACGCCCGGTCTCATAGCGGTTCGCGCCGCCAAGGCGCGTGACGGTAAAGCCCCACCCGTTGCGTATCGTGTCAACTGCGGCATCTGACACGACCGAGGCACCACCGGCCACATAGACGTTTTTGACCCCAAGACGCTCGAGTTCAACGCGGACAGCGTTAAACGCGGTAGACTCGATATCGTCACGGAGCAGCAGCAGCGGGGCATCGAGCGCGCCTGCGAGCGCGGATGCGGCAAGCGCGTCGGGAAAACCCGCTCCGGTCGCGAGCACGGCGGCGGTCGCCGTTGTGAACGTTGAGCGCGAGATCGCGAGCGACGTGCTGTGGCGATCCGTATCAGCGAGGCGGTGGAGGCGCGGCGCGACCGAAGCGCTCTCGACACTCCACTCCAGTGAGTACTGCATGGCCGACACCAGCCCCTGAAACAGCTTGATCTCAACGTAGTAGGTACCGCCGCCACCGGGCGGGACCAAATAGCGGATCACCTCGGGGTACGCGTCTTTGCTCGCCGATGCGGCAACCTGACGGATCACCTGATTGACCGAAGTCGTAGCCGGATCGAACAGGTAAAGATCGATGTCGCCATGTGCCACGTCTGCGCTGAGCTCAAGCGAGAGAATATCTCCCTCCTGGAGTTCGACACTGAGCACGTGGTTCGCGGTAGCTTGGGGACCGATAGTGCGGACGACAGGCGAGACCGGAATCCACTCCCCGGGCACATCGGTCGCGAGAGCGAAGAGCAGCCCTTCCCCTGCAGCGACACCGGGCACCGAAGGTGCAATCAAAAGTATGGACACTACTATGAGTGTCAAGACTCGGCGCATGCGCGAACCCTCCGCTAATCGATGAGCGCCTCGATCTGCGCCATGACGGAACCTGACACGGCCCCCGTGCCGCCAAAGACAAGAGCGGTCCGTACCGCGCTCGCGTTGGTGCTGAGCGCCTGGCTCGCGGGCGCCGAGAGCGCATCAGGCGCTGTAAGCAGGAGGACGCCTCCGCGGCGGCC
>JGI24125J20156_1000301_pt1 | contig 12958 bp, 12 predicted proteins | sample Subbio12Aug_8Bad_FD_20156 | JGI IMG/M metagenome (IMG submission 20156) | reverse complement strand
CCCGCCCGGCGGCCGACTGCCTGTGGCCCGGGATGCCCGCCCGGCGGCCGACTGCCTGCGGCCCGGGATGCCCGCCCGGCGGCCGACTGCCTGTGGCCCGGGATGCACGCCCGGCGCCGACGCAGCCAGGCGGGCGCTATTGCGCTGTCCAGCCTCCGTCGACCGGCAGGGTCGCTCCGGTGATCGAGGCTGCGCCCGCTGTCGTCAGGAACAGGGCGAGATCGGCCAGTTCCTCCACCGTCACGAATTTCCTGGTCGGCTGGGCCGCCAGCAGCACGTCGCGCTTCACCTGCTCCTCGGTGATCCCGCGCGCCTTGGCTGTGTCGGGGATTTGCCTTTCCACCAGCCGTGTCAGCACATAGCCGGGGCAGATCGCGTTCACTGTCACGCCATGTTCCGCCGTTTCCAGCGCGATGGTCTTGGTGAGGCCCACAATGCCGTGTTTTGCCGCCACATAGGCCGACTTGAACGGAGAGGCGACCAGACCATGCGCCGATGCAATGTTGATGATCCGTCCCCAGCGCCGCGCTTTCATGCCGGGCACGACAGCCTTGGAAGCATGAAATGCCGCCGACAGGTTCAGCGCGATGATCTGGTCCCATTTCTCGTCCGGGAACTCCTCGATCGGCGCCACGAACTGGATGCCGGCATTGTTCACCAGCACGTCGACCTTGCCGAAACTCGCCTCGGCAGCCCTTATGAGCTCGCGCGCCCCGGCCCCTGTCATCAGGTTCGCCGCGGAATAGATCACGCCTGCTCCGAATTCGTCGGCGAGGGCGCGGCGCATTTCCTCCATGGTGTCGGGCTGCTCGATCCCGTTCATCACGATGTCGAAACCGGCCGCGGCCAGCCCGCGCGCAATGCCGAGCCCGATCCCGCTGCTGGATCCCGTCACCACGGCAGTTCTGCGATCGGTCATCCTGCATCTCTCCGGCATGCCCGGCAGCCGGAGGATGCCGCTGCAAGGCAGGGATCACAAGCCACCCGGAGGGCCTTTGGTCAACTCCGTTCAACAGCCGGCTGATTTTCGGATATGTCGACAATTGCGCCCATTGCCCGGTTCATGCCGTGCCTGCCGGGTTCGTGCATGCAACGTGCAGGGCCGATCTGCTGTTTACAGGCGGCCCGCTATTGGCCAGAGTCATTGCAGATCGCTATCTGATCTCCCGGATTTTTCGGGCCATTCTTTTGCGGGAGAGCGGGCGTGCAAAATCCGGGGCCTGATCGCGTTTCGGATCGCAACGGCCGGCCGATCGGGTCCGCCGGTAATTGCGCCACCTGTGTTGTGCGCAACAAGTCCATCTGCGCCTCTCTGGCGCCGGACGCCAGGCTNTTGCTTGGCCGCGAGGGCCGCATTCAGGCGGTCAGGCGTGGGCAGACGCTGGTGTGGGAAGGAGAGGACGCCCTGCTTGTCGCCAATGTGCTGGAGGGCGTGCTGAAGCTTTCCACATCGACCAGCGACGGCCGGGAGCAGATTGTCGGCGTCGTCTATCCGTCGGACTTCATCGGCCGCCCCTTCGGAGAACGCAGCCACCACAGTGTAACCGCGCTGGTCGACTCCCGTGTCTGCCTGTTTCCGCGCGCCGCGTTCGACCGTTTCGCCCATGATCATCCCGAACTCGAACACCGGCTCTTGAACCGGGCGCTGGACGAACTTGATCGCGCGCGCCGCTGGATGCTGCTGCTTGGTCGCAAGTCAGCTCCCGAACGGGTGGCGAGTTTCCTGCTCGAAATGTCCGTCCGCCTTGCCGAAGCGGGCTGCGAACATGATGGCCCGCTCGACCGGTTCGAGCTTCCGCTCGACCGCCAGCAGATCGCCGATGTGCTGGGGCTGACGATCGAGACCGTAAGCCGGCAGCTGTCAGCGCTGCGCGCTTCAGGGGTTATCGATCTGCCTGGTCGCCGCGCCCTTCACATTCTGGATCGTGGACGCCTGATTGCACTTGCCGGGGACTGATACCAGGGTTCCTGGTATCAGCCCATCAGATCGGCCGCTCCATTCCCCTGTTTTTTCGCATGGTTTTCCGATGCCGGTGATTCCACCGGACACGGAACATGCTTTTGGTCCAGCGACGCCCCATGTTGACCTTGATCAACGCCAGCCCGTGCAGCGGGGGATATGCGGGCGGCATGTGGCCCTATCACCCCGAACTGCTGGCACGAGCCGTTCCGCGTTACACGAGCTACCCGACAGCGGCAGAGTTCACCGACAAGGTGGGCGGCGCGCAACTGGGCGACGCCCTGAGCAGCCTGACGCGCGGGGCTGCTGTTTCGCTCTATGCCCATATCCCCTTCTGCAAGGAGATATGCTGGTACTGCGGTTGCAACACCCATCGCGCCAACCGCACGCCCCGCCTGAGGGCCTATATGGAAGCGCTGGAGACCGAGCTGGACTGGCTGTCCCTCAAGGTCGGTGGAAAGGTGCAGCTGGGGCGCATCTCGTTCGGCGGCGGAAGTCCGAACGTGCTCGACGCCATGCGTTTCGTGCGGCTCCTGGACAGGATCCTGACAGGCTTCGCAGCCGGCAATCCCGAGATTTCGGTCGAGCTTGATCCCCGCACACTGGATGCCGACTGGGCGAGCCTTCTGGGCAAGGTCGGCGCCAGCCGCGTGAGCCTTGGCGTTCAGACGATGGAGCCCCATGTGCAGGCCGCCATCGGCCGGATCCAGCCGCCGGAGATGATCGCGAAGGTCGTCGAAATGCTCCGCGACAACGGTATCGGCTCGCTCAATTTCGATCTGATGTACGGCCTGCCGGGCCAGAGCGCGGATGATCTCGTGCGTACACTGGATGCAGCCGTGGCGCTGGCGCCGGACCGTATCGCCCTGTTCGGCTATGCCCATGTCCCGCGGTTGATCCCCCGGCAGAGGCGGATCGACGATTCGGCGCTTCCGGGCATCGCGGAACGCTTCGACCAGGCGGCCGCAGGCTATCGGCACCTGGTGTCAGCCGGGATGGTGCCGATCGGGTTCGATCACTTTGCCCGGCCAGATGATCCGCTGGCGGCGGCTTCGCGCGAAGGCAGGCTCAGGCGCAACTTCCAGGGTTTTACCGACGATCCGGCCGACGCCGTCTTCGGCGTCGGCGCAACCGCCATAACCTGCCTGCCGCAGCTTCTTGCCCAGAATGAAAAGAACCCCGGCCGCTACGGGATGCGGGTGCTGGCCGGGGAACCGGCGGCCCAAATCGGCGTCGCGCGCACGATGGAGGACCGGGAACGCGGCCTCGTCATCGAAGACCTCCTCTGCGGACGAACCGCAGATCTCTCCGGCCTTCCCGACGATCGACTGATCGAACTGCGGCTGTTGCCGTTCGTGCAGGCCGGGCTGTGTCGCCTCGCTGACGACCGGCTGGAAATCCTGCCTGGCGGGCTTCCCTATTCCCGTGTGATCGCGGCCTGTTTCGATACATATCGCGCGCTGGGCACCAAGCGTTTCAGCAACGCCGTCTGAGCGCTGGCTCCGCCCGGCCGACAGGGCTAGACTCCGGGACGTGTACGATCTTGCCTATCTCCAGCCGCTGGCGCTGGCGCTGTTCATAGGGCTTCTCGTGGGCCTCGAGCGCGGCTGGCAGGCGCGGCGCGCGCCCGTCGGCACCCGCGTGGCGGGGTTCCGCACTTTCGGGCTTCTGGGGCTGCTGGGCGGGCTTGCGGCGCTGCTCCCCATGCTGTTCGGCGCCGTGCTGCTGCTGGGGGCTGCGGCCATTGTGGCTGCCGGCTATGTCCGCACCAGCGTCGATATCGCCGACCACAGCGCGACCAGCGCCATTGCCGCCCTTCTCACCCTTGCGCTCGGGGCCTTCGCCGGCGCCGGCCACGCAGGCGAGGCCGTGGCGACGACTGCCGTCATGGTCATGCTGCTTGCCATGCGCCATCGGCTCCACGGCTGGCTGCGCGGGATCAACACCGAGGAAATCGACGCCGCAAGCCGTTTCTTCATCGTCGCGCTCGTCATCCTGCCGCTGATGCCGGATCGCCCGATGGGCCCGCTGGACGCCTGGAATCCAAGGCAGCTGTGGTTTGTGGTCGCGCTGGTTCTGGGGCTCACTTTTCTTGGCTATGCCGCGGCCCGGCGTCTCGGGCCGGATCGGGGCCTGCTCGCGACGGCAGCGGCCGGCGCGCTGGTATCGTCCACTGCCGTCACTGTCGAATATGCCCGCCGCCTGCGCATCCCGAGCCCGGCGGAAGATGCCCTTGTGGCCGGGATCGCGGTTGCGTCGGCCGTCATGTACGTGCGGGTCATGGTGCTCACCGCCATTATCGCAACCCCGGCGCTTGCGTCGCTCGTCGTGATCGTCATGCCCGCTGCCGCCGTGGCGGCGGGTCTGGCGTTGCTGGCGATCCGGCGAACGTCCGCCATCGCCGGCGCAGATGGCCTCGTGCTGGGCAACCCGCTGGATTTCCGCCCCGCCCTGCTGCTTGTTGCGCTCGTTGCCGTGCTCGCCGTCGGATCGCGCTGGGCGATGGTGGAACATGGCAGTGCGGGCATCGGAACGCTGCTGTTCGTTACCGGCTTTGCCGATGTGGACGCGGCCGTCATCACGCTCGCGGGCCTGCCCGATGGCACGCTTTCGCCGGATCGTGCAGGGCTGTTGCTGGCCCTGCCGATCATCGGCAACACCCTGCTGAGGGCCGGGCTGGCGCTGATCATTGCCTCCAATGTGCGCGGTTTGCGCGCCGCCTTGCCCCTGTTCGCCAGCGCCGCGGCCGCCGGCGCCGGAATTGCGCTGACAATGCTTGCCTGATGCACAATGGCCCATCCACCCTGCGCTGCACTCCGGCGTGATGGCGCTCGGGCCTTCGCGCTGGCGCTGAGGTTGCAATCCCCGCGGCACCGGGCCAAGCCTTGGCCGCAATGAGCAAGGTGGACAACTCGACCCCCCAGCCCGCGATGGCGGACAACCGGCTGCAACCGCTGTTTCTGCGCGCGGTGGAAGCGGCGCTGTCGGCCGAAGATGAAGGCGAAGTCCGCGCGCTGGTGAAGCCGCTGCATCCAGCCGATGTCGCCGATCTGTTCGAGCAGCTTTCCAGCGACAGGCGCGCGGAACTTGCCGTCGCGCTGGGCAGCGATCTGTCGGCCGATGTGCTGGCCGAAATGAACGACTGGGTTCGCGATGAAGTCCTTGGCGAACTGGCGCCGTCGAAGGTCGCCGAAGTCGTGGCCGAAATGGACACCGACGACGCGGTCGCCCTGATCGAGGAGCTGGAACCGGCCGAACAGGAAGCCGTTCTCGACGAGCTTTCCGACGACGATCGCGTCGCGATCGAAACGGCGCTGTCCTATCCCGAGGAATCCGCGGGCCGCCTGATGCAGCGCGAGCTGATAGCTGTTCCGGAGCATTTCAAGGTCGGCGACGTGATCGACTATCTGCGGGCGCAGGGCAATGTCGTGACCGACTTCTGGGAAATATTCGTCGTTTCGCCCGAACACAAGCCGGTGGGCACCATGCGCCTGTCATGGATATTGACAACGCCGCGATGGGTCCCGGTAACGGATGTCATGCAGCGCGAGCAGACGCTGATTCCCGTGACGATGGATCAGGAACAGGTCGCATTGCGCTTCCAGAAATACGCCCTGATATCGGCCGCCGTCGTCGATGCCCACGGGCGGCTTGCGGGCGTCATCACGGCGGACGACATCGTGCACATCGTCGCACAGGAGGCCGGCGAGGACATATTGAAACTGTCGGGCGCCGGCGATGGCGACATCTTCGAGCCCGTGGCGGACAGCTACAAGGCGCGGGTCCGCTGGCTGATCGCAAATCTTGGCACAGCGCTGATTTCCGCCAGCATCATCGCCAGCTTCGGCACCACGATCGAGAAGATGGTGATCCTGGCGGCGCTGTCGCCCATCGTTGCCTCGGTCGGCGGCAATACCGGCAACCAGACGATGGCTGTCATCGTGCGCGCGCTCGCCACCGGGCAGTTGACCGACGCAAACACCGCGCGCACCATGAAGCGCGAGGCGACGCTGGCGCTGCTGAACGGGCTTACCATCGGCGTCCTGCTGGGCGCGGGTGTGGCCATCCTGTTCCAGGACTGGCTGCTCGGCGCTGTCATCGCGGCCGCCATGCTCTTCAACCTGGTGATCGCGGGCTTTGCCGGCGTGCTGGTGCCGCTCGGGCTCAGGCGCTGCGGGGTCGATCCGGCCGTCGCTTCATCGGTATTCGTAACCATGATCACCGATTCGATGGGCTTCCTGCTGTTTCTGGGCATTGCAACGCAATCGGGGCTGGTGGGTTGAGGAAACCGCCGCCAGCAGGGTGAAGCCGCCATCAGACCGGCGCCCGACACCAAGGATGCGACGAGGCGCGGCTTTCCGGGCTCCGGAAAAGGCCCCGCCAACATTGGCGAGGCCATATCTTTTATCATGTTCCGCTTCCGCTGACCGGAAGCGGCCAGCGGGACATGTCGTTATGCTGCTTTGAGCACTTCCTCGATTTCGCGCTGGGCTGCGGGCTCGTCGATGTTCTTCATCGCAGCAACTTCCCGGGCGAGACGACTGATCGCGGCTTCGAAAATCTGCCGTTCGGAATAGCTCTGCTCGGGCTGGTCCTCGGCCCGGTGAAGATCCCGAACCACCTCGGCAATGCAGACAAGATCGCCCGAATTGATCTTGGCTTCATATTCCTGCGCCCGACGCGACCACATGATGCGCTTGATCCGCGGTTTGCCGCGAAGGGTCAGAAGTGCATCCTTCAGCGTCGCCTCACTGGAAAGCTTGCGCATGCCGACGGACTCGGCCTTGTTCGTGGGAACCTTGAGGGTCATTCGCTCCTTGTCGAAGCGCAGCACATAGAGTTCGAGCCTTGTGCCAGCGATCTCGCTGGACTGAATTTCGATCACGCGACCAACGCCGTGTTTTGGATACACGACATTGTCACCCACCTGAAAATTGAGCGCCTTTGCTGGCATGGTCTGTTCTGGTCCTTTCATTGCGAGCGAAACCCGTGCCCTGCCAAGAACTTGTCTGCACCGGCCCGCCGTCGGCAGGCCGTCAGAACCTGATCGTGCAATCCGCCAAACGGATGCAATCCGACAGGCGAAAGGACGTCATGCAAAGCGAGCTGGCAAGACCTGTCTCGCGCGATACCATCTTCATCACGGGGCCGGTCCGGCGAGACTATCGGACCGACCACCACATTGGCGAAACCCGAAACGATGCGCTGTCGGCGTAGAACCCGGGCCGAGCGTGAACCCGAGTCGAGCGTGCACCTGCTTCGAGAACGGCGACAATAACAGAAATATGACAGGAACTCCACCCCGACCGAGCATGAGAGCCGGCCATGATCGCCGATTTCCTGTCATGCCTCCTGTCGAAAACTGGCCCTAGATGTCGTCGTCAGGCTCTGGTCCTGCAAGCAGCGCATCGGAAACTCCGGCTGCATTTTCCCGGATGGCGGCTTCTATCCTGCCGCAGATCTCGGGGTTCTCGGTCAGGAACTTTTTCGCATTCTCACGGCCCTGGCCGATTCGGGTGCTGTCATAGGAGAACCAGGCTCCCGATTTCTCGACAAGCCCTGCCTTCACGCCAAGATCGAGTATCTCGCCGGTCTTGGAAATGCCGCTGCCGTACATGATGTCGAACTCGACCTGGCGGAAGGGCGGCGCAACCTTGTTCTTCACGACCTTCACCCGCGTCGTGTTGCCGACGATATCGTCCCTGTCCTTGATCTGGCCGGTGCGGCGGATGTCGAGGCGCACGGAGGCGTAGAATTTCAGCGCATTGCCGCCGGTCGTCGTCTCCGGGTTTCCGTACATCACGCCGATCTTCATCCGCACCTGGTTGATGAAGATCACGATGCACTTGGAGCGCGATATGGAGCCGGTCAGCTTCCGGAGCGCCTGGCTCATCAGGCGGGCCTGGAGGCCGACATGGCTGTCGCCCATTTCTCCCTCGATCTCGGCCCGGGGAACCAGCGCGGCGACCGAATCGACCACCAGGACGTCGATGGCGTTGGAACGAACCAGCGTGTCCACGATTTCCAGTGCCTGCTCGCCGGTGTCGGGCTGGGACACGATCAGGTTCTCAGCGTCGACCCCGAGCTTCTTGGCATAGACCGGGTCGAGCGCATGTTCGGCGTCGACGAAGGCGGCGATGCCGCCTGCCTTCTGCGCTTCGGCGATGATGTGGAGAGCAAGCGTCGTCTTGCCGCTGGATTCGGGGCCGTAAATCTCGATCACGCGGCCGCGCGGAACACCGCCGATGCCCAGCGCGATATCGAGGCCGAGCGAACCCGTCGGGATGGATTCGATTTCCAGCGTCTGGCGCTGGCCCAGCTTCATCGCGGAACCCTTGCCGAACGCCCGGTCGATTTGCGCCAGCGCTGCCTCGAGAGCCTTTTCCCGGTCGATCGATACCTTGTCCATCACCACCCCTTGCTTGTTGCGATGCCCGCCCGACGAGGGCGCAACGCGAACGACCCTAAAGCCGGTTAGCCCCCGCCCGCCAGAGGTGCAACCATGCCCGGTCGCGATTTTTGTACCTGTTTTGTTCTAATTCCGCAAAAGGCCTTCGCGGGGCCTTGCGGAAATGCTTCAGATCAGCAGGCGAACCCGCTCTCCCAGCGTCTTCAGAGTGAAGGGTTTTTCCAGGAATGCCACGTCCATCCCGGGAACCGCGGCCCGGGCAGCCTCGTCCGCATAGCCCGAGGTCAGCAGGACAGGAAGGCCCGGATAGCGCATCCGGGCGCGGCGCGTCAGTTCGATTCCATCGAGCCCGGGCATGCGGATATCGGAAATCAGAAGGCCGGGTTGATCCTCCTCCAGCCGCGCCAGTGCCGCTTCTCCGTCGGCCGCCTGTCGCACCCGGTATCCAAGGCGCTCCAGCCCGCGCGCGACCGACATCCGCAGCAGCAGTTCATCCTCGGCCAGCAGGATCGTGCCGCCGCTCGCCCGCCTGACGCCCGGGGTATCGAACTGTCTTTGCTCCTCGGGCAGATACAGGCTGAAACGCGCGCCGCCCATCGGTCCGCGGTCGTGCAGCAGGAAGCCCCCGGATTGCTTCGCGAGGCCATAGGCGGTCGATAGGCCGAGCCCCTGTCCATTGGGCCGTGTGGTGAAATAGGGTTCGAAGATCCGGGCTGCATGGGCCGGCGCGATGCCCGGGCCATTGTCCTCAAGGCTCATCACACCGTAAACGCCTTCCGGCATGAACCGCCGCCCGCCCGGCGGCAGATGTGCAGGGCCAAGCCTGCCCGCAAAGATGTTGATCCGCCCACCGCCCGGGCCCATTGCGTCACGCGCGTTGATCAGCAGGTTCACCAGAACGCGCTCGAGGGCGGCCGGGTCGGCCCGCACCTGCACCGGAGCCCCGGGCANGATTTCCAGCCGGATATCCGGCCCCGCCAGNGCGGCGAGCATCGGCGCCAGCGATCCCGGCAGCCCGGCGACATCGATCGACACAGGCTTCAGCATTTCCTGTCGGGAAAAGGCGAGCAGCTGCCGGATCAGCCCGCTCGCGCGGATCGCCTGGTCGACAATCGCCCGCAGGTCCTGCTGGTCTTCGCCGCCGCGCTGGCGGCGCGCGGCCAGCAGTTCGGCGGTCGCGACGATGCCGCCCAGCATGTTGTTGAGATCATGGGCAAGGCCGGCGGCAAGCAACCCCACGGCCTGGGTGCGGACAATGGGCGGCGCAACGGAAAGTTCACCAGAAGACGCATCGGGGGGCGCAGCGGCGGCATTTCTTATTGCAGGGTGTTGAAGCGGGTGCGCTGGCGCAGCCCGGCCATGGTCAGCCGTAGCGCTCCTCGAGCCAGGGATCGCCGATGTTGTGATAGCCACGCACCTCCCAGAAACCGGGCTTGTCCACGGCCAGGAACTCGATGCGTTTAATCCATTTGGCGCTCTTCCAGAAATAGTAGCGCGGAATGACAAGCCGTGCCGGCCCACCATGTTCGCGCGTCAGCGGCGCGCCGTCGTGGCTGTGCGCGATCAGGCAGTCCTCTTCTGCGAAATGGCCCAGCTCCACGTTGGTGAAGTAGCCGTCGTGGCTGTGCAGGATCACATGGGCAGCGTCGGGCGTCGGCTTCACGAGGTCGATCAGCACGGCGGTGGCAACGCCCTGCCAGCGGTTGTCATACCGACTCCACTGGGTCACGCAATGAATGTCGGACACATCTTCGATCTGGGGCAGCGCCATGAAGGCCGCCCAGTCGAGGCTGATCGGGTTTTCGACCAGCCCGTCGACATCGAGGCGCCAGCCGGTCGTTTCCACATGCGGCTGGACGCCAAGATCAAGCACAGGCCAGTTGTTGACCAGGCGCTGGCCAGGCGGAAGGCGCAGTTCCTTTCCGGGGTCGGGCTTTCCCGTCAGCAGCCGGCCCGCGCGCGCCCATGCCTGCTTTGCGGTTGTCAGTTTTTCGTTGAACCCTGTCATTTCCCGCACTCTGCCGCGCTGCTCCCGGACGCAGCGGCGGGCCGCTTGTGAAGGCGTCGCCTGCGTTTCCGGCCAACCCATATGCGCCAGCCTATCTGCACCCCGAGATAGCCGATTGCCGCGCCGACGACAGCGAAGATCAGCAGTCCGACATAGGTCGGTCCGGCCAAGGTGATTATCCAGTTCAGCGTTCGCTCGAACAGGCCCGCGTCGGGCGCGATTGCGAATACCGAATTGCTTTTCATCTGCAAAACGGTCCGCCCTACCAGATAGGCAAGATAATAGAGGAAGGGCACCGAGAGCGGATTGGTGACAAAGGTCGAAAGCGCGGCAACCGGCAGATTGGCGCGCACGCCAACGGCAAACAGGGCGGCAAACGGAGTCTGCGCCACCGGGATGGCGAATGCCGCAAACAATCCCAGGGCCGCGCCACAGGCAACGGCGCGCCGGTTGAAGCGCCAGATCAGGGGGCTGGACAGATAAACGCTGAAGGGGCGCAGCCAGCGGCTCGCCATCAATTCCTCCCGCGTCGGCAATGTCGTCCAGCGCTTCACGCTTCTATCGTCACTCTCGTTTCGGTTCGGCGGGTCACAGTTTGCAGTGTCCGCTGCCCCGGTATTACGGCAAAGATGTGACGAGCAACAACAGACTGCAAGGCGCATCCGTTATTTCTCGAGCGCTTTTGCCGGCAATGCGCCGGCCTGCGGCGAACCGTGCCGACGGTCAGCCGCGATCGCGCAGCAACCGGCCCTGTTCGCGTTTCCAGTCCTTTTCCTTTTCGTGGGCGCGCTTGTCGTGCAGCTTCCGGCCCTTGGCCAGCGCCAGCTCCACTTTTGCCCTGCCTCGCTCGTTGAAATAGACGGCAAGCGGCACCACCGTCATGCCCTGGCGGGATACGGCGCTGTGCAGTTTCTCGATCTCGCGCAAGGTCAGCAGCAGCTTTCGCGGCCGCTTGGGCTCATGGTTGAACCGGTTTCCGTGGCTGAACTCGGGAATATTGGCGTTGATCAGCCAGATCTCGCCATTCTTCACCTCGGCATAGGATTCCGCTATCGATCCTTCGCCGCCGCGCAGGGATTTCACCTCTGTGCCCGACAGCATGATCCCTGCATCGAACAGCTGGTCGATGCTGTATTCGTAGCGCGCCCGTCGGTTTTCGGCGACGGTCCTGACCTTGGTCGCGGGTTGGCGTGGCCGCGCCATCAGCGCGGACCGGACTGGAACAGCCGCGCCATCAGCGCGGACCGGGCTGGAACAGCCGCGCCATCAGCGCGGACCGGGCTGGAACAGCCGCGCCATCAGGGCGCAATTCCGGCGTGCGCCAGCGCCGCATCCACCGCCGCGCGCGAAGCCGCCGAAGGCTCCACCACGGGAAGCCGGGTGTCGATCGCTATCCGCCCTGCCAGCGACAGGGCATATTTTGTCGGTCCGGGCGAAGCGTCGCTGAACAGCGCCTGGTGCAGGGGCCACAGCTGGTCCTGCAGCGCCAGCGCTGTCTCGAACCGGCCGTCGAGGCACGCCTGCACCTGCTCCGCCACCAGCCTTGGGGCGACATTTGCAGTGACCGAAATCGACGCGTGGCCGCCATGGGCGATCAATCCCATCGTCATGTAATCATTTCCGGAAATAATCAGAAAGGCCCGGCCGCACATGTGCCGTATCTCGCTCACCCGGTTGATGTCGCCGGTCGATTCCTTCACGCCTATGATCCCTGGATGTTCGGCAAGTTCGGCCATCGTTTCGGTGGCCATGTCGATCCCGGACCGGCCCGGAATATTGTAGATGATGATGGGCAGCGGCCCGTTGTCGGCCAGATGGCGGAAATGGGCTATCAGCCCGCGCTGGCCGGGCTTGTTGTAATAGGGGCAGACAATCAGGGCCGCGTTCGCGCCTGCTCGCGCTGCGCTTTCGATGTGGTGCAGCGCCACCGCCGTGTCGTTGGATCCACAACCGGCGATCACCGGCACGCGGCCGCGCGCCGCCTTTACCGTTTGGGCGACCACATGATCATGCTCCTCGATCGACAGCGTCGCCGATTCGCCCGTTGTGCCGCACGGCACCAGCCCGGACGAGCCTTCCGCGATCTGCCACTCCACGAATGCGGCAAGCGCTTTGTCGTCCACCCTGCCACCGCGGAACGGGGTGACAAGCGCGGGAATGGAACCGGAAATGGCAATCATCGCTGAACCTTTTGGGCAAATCCGTCGGACTGGTGGACCGGTCAGGCGAAAAACCGCATGCCCTGACCTTGGCGCTGCCGTGCACCCTGCCCTAAAGGCAATGGCATGACCGCGCAACATCGCCTGCTGGCGAACTTCGTCTTTCTCCCTGCCCTGGCCCCGGCCCTGGCAATTGCCCCGGCTCTGGCCCTGGCCCTTGTTCTTGCCGTCTTCATGCCGGTTCCGGCCTTCTCCCAGACAGACGCCGCGAGCCGGGCCTGGCTGGCCCAGCAGTTCGCAGCGCATGAGCGCGGCAGCGTCGCAGCGCCCGCCGGCGCGCCGTCCCCGACAGCCCGGTCACTCGCCACCTGGGACTGGTTGCGTCGCACTCCACGAGCAGGCGCCGAACCCTCGCTGGTGGC
>JGI24125J20156_1000299_pt1 | contig 13021 bp, 15 predicted proteins | sample Subbio12Aug_8Bad_FD_20156 | JGI IMG/M metagenome (IMG submission 20156) | reverse complement strand
ATCATCCACGGATTAAATATCCCGAACTCCACCCTCCTCATGAGCCTGGCAAGACCTTCGATCAAATTACTCAACCCAGAACAGAAAAAGTAGCAGCGTATACCGAGCTTACAAAGGATGATTAATATTCAGATCGTTCCTCAATACGAAAAACTTGTTCAAGCATCCCTCCTGGACGAAGCGGCTTTAGCCACCTTGAATGAAGCCAAAAACACTTTAAATGTAGAGTTGACAATTGCCATCGACACCGACGATACTTTACAACAATTGAATCACCAATTTCTTGGGGTTAATTTTCCTACCGATGTCCTCTCATTTCCCGCCGATGAGTTTGACCCTGATGGACAAATCCAATATATCGGCGATGTGATCATTTCCTATCCGCGCGCACAACAACAAGCAGCAAAAGCCGGACACACCGTCAACGCCGAAATCCAGCTCCTGGTCGTCCATGGTGTTCTTCATCTTCTTGGTTACGATCACCAAGAAATATTGGATAAGAAAAGAATGTGGACAGTCCAAGAATCGATTTTAAATCGCTTAGAATGCAACCTAAATCAACTCCCCGATTAGTGAAATTTCTCCTTTTTCTAAAGAACCAGAACCCGGCTTTCAAAAACGCCTTGGCCGGATTAGGTTATGTCATCGCTTCTCAAAGAAATGCCTGGATTCATGCCGCAGCAACGGTGGCTGTTTTGGTACTTGGTCTCATTTTTCAACTCCCACCACGTGACTGGGCATTCCTTCTCTTGGCAATCGGACTGGTTTGGACTACTGAAATCATCAATACGGCGATCGAAGTCTTGGTAAATCTGGTCAGTCCTCAGTTCAATCCGCTGGCAAAAATCATCAAGGATGTTTCTGCTGCTGCAGTTCTTATTGCCGCATTAATCTCTATCATCATCGGTTTGCTTCTCTTTATTCCACCACTCATCCAGGGACTGAAGTAGGTCTCCGAAAAAAAGGTATTCAATGGCTAAATTTCAATTTGGAACCGTTGGCTCACCCATCTCTACCCCCAAAAAACCAGGTGGCAGTATCGGGGCTATACAACAAATTTCAGCGCTCGAACTCAATGCGTTTGAATTAGCCTGGGTACAATCCGTTCGGGTCTCTGAAGAAACCTGCCAGGCGATCCAAAACGCAGGCCTTGAATACCAGGTCGCTCTGTCAATTCATGCTCCCTATTTTATTAATCTCAATGCTGACGAGGTAGAGTGGCCTAAATCTCGAAAAAGGTTAATGGACGCCGCTTATTATGGGAATTTGGCAGGTGCAACCGACATTATATTTCACCCCGGATCCTATTTTGGTAAACCTTCAGCGGAAGTCCTTAAAGTAGCCCTTCCTAGACTCAACGAGTGTGTAAGAGAATTGCGATCAATGGAAAACTTGGTTGTTTTACGTCCTGAAACGATGGGAAAAGCGGCCATGTTGGGATCCCTCGAAGATACCCTCATAATGAGTGCAGAAATCCCAGGAATTGAACCATGTCTCGACTTTGCACACTTGCATGCCCGCCAGGGAGATGGGTCAATGAATTCCAGAAAGGAGTGGTTGATGGTGTTGGATAAATATAGCACCGCACTGGGCGTAGATTCGCTTAAGAGGTTACATATCCATTTGTCAGGAATTCAATATGGCCCCAAAGGCGAGAAAAACCACCTTCCAATATCCGCATCCGATTTCAATCTGCGTGATCTTTTTCTCGCCTTACAAGAAACTGGTTCGCAAGGACGTATATTATGTGAAAGCCCTGTTTTGGAAGAGGATGCACTCCTTATGAAACAGCTTTGGTCAGATTTAATGATCTAGTTTACAGATATCCCCTTAAATTATGTTCCACTGCGTAAGCGGCAGCTTCAGCGCGGTTACTCACTACCAGTTTCGAGAGGATGCTGCTCACATAATTCCGCACCGTACCTTCCCCTAAAAAGAGCGCTTTGGCAATTTCACGGTTTGTCTTCCCTTCCGACACCAACAACAATACGTGTTTTTCTTGCTGGCTGAGGTTTGCAAATGCCGACGCCTCCTCTTCCTTAACTGCCCTACGAACTTCTTGAAACACACGCTGGGTCACTGCCGGGTCCAGCAAGGCTTCTCCTCTTCCAACCGAATCTATGGCTCGAATTAAATCTTCTCCGCCGATTTGTTTGAGGACATAACCTGATGCGCCAGCCCGAATTGCAGAAAACAACATTTCATCTTCAGCATAAGAGGTTAACATGATTACTTTGGTATTCGGATAATTTTGGATAATCTCTTCACAAGCTTCAATTCCAGATGCGCCAGGCAACCGAATATCCATCAGAACCACATCAGGATGAGTGTGGGAAACCTGCTCCAAAGCCTCACGAGCAGTACCGGCTTCACCCACCACATCAAATTGAGGGTTATGCTCTAATAGGGCTTTTAGCCCTAGTCGAACCACTTCATGATCATCCACCAACAAAATACGCTGTTTTCCCATAATGGCCTCCGCCGAAAGTATAGCCAATTCCCATCACAGTTGCAAGTGCAATATTCTATTGATCATCTACGCGAAATTTGTTCCTGCTGCCAACTTCCTAATACGTAAATTTAAACCCAAACATGGACAGTTCGCATCCAGTAAATCCGCAATCCCCCGATAACATACGCAAAATCCTAAGTTAAAAATCCCTATGCGCCGCCTTTTAACCGTACTTGTTCTTCTACCGGATCGGACGAGTTGTAGCACCTTTTAAGATATGTGATTTCAACGCTCTAATTTTCCATCCAAATCTATTGCCAATATTTTAGAATCGCCCGGTATCCTATATATTCCATTGCGCAATTTTTTATCATCCAATTCCAATTGCTTAAATGAATGCCTGTGGTAAACTTGTTCAATAGATTCTATCTTCGCTTATTCTTTCCTGGTGGTAGTACCTTCTAAGGAAATCCCTATGGATACTAAGCAAACTCGAAACGTCATATACATCGAAGACGACCAGGAAATGATCGACCTGGTGTCGATGATTTTAAGTCGCCGCGGCTTTACCGTAAAGGGTGCTCAAGGTGGAAAGAACGGGCTTGAGCTGGTTATTGCGGAACCGCCCGATCTGATATTACTGGACTTGATGATGCCGGACATCGATGGTTGGGATGTATACCAACAAATTAAATCACACGAAAATACCCGTCATATCCCTGTAATTATCATAACAGCTAAAGCTCAACCGATCGATCGAGTTTTAGGTTTGCACATCGCAAAAGTCGATGATTATATTTGTAAACCTTTTCGACCGCAGGAACTTTTAGAGAGCATCGAAAATGTCCTTGGTGCTGAAAGCAAAGTTGGGTAATTTGCCAGGTGATACACTAAAATGATGAGGTTCGTGAAAGTTTTAACCGATCTACTCTCTCATCACACCCAATTCATGCAGCCGTTTGCGATTCCTTTTGGCGAGGTTCGTGAAAGTTTTTAACCGATCTACTCGCTCATCACATCCAATTCATGCAGCCGTTTGCGATTCCTTTTGGCTGAAATTTCGTGGGTTGATGTTTAGAAAAAACCTTGACGAATATTCCGGTATTCTGCTGGCTGAAAGAACGGATAGCAGGATCGCTTCTTCTATTCATATGTTTGGTATGGGCTTTGATATCGCAGTAATTTGGATTAACTCGCAATACAAAGTTGTTGATGCAAAAATTGCTCGGCGATGGCGCCCGATGTATTTTCCAAAAAAACCCGCCCAATTCGTTCTTGAGACACACGTCAATCGAATGATGGACTTTTATATAGGTGATTCAGTCGAGATTAAGAATGGCAAGTAAATTTATTATTTGTATCCTAATAATTATTTTCCTTATCCCAGGCAGCCGTGTTCTATCTCAATCGGATACAGATTTACCGGTTTATATCGTACGGTCTGGCGATACGATCAATATCATTGCCATTCGTTTTGATGTTTCCCCCCAAGATATCATCGACACCAATCAAATCGAAAATCCCGACTTACTTACCATCGGTACTCCCCTGAAAATTCCAGGTTTGGATGGAGTCCGAGGAACACTGATTACAGAGACAGCAAATCTAGGCGCTTCGCTAAGCGGAATAAGTCGAAAATACCAGCTGGATCCTGAAATGCTGATCAAACTTAATCGATTGACGAGTCCTTCGCAGATCTTCGTCGGTTCAACAATCATCCTGCCTTTTAATGAGGATAACCCTCAACTCTATCCTTCGACGCCAATTGCCAGTGGACAATCTCCCCTAGAATACGCATTTGTAACCAACACAAACCCCTGGGTGGCGGCCATCATCAATCAAAAATCGACCCCTTCCAAGATGATACCTGGGGAGAATATTTTTTCCCCCGTAGATGATCAAAACATCAGCCAGTTCGGATCAGCTTATATAAAATCCATATCCATCCTTCCATTACCCCTTAAACAAGGGAAGACCGAAATCATTACGGTAAATACAAACGGACAAGTCGAATTATCTGGCTCATTGAACGGCTACCCGTTGTCTTTCTTTGCAACGGGTGAAGGGGAATATGTCGCGATTCAAGGGGTCCACGCAATGGCTCAACCTGGATTAGCTACCCTGGCTATCCAGGGTCGAGTCTCTGGTGAAGACTATTTTTCCTTCGAACAGGCAATATTGTTAGAACCTGGCTACTACCCCCGAGATCCTGTTCTATATGTTGATCCAACAACCCTTTTGCCAGAATTTACACAACCAGAAGAAGATTTGATTCGAACGATTACTTCTTCCCCGACACCAGAGAAATTCTGGTCGAGCCTCTTTCGTCACCCGGTGGATGAACCAATATGTGTACGTTCATGGTTTGGAAGTCGTCGTTCGTATAACGATGGGCCATTTAATTATTTCCATTCCGGTATTGATTACGGTGTGTGTGCAAATTTGAATATTTACGCACCCGCTCCAGGTAGAGTAGTTTATATCGGGGATTTAACAGTCCGAGGTTTATCAACCATCATTGATCATGGATGGGGTATATTTAGCGGTTTCTGGCACCAGGCAAACACAATGGTTCAAGTTGGTGATTTTGTTCAAACCGGTCAAATCATCGGAGAAATAGGGGGAACAGGGCGATCAACCGGGCCTCACCTCCATTGGGAAATCTGGGCAAATGGCGTTCAGGTCGAACCGCTTGATTGGATCACGAAACCCCACCCATGACTCCACAATCGATTGCGATTATTCTGAGGTATAATACCGGTGAATTTCATTACGTCTTGGGATTGGATCACGAATCCCCACCCATGACTCCACAATCGATTGCGATTATTCTGAGGTATAATATCGGTGAATTTCATTACACCTTGTGTAATGTGGTTCCCTGTCAATCCTGACACTCGAGAGCATGAGAAATATGACGAAGTTACAAACTGCATTGCAAGAAAACTACTGGGAAACATTAGAGATCACTGAAGAAGACCTGGAATTCTTATACAACCAACTTCTAGAAATCGAGACACCCCAAACATCAACCGAACTTGCCGAAATTCTGATAAACGAACGTATTCGACAAGAAATAATTCTCTTAAAAAATCACCAACTAAAAGCAGGAACCACGTATTTCCCGAAAGATAAGCACAAAATAGGAGATATCCTTCGCTTTCCAAAACTGGAGCTGATGGAAGGGCAAGTTATCGGCGTTCGAAAAGGTCGAAATCCTGAGTATTCGCTATTTGATGTCCTTGAAGTAGATTTTGGGACAGGTGTTGTACGAAACTTCGCGGCAGGTATTGAAGATCATATCCTCAATAATGCCATTGAGCTGCCCAATGATGATCCATCTCTTGAACCTGGTACCGTTTCTAGAAAATATCGTGATTCGATAGCCGCACGCCTGACTAAAAAATTTAGCACGGTTCCCGATCTCGTCCAAATTGCAGGTGCCTGGTTTCCACGCTCCTTACTTGTGGATGTTAATATCGGTTTTTTAAATTTAGCCGAGGCAGCTCTAGAGGTTGAAACCGGTGGACCCCTTTCCACAAAATCAATCCTTGAACAAATCGATTTACCAACCGATGTAAATTTAAAACTCACCGAATTTTCAATGAACCTTGCCTTACAAGAAGATGGCCGCTTCGATGAAGTAGGTCCAACCGGCGAAACGCTATGGTTTCTTAAACGTTTCGAACCCGATGAGGTTCAAAATCCACCTCTCTATTTAAGATACACTCCCCTCAAAATCGAGGTAACTCCATCCGAAGCCGACCTGAGCGCCTTGAACTGCCTGGTCTTTGATGAGCTAGAAGCCGAGGGAGATCTTCCATCCAAACAAAATGAAATAACTGTAAGTTTAAATTTTCCTCATTGGCGTTCTGGTTCTATACCATTATCCCGCAGCATCGCTCGTTTATTTCCAACCGCTTATGAAGCACCTAAGGTTAAGTTCACTTTCATCGATGAAGTTACTCAAAAAGAATATTCTGGCTGGGTCGTCCGGTCTCATCGCTACGTAGTTGGAATAAAGGAATGGTACGAAGAAAAAGGAATGATTCCTGGAAGTTTGTTTACCATAAAGCAAGGAAAAATTCCTGGCAAGGTAGTTATTCAAGCCCTAACAAAACGGACCACGAAGGAGTGGATCCGAACAGTACTCATTGGAACGGATGGCGGTATCGTTTTTACGATGCTTAAACAACAAATCAGTAATGAATACGACGAGCGCATGGCGATTGCAATCCCAGATATTAAGTCGCTGGATGCACTGTGGGAACAACCTTCTCAGAAAAGAAGCACCCTGGAATTGAGTATCATGAACATGATGCGCGAATTGGTTAAATTATCATCCCAAGGTCATGTCCATGCTCAAGAATTATATGCTGCAGTCAATATTATCCGCCGTTGCCCACCCAGAATTATCCTGGGCGTGCTCGGCAATCAGCCCAATGTAATCCATTTAGGCGATCTATACTTTCGTCTCAACGATCAGGGCGGAGAAGTTTGATCTATGGCAGAATTTGGAAAATTTAGCCTGATTAAACCAACCATCGACACACCCTTTCACATTGATTTTGATTGGTGGAAAAGTCATGACCACAATTGGCAAGTTTACCTTTATGGGTTTCTTTGCCAACAACACCAGAAAGAGTTTTGAAAACCAGGAAGACCACACATGGGTTGATTGGATTGACCCTGTAACAGCAGAAGTCGTCTATGTGGATGGACTACAACACACCCTAATAACCCATTGCGCCAATCAGCCTGGGTTCATGAATGCAAATACAACCTTGGTTAATGCGGTCTTCCGAGTGTTACTTTCATTAGGCAACAAACCCATTACACCCGTTGAATTAGGGCAATTAATTGGTAAAAACCCCACAATGATTTTACGAACCTTATCCGGACCTCGAGTTTATCAAGGTATTCGTCCAATTTCAGGTCCATGAATCCGGATTTAGTAAAAATAACCCTGAAACTTTCCTGTGCTATAATTACTTCAGGATAACACATTCTCTCTGAAACCAGATTATTGGGTGAATGTTACCTTTTTGGAGTCTTCGGAGAGTTGCATTAATATTTATAGTAGTACTGTCTGCCCCTGTAGCTCAATGGACAGAGCACCGGACTTCTAATCCGTAGGCTGTGAGTTCGAGTCTCACCAGGGGCGCTGATCCTAACGGAGAGGATCCGATCAACAATGGAATCGGCTAGAAAAATAAACGTCACCTTTTTCAATATCCTCGATACAAATCCTGGTGTGCGTTATATTGNAATCCATAAGGGTAAAGCACCCTTAAAAACATCGCCGGCGATAAACCGGAGGATCCATCGGTAATAGTGACAGTCATAGAATCGCTCTAAATGCAAGTCCAAAGGTGAAGTTTTAAGATGGCAGTTGGAGGAAAAATGATTACCGTCATTCTGAAACCGGGTCTTACACGACCAAATTCTACCCGTTCAGAAGATCCCTCGAAGGTGTTTGGACACCAAATGAACTATCGTTTGAATACAATACCTCATTCCTGGAACCCTCCCACCGACATTTACGAAGTGGAAGAAAAAATTATTGTGTTGGTTGAACTTGCTGGTATGCGTGAAGAAGATTTCTCGATTGGTGTTGACCGTAATAATATTTCGATAAGCGGTGTTCGCAACTCCCCTTTGAGTGAAAGAAAGGCAATTCATCAGCTCGAAATCCTTTTCGGCAATTTTTCAACCCAGATCGAATTTTCAATTGAACTCGATACCGAAAAAACCGAGGCAACCTATCAAAATGGATTTCTACTAATAAATCTCGTGAAAGCTGAAACAAAATCTCTCCAGGTCACCAAGGACTAACCCTAACCTATGCCCGCATCGAGATGGAATGTTGATTTAACCGAAATACTCTACGGAATTGACTCTGAAAAAGCAGATTTCGAAGAGGAATTTATGCTTATCAATGATAAAGAGCCCCCAGTATATCAGGAAGAACTTCTGGAAGCGTTAGAGGAAAATCCACCTCTTGTACAGGTCAAACTTCCGGAAATACTACCCATCCTCCCACTTCGCGGGCTGGTTGTATATCCTCAAACAGCAGTGCCCTTAACAATCGGACAGCCACGTAGTGTTCGCCTGGTTGATGAAGTCATCACAGGCGATCGAATGATCGGATTGCTTGCTTCAAAACACCCAGACCTCGATAATCCAGGTCCCGAACACCTTTATCAGGTCGGCACTGCTGCCCTCATCCACCGTATGTTTCGCGCTCCGGATGGTACCATTCGCCTCCTTGTACAAGGATTGGTACGCTTTCGGATTTTAGAATATGTATCCCTCGAACCATTTATACAAGCCAGGGTTGAAAACCTTCCAGAACCTTTGGTATCCAACCTGGAAGTTGAAGCATTGGCCCGCAATATTCGCGATCAATTCCAGCACATTGGCGAGATGATCCCTTCCATGCCGCGCGAATTGATCGCATCCGTAGCCATCCTGACGGACCCACTTCAAACTGCCTACATGATCGCCAATTTACAACGGATTGAAATCTCGGATGCCCAAGAAATCCTGGAAATGGATTCGACCGGTGCAAAACTGCACAAACTGGTCACATTATTAACCCGAGAAAGCGAAGTGCTCGAATTAAGTTTAAAAATCCAAAAAGAAGCCCGCTCTGAAATCGACAAAGTCCAACGTGAATACTTCCTGCGCGAACAATTAAAAGCCATTCAACGTGAGTTGGGTGAAGGTGATGAACAAACAGCCGATGTCGAAGATTTCCGTAAACGGATTGAAGAAGTTGGGTTACCTGAGGAAGCTAAAAAACAAGCCACAAGAGAGCTCGATCGGCTCTCTCGTTTACCTACTGCTGCCGCCGAATATGGGGTAATCCGGACCTATTTGGATTGGCTGGCTTCCCTTCCCTGGTCCAAATCCACCCCTGACAATCTGGATATTCTCCATGCCCGTGATGTTCTCGACCAGGATCACTACGGATTGCATGATATCAAAGGTCGGATACTCGAATACCTGGCTATCCGTAAATTGCGTCAAGAGCGCCAGGGTGAATTACCCCTATCCCTTAACGAAGATAAGATTCGCCGTCAACGAGAAGGCGTTATCCTTTGTTTTATTGGGCCCCCAGGGGTTGGCAAAACTTCCCTTGGCCAATCGATCAGCCGGGCAATGGGACGAAAATTTACCCGCATTTCGCTTGGTGGGATAAGGGACGAAGCTGAGATTCGTGGTCACAGGCGCACATATATCGGCGCCATGCCGGGACGTATCCTTCAGGGTATTCGCAGGGTAGAATCGCACAATCCGGTTTTCATGCTGGATGAGATCGACAAACTCAGTTTCGATTTCCGTGGTGACCCTGCCTCGGCTTTGTTAGAGGTGCTCGACCCAGAACAAAACAATGAATTTCGTGATAACTATTTGGAAGTTGCTTATGATTTATCCCAGGTGATGTTCATTACTACTGCCAATCAAATCGAAACGATTCCTGGGCCGTTATTGGACCGCATGGAAATCATCCAACTTTCTGGGTATATCGAAAACGAGAAACTTCAGATCGCTTTACAGTATCTCATCCCACGACAACTCATAGAGAACAGCTTGCGTCCGAACCGAAGTGGAGTTTACGAACACTGCCTTATCTACTATTGTCCGTCAATATACGCGTGAAGCCGGAGTGCGAAACCTTGAACGAGAGATTGGCAGTATCTGCCGGAAAATTGCCACTCGGATTACGGAGGGGGAGACTGAAAAACAAACTGTTACTACCGAAAGAGTAAAAAAACTATTAGGTCGTCCAAAATTTCATGGCACCGAAGAAATCCAACGTCGTACAGAAATCCCCGGCGTTGCCACCGGTCTGGCATGGACTCCGGTTGGCGGCGATGTTCTCTTCATTGAGGCAACTCAGATGCCTGGCAGTAAAGGCTTCATTACCACCGGTTCGGTTGGGAAAGTTATGCAAGAATCCGCACAGGCTGCTTTATCCTTTGTCCGTTCAAGGGCTTCGATCTATGGTGTAGATCCCACTTTGTTTGAGTCAACCGATATTCATTTGCACATCCCTGCCGGGTCACAACCGAAAGATGGTCCTTCTGCAGGCGTGACAATGGCCACTGCATTAGTGTCTCTGCTGACAAAACAATTGGTCAAGTCAGACACTGGCATGACAGGTGAGATTACTTTGCGAGGGCAGGTATTACCGGTAGGTGGGGTTAAAGAAAAAGTCCTTGCAGCCCACCGGGCTGGTTTAAAAACTGTTATTTTGCCAAAGGAAAACGAAGCCGACCTTGAGGATTTACCAGAAGAAGTTCACAAGTCGATCAAATTTGTCATGGTAGACACAGTGGATGAAGTCCTTTCGAATGCTTTGGAAATTACACAACTCGATTTAGCAATAGCATCACAAGCTTGAGTGCTAAAATGATCCATATTATGATCATCGAAGATGATAATTCCATGCGCGCGCTCCTTAAAATCCTTTTGGAAATCGAGCGGTTTCAGGTTTCAGCACCGGAGAGCCAGGATGAACAATTTTTGATCTCTCGAATCAACGAAAGTAAACCAGATATTGTCCTCATGGACGTAAATTTAAAAAAATTAAACGGCCTTGATTTTATAAAAACTATTAGGAAAAATCCAGGATGGCATCAACCCAGAGTTATTTTGAGCTCTGGTGAAGATTTCAGAGATAATTATCAGGACGCAGGTGCTGACTATTTTCTCCTAAAACCTTATATGCCCACGGATCTAATTTCTTTATTACACGCTTTAGTATAATTTTTCGCTCCAAAGGAGAATGAATTTGGGCAAAAGACAACCACAAGGAAATAATCAATGGTACACCATTGACCTCCATATCCACACAACCGCTTCGAGCGATTATCAGCAACCAGAAGTGACCCTTCTGGATATCTTGAAAAAAGCTGATTCACGTGGCTTGGATATGATCTCAATTACCGATCACAATACAATTGCTGGATATCGGCGGCTTATCGAAGAAATAGACCAGCTTGAACTTCTTCAAAAGTTAGGTCGGCTATTACCTGATGAGAAAAGAAAACTCGACGAATATCAACGGCTTCTTAACAAAATCCTGGTTCTGCCCGGATTTGAATTCACCGCTACTTTTGGTTTTCATATTTTGTGCATTTTCCCGCCAGAAAAATCTGTACGTGAATTAGAACACTTATTACTGACAATGAACCTTCCTCCAGAGCAATTAGACGAAGGTTCACAGACCGTAGGTGCAACCGAAGATGTATTGACGGTATATCGAATCATCGATCAAAATGGCGGTCTGGTCATCGCCGCCCATGCAAATTCGAGTAATGGTGTCGCGATGCGCGGTTTTGGGTTTGGTGGACAAACCAAAATTGCTTTTACACAAGACCCACATTTACATGCCCTCGAGGTGACAGATCTTGAGCAAAAGGGCCCGAGAACCACTGCGGCATTTTTTAGTGGCACTAAACCTGAATACCCTCGCCGTATGCACTGTATCCAGGGTTCCGATGCGCACCGCCTAATAACGGATCCGGTACGTAAAAAAAACCTCGGCGTAGGTGATCGTGCCACCGATGTGCTTTTGCCCGAACGCTCTTTTAAGGCATTGGTTGACCTTTTCCGCAGCAACGATTTTTCCCGCACTCGCCCACAACGCCATCTGCAGGAACCTGCCTACGACTTTATCCAGGCTGCCCAGGAAGAAGGCTCGAATATTATTCAAGACTTTCATGAAAGCATGACGATCCGCGGTGGTAAGTTATATGCCATCCTGGCAGATGTCTGTGCCTTTGCGAACACCAACGGCGGCACACTTTACATAGGGTTAAGCCCAGATCCAAAAAAACCTCCAGTGGGTATCGCTATAGCCGAACAGGGTGTCCAACAGCTCGAAAAGGAAATCAATAATCGCATAAGCCCGCCGCTTCACTGCCAGGTGGATATACACGAATACAGGAGTAAGAAGATCCTCCGAATCCTTGTCCCCCGTGGCGAAGAGTCGCCGTATGCTGTCGATGACAATAAAATATATATCCGTGATGAGGCCGAAACCGGTTTGGCTGTGAGAGATGAAATCGTCAATCTGGTTCTTCGTAGCAAACCACTGGTCCAAGAAGGTGCGCCAATCACCGAAACGCCTGTCAGCCGGTTATTGGATACCGAAGAAAAATTGGAAGAGCAAGAGGAAATTGCCCCAAGGACCGGTGTTGAAGTATTAGCGCCTGAAGAAAGGCAGGGAAAACTCTACTTTACCATGCGTGATCTCCGCAATGGTAATGTGGTAAAAAATGTTACCCGTGCTTCAGCCCGGAAACTTTGGCATTATGCGATCGACCAATTTGCCGAGCTTACAAACAATCATGATAAATCGAAAATAACGTGGTTTGGTGTTTATGGCCTTATGCGCAAGCATAAAATCGGTAATATATATCGATACGACCTAATCTATCATCGTCCAGAAGGCAATCGGTACTTTTTTGGAGTAACCGAAGACGGCATCCACGGTAGGTGGAGGCAAGTGGCAGGTCTTGATGAAGGTTAACCCGAAAATCCGGGTCGGAATATTAA
>JGI24125J20156_1000296_pt1 | contig 13072 bp, 11 predicted proteins | sample Subbio12Aug_8Bad_FD_20156 | JGI IMG/M metagenome (IMG submission 20156) | reverse complement strand
GGCGGGTTTTCGGCATCCGGATCGCCCCCGGTGTCGGCACCGCCGCCGTCGCCGTCATCAACCACTTCCAGCAGCGGATTGCGGTCCAGCTCGGCGGAAATCTCGGCCTGCAGTTCCAGATTTGAAAGCGTCAGCAGCCTGATCGCCGCCTGCAGCTGCGGCGAGATGACGAGGGACTGGGTGGTCCGAAGGTCAAGACGTGGTCCCAGGCCCATGTTATCCGGGCACCATCGTCATGTCAGAGCTCGAAATTTTCGCCGAGATAGACCCGGCGGACCGTCGCGTCGCGCACCAGGGCTTCGGGCGTCCCCTCGAACAGCACCCGCCCATCATAGATGATGCAGGCGCGGTCGACGATCTCCAGTGTCTCNCGGACATTGTGATCGGTGATCAGAACGCCGATGTCCCGGTCCTTCAGATGAATGACCAGATTTCGGATATCGGCGATCGAAATCGGGTCGATTCCGGCAAACGGCTCGTCCAGCAGCATGATGGAGGGCGTGGCCGCCAGCGCACGTGCAATTTCGCACCGCCGCCGCTCTCCGCCCGAAAGCGCCATCGCGGGCACCGCGCGCAGCCGCGCGATGTTGAATTCACCCAGAAGCTGCTCCAGCCGCTCGGCCCGCGCAGCCGCATCCGGTTCCGACACTTCCAGCACGGCAGTGATATTCTGCTCGACCGTCATCCCGCGGAAGATGGAGGCTTCCTGCGGCAGATAGCCAAGCCCCAGCGCGGCACGCCGGTACATCGGCAGCCGCGTGATATCCGCACCGTCCAGCAGAATCCGCCCCTGATCGGGCGCAGCCAGGCCCATGATCGAATAGAAGCAGGTCGTTTTTCCGGCCCCGTTGGGCCCCAGCAGGCCGACGACTTCCCCGCGGTTGACCGAAAGCGAAACATCCCGCAGCACGACCCGGCGATCATAGGATTTGCCGATGGAGACAACGGCCAGACCCCTGTCTCCGGCCAGACCCCTTTCCCCGGCAAGAGCATCGCCTGCCCCTGACAATGGTTCGCCCGGTTTTGCCGCCAAGGTTGCCAGCGTCCGCCCCTTCCGGTTAACGACACCCGTTCCGCAAGATCGCCGCCACTTGGCCCAATTCTTGCTGCAAGGTGCCTCCAGGGGCCCTCCCTATAACTTGCGACCGGTCGGTTCAAGACGACAGGCCAACAATGCTTCCGTTTTGGCGGATTCATCCCATGCGCACGCAAATCCCATGCATGGCAGCAGCCCGGTGCCGGGTTCCTACATGGAGTAATACATGTCGAACTCGACCGGGCTCGGCGTCATTTCCCAGCGCGCCACTTCCTCCATCTTCAGCTCGATATAGCTGTCGATCTGGTCGTCGGTGAACACGCCGCCCCTCGTGAACACGGCGCGGCCCTTGTCCAGCGCCGCAAGCGCTTCGCGCAGGCTTCCGCAGACGGTCGGAACCTTTTTCAGCTCCTTTGGCGGGAGGTCATACAGATTCTTGTCCATCGCCGGGCCGGGGTGGATCTTGTTCTCGATACCGTCGAGGCCCGCCATCATCAGCGCAGCGTAGCAGAGATAGGGGTTGGCCATCGCATCCGGGAAGCGGACTTCCACCCGCTTGGACTTGGCGCCCGTGCCATAGGGGATCCGGCACGAAGCCGAGCGGTTCCGGCTGGAATAGGCCAGCAGCACCGGCGCCTCATAGCCCGGCACCAGCCGCTTGTAGCTGTTGGTGGTCGGGTTGGTGAAGGCGTTGCAGGCCTTGGCGTGCCGGATGATGCCGCCGATGAAGAACAGTGCCATTTCCGAAAGGCCGGCATAGCCTTCGCCCGCGAAAAGCGGCTTGCCCCTGGCCCAGATCGAAAGGTGCGTGTGCATCCCCGATCCGTTGTCTTCCTTGATCGGCTTGGGCATGAAGGTCGCCGTCTTGCCATAGGCCTGGGCGACCATGTGCACGACATATTTGTAGATCTGCATCCGGTCCGCGGTTTGCACCAGCGTCCCATATTCCAGGCCAAGCTCGTGCTGGGCGGCGGCGACTTCATGGTGATGCTTGTCGCACGGCAGGCCCATGTCCAGCATGGTCTGCACCATCTCGGCGCGGATGTCGGTCGCGCTGTCCACCGGGGCGACGGGGAAATAGCCGCCCTTGGCGCGCGGCCGGTGGCCGAGGTTCCCCTCTTCGTAGCTGCGGCCCGTGTTGGTCGGCAGTTCGATATCGTCGAAGCTGTAGAAACTGCTGTTGTAGCTGGTGCCGAACTTCACGTCGTCGAACAGGAAGAACTCGGCTTCCGGGCCGACATAGACGGTGTCGCCGATGCCGGTTCCCTTCAGATAGGCCTCGGCACGCTTGGCGGTCGCCCGCGGGTCGCGGCCATAAAGCTCGCCCGTGGAAGGCTCTACGATATCGCAGAAAAGGACCAGCATCGGCGTTGCGCTGAACGGATCGACATAGACGGCGTCGAGGTCGGGCTTCAGGATCATGTCGGATTCGTTGATCGCCTTCCATCCCGCGATCGAGGAACCGTCGAACATGAAGCCTTCGGACAGATTGTCCTCGTCGATGACGCGTTTGGCCATCGTCAGATGCTGCCACTTGCCCTTGGGATCGGTGAAGCGAAGGTCGACCCAGTCGATTTCCTTCTCCTTGATCATCTTCAGGATATCGCTCGCCTTGTTCGCCATGTCTGTCCTCGCTGGTGTGAAGCCCGGGTTGCCAAAATGTCAGATCGCGTCGAGATCGGTCTCGCCGGTGCGGATGCGGATCGCCCGCTCGATCGTGGATACGAAGATCTTGCCGTCGCCGATGCGGCCGGTGCGCGCCGCCGTCGCGATGGCTTCCACCACCCGGTCGACCTGGCCGTCATCGACAACGACTTCGAGGCGAACCTTGGGCAGGAAATCGACGATATATTCGGCACCGCGATAAAGCTCGGTATGGCCTTTCTGCCGCCCGAAGCCCTTTGCTTCCGTGACCGTAATGCCCGACACGCCGATTTCGTGCAGGGCTTCCTTCACTTCATCAAGCTTGAACGGCTTGATGATGGCTTCGACCTTTTTCATCTGCCCGATACTTTCATCTGCCCGATACTTTCATCTGCCATGATCACTCCCTCGCGGCGGGCCGCCGGAATGCCATCGGAATGCGCGGGCGTCCCGCCATTCCTGTTGGCCATATGGGCATGTGCTTTGCAAGGCCTGTGCCAACTGGCGGGGAACAGGGGCCTGGCGCGGCGATGCCGGTATTTCTGCCCTTTTCGGCGGCAGTCTGGTCAATAAACGGGCAGCAGGCCTTCCTGTTCGACCCCGTTCGGCCCCGATCGACCCCGATCGACCTTGTTTCCCGCTCTTCGGGTCGCTAGGCCAGCGGGTGTGACGCCCGAATTCGAACAGCTGGTGGACAAGGCTCCCTACGGCGTTTCCGAGCGTCTGTCGCCGCTGGTCCGCCGGGTTCTGGCGCGCAACCCGTCGGCCTTCACCTTCACCGGCACGGGAAGCTATATCGTGGGCAACGGCACTGTTGCCATCATCGATCCGGGGCCCGCCGACCTCGCGCATCTGGATGCCGTTGCCGCAGCGGTAGCCGGTGAAACCGTTTCCCACCTTGTGATAACCCACACCCACATGGACCATTCGCCCGGCGCGCTTCCGCTCAAGGCGAAACTGGGCGGGCGGATCGTGGGCTGTGCGCCGCTGATGCTGCGCGATGATGGCCCGCGCGCCGACGCCGGCTTCGATCCGGATTACGCGCCCGACCGGGTGCTGGACGACGGCGAGGCGATTTCAGGCCCCGGCTGGACGCTGCGCGCGGTGCACACGCCCGGCCACACGTCGAACCACCTTTGCTATGCGCTGGAGGAGGAGGGCGCGCTGTTTTCCGGCGACCATGTGATGGGCTGGTCGACAACCGTGGTCGCCCCGCCGGATGGCGACATGGCGGCCTATATGGCATCGCTGAGGATGCTGCTGGACCGGCCCGACCGGCGCTATTATCCGACCCACGGCGCGCCGGTGGACGAGCCGCAGCGCTTCGTGCGGGGGTTGATCACCCACCGCCGGCAGCGGGAAACGCAGATATTGGGGCATCTGGCGGCAGGCCCGCAGCCGATCGCGCCGATGGTCGAGCAGATGTATGCGTCTGTCGACAGGCGGTTGTGGCCGGCGGCCGGGCGGAGCGTGCTGGCGCATCTCATTGATCTGGAAGCGCGCGGGCAGGTGGTCCGCGATGGCGAGAAGTGGACGGCGGCCTGATCGGCCTGGGCCTGAAATCAGAACGCGGTGGAAACCCCGATGCTGAGAGCGTGGTTGTGGCGGTCGTCTCCCGGGAAAATGGCCTGGTTCAGATAGCCGGCCTCCATCCCGGTCGTTCCGAACAGCGGCATGCCCAGCCCGGCGAAAGTGCGGATCTGGTTGAGCCCGGCGGGCACGCCCGCAACCGTCTGGTTCAGCAGGAAAAAGGCTTCCGTGTGGAAAACGGCGCGCAGGCCCTCCGGCCCGCGCAGGGGAACAGTGGCGCGGACCTGCTGCCGCAACCGCCAGCCGGTTCTGTCGACATCGTCGAACATGCGCTGCTCCAGACGGGTGCGGCCGGTCAGGGCGACCGTGCCGATACTGATCAGCGGATGTGACGCCTGCTGGAAGATGCGATGCTCGTTCGATACCCGGCCCAGCGTGCTTTCGGTGCGCACATAGGAATAGCCGGAGCTCAGGATGAACCCCGGGCTGATGCGCCAGCCGAGTGATCCGCGCACCTGGAAATGGCCCATGAGGCTGGCCGTGTCGGTGAAGCGGGCGTTCACGTCGAACGCGCCGGCCAGATCGCCCATTATCTGCCCGCTCCCGCCATAGGATGTCCACAGCTGGGCGTCGTCGAGGTCCCGGGCCTGTGCAGCCGACGCCAGCAGCAGAACTGCGCTCATGATCGCCAGACGGGTGGTCGGCATGAATGTCATCTTGCACTTCCTATGCTGGAAACAGGTGAACCGCAGCAGCAGCCGGGCGGGCGGCGGCATGCGACGCGACCACAGCGGGCCGCTTGTCAGCCGTTTCTGCTACAGCCTCGTGCCGGACCGATCAACCGCGTTCTAGCCGGGGAGTGCCGGCCGGAACCCTGAAACTGGCATGGGTGGAAAGCTTGCCGCCGGGCCTGCGGATCGTGTCGATCACCTTCATGTCGGCCTGCCAGCCGTCCGGCGTTATCGTCATCAGGCTGTAGCCGCGCTCGTCGCGGACATATTTGAGCCCGGGGTTGCGCCGCAGGATCTCGGCATGCTGCCGGCGCACGCCGGGCCCGTCGGAGCCGCTGCTGGCCGACGTGGTGACGAACTCGACGGCGCTGGGCCGTGTTTCCGGCGCGGCGCCCGTCGGCCGGATTTCGCCGGCGTGATGCTGGTGCTCGTCGCCGGTCAGAACGACGAGGTTGGGAACCGGGCCAAGCCGGGACAAGAGCCGGTCGCGCGGCACGGTATAACCAGCCCAGCTGTCGGTGTTGATGCCGCGAAACTGCGTTCCGGCATCTGCCCCTTCGGGCGCCGGGCGCGCGCGGTCGATATCCATCATCATGATCTGCTGCAGCAGCGCGTTCCACCGTGCGGGCCGGCCCGTGAGGCCCGCCACCAGCCAATCCTCCTGCACCTGGCCCAGCACTTGTGCGGCAGGATCGTTCACCCCTTCGCACCAGGAGCCGAACCTGTCGCCGCAGGGCTGATCTGTCCGATAGTTGCGGGTGTTCAGCATGCGGGCATCAAGCAGCCGGCCGAAACGATACTGGCGCCACGGGCCCGAAAGGCCGTCGCGCGGGAAGGCGTCGCGGCGGACAGGCATGAACTCGTACCAGGCCTGCATGCCCGCGGCCCGGCGCAGACGGAAATATTCCGGCGGGGTGTAGGCCTGGTCGATGTCGCCGACCCAGTTGTTCACCACTTCATGGTCGTCGAAGCTGCACAGGAAGGCAGCCGAGGCGTGCGCTGCCTGCAGGTCGGGATCGAGCCGGGTGAGCGCATGACGGCGGCGGTAGTCATCGAGCGAGAAGGTCATCGGCCCGTCATGCTGGCGCACGGTGGGCGCCTGCTGCCCGGTATTCCAGTCGAAAAAGCTGGCGCGCGGGCCATGTTCGTAGATGTAGTCGCCGTAATGGAAGATCGCGTCGACATCTTCGCGGGCAAGATGGGCAAATGCCGTGTAGAGACCGGCCTGATAATCCTGGCAGCCGGCAACGCCGAGCCGCACCCGGCGCACATCCTCGCCCGCTTCGGGCAGGGTGCGGGCGCGGCCAGTTGCCGATGTCTCCGAGCCGGCGATGAAGCGATAATGATATGTCCGGCCCGGCCTCAGCGTCGTCGGCGTGACGTGGACGGAATAGCCGAGCTCGGGTCGCGCCAGCGTTTCGCCTTCGGCAGCTATCCGGCGGAATCCTTCATCCCCGGATACCTGCCAGCGCACCGGATATGGCACCGGGTCGAGCCCGGCGAGAGGCTCTTGCGGTCTGGGCGCAAGCCGGGTCCACAGCACGAAGCCGGTTGCATCGGGATCGCCCGCAGCGACGCCCAAGGTGAAGGGATAGCCGGGCATGCGCGGGGGTGTGCGCTGCTGCGCGACGAGAGGGGCAGCGACAAGCAGCCCGATGCCGCCCAGCACCTGCCGCCTGCCGATGAATCGTGTGCCCGAACCATTGCGCATCATGCTCTCCGTTGCGAGTAGCCCTGCAATGCCCCCTTCACATGACAGCAGCAAGTCGCCAGATACCCGACATGGCCGAACCCGTCGCCACGCAAGTCCCCTCGCCCTGCATCAACCTGTGCCGGGTGTCGCGCGGGTTGTGCACGGGTTGCTTTCGGACATTGGACGAGATCGGCGCCTGGCCGACAGCGCCCGATGACGTGCGCCGCGCGATCCTGTTGCGGGCAAAGACACGCCGCGCCCGCTGAAGCCGGGCGACAGAAAGTTTGCGCCCGTCCGGCCCGCCGCAAGGCAATTTCATCGCATTTTGGCCATGCTTTTCCTTCCCCTTTGGGGGGGCAGTCGCTAGAGATCGAAAATGCAGCCCGTCAAGATCGCGCCGTCCATTCTCTCAGCTGATTTTGCCCGGCTGGGAGAAGAGGTTCGCGCCATCGATGCAGCCGGAGCCGACTGGATTCACATCGACGTGATGGACGGTCATTTCGTGCCCAACCTCACCATCGGCCCGCTGGTGGTGAAGGCGCTGCGCCCGCATTCGGCCAGGCCGTTCGACGTGCATCTGATGGTATCCCCGGCCGACGCGCTGGTGGAAGCCTTTGCCGAGGCAGGCGCCGATATCCTCTCGGTGCATCCCGAATCCGGGCCGCACCTGCACCGCACGCTTATGCGCATTCGCGCGCTCGGGAAAAAGGCGGGCGTGGTGCTGAACCCGGCCACTCCACCCGAGTGCCTCGACCATGTCATGGACCTCCTCGATCTCGTGCTGGTGATGAGCGTTAATCCGGGTTTCGGCGGGCAGGTTTTCATCGAAAGCGCGCTGCCCAAGATCAGCGCCGTCCGCCGCCGGATCGATGCCAGCGGCAAGGCGATCGAACTGCAGGTGGACGGCGGCGTCGATGCCGGAAATGCCGCGCGGATTGTGGCGGCAGGCGCTACCGTGCTGGTTGCTGGAACCGCGAGCTTCAGGGGCGGGCCGGCGAACTACCCGGCAAACATCACCGCCCTGAAGGGCGGGCCGGCAAACATCGCCGCCCTGAAAGGCCCGCCTGCAAACATCACCGGCCCGGAGAGCGCGACCGGATGACCGAGGAAAGCGACTCCGAAGCCCTGCGGCTGACGCGCGATCTCGGGGATCGGGGGCCTTCGCTTGCCGAGCGGCTTGGCGAGCAGCTGAGCCGGCTGGCGTTCCAGTCGCCCCTGCACCGGATGCGGCTGAAGGGACGCTACCCGCTGAAGCTGCTGGCGGTGCCGGATGATCCGGTTTCCGGTGATCCGGCGATCGGGGCGCGGCTGAAGGGCGGCAGGCTGTTCCGCGACGGCTATGGGCAGGGCATGCTGGATGCGAAGCTGGATACGCCCCACGCGCCGGCAAGCTGGCGGAACTGGGTGCATGGCTGGGGCTGGCTTCGCGACCTGGCGGCGGCCGGGCCGCTGAGCGTTGCCGAGGTGGCGCGGGCCGAAGCGTTGGCCAAGCGCTGGCTGACGCGCTTCCACGAGTATGACGAGAACGCCTGGGCTCCGGCAGTGACCGGGCGGCGGATCATGATGGCGATCTCCTACGCGCCGATGGTGATGCCCGGCCACGACCATATCCACCGATCCGCAGTGCTGAACGGCGTGGCCCGCTGGGCGCGGCACCAGGAGCGCGCCGCGCCGCGCCTGCAGCCGGGGATCGGCAAGGTCGAGGCGGTCGCCGGGCTCTTGTGCAGCGCGCTGATGCTGCCCGGCGGAGATGATCGCCGGGTGAAGGCCGAGGCGCTGCTGAGGGATGCGCTTGGCGGTGTGCTGCACGCCGACGGGTCGGCGGTTGGCCGGTCCCCGCTCGATCTTGCGTCGCTGGGGGATGTGCTGCTGCTGCTGGAGGCCTTCTATCTTGGGCGCGGCCTGCAACCCGCCGGGCCTGTTTCTGCGGCGCTGGGCCAGGTGCGGGCGGCGCTGTCCGCGCTCGCGATGGGCGACGGCCTGCCGTCGCCATGGCACGGCGGGCAGCCGTCTGCCGCGCAGATGGCAAGGCTGGGCGCCGCGCCGCCGGGTGGCGCGCCGGGCAGGCAATCGGGTTTCCAGCGGCTGACGGCCGGATCGGTGAAGGTGATCGTCGATGCCGGGCCGCCGCCGCCCGCCCGCATATCCTCGTCGGCCCATGCCTCCACGCTGGCCTTCACCATGACGGACGGCAGGCGCCTCTTGATCGTAAGCTGCGGCGCCGAACGGGGCGAGCGCGGCCCGCGCGGCCTGCCGGCCGAACTGGTGATGGGCCTGCGCTCCACTGCGGGGCATTCGGCGCTGGTTCTGGCGGACACCAATTCCAGCCGGCTTCCCGATGGCGGCCCGCGCAAGCTCGGCGGCGTGGAGGAAGTGCTGGTCGAAACGCGCTCCTCGCCCGAGGGGCAGTGGCTGGAGGCGCGGCATGATGGCTGGCGCCGCCGCTTCGGCTTCGATCATCTGCGGCGGCTGTGGCTTTCGCCCGACGGCACCGACCTGCGCGGAGAGGACCAGATCATCCCTTCGCGATCGGGCCTGCCGGTGCCGCGCAGGACAGCAGCATTATCAATCGCGATCCGCTTCCATCTGGGGCCGGACGCCGGCGCGACGATCACGCAGGATGGCAAGGGCGCGCTGGTCCGTCTGCCGGGCGCGCGGCCGGCGCAGGATGCGGCATGGTCGTTCCGGGCCAGCTTCAACCATGCGCCGGGCACACTGGCGATCGAGCCGAGCCTGATGGTGGATGCCGATGGCGGCATGCATGAAATCCAGCAGATCCTGCTGACCAGCCTGCTGGAGCCGGGGGCAACGGGCAATGTCTCCTGGAGCCTGAAGCGCTCCGCCGGCCCGAAATGACAAGCGGAGCATAGCTGCCGATCATCGCCCGGCACTTGCCTTCATCGGTGCGCTGGGGCACCCGGGCCCGAAGCCGGACCCCGGGGCAGCCGCCCGAACCACCAGACAACCCCGAGACCAGAACGGGAGAGACCCATGACCGACATCCTTCCCGTTCGCCGCGCCCTGCTTTCCGTCTCCGACAAGACCGGGATCGTCGATTTCGCCCGCGCGCTGGCGGCCCATGGCGCGGAGCTGCTGTCGACGGGCGGAACCGCCAAGGCGTTGCGCGATGCGGGGCTGGCAGTAACCGATGTTTCCGACCATACGGGCTTTCCCGAGATGATGGACGGGCGGCTGAAGACGCTGCATCCCAAAGTGCATGGCGGGCTGCTGGCGCTGCGCGNCGATGCAGCCCACCAGGCTTCGGCGCAGGCGCACGGCATTGCGCCCATCGACATGGTGGTCATCAACCTCTACCCGTTCGAGGCGACGGTGGCGGCAGGCAGGCCGCGCGCCGACATCATCGGGAATATCGACATCGGCGGGCCCGCGATGTTGCGGTCGGCCGCAAAGAATCACCGCTTCGTGGCCTGCGTGACGGATTGGGCGGATTATGCCGGGCTGGCCGCCGAGCTTGCAGCGGGCGGACTGTCGCTGGCCACGCGCAGGCGGCTGGCAGCGCGCGCGTTCCAGGCGACCGCCGCCTATGATGCTGCAATCGCGAGCTGGTTCGCCTTTGCCGATCAGGGCGAGATGTTTCCGGCCATCCTGCCGATTGCCATGCGGCGCGTTTCCGAGCTTCGTTACGGCGAGAATCCGCACCAGGCGGCCGCGCTTTACGCCGCCTGGGGCGAAGCGTCCGGGCTGGCCGGGGCGGAACTGGTGCAGGGCAAGGCGCTTTCCTACAACAATATCGGCGATGCCGACGGCGCGCTTTCGCTGATCTGCGAATTCCGGGACGCAGCGCCCACGGCTGCCATCATCAAACATGCAAACCCCTGTGGGGTGGCGACCGCGGCCAGCCTTGCAGACGCCTGTCGCGCCGCCAGGGCCTGCGACCCTGTTTCGGCCTTCGGCGGGATCATTGCCCTGAACCGGCCACTGGACGGGGCCGCTGCTGCCGTCATCACCGAACTGTTCACCGAGGTGATCATCGCACCCGGCGCCGACGAGGAGGCCCGGGCCATTGTCGCAAAAAAGCCGAACCTGCGGCTGCTCCTGATGCCGCTTCCCGATCCGGCCCGCGCCGGACTGGTGCTGAAGACGGTTTCGGGCGGCATGCTGCTGCAAGGCCGCGACAACCAGCTGATGGGTGAACTGAAGGTGGTGACGCAGCGCCGGCCGACGGCAGCCGAGCTGGCCGACATGATCTTTGCCTGGAAGATCGCGCGCCATGTGAAATCCAACGCCATCGTCTATGCAAGGGATGGCGCGACAGCGGGAATCGGCGCCGGGCAGATGAGCCGGCTGGACAGCGCGCGCATTGCCGCCTGGAAGGCGCGCGACGCGGCTGCAACTGCCGGCTGGCCGCAGCCGCAAACAGTGGGGAGCGCCGTGGCATCGGATGCATTTTTCCCGTTCACCGATGGCCTGATCGCAGCCGCCGAGGCCGGCGCAACCGCAGTGATCCAGCCGGGCGGTTCGATGCGCGACGCCGAAGTGATCGCGGCTGCCGACGAGCGCGGGCTGGCCATGGCCTTCACCGGCCTGCGTCACTTCAGCCACTAGCGGCCGCAGCCAGCCGTGCCGCTTCTTCCCGCCGGTTTCCGGGCCATATTGTGGATGGTGGTGAGCTGCATATCCTTTGCCGGGCTGTGGGTGCTGATCCGGCTGATCTCGCAGGAGCTGCATCCGTTCGCGATTGTGGTCTGGCGCAATGTCATGGGGCTGTTGTGGCTGCTCCCCATGCTGCTGCTGACGCCGGGCCTGCTGAAGACGAACCGGCTGCCGGGCCATATGCGGCGCGCGACATCGGGCCTGATCGCCACTTTCGCGACCTTCTATGCAGTATCCCACGCCCCGCTCGCCAATGTGCTGGCCATCAGCTACACGGCGCCGCTGTTCGCGACCGTAGGAGCCGTCATCTTCCTGGGAGAGCGCATTCGCTGGATCCGCGGGGCGGCGCTGGTCGTCGGGTTCCTGGGCATGCTGCTGGTGCTTCGGCCGGGCGCAACCGAGATGACGCCGGGCCTGTGGGCGGCCATCGTTTCGGCGCTGGCGACCGCCTTTTCGCTGATCGCGATCAAGGCGCTGACGGGGGTGGACGATGCCAGGGCGGTGGCGGCGTGGAGCTTCATTCTGATGACGCCGGTATCCATCCTGCTGGCCCTGCCCTTCTGGAGCTGGCCCTCGGCCAATCTGTGGCCCTTGCTGATCGGGCTGGGCGCCTGCGCGGCAGCCGGACAGCTGAGCCTGTCCAAGGCATTTTCGCTGGCCGACGCCAGCGCGGTAATGCCCTATGATTTCGTTCGCTTCGCGCTGATCACGGCGGCTGGCATCCTGTTGTTCGGCGAGCGATACGACATGATCACCATCATCGGCGGGGCGGTCATTCTGGGGGCCAGCATATCGCTTGCGCTGCGGGAGCGGCTGATCCCGGGCAAGCCGGGGCAGACACGATCACCCGATACCTGACATTATCACAGGGTGGGGCTTTGGCCCCGGCAGCGTAAGGCGGGGCGCGTCATTCAAAGTTTGGGCAATCTGGAAAAGCAGGAGAGCATCATGGAACTGAAGGGACTGTCTGCCGTCGTCACGGGCGGCGCATCGGGTTTGGGCGCAGCGACCGCGCGGGCCCTTGCAAGGGAAGGTGTGAAGGTCGCCATCTTCGACATGAACGCCGAGAAGGGCGAAGCCGTGGCCGCCGAGGTCGGCGGCGTGTTCTGCCATGTGAACGTGACGGATGAAGCCAGCGTCGATGCCGGCTTCGTCAGGGCGCGCGCGGCCATCGGACAGGAGCGGATCCTGGTGAACTGCGCCGGCACGGGCAATGCGATCAAGACGGCAAGCCGTTCGCGCGAGACGGGCGATATCAGGCATTTCCCGCTGGATGCCTTCAACATGGTCATTCAGATCAACCTTGTGGGCACCTTCCGCTGCATCGCAAAGTCTGCCGCGGGCATGATGACGCTGGAGCCGACCGCGAGCGGAGACCGCGGCGCGATCGTGAACACGGCATCGGTTGCAGCCGAGGACGGACAGATCGGCCAGGCCGCCTATTCGGCTTCGAAGGGCGGGGTTGTCGGGATGACGCTGCCCATCGCGCGCGATCTTTCGGGCGAGGGTATCCGGGTGAACACGATCCTGCCGGGTATCTTCAACACGCCGCTGCTGCAGGCGGCACCCCAGAATGTGAAGGATGCGCTGGGCGCTTCGGTTCCCTTCCCCAAACGGCTCGGCAATCCGGAAGAATATGCCAGCCTCGCGATCGAGATGTGCCGGAACAGCTATTTCAACGGCGAGGATGTGCGGCTCGACGGGGCCATCCGGATGGCCCCGCGCTAGCGCGAGTCTCGATCTGACTGCATCAGATCGGCCGCTCCATCTTCTTGTTTTTCCGCATGGTTTTCCGATGCCGGTGATTCCACCGGATCGGAACAT
>JGI24125J20156_1000292_pt1 | contig 13276 bp, 12 predicted proteins | sample Subbio12Aug_8Bad_FD_20156 | JGI IMG/M metagenome (IMG submission 20156) | reverse complement strand
GCCGACCTGCCCGACCACCCGCTCACGCCGCTACAGCTGGCCGCCTTTCGCGATGTGGCGGCGGCAACGCGCGGGGCGGCGCACGCGCTCGCCAATTCCGCCGGCATCTGCTGGGGGCGCGACTACAGTTTCGATGCCGTCCGTCCGGGCCTTGGCCTGTATGGCGGCGCACCGCATCCGGCGGCCAGTCCGTGCCGCGTCGTGACCCCGGAAGCGCGCGTCATCCAGGTGCGCGACGTGCTGCCGGGCGAAAGCGTCGGCTACGGCGCCGCCTGGACGGCGCAGCGCGACAGCCGGATCGCCATCCTGAACATCGGCTATGCCGACGGGGTGCCGCAGCTGCTCGGGCCCGATCTTTTCGTGGACAAGGACGGGAAAGGCCTTGACGTCGCCGGCCGGGTCTCGATGGACCTGACGGCCGTGGACGCGACGGACAGCGCGGTGGCCGAAGGAAGCTGGCTGCCGCTCGATTGGGATCTGCCCGGACTGTCGGCTGCGACCGGCGTTCCCCAGTATGAACTGCTTGTCGGGCTGGCGCAGAGATTCGAACGGCTTTGGCGTTGAGACGCCCGGTTGATGCCCGATCGGAACTTGCTTCAGGCGGTCCAGCCGCCGTCTATCACCAGTTCCGATCCGGTCATGTAGCGGCTTTCATCTGACGCGAGGAACAGGATGCCATTGGCGATATCCTGCGGGAGCCCCGCAAAGCCGAGCGGGGCGCCAGCGGCGGCGATCATGTCTGCCGAAAGGGTGTTGGCGCCCGGATCGTGCAACTGCTCGAACTGGGGCAGACCGCCTTCGTCGATCTTGGTCCAGATGGGGGTATCGATGATGCCGGGGTGGACGGAATTGCAGCGGATTCTGTCGGCTGCATATTCCTTGGCGACGGCCTTGGTGAACAGGCGGACGCCGCCCTTGGTGGCGCAATAGCCGGCAAGGCCGGCGGAACCTTCGAGGCCTGCGACCGAGGATATGTTGATGATGGAACCGCCCTTGCCGCCCTTGCGCATGGCGGGGATGGCGTGCTTGGTCCCGAGGAAGACGCCGGTGAGGTTGATGGCAACCTGCCTGTTCCAGGATTCGAGCGACATTTCCGTGACAAGCTGTCCGGAGCCTATGCCGGCGTTGTTGACGAGGATATCGAGCCCCCCATGGGCAGCGACTGTATCTGCAACAACTTGAATCCATGCGGCTTCGTCGGCGACATCATGATGTCGGCAGGAAATCTTTCCGCCGGCCTTTCCGATCAGCGCGAGGGTCTGTTCGCTGCCATGGTCATCGATATCGGTGACCATGACGGCGCAGCCTTCGGCGGCGAGCGCGATGGCGGTGGCGCGACCGATGCCGCTGGCCCCACCGGTGACGATGGCTGATCTTCCGGACAATTTCATCTGGCTCTCCCTCGCGCGCATCCTGCGCCTGTCGCGCTGGATTTGCTTCTGCCCAAATGAGGAGTGAAGACCGCGTGCAACTTCCCGCAAAGGCGCAATCGCGAAAGAGCGGCGGCCAAAGCAGGTCAACCTGCTCGAGCTATCGGGGAACCCCCTCAGCGCGGCTTCGGATCGCCTTTCAGCGCCCGCAATGCGGTGTCAGGCGCGCTCGGCCCGCCGAGCATTGCCTCGGGCGCTCTTGGCGGCAGGCTTGCAAGGGCGGCCTGCCTTTCTTTGCGCCGGCTCATCCAGCGCTTGAACAGCATTCCGCCAACGGCTGCCAGCAGCATTCCCATCGGTCCCAGCGCTCGCGCCATGCGCGGCAGCACAACCGGCAGGGCCGCCCCGATGATCGCGCCCGCAGGCCCGGCCGAGGCTCCGCCGATTGTGCGCGCAACGGATCGTCCTGCAATCGCTGTCACCACCTTGCCGATCATATGCTCTCTCCAGTCCCACTTGTCAGGCCAACCACCCTTGCAGAAGATGGCGCGATGTCACCGCCATTCAAGCCCGCAGCGGAAGCGGCCGACAGTTCCAGGATCAGCCGGTTCGTCAGGGTGCGGCCCGCAGCCGTCGCAACCAGCCGCCCTGCAACGGCATCGGCCGGCGCCAGATACCCCATCGCCTCCAGCCGTCGCCGCGCAGCGCCGTCCACTGCCACGTCGAGCGCCACGCCTGTCCGCTCCAGGAAATGGCCCGGCTCGATCCCGTCCGCCAGCCGCAGCCCCATCAGCAGCGCTTCCCCGGCGGCAGTCGCCGGACTGATCACCTCCTCGGCCTCCAGCCCGTGGCCGTGCGTTTCCACGGCCTTGAGCCAGGTCTCCGGACGCCGCAGCCGCAGCGTCCCGGTCCGGTTCCGCCGCCCGTGCGCCCCCGGCCCGATCCCGACATAGTCGCCATAGGTCCAGTAGGCGCGGTTGTGCCGGCTCGCCTCTGCGGGTCGTGCGTGGTTAGAAATCTCGTACAGCGGCAGCCCCGCCGCTTCGCACATCGCGCCCGTCATCTCGAACATCTCGGTCGCCTCCTCCTCGCCCGGCAAGGTCAGAAGCCCTTTGGCGAACAGCGCATGAAAGCGCGTGCCCGGCTCGATTGTCAGCTGATAGGCGGAAATATGCCCCGTCCCGAACGACAGCGCGCGCGCCAGCTCTGCCTCCCAGTCGGCCGCCGTCTGGCCGGGCCGGGTGTGGATCAGGTCGAAGCTCACCCGCCCGAAATTCCGTTGCGCCGTATCGAGTGCCGCCAGCCCCTGCGCCAGATCATGCGGCCGCCCCAACAGCTTCAGGGCCGAATCATCCAGCGCCTGCAACCCCAAGGACACCCTGTTCACCCCGGCTGCCGCGAAATCGCCAAAACGCGCCGCCTCCACCGAAGAAGGATTGGCCTCCAGCGTGATCTCGACGTCTTGCGATACCGGCCACAGCCGCTGCGCTTCCTCGATGATGGCCGCCACGGTCGCCGGCGGCATCAGGCTTGGCGTTCCGCCCCCGAAGAAAATGGAACCCAGCGTCTGCCCCGTCCTGCGCAGACCGGTCAGCGCCGCCTCATGCCGCATGTCTGCCAGCAGCGCCGTCAACCACCGCTTCTGGTCCACGCCTTCGCGCACATGGCTGTTGAAGTCGCAATAGGGACATTTGGTGATGCAGAACGGCCAGTGCACATACAGGGCAAGATCAGCGCTCATGGCGTGCCCAGAGCCGCCTTCAGCTTGGCAAAGGCAGCGGCCCGGTGGCTTATCATCTGCTTGGCCCCGGGGTCCATTTCCCCGAATGTCTCGCTGTGCCCCTCGGGCACGAACAGCGGGTCATAGCCGAACCCCCGCCCGCCGCGCGGCGGCCAGACCAGCGAACCGGCAACCCGCCCCTCGAACAACGCCTCGCGCCCATCGGGAAAGGCAAGCGCAAGCGCGCAGTGGAACTCCGCCCGGCGGGACACCTCCGGCCCGAGCGCGCGCAGCTTCTCCTCGACCTTCTGCATCGCCAGCATCCAGTCGCGGCCCTCGGGCGTCTGTGCCCAATCGGCAGTGTGCACGCCGGGCGCGCCGCCCAGCGCCTCCACGCACAGTCCGCTGTCATCGGCCAGCGCCGGCAGGCCCGAGCCTGCCGCAGCAAAGCGCGCCTTCAGAAGCGCATTTCCCGCAAAGCTGTCCTCGGTCTCCTCGGGTTCGGGCAGGCCGAAATCCGATGCCGGAACCGTCTCGATCCCGAACGGCTCCAGCAGGGCCGCAATCTCGCGCAGCTTGCCCCTGTTGTGGCTTGCCAGCACCAGCCCTGGCCCGATGTCCTCCAGCCGCAGGCTCGCTTGCAGGCCCGATGTCACCGCCCGGTCGCCGTCCTTTGCGCTGCGAAGATCTGGTCGCAGCCGATCCGCGCCAGCCGCAGCAGCCGCAGCAGCGTCTCCTCGTCGAACACATCGCCCTCGGCGGTCGCCTGCACTTCGACCAGTTGTCCAGCAGACGTCAGCACGAAATTGCCGTCGGTGTGCGCTGTTGAATCCTCCGGATAGTCGAGGTCAAGCACCGGCGTTCCATTGAAAACCCCGCAGCTCACCGCGCCGACCTGCCGCGGCAGCGGGTCCGTTCCGAACGGCGTCACCGCATGGATCGAATCCAGCGCCAGCCGCAGCGCGACCCAGGCGCCCGAAATGGCCGCCGTCCGAGTTCCGCCATCCGCCTGAAGCACATCGCAATCCAGCGTGATCTGCCGCTCGCCCATCGCCTTCAGGTCGGTCACGGCCCTGAGCGACCGTCCGATCAGCCGCTGGATTTCCTGGGTCCGGCCGCTCTGCCTGCCCTTTGCCGCCTCGCGCGAGCCGCGCGTATGGGTGGCACGGGGAAGCATGCCATATTCCGCTGTCACCCAGCCCTGGCCCTTGCCGCGCATCCAGGGTGGCAGCTTTTCTTCCACGCTCGCCGTCACCAGCACATGCGTATCGCCGAACTTCACCATGCACGATCCTTCGGCGTGGGCGTTGAAGCGGGGAATCATCACGATGTCTCGCATCATGTCCGGTGAACGGCCCGAAGGGCGCATGGGCATTTCCTCTCAGGCTGGAAGGCTGTCGTCGCAAGGACAGGCGCCGGACTTAGGCGTGCCGACCTCCGCAGGCAAGAAGCAGCAGTTGAGAGCAGCCGCCATGCGCCCTACATGGGGCAGATGCACGAGCACCCAGGCATCAGCGTATCCCAGCTGTCGGACCGTGCGCGCAGCATCTTCCGCGACATCGTCGACAGCTATCTCGCCCATGGCAGCCCCGTCGGCTCGCGCACGCTTGCCAGGATGGGCGGGCTTCAGCTCTCGCCGGCCTCGATCCGGAACGTCATGCAGGATCTCGAGGAACTCGGCCTGCTCGAATCCCCGCATACCTCGGCCGGCCGCGTCCCCACCGAACAGGGTCTGCGCCTGTTTGTCGACGGCATGATGCAGGTCGCCATACCCTCGCCCGAAGATGTCGCCGCGATCGAGGCGGAAGCCGGCCGTTCGGGCGCCAGCCTCGAAGACCTGCTGTCCCGCACAACCTCGGCCCTCTCCGGCCTCGCCCAGTGCGCGGCTGTCGTCGCAAGCCCGAAATCCGAAGCCGTCCTGCGCCAGATCAATCTCGTCCCGCTCGGAGCCGGACGCGCGCTCGCCGTTCTCGTCGGGGCGGACGGCAGTATCGAAAACCGCGTCATGGCGCTTCCCGAAGACCTGCCGCCCCAGGCGCTCGAACAGGCGCAGAATTATGTGAACGCGCGCCTCTCGGGCCTTACTCTGGCCCAGGCCGTAAAGCGCCTGCAGCGAGAGATGGCGACGGATCGCGCCGAACTCGACCGGATCACGGGCGACCTCGTCGCCGAAGGGCTGGCCAGCTGGTCGACGGACGGCGCGCACCCTGTTCTCATCGTGCGCGGACAGGCGCATCTGCTCGATTCCGCAGACCTTGATCGCGCCCGGGCCCTGCTGGAGGAACTTGAGCAGAAGGCCGAACTCAGCCGCCTTCTCGATCAGGCACGCGAGGCCGATTCGCTGCGAATCTTCATCGGTGCCGAAACCCGTCTGTTCGCGCTGTCGGGATCCAGCGTAATCGCCGCTCCCTATCGCGGCGCAGACGGCCGGGTCATCGGTGTCGTGGGCGTGATCGGTCCAACCCGGTTGAACTATGCCCGCGTCGTCCCCATGGTGGATTTCACGGCGAACAGATTATCGAGGTTGATGGCATGAACAATGAAGCGGCGGAGCCCGAAGAGGGCCAGAATACGCTCGCAGACGAACTCGCAGAAGCGCGCGCAGAGATCGTCGCGCTGAGCGCCGAACGCGATGCAGAGCGCGACCGGGCGCTGCGCATGGCGGCCGAAGCGGAAAATACCCGCCGCCGGCTGGAACGCGACAAGTCGGAAGCCGTGCAATATGCAGCCGCCGGCTTCGCGCGCGATATCCTGACGGTGGCCGACAATCTGGCCCGCGCGGTTGAATCGCTTCCCGCCGATGAAGCGCTCGCTCCGTTGCGCGCCGGGATCGAGGCCACCCAGCGCGAACTGGCCGCCATCTTCGAACGTCATGGCGTCAAGCGCGTTGCTGCCGTCGGCCTTCCGCTCGATCCCAACTGCCACCAGGCGATGGTGGAAGTGGAGAGCGACGCCGAACCGGGCACCGTGGTCTCGGAACTGCAGGCCGGCTGGATACTGAAGGAACGCCTGCTGCGCCCCGCTCTCGTCACCGTCGCCAGAGCCAGGGGCGAGGCAGCCGCCTGATCCCATCAGGCGCACCGACGCCGGTCAGCGGGCTGCGGCGCAACCGCTTTGGTCGGAGGCTTTCATCCGGGGCGGCCAGAAGGGGATAAGCGCGGCATAATGCGCCGGCGGCGGTCGCCCCTCAGGCCGCACCCCTTCGGCCAGCAGATAGGCGTCGCGCACGATCTCGGCCTGCTGCTCCAGGCCATAACGAGCGAACGGCTTGCCCGGAACAAGCGGGAGATAGCGGTACCGGGCGAACGGCGGGCGGCGGAACCGAAGGTCGATCCCGCACTGATGCTGCCACACATGCACCATTTCATGAATGAAATGGCCCCGCAACCACAGCCGTTCGGCGCTGAAATCCAGGCTCCAGAGATCGCCATTGGGGTGGAACCACAAATGACCATCGGGCGCCATCGTCACCCAATGGGGCTGCCACATCCACCATTTGCGCCGATTGACCCGAACGCGCGAACAATCGACCGCATCGCCGAACACCCGGGCAACAAGCGCCCGTTCGTTCCCTGTCAGCCCACGGGATGCGACCCCTTGCCCAGCAAGATCATGCCCAGCAAGATCATGCCCGGCAAGCTCATGTTCGCAATGCCCAGTGGTGACGGGCCCAGTGGTGACGGGCTCAGTGTTTGCGGGCTCAGTGGTGATGTGCCCTGTCCGCGGCCGCCGGCGCCGGTGCCGTCACGCTCCGCACATCGGCCTGCACAGTCACCGTCGCGCCGGATTGAAAACCCAGCGTCAGGGGGATCCGGTCTCCGGGCTTCACGTCGGCGGCTAGGCCGAACAGCATCAGGTGGCTGCCGCCGGGCGCAAAGGTCAGCGTGCCTTTGGCGGGCAAGGCAAAGCTCTTCTCCGCGCGCATCCGCATGACCCCGTCCTGCCTCGTCATGCTGTGCAGTTCGATGCGCTCGGCCCTCGGAGACGCGACGCTCACCAGCGCATCGGCCTTTTCGGTTCCGTGCACGACGAAATAGCCGCCGGCAGGGCGCCCGGTAACTGCCGGCATCCGCACCCATGCATCCATCACATGCGGAGAGCCGCAGCCGGCAAGCGCGGCACGGCCGCCGAACAGCGCCAGCACCAGCAGCAGAACAGCCAGTGCGCAGGCGGTAAAGCCGGTTTGGCGGATCGTCATCATCGTCTTGACACTCCGGTTGGAACCTTGATCGGGTGGACCGGACACTTAGGGTGGGCCCGCCACATGCGCAACATGCACTTTGTCGCGCCTGTCCCGCGCAAGCCCGGTGCAGCCGGTTAACCGTGCCATTGGTGCTACACGCCGGCCTGCAAATGATGGTTCGGGCCATTGATGCCGTCGCCGGGGCCCCTATATCCCCCCTGAACCAGGCGCCCCGAGCCGGAACGACGCAAGGTTTGGCATTGACACAGGGTTGGCAAGGCATGGGGGCCCGAGTCACAAGCAAAATCGCGAACGCCGGGACCACAAACGGCGTCGCCGAATCAGAGGACTGATGAATGGCAAAAGTTATTGGCATCGATCTGGGCACCACCAACAGCTGTGTCGCCGTCATGGAAGGCAGCGCACCCAGGGTGATTGAAAACGCCGAAGGGGCCCGCACTACCCCTTCGCAGGTCGCGTTCGCCAAGGATGGCGAGCGCCTCGTCGGCCAGCCCGCCAAGCGCCAGGCGGTCACCAACCCGGAAAACACCGTTTTTGCGGTCAAGCGCCTCATCGGCCGCCGCTTCGATGATCCGATGACCCAGAAGGACATGGGTCTCGTCCCCTACCAGATCGTCAACGGCGCAAATGGCGACGCCTGGGTCAATGCCGGCGGCAAGGATTACAGCCCGTCGCAGATTTCGGCCTTCATCCTCCAGAAGATGAAGGAAACGGCGGAAGCCTATCTCGGCGAAACGGTCACCCAGGCCGTCATCACCGTCCCGGCCTATTTCAACGACGCGCAGCGCCAGGCCACCAAGGACGCGGGCAAGATCGCCGGCCTCGATGTGCTGCGCATCATCAACGAACCGACGGCGGCAGCGCTTGCCTACGGCCTCGACAAGAACGTCCAGGCCAAGACCATCGCCGTCTATGATCTCGGCGGCGGCACCTTCGACGTCAGCGTCCTCGAACTGGGCGACGGCGTGTTCGAAGTGAAGTCGACTTCCGGGGACACCTTCCTTGGCGGCGAGGATTTCGACGCAAAGATCGTCGAGTTCCTGGCCGACGGCTTCAGGAAGGACGAGGGAATTGATTTGCGCTCGGACCGCCTTGCGCTCCAGCGCCTGAAGGAAGCCGCCGAAAAGGCGAAGATCGAGCTCAGCTCGTCCGCCACCACCGAAGTGAACCTGCCTTTCATCACCGCAGACGCCACCGGCCCCAAGCATCTCGTGCGCACCATCAACCGCGCCGATCTGGAAAAGCTGGTCATCGATCTCATCGAACGCACACGAAAGCCCTGCGTCGACGCGATGAACGAAGCCGGGGTGAAGGCGAGCCAGATCGACGAAGTGATCCTCGTGGGCGGCATGACCCGCATGCCCCGCGTCCGGCAGTTCGTGAAGGACCTGTTCGGCAAGGAGCCCAACACCTCGGTCAACCCGGATGAAGTGGTCGCCATGGGTGCCGCCATCCAGGCCGGCGTTCTGCAGGGCGACGTGAAGGACGTGCTCCTCCTCGATGTCACCCCGCTGTCGCTGGGCATCGAGACGCTGGGCGGCGTGTTCACCCGCATGATTGACCGCAACACGACGATCCCGACCAAGAAGTCGCAGACGTTCAGCACGGCAGACGACAACCAGTCCGCCGTCACCATCCGCGTCTTCCAGGGCGAGCGCGAAATGGCCGCCGACAACAAGGCGCTCGGGCAGTTCGATCTTGTCGGCATCCCGTCCGCTCCGCGCGGTGTGCCGCAGATCGAAGTCACGTTCGACATCGACGCCAACGGCATCGTCAGCGTTCAGGCCAGAGACAAGGGCACCGGCAAGGAGCAGCAGATTCGCATCCAGCCTTCAGGCGGCCTCGGCAAGGACGATATCGAGAAGATGGTCAAGGAGGCCGAACAGTTCTCCGCCGACGACAAGAAGCGCCGGGAAGCCGCCGAAGCCCGCAACCAGGCCGACAGCCTCGTCCACGCAACCGAGCGCCAGTTGGCCGAGCATGGCGGCAAGGTCGATGCCGGAACGAAGGCGAGCATCGAATCCGCCCTCGCCGACACCAGGGCCGTCCTCGACTCGGGCGACGCAGAGCAGATCTCCGCCAGGGCCCAGACCCTCGCCCAGGTGGCGATGAAGCTTGGCGAGGCGGTTTACGCGGCCGAACAGGCCAGCGCCCAGGCCGCGCAGGGTGGCGAGGGCAAGACCGATACCCCGGCCGAAGATGTCGTCGACGCCGACTTCACCGAAGTGGACGACAGCAAGAAGTAAAGAAGTGTGGCCGGGGTTGACCCCCGGCCGCCTTCCGTCAAGGGCTGTCTCCGATGCACGCCGAAATCGATTATTACGAACTGCTTGAGGTGGAGCGGGGATGCGGCGAACCCGCGCTGAAGGCCGCCTACCGCAAGCTCGCAATGCGCTGGCACCCGGACAGAAACCCGGGCGACACGGCTGCCGAAGCACGATTCAAGGCGATCAGCCAGGCCTATGAGGTGCTCCGCGATCCGCAGAAACGCGCCGCCTATGATCGTCTCGGCCACGCCGCCTTCGCCAACGGCAATGGCGCAGCCGGGGGATCTCCCTTTGGCGACAACTCCCCCTTCTCCGACATTTTCTCCGACATCTTCGAGCAGTTCGTTGGCGGCGGCCAGGCGCGCGGCCGCCGGTCAGGCCCGCAGCGCGGCGCCGATGTCCGCTACGATCTCCAGGTCAGCTTCGAGGACGCCTTTCACGGCGCCGAGGCCGACATCGCGCTCGATGTCGCAGTCAGCTGCGACCATTGCCTCGGCACCGGCGGCAAGCCGGGAGCCCGTGCCCAGTCCTGTGGCACCTGCGGCGGCCGCGGCCAGGTGCGCATGCAGAACGGCATGTTCATCGTCGAGCGCACCTGCCCATCCTGTCACGGATCGGGCTCGGTCATCTCGGATCCGTGCGATCATTGCAACGGCGAAGGCCGGGTCGAGCGCCGAAAGGCCCTGAAGGTCAAGATTCCCGCCGGCGTCGACGACGGCACCCGCATCCGCCTCGCCGAGGAAGGCGAAGCCGGCCCCAGAGGCCTGAATGGCGGCGGCCAGGCCGGCGATCTCTACATCTTCGTCCACATGAAGCCGCACGCGCTGTGGAAGCGCGACGGCACGACACTCTTCGCGCAAGTCCCCCTCAGCTTCGTGGACGCCGCGCTCGGCGGCGAAATCGTGATCCCGGGCATCGACCGCAAGCCGGTCGAGGTGAAGGTTCCTGCCGGCACCCAGACAGGGCGCCAGTTCCGCATCCGCGGTCGCGGCATGCCTGCGCTCAACAGCCACGGCGTCGGGGATCTGGTCATCCAGGTCGATCTCGAGACTCCCACCAAGCTGACCGCCCGCCAGAAGGAGCTGCTGGAGGAATTCCGCGGCACCGAAGGCGGCAGCGAAGGCTGCCCGAAGTCGAAGGGCTTCTGGGATCGCCTGAGGGGCGCATGGGACGAGCTGACGGACTGACCGTTCAGGGAGCCCGAAAGTCAGCGCTGCGCGCCGCTTTCAGCCGCTTTCAGTCTTCGCCCATCCGCAGCGCTGCAATGAACGCCTCCTGCGGGATATCCACGCTGCCATATTGGCGCATGCGCTTCTTGCCTTCCTTCTGCTTGTCGAGCAGCTTGCGTTTGCGGCTGATGTCTCCGCCGTAGCATTTCGCCGTCACGTCCTTGCGCAGCGCCGCGATGGTCTCGCGCGCGATGATGCGCCCGCCGATGGCCGCCTGGATCGGGATCTTGAACAGGTGCCGCGGGATCAGTTCCTTCATCCGCTCGCACATGTGCCGGCCGCGCCCTTCGGCGGCATCTGCGTGCACGATCATGCTCAGGGCATCGACATGCTCGCCGTTTACCATGATTGTCATTTTCACCAGATTGCCGGTTCGATAGCCGATCTGATGATAGTCAAAGCTGGCATAGCCGCGGCTTATGCTCTTCAGGCGGTCATAGAAATCGAACACCACTTCGTTGAGCGGCAGTTCATAGGTCAGCTGCGCGCGGCCGCCCACATAGGTGAGGTTCTTCTGGATGCCGCGTCGATCCTGGCACAGCTTCAGCACGCTGCCCATATGCTCGTCGGGCACGTAGATCACGGCCTCGATCCACGGCTCCTCGATATGGTCGATCTTCACCGGGTCGGGCATGTCGGCGGGGTTGTGCAGCTCCAGCTCGGTGCCGTCGTTCAGGTGGATCCTGTAGACGACGCTCGGCGCCGTCGTGATGAGATCGAGATCATATTCGCGGCTCAGCCGCTCCTGGATGATCTCCAGGTGCAGAAGCCCCAGAAAGCCGCATCGAAATCCGAAGCCCAGTGCAGCGGATGTTTCCATCTCGAAGCTGAACGAGGCATCGTTCAGCCGCAGCTTGTAGATGCTCTCGCGCAGCTTCTCGAAATCGGCGGCATCGGTCGGGAACAGCCCGCAGAACACCACCGGCTGCACTTCACGAAAGCCCGGCAATGCCTGGTCCGTCGGCCGTTTCGCGTCGGTGATCGTGTCGCCCACGCGCGCTTGGGCGACTTCCTTGATCTGCGCGGTGATGAAGCCGATCTCGCCCGGCCCCAGCTGCGGCAGCTGCTCGACCTTGGGGCGGAATGCGCCGACCCGGTCCACCAGATGCGTCGTTTCCCCGGCCATGAACTTGATCGTCATGCCCTTTCTGATCTGCCCGTCGATCACCCGGATCAGGATCACGACGCCCAGATATGGGTCATACCAGCTGTCCACCAGCATGGCCTTCAGGGGCGCAGCGGCGTCTCCCCTTGGTGGCGGAATACGCGTGACGATGGCTTCCAGCACATCGCCGATGCCAAGGCCTGTCTTGGCGCTCGTCAGCACCGCATTCGATGCGTCCAGCCCGATGATCTCCTCGATCTCGGCCTTGACCTTCTCGGGCTCGGCAGAGGGCAGGTCCACCTTGTTGATCACCGGCACGATCTCATGGTCATGCTCGATCGACTTGTACACGTTCGCCAGCGTCTGCGCTTCCACGCCCTGCGCTGCATCCACGACCAGCAGCGCGCCCTCGCACGCAGCAAGCGACCGGCTGACCTCGTAGGCGAAATCGACATGGCCGGGCGTGTCCATCAGGTTCAGGATATAATCCTTGCCATCCAGCGCCCGGTAATCGAGCCGGACAGTCTGCGCCTTGATGGTGATGCCCCGCTCGCGCTCGATATCCATGTTGTCCAGCACCTGGGCGGACATTTCGCGCTCGGTCAGCCCGCCCGTCTGCTGGATCAGGCGGTCGGCCAGCGTCGACTTCCCATGATCGATATGGGCGATGATCGAAAAATTGCGGATTCGCGACATGTCCGTCGCCGGTTGAATTGCCATGCCGCCCCCTTGGCAGGGGCGGGGTGCGCTTTCAAGTTGCGCGCTGCCGCAGGCGCCTGCGCCTCGGGTGTCAGGCTCCCTGCCGTCGGGCCTGCGCCCGCGGCATCAGACTGCTCGTCCCTCCTGGAAATACAGTGCTTCGTACAGCATCAGCGTGCCGGCCATCGCCACGTTCAGGCTGTCGGCCTTGCCGCGCATCGGCATGGCAACCAACTGGTCGCAGGCGGCTTTCAGGGCTTCGGGCAGGCCCTGCGCCTCGTTGCCCAGCAGCAGCAGGGCAGGCGCCTCATAGCGCGCGGCACGATAATCGGTTGCCCGCGGATCGAGCGCAGCGCCGATCATCCGTGCGCTATGCCGGGATTTCCACGCCAGCAGTTCGGCCATGTCCGTCTGCACGCAAGGCACGGTGAAAAAGGCGCCCATCGATGCCCTGACAGCCTCCGGGCTCGTCGGGTCGGCGCTTTCATCGATCAGCACGAGGGCGCTCGCAGCCGTCGCGTCGCAGCCGCGCAGCAAGGTGCCAAGATTGCCAGGGTCGCGCAGCCGCTCGGCCGCCAGCGTGCGGGGGCCCGGCGTCAGGTCGGCCAGCGATATCGCGCGCGGCACATAGGCAGCCGCCACGGCCTGCGGATTGTCCTTCCCCGTGATGCCCGCAAGAAGA
>JGI24125J20156_1000290_pt1 | contig 13347 bp, 11 predicted proteins | sample Subbio12Aug_8Bad_FD_20156 | JGI IMG/M metagenome (IMG submission 20156) | reverse complement strand
ACCCGCCGCTGTNTCGTCTCGTGCCNGGTGGCCNTCGGCGCCGAGGCGAGCGGTCGGATCGTCCGGGGTGCAGAGGCACCAGTGAAACCCNTGCGGCGCCGTGCCGTCTTCGGGCGCGNTGCGGTCGAGGGTGGCCAGCCACCTGGCGAGCCGGGCTTCGTCAACCCGATCGGCGCTTGTCTCGCTGCGCCCGATCCATGGCTCCCACCTGCTCATCGGTTGCGAGACCCGATCAGCCCGCGGGCGATCACCTGCGCCTGAATCTCGGCAGCGCCTTCGAAAATGTTGAGAATGCGCGCGTCGCACAATATGCGGCTGATCTCATATTCCAGCGCATAGCCGTTTCCACCATGAACCTGCAGCGCGGCATCCGCGTTGGACCAGGCCGCGCGCGCGGCAAAGAGCTTCGCCATGCCGGCCTCGATGTCGCAGCGCTTTCCCAGATCCTTGGCGCGCGCTGCCGCATAGCTGAGCTCGCGCGACAGGATGAAATCGACGAGGCTCATGGCAATCTTGTCGGAAACCCGCGGAAACGCGATGATTGCGCGGCCGAACTGCCTGCGGCCAAGGGCGTAATCGAGGGCCAGTTCCAGCGCGCGCCGGGCGACGCCTGCAGCGCGCGCGGCGGTCTGGATGCGGGCCCCCTCGAAGGTGCGCATCAGCTGCTTGAACCCCTGCCCCTCCTCCCCGCCCAGCAATGCGTCGGCTGGCGCCTTCATTCCGTCGAACTGGATCGCATATTCGCGCATGCCCCGATAGCCGAGCACCTCGATCTCGCTGCCCGACATGCCCTCGGCGGGGAAGGGGTCGGCCTCGCTCCCGCGCGGCTTGGGCACCAGCAGCATCGAAAGGCCGGCATAGCCGCTTTCATCCGGCAGGGTTCTGGCGAGCAGCGTCATCAGATCCGACCGGCTGGCGTGGGTGATCCAGGTCTTCGCTCCGTCGATCACCCAGCCCCGTCCGTCGAAGCCCGCCCGGGTCCGGATCGAACCGAGATCGGAACCCACATCGGGCTCGGTGAACACGGCGGTCGGCAGCACCTCGCCGCTGGCTATCTTCGGCAGCCAATAGGCCTTCTGCCCGTCGGTGCCGCTGGCGCTGATCAGTTCGCCCGCGATTTCCGAGCGGGTGCCGAGCGACCCGGCGCCTATCCAGCCCCGCGACAGTTCCTCCGTGATGATGCACATGACAAGCTTGGACAGACCAAGACCGCCATATTCCTCGGGGATGCAGACCCCAAAAGTGCCGAGTTCGGCCATCAGCGCAACGGTCCTGTCGGGCACCAGATCATTGGCGAGGTGCCAGCGCTGCGCGTTGGGAATGATTTCCGCTTCGGTGAAGCGGCGGAACTGTCCGCGAACCGCATCGAGCGCGCCGTCGTGCAGGGTCTCGCTCGGCCATTCGCCCGCGGCCAGTCGGCGGGCCAGCTCTGCGCGGTCGGCGGCATGGTCCCGCTCGATCAGGTCGGCACAGGCCGTCGCAAGGGTTCGGGCGGCATCCTGCAGGTCGAGATCGGCTGGACGGAACAGTTCATTCTGCCCCATCGGCAGGCCGCCCACGAGCTGGGCGAGCGTCTCGGCGAAAGCGAGCCGGANAACCAGCGCATCCAGCGGATTTGCGCCGCCGCCAGCGATCAGCCACTCCCGCACCGCCGCCAGCGCCGCGACGCTTGTCGCCACCCAGGCAAAGCCATGGGCTGCGCGTTGTTCGGTATCGATGTGCCGCCCGGCAAGCCGTCGCGCCAGCGCGGTGCGCGCGGCTGCCTCATATGCGCTGGCGGCCGCGAGCATCCTTCCATGATCGAAACTCATGCTGCCCGCTCGAACAGCGCTGCAATGCCCTGGCCGCCGCCGATGCACATGGTTTCCAGCCCATAGCGCCCGCCGCGTCTTGCAAGTTCGCGCGTAAGGTTCGCCAGAATCCGGCCGCCGGTCGCGCCGATCGGATGGCCAAGCGAAATGCCCGAACCGTTGACGTTGAGGATATCATGGCGACTGTCATCCCCGCTCCAGCCCCACCCCTTCAGACAGGCGAGCACCTGCGGCGCGAAGGCTTCGTTCAGCTCTACAAGGTCGATGTCGCGCCACGACAGGCCGTTGCGTGCGAACAGCCGCTCGACGGCCGGGACGGGCCCGATGCCCATGCGGCTGGGGTCGCAGCCCGCCGCAGCCCAGGAATGGAACCAGGCGATCGGCTCCAGGCCCAGTTCCGCGAGCCTGTCTTCGGCCACGACAAGGCAGGCCGCCGCGGCATCATTCTGCTGGCTGGCATTGCCCGCGGTCACCACGCCGCCCTCGATCGGGCGAAGCGCGCCAAGGGTTTCCATGCTGGCGTCGGCGCGATAGCCTTCGTCGTGATCGAAGATCAGCGGTTCGCCCTTCTTCCGGGGGACGGTCACGGCGACGAGCTCGTCGGCGAACAACCCGGCTCGCCATGCAGCGGCAGCGCGCTGGTGGCTGCGCACGGCATAGGCGTCACAGGCTTCGCGGCTGATGCCATGGTCTCTGGCAAGGTTCTCCGCGGTCTCGATCATCCCGCTGATCACGCCGTAGCGCTCGATCGGCTGGCTCATCACCCGGCCGCGGCTCAGGCGGTCATGCAGGGTCAGGCCGCCCATCCGCGCGCCCGTGCGAAGCTCGGTGGTGTAATGTTCGACGTTCGACATGGATTCGCAGCCGCCGGCGATCACCACGTCCGAGACGCCCGTCTGGACCATCATGGCAGCGTTGACGACCGCCTGAAGACCCGAGCCGCAGCGGCGGTCGAGCTGATAGCCCGGCACCTCCTCGGGGAAACCTGCAAGCAGCCAGGACCAGCGGGCGATGCACGGAGCCTCGCCATTGCCATAGCCCTGGGCGAATATGACATCATCGACCAGCGCGGGATCGATCCGGGTTCGCTCGACCAGCGCCTTCAGTATCACGGCGCCGAGCTGACCTGCGGTCATGCCCGAAAGCGCGCCGCCGAACTTTCCAACCGCAGTGCGGACAGGCGCCACGATGGCGGCGCGACGGAGTGTCATTGTGGCTGTCTCCCTGCGGTTCCGACAATCCCGGTGTCGATGAGCCTGGCGAACTCGCCAGACGATAGCCCGAGACGTTCCAAGAGCACCTCTTCACTATGCTGGCCGTTGACGGGAGCCGGGCATGGCGCCCCCCGTTCCATCTGCGGCACTGTTCCGAAGGAGCCGGCCGCAGGATAGGAACAGCCGCTCGGGTTCCCGCCTGTGGTCGCGAACATCGGGTTGTCGGCGACCATCCGGGAATCGTGCGCCGCCTCGAGCATCGTGCGATAGCTGGAATGAACGATCCCGCCCGAATCCAGCAGGGCGGCGAGCTGTGCCTGCGTGCATGCGCCTATGGCGGCCTCGAACAGCGGGAAAAGTGCGTCCCGGTGGACAAAACGCAGCCCGTCGTCCGTGGCGAAACTCACGCCGCGCTCCTGCTCCACGGCAGCAATTGCGGCGCCTAGGTCGAGCGCTGCAACAAGGTTCGACCATTGCCGGGGCGTGACGACCACGATCATGCATCTCGAGCCGTCGGAGGTGACAAAGTCGCGCCCGAACAGGCCATAGACCGCATTGCCGAGCCGCGGACGGTTCTGGCCCGAGCAGAGGATCTCGGCAATCCCGCCCAGGTTCGCAACGGTTCCTATCGCCACGTCCGCAAGCGGAACCCGCACTTCGCAGCCTCCGCCGCCCTGCTCCCTGCGCCGGACGGCAGCAAGAAGCGAAAACGCCGCGTAAGCGCCCGACAGCAGATCCCAGGCCGGGAGGACATGATTCACCGGATCGGGGCCGGTCCCTGTCATCAGCGGATAGCCGACGGCATTGTTCACGGTGTAATCGAGCGCCGGCGAACCATCGGCCCACCCCATCACGCGGATCGTGACAAGCCCGGGGCAGCCTTCGGCCAACCTGGCATGGCCGAGAAAACCTTCGGCGGGGAAGTTGGTGATGAACTGGCCAGTGGCGCGGACAAGCTCCTGCAGCAGCTCGCGCCCCGCGGGCCGGCCGAGATCAAGGGCAACCGACTTTTTGCCCCGGTTGAGATTCTCCCAATAGAGCGAATCATTTCCAGCAGTGACCGGCCAGCGCCGGAAATCGGGGCCGCCGCCGATCTGGTCCACCCGGATCACCTCAGCCCCGAACTGGGCACAGTAAAGCCCGGCCGTAGGCGAAGCCACGAAGGACGAGGCCTCGATCACCGAAAGTCCGCCAAGCAGCCGATACATGTCAGGCCTGCTGCGCCCATTCGCGCAGCATGTGCTTGGCGATCTGGAGCTGGAGTATCTGGGTGGTGCCTTCGTAAATCCGGTAGACGCGCGCGTCGCGGAAAAACCGCTCCGCATCATATTCCGCCAGATAGCCGGCGCCGCCATAGATCTGCACCACGCGGTCGACGACACGGCCGCACATCTCCGTGGCGAAGACCTTGGCGGCGGCTGCCTGGCGCAGAACCTTTTCGCCGGCATCCGCGCGCCTTGCNGCATCGTCGAGCATGCACTCGGCGGCGTAAATCTCGATTTCGCTGTCGGCCAGCATCTGCTGGATCAGCTGAAAATTGGCGATCGCCTCGCCNAACGCCTTGCGTTCGGTGGCGTAGCGCAGGGCGGAATCCAGAGCCCGGCGCGCATAGCCCGCAGCAGCCGAACCAACCGAGAGCCGGCCGTTGTCGAGGCTCTGCATGGCCACCGCAAAGCCCCTGCCCTCCTCCAGCCCGAGCAGCGCGTCGGCAGGCAGGTGCACATCCTCGAGGATGATGTCGGCAATGTGGCTGCCCGCCTGGCCCATCTTCGGGTCGCTCCGGCCGACGCTGACGCCGGGCGTGTCCATCGGCACGATGAAGGCCGACACATGGGCGTTCTTCGGCAGCGCTTCCTTCACGGTCCGGGCCATGATCAGCGCCACATCGGCTTGCGGCGCGTTGGTGATGTAACGCTTGGTGCCGTTCAGAACCCATCCGTCGCCCGAGCGCACCGCTGTCGTCTGCATCGCCGCCGAGTCGGAGCCGGACCCCGGTTCCGTCAGCCCGAAGCATGCGATTTCGCCCGCGGCCAGGCGCGGCAGCCAATTGGCCCTCTGCGCTTGCGTCCCGCCGTTCTTCAGCGCCGAACAGACCATCCCGATGTTAATGGACGTGATCGACCGGTAACAGGGCATCGCATAGCTCAGCTCGCGGATTGTGCGGGCATATTGCCCGATGTTCATGCCGGCGCCGCCATACTCCTCGGGCATGGTCAGGCCGAACAGGCCCATGTCGCGCATTTCGCGCATGATGGTGTCCGGGATCCGGTCGGTTTCGATGATGTCCCGCTCGGCGGGCACCAGCCGTTCGCGAACATATCGACGCAGCTGGTCGATGAACTGGTCAAAAACGTCGGCGTCCATGCCGGAATATTGGGAACTCATGATCACTTCCCTGTTTCTGGAACAATGCCCGGCCTGTGACTGCAAGCCATTGTGATGCGCGCCCCTGTCAGCGGCCAGTGAAGGTCTGGCCGGCGGCAGCCTTTTCGATCAGCAGCGGAGCCGGCTCGATACCCGCTTCCCGCAGGCCGTCGACGATCCGCTGCAGGCCCACCGTGTCGGCCCAGAACAACGGACCCCCGGTATAGACCGGCCAGTTATATCCCAAAATGCAGGTCACATCGATGTCGGACGCGCGCAGCGCCACTCCCTCTGCCAGCACCCTCGCACCCTCGTTCACGACCGGGTAGAGCAGGCGTGCAACGATCTCGAAGGGCGTAAGCGGGCCTTTCGGTCGGACACCTCGGGCCTGCGCCAGATCCGCGATGACCTTCGCAGCCGCCGGCGAGGGCGAGGCGCTGCGCTTCCCGTCATAATCATAGAAGCCGCCGCCGCTCTTCTGTCCCAGGCGTCCGAGCTGCACGAGATCGCCCGAAAGCGTCCGTTCCGGATTGTCGCGGCCGATCACGTCGAGCCCCACCAGATCGGCCATCTGGAACGGCCCCATGGCAAAGCCGTAGTCGTACAGCGCCTGGTCGATTTCCTGCGGCGTCGGCCCTTCCAGCACCAGCTGGTTTGCCTGCTGCCCGCGCATGGTCATCACCCGGTTGGCGATGAAGCCATGACCCACCCGCGAAAGCACCGGCGCCTTGCCGATCACCTTGGCAAGCTTCATGGCCGTCGCAATCACGGACTTTGACGTGTGCGCGCCGCGCACCACCTCGAGCAGCCGCATCACATTTGCGGGCGAGAAGAAATGCATCCCCACCACCCATTGCGGCCGGGACGTCGCCGATGCGATCTCGTCGACGTCGAGATAGGAGGTGTTGGTCGCCAGGATCGCGCCCTGCCTGGCGATCCCGTCGAGTTCGGCAAAAACCTGCTTCTTGATCGCCATCTGCTCGAACACCGCCTCGATCACGAGGTCGGCCGTGGAAAGCGCGCTCAGGGACAGGGCGGGCGTGACCAGGGCCATCCGCTCATCGCATTGCGCGGCAGTCATCCGCCCCTTGGCAACCGAGCCTTCATAGGTGCGCCGGATGTTGTGCAAACCCCGGTCCAGCGCTTCCTGGCTGGTTTCGACCAGCGTTACGGGAAGGCCCGCATTCAGGAAGTTCATGGCGATGCCACCGCCCATCGTGCCCGCGCCGATCACGCCGACAGCCCGGACAGGAATGACGGGCGTGTCGGCTGGAACATCGGGAACCTTGGCGGCCTCCCGCTCGGCAAAGAAGAAATAGCGCTGCGCAGCCGACTGGATGGACTGCTGCAGCTCCAGGAACAGCTCGCGCTCGCGCTTCAGGCCCTCGTCGAACGGCAGCTCGACTGCCGCCTCGATCGCCTTCACAATGTTGAGCGGCGCCTTGAACCCGCGAAAGGCGCGGGCGTTTTTCTTCAGGAACTCGGCAAAGATTTCAGGCTTCCCCCGCGCCTCCTTGAGCCTGTCCTGCCGGTCCCGCACCCGCTGCAACGGCCGGCCTTCGGCAAGCAGCTTGCGGGCAAAGGCGACCGCGTCGTCGCGCAGGCGTCCCTCTTCGGCCAGTGCATCGATCATGCCCAGCTCCAGCGCCCTGCGCGCCGGCACCGGCTTTCCTCCCGTGATGATCTCCAGCGCCGCATCGACACCCACGATCCGCGGCAGTCGCTGCGTGCCGCCGGCCCCGGGCAACAGGCCCAGCGCAACTTCGGGAAGCCCGACCATGGCCGATGGCACCGCGATCCGGTAATGGCAGACCAGCGCCAGTTCATAACCGCCGCCCAGCGCCGAGCCGTGGATCGCAGCAACCACCGGCTTCGATCCGTTCTCGATCAGGTCGAAGACTTCGCCCAGCATCGGCTCCTGGGGCGGCTTGCCGAACTCGCTGATATCAGCCCCCGCAAAGAAGGTCCTGCCGCCGCATGTCAGCACGACAGCCCTGATCCGGTCATCCGTCGAAATCCGCCGGATGGCATCGTCGAGAGCGCGACGAACCCGGATGCCAAGCGCATTGACCGGCGGCGAATCGATCACAAGCACCGCGATGCCGTCATCTTCAATCGCTAGCGTTGCAACATCGGTCGTCATCATCAGCGTCCCTTGAACTGCGGTTTGCGTTTCTCGCGGAAGGCCGTCACGCCCTCGACGAAATCATCGCTGCGCCCGGCTTCGCGCTGACTGACGCGCTCCAGCGAAAGCGTGGTTTCAAGGCTGGCGTCGAGCGCCGCCCAGGCAAGCTTCTTGATCAGCCCCAGCGAGCGCGGCCCCGTCGCCAGGTTGCGCGCCATGTCCGCCGCCACCGTATCAAGCGCATCATCGGGAACAACCCGGTTGATCAGCCCCCATTGCAGCGCCTGCGCGGCTGGAACCCGCTCGCCAAGCAGCATCATTTCCATTGCCCGGACACGGCCGATCGCCCGGCTGAGAAGATAGGATGAGCCCCCGTCGGGGCCGAGACCGACATTGCGAAAGGCCTGCAGGAAATAGCCGCTCTCGGCGGCGATGATCAGATCGCCCGCAAGCGCGATTGCGCACCCGACACCCGCAGCCGCGCCGCGAACGGCCGTCACCACCGGCCGTTCGGATGTGCGGATCTGGTAGATGATCGGATTGAACAATCCGTCGAGCCGGCCTCCGACGTCCCGGCCCGGATCATTGAGGTCGAAGGCCCCGTCGGTCAGATTTGCACCCGAACTGAAGGCCCGCCCCTCGCTTGTCAGCAGGATGGCCCTCGCCTCCCGCTCCCCCCGCCTCAGCGCCTCCAGCAGCGCCTGGGCGAGGCCGCTCGACATGGCGTTGAGCGTCGCCGGGTCGTTCAGCCGGATCGTTGCGACCCCCTCGGCCAGGTCGTAGGACAGCTTTTCCTGATTCACACTTTGCCCCTCGGGTTAAACCGCAACTGCGCACCCATCCCGATTCGTCGGTTTCGATATAGCACCTGGTTACCCATGTTTGCAGCCGTTGCAAGGCGCATTCCGCCGCTCGCCTGTCAGAGCGCCGGGCCGGCCAAGATCAGCCCGGCGCTCTGCCGATGACCGCAGGTTTTTCACAGGCGTGGCACCGGCTCTGCCTTTTCAGTCCGCGTCGGGCTGGGCATCGGGGTGGGCGGACCTGAAGGCTGCAAGGTTCACGCAGGCAGCTTCCGAGGCGAGGATGCGGGGGAAGGGGGCGAGGTCTGTGCCGAAACGGCGGGCGTTGAGAAGCTGGGGGGTTATGACGATGTCGGCGAGCGTCGGGGTATCGCCAAAGGCGTAGGGGCCGATGTTGGGCGCGATGAGGGCTTCGACCGCGGCGAGGCCGCGGGTGATGGTGTCGCTGGCCCAGACCCTTGCGGTTTCGGCGTCGGTCAGGGCTTCGATGCGTTTCAGGATTCCAAGGTTCTGGATCGGGTGCGTGTCTGCCGCAATCACGAGCGCCACGGCGCGAATCCTCGCCCGGGTGATCGGATCGGCGGGGAGGAAGGCCGGATCGGGGTGGGCTTCTTCCAGCCATTCAAGGATTGCGAGCGACTGGGTCAGGATGGCGCCGTCGTCCAGCTCGAGGGCGGGGATGAGGGCCTGGGGGTTCTTCATGCTGTAGGAAGGGGTCGTCTGGGCGCCGGCGCGCAGATCCACCGCGACGGTCTCGAAGGGCAGGCCCTTCCAGTGAAGGCCGATGCGGACGCGCCATGCAGCGCCGGAGCGGAAGTAGCTATAAAGGCGCATCGATCGGGTTCAGCCTGTTTGCCCGCGGTGCATCAGCATGGCATCTGCCAGCACCAGCGCCATCATCGCTTCTGCGACAGGGGCTGCGCGGATGCCCACGCACGGGTCGTGGCGGCCCCTGGTGACGATCTCCGACGCCTCGCCTTCGTGCGTGATGGTTTCCACCGGCGTGAGGATGCTGCTGGTGGGCTTCAGCGCCATGCGCACGACAACCGGCTGGCCGGTGCTGATGCCGCCGGCCGTGCCGCCTGCATGGTTGGCGAGGAACCGCGGCCTGCCGCCTTCGCCGGGGCGCATGGCGTCGGCATTTTCCTCGCCGCGCAGGCGGGCGGCGGCAAAGCCGTCGCCGATCTCCACGCCCTTTACCGCGTTGATGCCCATCATCGCGGCGGCGAGCTGGCTGTCGAGCTTGTGATAGACGGGCGCACCCCAACCGGCAGGCACGCCCTGGGCCCAAACCTCGACGATGGCGCCCAGCGACGAGCCGGCCTTGCGCGCGGCATCCAGCGCCACTTCCCAGCGGGCAGCGGCAGCGGCATCGGGGCAGAAGAAGGGGTTGTTGTCGATCTCGGCGGCGTCGAAACTCGCGCGGTCGATCGTGTCTCCGCCCAGTTCGACAAGGCAGGCGCGGATGATGACGCCCTCGCCCAGCACCAGCCTCGCAACGGCGCCGGCGGCCACGCGGGCTGCGGTTTCCCGGGCGGATGAACGGCCACCGCCGCGCGGATCGCGCAGGCCGTATTTGGCGTCATAGGCATAATCCGCATGGCCGGGGCGATATTTGGCGGCAACGTCGGAATAATCCTTCGAACGCTGATCGACGTTGCGGATGAAAAGGCTGATCGGCGTTCCCGTGGTGCGGCCCTGATAGGTGCCCGACAGGATTTCCACCCGGTCGGGCTCCTGCCGCTGCGTGGTGAAGCGGCTGGTGCCGGGGCGACGCCTGTCGAGGAAGGGCTGGATGTCGGCTTCGGTCAGCGAAAGGCCGGGCGGGCAGCCGTCGACGACCGCGCCCAGCGCCGGCCCATGGGATTCCCCCCAGGTGGTGAAACGGAACAGGTGGCCGAAGCTGTTGTGGGACATGGGCGGGAAATGGCGCAAATAAACCGTCATGGCAAATTGCTGACCGTGTCATCGGGCTTGACTTGCAGCCGACAAGGGCAGACGTTCAACCCCAGTTCATAAGGGGGAGTGTTGATAATGTTCGGGCGTTTCTCGACTTTTGCCGCGGCTGTGATCGCGTTCGGCGGCCCGGCCTTGGCGCAGCCGGCAGTGCAGCCCGCCGCTCCACCGGCTGCTGCCGAGACGGAACCGGCACAGTCTGTCGCCGTCTTGATGCCGAGCGGCGTGGAAAACATCCTGCGAGCCGGAACCCCGGTCTCGTTGAAGACCCGCGAAATGTTGACGACCAAGGGCAAGGATCTGCGGGTCGGCCATCGCTTTCAGATGGAAGTTGCAGAAGCGGTCGTGGTGAACGGCGCAGTCGTCATTCCGGTCGGAAGCCCCGCGACAGGCGAGGTGACAGACGTCCGCAACAAGGGGATGTGGGGGAAATCCGGCAAGATCAATGCCCGCGCCCTGCATGTCCGCGCCAATGGGCGCCAGATCAGGCTTACGGGGCAAATGGACGACAAGGGCATCACGGGAACCGCCGCCGTCGTCGGTGCAATAGTGTTCGTTCCGGTAGCCGGTTTCTTCATGACCGGGACAAGCGCGGAAATCCCGATTGGCTCGCCCATCACGGCGTTCATCGATGAGGATGTGCCGTTCGCCGTGCCGGCAGCGGCTGCGCCCGTTCCCATGATTGTCGAGGCGCCTCCCGCCTTGTGAAGGCGCTGCCTTGCTGATCCGCAATCGCGATCTGCCCGCACCCCTACGCCAGCGCGATATCCGGCGCATCCTCGGCCTTCATGCCGATGACGTGATAGCCGCCATCGACGTGCAGCACTTCGCCCGTGGTGCCCGACGACAGATCCGACAGGAGATAGACGCCCGCTCCGCCGACATCTTCCAGCGTGATGTTGCGCTTCATCGGCGCGTTCAGCTCGTTCCATTTCAGTATGTAGCGGAAATCGCCGATGCCGCTGGCGGCCAGCGTCTTCACCGGGCCTGCCGACATGGCGTTCACGCGGATGTTGTCGCGCCCGTAATCGACCGCCAGATAGCGCACGCTGGCCTCCAGCGCGGCCTTGGCGACGCCCATGACATTATAGTGGGGGATCACCTTCTCGGCGCCATAATAGCTGAGCGTGAGCATCGATCCGCCGTCGGGCATCATGGCGGCAGCGCGCCTGGCGACAGCGGTGAAGCTGTAGACACTGATGTCCATCGACATGCGGAAATTCTCGCGGCTGGTCTGCGCATAGCGGCCGCGCAGTTCATTTTTGTCGGAAAAGCCGATGGCGTGGACGAGAAAGTCGATCGTCGGCCAGCTGGCGGCCAGTTTCGCGAACATGGTGTCGATGCTGTCGTCGGCGCCCACGTCGCAATCGAACAGCAGGCTCGCACCCACGGATTCAGCGAGCGGGCGGACACGCCTTTCCAGCGCCTCGCCCTGGTAGCTGAAGGCAAGGTCCGCGCCCTGTGCGGCCAGCGCGGAGGCAATGCCCCAGGCCAGCGAGCGGTCGTTCGCCACCCCCATGATCAGCCCGCGCTTGCCCTGCATCAATCCGGCCATAGAAACTCCCTGAAGGTTTGCGGAGCTTCTAGGACGGCGCATCGTGGATGGCCAGAGCGGCGTTGAGCTCGGCTCCCAGCACCAGCGCGAAGCCGACCGCATAGAAAAACAGCAGCGCCACCACCACACCCGAAAGCGCGCCATAGGTAAGACCAAGGTGATTGAGGCCGGAAATGGCCGGGCCCAGCAGCAGGGTGCCGCCGATCCACGCAAGGGTGGTGATCAGCGCACCCGGCCAGCAGGGGCTGTGGCGGTAGCCCCGGGGCGCCAGCGTCCTGAAGAGCGCCCAGAGCGCAAGGAAGATGACGACAGGGGTAATGGCCCGAGACCAGTCTATCCAGTCGCGCAGGTGGAGCTGTTCGGGCATGATGTGGGTGACCGCTTTCAGGATCAACACCATCACCAACTGGGCGACAAAGGCGATGACCAGCAGCAGCATGGCGATCAGCGTTGCTCCGATCGAGTGCAGGCGATACGCCATGAAATGCCGTTCGAGGGGAACTTCGAAAGCCCGGTGGATGATGTCGCGCAGGGTTTCGATGAAGCTCGAGACAGTCCACAGCGCGACGAACGCGCCGAACCAGAGCAGGTTGCCGGTCCGGGCCACGAGGACTTCGGCAATGACCGGCTGGAACAGCATTGCGACATCGGCGGGAAGCGCGCCCAGCATGCCCGCAATCACGGCCTGGCCGACGTCTGTCTGGCCGACGGCGACGGTGACGGCGGTGATCAGGATGACGAGCGGCAGCAGCGTCACGAGCGAGAGATAGGCGATGTTGCCCGCATGGATGTACCCGTCGCGGATGGCGTTGCCGAGCACGCGGCGGCCCACGGCATAGGTGCGCGGCAGCCGTTCGGCGAGGCGGACGAGGAACCCGCGCAGCCCCGCCTCCCCCGCGGACTCCCCCGGGGGGCTCATCGTCAGGCGGCGGCCTGCCGGGTGCGGAGATAATCCGCAAGGCCGGGATCGAGGGGAACCTCGACCATCACCCGGGCCAGCAGATCGCCCCGGCTGCCGTCCTTCCTGGTCCAGCCCTTGCCCTTCAGGCGCATGACCTTGCCCGAAGATGTGCCGGGCGCGATGTTGAGATTGACCTCGCCTTCGGGCGTCGGGATACGCTGCCGGCCGCCCAGCACGGCGGTTGCGAGCGGGACATTGATGTCGGCGCGAATGTCGAACCCGTCGCGGGTGAAGCGGGCGTCGGGCTGGATGATGAGCGTGACAATGGCATCGCCCGGGCCCGCGGGCCCCGGTTCGCCCTGCCCGCCAAGCCGCAACTGCTGGCCGTCTTCCACGCCCCCTGGAATCGCGAGATCGATGGTCTTGCCGTTGGCGAGCAGCAACCGGCGCGGACGTGCAAGGGCCGCATCGACAAAGGGAACCGCCAGATTATAGGCGATGTCGGCGCCTTTGGGGGGCCGGGCGCGGAAACCGCCGGATGCGCCCCCGCCCCGGCCACGACCGAACAGTTCGGCGAACAGGTCGGACGGATCGCCGCCGAACTCGAACTCGGCGCCGCCG
>JGI24125J20156_1000287_pt1 | contig 13386 bp, 11 predicted proteins | sample Subbio12Aug_8Bad_FD_20156 | JGI IMG/M metagenome (IMG submission 20156) | reverse complement strand
TGAAGCTGCACCAGGTTCTATCCGCCACGATTTTGGTCTCGAAGTAAGCCGGAATTTGACCCACGCCTCCGACAGCCTGGATAATGCTGCCGCAGAAATCCATCTTTGGTTTACAATGGATGAATTGGTCGCATGGGAACGCAGCAACGACCCCTGGATTTCGGGCTAAAATTTATCTCTGGTGATCTACCGCAATTGATTTAAAAATCCAAGAAGTTTTTATTCCCAGGGAGACCATCGAAAAATTCGGAAAATACTTGACGCTCGTTAAGTACCATGATAATATTGTGGGCATTATCGGGGGCGTGGTGTAGCGGTTAACATGCGGCCCTGTCAAGGCCGAGACCGCGGGTTCGAATCCCGTCGCTCCCGCTGACAAGAAAAATCTGTTCTATAACGAACAGGTTTTTTTGTTTATAGCATTATTTCAACTTTTTTAATAGTATAAGTGTCTTAAGAATACAATATTAATTGGACGATACCGATATTATTTAAAATGGCGGGATTCATTTCAGGGATGATTATCAATCCCGCAATCACAATTATCATTTGTTTCTCTGGAGTGAGTAATCCAGAACGAATTGGGATTGTATCAATAATTTTTGGGTCAAGAATGAGTTCTCAATTTCTGGATGGGTGAGACTCGTGCATTAAATCACTTCGAATATTAAAATCCAATTATTCCCAGAGTTTTCATTGTAACATCCCATTTTTGTTTTCATTGAAGGCTGTAATCGCCACCTGAACGGCTTGATCAATCGTCATTGCCCGGCCATCTTCCCAGGCATCGGTAAAAGTTTCTACCGCAAGTATATCCTGTAGACGAAGTACTGCCTCCTCATACTCGCATTGCTGGCGTGCCTGGGAAATATCGCCCCTGGTGAAAGCCAACCGGGCAAGCCAAAGGAATACAAAACTGTGGTTGCGCAGATTTAACGTCTTTAGTTGTGGATAACTGGAAACAAAGCTGAATACTTTTTGTCCCAAATGCTCTGCGCTCTTGGTTAGGTCATTTGACCATTCTGCATAAATTAAGTTAGCCGAGGTCCAGATCAATCGGTTGTCATTGCTAGTATCCTTATAGTAGTTATAGGCGGTTTTTGCCCTCTGGATCGCCTCACTATCCTGGCAAAAATGCAGTAGCAATACCGAGTACCAATGATATTCCTGAAGGTTTCCGATCGTCCAGAATATTTCCAGGCGTTCTTCTTCTGTGCCATGATATGACGCAACCAGGTTTGGCACAGTTTTTGGTAAATTTCAACCAGGAGGATGAGTGTCGCCAGCAGAATCAACAGGTCTTTGAACAAAGGCGAGGATAAGCTCCATTCTGTGAGTGTGCAAACCGCCCGATTCTATCACTCTCATGCAATAATCGCGTTATTCACTACCAACTGCTAAGGATGCGTGACATATATTAATAAAGCAATCTACCAGCATCTATACCAGATCTAAACCAGAACCAGGCCCGTAACTATTACCATACGATTGCACGCTAAAATGCGCGCAGGCGGTGTCTTCTCGAATGTGAGATGCCCAGCCACATTTCCCTATGCGGAGGTTATGCATGAGTTTGAACAGGCCCAAGCGATCCAAGCGCTCGAGGTGGGGTATAAAAGGCCTCTGGGCGCTGCTCCTGGTGGCCCTTGCAGCCGGGGGCGGCGCAGCCTGGTACTTTACGCGCGCGGCGGGCGGCGCGGCAGACCAGGCTTTGGTCCAATCGACCCAGACGGCTGTGGTAAAGCGCGGCACAGTCCGCATCACCGCTTCAGGGTCAGGCACGCTGGCAGCCATCCGATCGGCAGACCTGAGCTTTTCCACCGGCGGAACGATCAGTGAATTAAATGTAAAGCTGGGTGATCTGGTGCAGGCGGGTGATGTACTGGCCCGGTTGAGCAGCGCAGAAGACCTGGAAGCCAGCCTGGCTTCGGCGGAACTGCAGTTGTTCCAGGCCCGCCAGAGTCTGGAAACTATCCAGCAGAACGCTGACCTGGATCTGGCGCAGGCTTACCTGAATAAGCTCTCGGCGCAAGATGCCTATGCGGCGGCTCTACGCGCCAGCCAGAAAACAGTCGGGCGGCGGTGCAGTCGCGAAGTCACCATGCGCTACGCCACTCTGCTCGAAACGTGGACAGAACGGCTCGCCCGCATGGAAGACATGGAGCATGGGTCAGAGGCATGGATTGAAGCTAAAAACAATTATGACAACGCGCTGGCGAATTACGACTACTGCGCAGGATTCAGCGAGACTGAGAAACTCACCGCCCAATCTGAACTGGATATTGCCCAGGTGAACCTGCGCAGCGCGGAAAAACTTTATCAGACGCTGAAAGAATCGTCCGGGATCGACCCGGCGGCACTGGCACTGGCAGAAGCGGAAGTCACCTCGGCAGAACGCCAGGTGGCAAGCACAAAGAAAAACCTGGAAGGCATCGTGCTGATCGCGCCGTTTGACGGTAGAGTCACATACCTGGCGGCCGGCGCTGGCGCTGTGGTCGACACCTCAAAATATCTCACAATCGCCGATCTCAGTACCTTGGTCGTTAATGTCAGTATCGACGAGAATGATGTGGATAAGTTGGCTGTTGGCAGTCCGGCTACTGTGACCTTTGATGTGCTGCCCGACCAGTTATTTGCCGGCGTTGTCGTCCAGGTAAACCCGCAGTTGGTGACCTCAGGACAGTACAGTGTAGCGCAGGGTCTGGTGGCGCTGGATGAAGCCTCTACCCGCGTGGCGCAGAATCTGCTGTTGGGGTTGAATGCCAGCGTGGAGCTGTTAGGCAGCACAGCAGAAGATGTTTTGGTGGTGCCGGTGGCCGCGCTCAGAAACCAGGGGAGTGGGCAGTACGCGGTGATGGTGGTCGACAGCAGCGGGCAGACGGCGCTGCGCCCGGTAGAAATTGGGCTGAAAGACAGCAATTTTGCGGAAATCCGCAGCGGGCTGGAAGCAGGTGAAACGGTGAGCAGCGGCCTGACGCTGGCAAATGCAGGCAGCGCCAGCCCAAACGCCAATTCCGCCCCCAGCAGCCTGCAGGTTCCCGGTGAGATTCCGCCAGACGGTGGCATGATGCCGCTACCCTAACAATAGCGGAAACGAGAATACCTATGACGCACATCAAGCACACCAACAACAAACATCGCTGGCTGATGCTGGGCTTCCTGCTGGCTTTCCTGGTGGCGGGGTCTGGGGCTGCTGCCTGGAAATACCTGCTGGTCGATGGACAGACTGCTGCCGAAGCGCAGGTCAGCAGCGCTTACCAGACGGCAGCCGTGCGCCGCGGCGACCTTGCGCTAACCATCTCGGGGAATGGCAAGGTGGTTGCAGCGCAAGAAGTTGAGCTGTCCTTCCCTGTGGCGGGCATCGTGGCAGAAGTGCTGGTGCGGCCGGGCGACATCGTCACCAAAGGGCAGGAACTGGCCCGGCTAGATAAAGCTGCTGAACTGGAACAGGCACTCCAGGAGCGCGCGCTGGCGGTACAGGCAGCCGAGAAAACGCTGAATGATTTAAACAACAACGCCGCCGCAGCGCTGGCGCAGGCCGAGGTGAAATATGCCAGCGCCGAGCAGGCTTACGCTCAGGCTGCGACAAATCTGGTGCAGGCAGGCGACCCACGCTGCCCAGACAGCCTGACACGGAAGTACTGGAGCGAGTATTTCGAAGCACAAAAACCGGTTGACTACTGGGAAGCCATTTTGAATGACCCCAACACCGGCCACGGGCGAGATTTCATCCTCGAGCGATTGGTGCCCGCCCGTAAAACGCGCGACCTGGCTTACTGGAACTGGAAATACTGCGAGGGCTACACAGAAGAAGAAAGTGAGCAGTCGCAGGCGAACTGGCAGTACGCCCAGGCCAGTCTTGAAGCTGCCGCCGCGGACTACCAGGCGCTGAAAACCAACGCGGGTATTGACCCGCTGGAACTGGCAATTGCCCAGGCGGCGCTGGAGGATGCCCGGCTGCAGCTAAACAAAGCCCAGCGTAAACTGGAAGGCATCGTATTGCACGCCCCAATTACCGGCACGGTGCTCTCTGTAAACGGCAGCGCCGGGCAAAGTACAGGCACCGGGGTGTTTATCACCGTCGCCGAACTGGCTCACCCCCTGGTACAGGCGAATATTGACGAGATTGACTTGCCGAACTTCGCGGTTGGCTGCGGCGCGAAGGTCACATTCGACAGCCTACCCGGGCAATTGTTCGAAGGCGTAGTCAGCGAAATTTCCCCGGCGTTGGTGACCGTGCAGAGTGTGGGAATGGTGCAGGGGCTGGTAGACCTGGCAAGTGGGCAGACTACCTCCGGCAAGAACTTGCCGCTCAACCTAGCGGCGAATGTGGAGGTCACCTGCCGGCAGGCGAGCGACGCGCTGCTGATCTCTGCACAGGCCCTATACGAGCCACAGGATGCCCCGGCCTATGTCTACATCCTCAACGGGGAAGGGATTCCCGAAAAGCGTGATGTGGATATAGGCATCAAGACAGTCGCCTCGGTGGAGATCACTGGCGGGCTTATGGAAGGTGAGCGAGTTGTCACTTCGCAGATAGAGGGCCGTTAATCGAGTATCAGGCCCAAATCGTTTGATGGAATTTTCGGTTGGGAGAAGAGCAATGAATCCAGGTACAGAAATCAAACAAGCCAGCACCCTGCGGGCGATCCGGAAGCGGGGAAAATCTCGGCGCATCTGGCTGCTGCTGTTGCTGGCGCTACTTGCAGCCGGCAGCGCGGGGGGGTACTATTACTGGTTGCAGAGATCGGCAGTTACTGTTCAGTCCTCAGTAGAGACGGTGAGGACCTCTCAGGTGCGGAACGGCAGCATCACCATCTCAGCCAGCGGTTCGGGAACGCTGGTCGCGGGCCAAGAAAGTCAGTTAACCTTCTCCGTATCCGGCACGATAGCGGAGGTTCTGGTCCAGGTCGGCGATCAGGTGCAGCAGGGGCAGGTGTTGGCACGGCTGGGCGATCTGGATGATCTGCAGGCCGGTGTCAGCACAGCAGAGCAGAACCTCATCTCCGCGCAGCAGTCGCTTGAGACGCTCAAAGAGAATGCGCCCGCCCGGCTGGCAAACGCGCATCTGGCGGTGACGGCGGCAGAAAAAACCCTGATCAGTGCGAAGGCCAAGGTCGTCACCAAAGATATGGCGCGCTGCGATCAGGAAACCATAGACGCCTACTTCCAGAAGTATGCCTTCGCGCAGCAGCAGCTAGAAAAGCTGCAAGAAGCCGGGGGCGATGCCAGTTACTACCTGAGTACCATCGTCCCGCAGAAAAAAGTGGTCGGGCAAGCGTACAACGCCTATAAGTACTGTGCCGGGTACGTCGATTATGAAATCCGGGCTTCGCAGGCCAGCTACAACCTGGCGGAGGCGCAGTTGAAACAGGCCCAATCGACCCTCGATACCCTGACGGCAAATGGCGGGATCGACCCGCTGGAGCTGGCGACTGCAGAGAACACGATCTCCTCGGCGCAGGTGGCGCTGGAGCAGGCCAAAAAGAAGCTGGCAGGCACGGCCATCACAGCGCCGTATGACGGAACGATCTTATCGGTTGCCGGTCAGGCCGGAGATACTGCCGAAACGGGCGCATTTATCACTCTGGCAGACCTGGCCCGCCCGCAGGTTGAGTTCAGTGTGGATGAAAATGACCTGGAGAAGCTGGCGCTGGGCCAGAAGGCACATGTCACCTTTGACGCGCTGCCCGGGAGCGACTTTGGGGGCACCGTCATCCGTATTTATCCGGCCCTGGTAAGCTCAGGCGGTTATCAGGTTGTGAAAGGGCTGATCCAGCTAGATTTGGAGGTCGGCGCTGCTACTTTGCCGAAAGGTCTGAACGGCTCAGTGGAATTAATTCAGGCGACTGCCGAAGATGTGCTGCTGGTGCCCCAGCAAGCCGTGCGCGATCTGGGCGATGGCAGCTACGCTGTCTTTGTGGTCGGTGCGGATGGCAATCCAAAGATGCGGGTGGTTGAAGTGGGCTTGATGGACGCCGCCAGCGCAGAGATTAAAAGCGGGCTGGCGATGGGTGACGTGGTCACCACCGGGATCATGGAAACGAGATAGGCGGCCTACGATGGAAAATGAAAACAATCACCAACCGGCCAGCGAATTGATCATCGCAACCATTGACTTGAAAAAGATCTATGGCAGCGGTGACGCAGAAGTGGCTGCGGTCAACGGGATCAGCATTCAAATAAAAGCCGGTGAGTTTGTCGCCATCATGGGGCCAAGCGGCTCGGGGAAAAGCACTCTGATGAACATCCTGGCCTGTCTGGATAAGCCTACCGAGGGAAAGTACATCCTGGCGGGTGAAGAAGTGAGTGAATACGACCGGACCGACCTGGCTCTGGTGCGCAACCAGCTGCTCGGGTTCGTCTTCCAATCGTTCAACCTGCTGCCACGCACCACCGCGCTGGATAACGTGATGATGCCGCTTATTTACCGGCGAGAAAACGCACTCAGCCCGGCGGAACGGAAGGAAATCGCCCTGGCAGCGATGGAAAGCGTTGGGCTGGCGGACCGCACGCATCACCTGCCGAACGAGCTTTCTGGCGGGCAGCAGCAGCGGGTTGCCATCGCTCGCGCCCTGGTGAACGACCCCATCCTGATTCTGGCGGATGAGCCAACCGGTAACCTGGATTCGAAATCGAGCGAAGATATCATGGCGCTGCTGCACGAACTGCACAGCCGGAGGCGCACAATCGTCATGGTGACGCACGAACCAGATGTGGCGCACCATACCGAGCGCATCATCACCATGCGTGATGGCAAACTGTACTCGGATCACCTGAATGGCCGGCTGGTCACCTGGCAGAATGCAACCGGGGTTGATTATACGGCGGAGATTGAAAAAGGAAATACGCAATGAACCTGAGAGAGACCTTAATTATTGCCTGGAAAAGCCTGGCATCCAATAAGCTGCGTTCGCTATTGACCATGCTTGGCGTCATCATCGGGGTCGCCGCGGTGATTGTAATGATTTCGATCAGCGCGGGCACAGAAGCTACCATCGCCGAACGGATTCATGGACTAGGCTCTAACCTACTGTTCATCAACGCAGCCTTTTCCCGTGGAGGCCCTGGGCAGGGGGCCCAGCAGGGCGGGCTTGTGTACGATGACGTGGCTGCCATACGCGAACAGGTGAATGGAATCGCCGGGGTTTCAGTTGAGCAGCAGGCCTCGGCAGACATCAAATTGGGCACCACAACGCTGGAGAGCGTGCAGATCGTAGGCACAACATTCGATTACACCACTGTGCGCGATGTCAAGATTGCCAATGGGCGCTTTTTCAATGACGATGACAATGTCCGAGTGCAGAAAGTGGTGGTGCTGGGATCCGCCGTGGCAGAGGAGCTGTTCGGCGAAGATGACCCGGTGGGGCAGATAATCTATGCCAATAAAACCCAGCTTGCGGTGATCGGCGTGCTGGCGCCAAAGGGGCTTTCGGGCGGCACGAATTTTGACGATTTGGTATACGTGCCAATTAACGTGGTGTTCAAAAAGTTCACTCCATCACAGTTTGCCCGTTTCATGGGTGACAGCGTGCGCACGATTTATGTCTCGGTGGAAACCGGCGCGAACATGGAGAAGGTCAAAGAGCAGGTGACACTGCTGCTGGCAAACCGGCACGGGGTCTCGCTGGATTCACTCGACTTCGCCATCACCACCCAGCAGGACATTATCCAGACGCAGGAATCGACTACCTCCTCTTTCCGCACGCTGCTGGCGTGGGTCGCGGGCGTCTCGTTGATTGTCGGCGGCATCGGCATCATGAATATCATGCTGGTCAGTGTGACCGAACGGACGCGCGAAATTGGCCTGCGGCAGGCAGTCGGCGCGACACCGAAGGATATCCAGGTGCAGTTTCTGGCAGAGGCGTTGATACTCAGCCTGTTCGGCGGGCTGGTGGGCGTTCTGGCAGGCATAGGCGGGGCGGAGTTGTTTGGCTATTTCAGCGAAATGCGAACCGTGATTGTGCCCTATTCCATTGGTCTGTCCTTCACCTCGGCTGCGCTGATCGGCATTTTTTTCGGTTTTATCCCGGCGCAGAAAGCCGCGCAACTCGACCCAATTGTCGCGTTACGCCATGAGTAAGAACCGAACCAGAAATCTCTACGTGGTTTCAGGGAGTGTCATGCAGCGGCAAATCATGAAACCACAAGCAATATTGGAAAACAAACCATTTGATCCAAAATCACTCACTATAGGAAGCCGAATCGTATGAACAAGATCACTCGCTATTTCCTCATCCTGGCGGTATTCGCCGTACTTTTGTCAGCCTGCGCCGGTCAATCTGTCTCTGGCACCAACACCAACACAAGCAGCGTTGGTGCGCCTGCTGTTGGTGCCAGCGGCCAGCAGGATACCGCAGGTGTGCCCCAGCAGCGCGGAATCGAAGCGATGCTGGCGGTTGGAATTTTGCAGTTGGAAGATACCAGCCTGGCAATTACCAGCGACCAGGCCAAAACACTGCTCCCGCTGTGGAAAGCGGTGAAGAGCCTGAGCAGCAGCGACATCACCGCGCAGGAAGAAATAGACTCGGTATATGCCCAGATCGAAGAAAGCATGACGGCAGAGCAAATCCAGGCGATCAAAGATTCCAGCCTATCGCCAGAAAACACCCAGACCCTAATGGAAAAATACGGCATCGAAATGCCTCAGTTCAATGGGGACGGGAATTTCAACACGGAAGATTTTTCAGCCCGGGCTACGCAGCAGGCTGCGGAAGGCGGTGGGTTCCCCGGCGGTGGACCTGGTGGCGGGGAACCTGGCGGTGAACCTGGTGGCGGATTTCCCGGTGAAGGAAGAGGCAATATTCAGGGAATGGAAGGGATGCCGCAAATCGAGGGCACCCCGGGCGCAGGCATGACAGGTATGCCCGGGCGGGGAGGACTTAACAATATGTGGATCGATCCATTGATTAAATTACTTGAAGAACGAGCCAACACGTAATTCGAGCCTTTCTATCACGAATCTTATGTGAAAATCTCCTCTTAAACAGAATGCGGAGATCCTTATCCTTGGGGGAAATCCCTGATCATGCAGAGGCTGTCCAAAAAGCGCATTTGGACAGCCTCTGCATTGCAGAAATTGGATTTTGATGTTGTCTCAATGTTTTAAACGAGCAATCACCGACGCATGTCGCAGTCCAACTGTATTCGAAATTCCGTTCCCCGCCCCTTCCACTCTGATTCGACGGTGATGCTTCCGCCCTGAGCCTCGACTAGCGCCTTGCAGATAGCCAACCCGAGGCCCATCTTGCCTGAACTTCCACTTCTGTCTTTATCTGCCCGGTAAAAACGCTCGAACACGTAGGGCAGATCCTCTGCTTCAATACCTTCGCCCGAGTCGCGCACCCAAAGCTGAATACCACCATTGGCGCTGGCTCCAAGCTGGATTGTCCCACCCTTTGGTGTGTGGCGAAGGGCATTTTCGAGCAGGTTTTTTAACACCTGCGCCATACGCCCCTCATCAACGCGCACAGGAGGCAGATTCTCAGGCGCATCCAAGGCCAGTGTTACACCCTGCCGCTCTGCGATCGGCTGGAAGGCATGAACCACCCGTTGTAAAAGGTCTATAAGCTGTACGGTTTCTAACTGAAATTCCAGTGCGCCAGCCTCTACCTGCGTCAGCATGCTCAGGTCGCCTACCAGGCGGCGTAGGTGTTCCAGCTCGGTCTTGATGATCTCAATGCGTTGCGGGGTTAGGGTGGCTTCACCTTCCTCCAGCATTTCCATATAGCCTGAAATGATCTGAATGGGTGTGCTCAGATCGTGGGTGATATCAGCGGTCATGCGTTTTCGCTGCTGGTCGGCCCGGTCCAGATCTGCGCTCATTTGGTTGAAGGTTGCCGTTAGCTGGCCCAGCTCGTCGTTGGAAGTGACGGGAACCTGTTGGTTGAGTTCGCCCCGTGCCATCCCCTGTGAGGCTGCGGTCAGCAAGCGGATGGGTTGGAGCAGCCGCGCGGCAAAGAACAGGCCCGTTAAAAAAGCCACCACAACCCCGGCCAGCGCCGCCAAGCCAATCGCCAGAGTGGTGCGCTGTAAGAAGACCTGTTCTTCCGCGCTCAGTCGGAACTGAAAGCTGTTATCCGGCAAGATCCATGCCACCGTTTGCCCGTCCACTATCACGGCCTCCTTCTGACGGATTCGATCCTGCGGCATGGTCTGGCCAATGTCTACGCCAAAAGTCGGGATAATGGCCCGGTATTCCGCGTCCACCATCCCCGCCAACCCACGAAAGCCACGCCCGTCGCCTGGACCAACCATCTGCTGTTGAATCGGATCGCTTGCCTGCGGCGGCGGAAACTGCAGCCGAGATGACTGGAGAAACGCTTCAAAGAAGCCGTCCCAGCTTTGGTTGGCCGAGTAGTACTCCTGCGCCATCCGCTTGAGGGATGCGGTCTGCTGTTCGACCACCAGGTTCATCAGTGATTGACCGGAGGTCAGGCGGATGAGCGCCGAAACGACCAGCACAGTCAGCAGTGCCACGGCCAGATATGTGAGAATCAGTTTTCCTTTTAGCGAGCGCGTCATGCTGTCTCCAAAAACCGGTATCCCACCCCAAACACGGTTTCAATGTAACGCGGTTGGTTGATGTCATCTTCCAGCTTCAGGCGCAGGTTACGGATGTGGATCTTCAGAGTCGCCTCGGAGCCGCTGTAGCCCGTTTCCATCAGGCGCATCGCCAGGTCGGATCGCCGAACTATTTTCCCCGCCGACTGCATCAGCATCTCCAGAACCTGAAATTCCAGCGGGGTTAGATCAGCCAGCCCTCCACTTTTGCGAACTTCATGCTTCGCGCTGTCCAGCGTGATATCTCTTATCACCAGGGGCGCATTCCTGGCCTCATTTGGGGCGGCGCGGCGCAGAACCGCGCGCATGCGCACGAGCAGTTCGCGCAGGCGGAAGGGCTTGGTGATGTAATCATCCGCGCCCATATCAAAGCCCTTGATGATTTCCGCCTCCTGCTGCTTGGCGGTGATCATAATCACCGGGATGCTGGCCGTGCGCCGTAGATGAGTGATGAACTGGTAGCCATCCATGTTCGGCATCATGATGTCGAGCAAGATCAAATCCGGGTTGGCATCATGGACTACCTTAAGCGCCTCTCGACCATCATACGCCACCAGTACCTCAAAGTCTTGACCGGTTAGGAAGTCGCTCAAGAGCAACTGGATGTTACGGGTATCATCGACAACAAGAATCTTTCGCGCCATTAGATCATTATAAAGTTATATTGAAAGTCATATTCATCGAACGTTTGGCTCATTTCCCTGCCAGATACGCTGTTACAGCGTCATACCGTTCCTGCGCGTGCAGGATCAGATCTTCCATGGCCTGATGGAACCGCTCTCTCGATTCAATCTGAGTGGCATCCTCCGTTTCCTTCTCCACATACGGCGAAATCAGGTCATGGTTCTTCTGGTAAGTCGCCGCCAACGTGTCCGGTCGGAAAGCGCCATCGATGGTTTCCTGTAGATATAAAAGGATTCCTCATTATACATCCCTTCCCCAAACGCCGCGCCCGATCCTTCCGGCTTGTACACATTGCCACTGTCGTCGGAAAACGCGGTTTGGATCAGCGTGTCATCTACAATCTCCACTGCCGGGTATAGTCCGAAATACTGCACCCCTTCGCCGTAATCAACGTACACTTCGTAGAAAGCCGTCTCCGGTGCGATCACCCCCGCATCGCGGAAGATATCCCCGGCCACCTTTTCGCGCAGGTAGGAGTCGTCCATGGTGCCATCCATTTTCACCTCGGCAATCGCGATGCTATCCAACTGCAGCCTGCGTGTATCGATGGCAAACGCCAGCCTCAAATCCAGCGTGACGCGCTCGCACCACTGCTTGTTCACCAATGTCATGCGCAGAAATGAATTCCACAGCTTTGGCTCCAGCGTGCTACCATCGACCGGCGATACAGCCCCCAGCCAGAGGGTCATCTCCGGCGTCATGGCGATCACCTGCTCTACCGTGCGGATGCGATCTTTAATGGTGCGATCTTTGCGTGTGCGGTGTTTGACCTCGAGAAACGCCAGATGCGAGTCGGCATATTCACGGCTGCGCACCTTGTAGCGTTCCGGGCGCTTATTGACATGCGCGTGATACAAGTCAAAGCCAGGTGTATCAAAGTAGAGCGTGCGGTAGCGGTTGATCCGCTGGCCATCCACTTCCAGCAACCAATAGTCTTGCTGGAGATTGGCGAGCGCCTCCCACAACTGCTCAGTGGTCATCACATACTTGGTATCCAGGCGGTTAAGGAGCGCCACGCCGTCCATCTCCACAAGGCTGATGAGGTCGAAGCCACCGGCCAGTTCCTGCCACTTAGCCATTCCGTAGTTGAGATCGGGTGTTATCCAGGGTTGCATACATTGTTTTAATTGTGTAGTGCAAATTATGTTCGTTGTTGGGTTCATAAAGTGTTCCTTGTTATCAAAAACGGCTGCAGCCGCCATTCCTCGTTTGATGTCCGTATCATACCTGTTCCGATCTCGCGGCTGGTTTATTTCTCGTATACGATGCCACAGTTTTGCGACGCTGCATCCAAAAGTAGACCGTGGTTCCCAATGCCACCAGTGCCATCGACACCACCCATGATCCACTCATCGTCTGGTTAACCTGCCGCCACTATGCCGCGAATAGGTATCCCATCCGTACAGAATCACCCACAACAGATCTCCGGCAAGATCAAAGAGCAGGAACAGCGGATACGGGTAACGCCCGCCAGCCATAACGTTCACAACCGGGGCGAGAGGCGTGAGCCAGAAACGGGTCAGAAAAATGGCCAGGCCGCCCTGCCGGTGGATAAGATTGTTCGCCTGCTGCCACGCTGTGTGCTGTCCAAACCGGTTTCTCAGCTTGTGCAGCGCCAGCCAAGGATCGAGCATGCCAGCACGAGCCGATGCCCCGGTGGCCTTAATGACCAGTGTGATCGAAAAGGGAATGCCTAACGATCCAACGTATGAGACCAGTATTAGCATGGGGATGCCATACGACACCAGGTTGGATGGTGCCAATTTGGTAAGTGCGGTTATGAACACAGGATAGCGGTTCCCCGCTCGAAAGTGGTTTAGCTCCCCTATAACGCGAGAGACTTTAAGTCCCATCCGACAGGGGATAATCAAACCGAGGAGCGAGGAAATGTTCCTCACTCCTCGGTTTGAAAGATCAGGTGCTTACTGTCGCGGACCGCGACCCGGCTTGCCGTCGCCTATCCCGCCGCCCGTGCCTATGGTGGTCACAGTGCTGCTGACGGTGAAACTTGCCGCTTCGGTGCCGAGCGTGTAACTGGTATCCTGCGCCAGCTCCAGGTCAGCGTTCTGCTGGATAGTTTCCAGACTCTGGCGGGCCTGGATCAACTGCAGTTCCGCCGAAGCCAGGCTGGCTTCCAGG
>JGI24125J20156_1000282_pt1 | contig 13463 bp, 11 predicted proteins | sample Subbio12Aug_8Bad_FD_20156 | JGI IMG/M metagenome (IMG submission 20156) | reverse complement strand
CCATCCAGCCGGCCATGATTGCATCGGCTTGTCGCCTGACGCCGCCAGCGCCTCGCGCCCTCGGGTGCGGGGCGCTGTTCTGACCTCCGACAAACAAGGAAACGTGCGGATGCAGTCGCTAAGCGGCTGAATGTCTGGTGTTACCATAGCCCGCCGCAATCCAGAGCAAGCGCTTCGTAAGCCGCGGCGCTCTGGCTCTGCCTCCTAAGCCCGGCACATGCTCATAAAGTCGGCTTCACCAAGGATGCGAAGCGGCTGATGCTACTCATCCGCGGATTGGCCGTTTCAAGATCGACCGAGATGAACCTCATTCCCGCCTTCTCCCCACAATCAGTCCGCGAACTGCTTGGTATATTCCATCAGGCGCTGGTTGATCGCTTCGTGGTCAGGAGCGAAGTGTGCCTTACGGTGACAATTTGGACAAAGGGCGTCGCGCGTCCGCGCTTCGCTCGCCACGCTTGCGTCAGTGCGGAATTGGCGAGTTGCCATGCCTTACCCCCAAAAAGATGGCGGAAGAGGTGGGATTCGAACCCACGGACGGGTTTCCCCGTCGCTGGTTTTCAAGACCAGTTCCTTAAACCACTCGGACACTCTTCCTGACCGGTTCCTGATCGATTCCGGGGCTGGCAGCTTGCGACCGATATATGAGCAAACTTCATCGCCGGGCATGACCAGTACTGTACAATGCAACCGCACTACTCTTCGGTCGTGCTGCCGACAAGCTCCGGTAGCTTTCAGGGCCGCTGCAATCGACCACCCGGCCGCCTGTCCCCTGGACCTGTCCTTTGGAACAGGGACATCTGGCCTCCCATGTCGCCGCGGGGGTTGCGGCCTTCCTCGATCAGGAAGGCGGGCAGGAAGGCGGGGCCCGCCCCGGGCGCGGCGATCAAGGGGGGATTCACGCGGAAGCCCGCATGTGGCAGATGATGCGCATGCGCCATTCCTTGCTCGCCCTCGCCCTGTTCGCGGCCCAGCCCCTGTTTCCGGCCACCCCGGCCATGGCCGGGGTGGAGGCGCCGTGCGGGCAGCACGCCGCCGGCGCGGGGTTTGCCGCCTGGCTGGAACGCTACCGGCAAGGCGCCGTTTCGCGCGGGCTGAAACCCGAATGGCTGGATGCTGCACTGGAGGGCGCAGTCTATCTGCCGCGCGTGGTGGAACTCGATCGCAATCAGCCCGATGACAGCGGCAGCCGCAACATTTTTGCCGATTATCTGGCGCGCCAGCTGACCCGGGACCGGATCGACGTCGGGCGCAGCCGGGCCGCCGCCAATGCCGGAACGCTGCAGCGGATTGCAGCCGAAACCGGCGTGCCTGCCGGGATCATCGTGGCGATCTGGGGGATGGAAACCAGCTACGGACGCGTGATGGGCAATTTCGACCTGCCGTCCGCCATTGCGACACTGGCCTATGATGCCCGCCGCGAGGCGCTGTTCACGCGGGAACTGGATTCGCTGGTGCGGATGGTGGGCGAGGGCAGGGCGCCGCGTTCGCGTCTCAGGGGCAGCTGGGCCGGCGCCTTCGGGCAATCGCAGTTCCTGCCTTCGTCCTACCTTGCCTATGCGACCGACGGCGACGGCGACGGCATCTCCGACATATGGGGATCTGCCGCCGACACTTTCGCCTCCATCGCCAATTATCTGAAACAGCGCGGCTGGGTTGCGGGAACGGGCTGGGGCTTCCATGTCGGCGTGCCTGCCGGGTTCGACAGGGCGACTGTCGCGAACCCGGATCGGCCCACGAGGTGCATCCGTCCGCTGGAACGGCACAGCCGCTGGATGCCGGCAAGAGAGTGGCGTGCAAGGGGATTCGTGCCGCTGAACGCGCTATGGCCCGGGGATGAAGTTCTGATGAGCCTCGTCGAGCCCGACGGCGAGGGTGAAGGTGCTTTTCTGACTACGGCGAACTACCGTGCGATCATGGAGTATAACTGCTCGAACTTCTACGCGCTGTCGGTGGCGCTGCTGGCCAACGCGGTTGAACCGGCGGTGCGCGATGCCCATGCTTCGACCCAGCCTCGCCATTAGCCTCGCGCTGCTGGCTGCGGCCTGCGCGACGGCGCCCAAGCCTTCCGCCACCCGCCCCGGCAATGCCGGCGCGGATGCGCCGGCGGTTCCGCCGGGCGTGAAGATCGGAAGGCCATACACGGTTTTCGGCAGGACCTATCACCCGAGCGACGACCGCGACTATGACGAGAAGGGGATAGCCAGCTGGTATGGTCTGGATTTCCACGGAAGGTCTACCGCCAACGGCGAAATCTACAATCAGGATGACCTGACGGCCGCGCACAGGACATTGCCGATGCCGAGCTGGGTGGAAGTGACCAATCTGGACAATGGGCGCAAGCTGACCGTTCGGATCAATGATCGCGGGCCGTTTGCGGATCGGCGCATCATCGATCTTTCGCGGCGTTCGGCGCAGCTGCTTGGGGTCTATCGACCCGGGCTTGCCAGGGTGCGGGTTCGGCGCGTGTTTCCCGAGGGCGACTGGGCGCGCACGACCCCGGCAACCCGGATTGCCGCGGTGGCCCCGTCTCTGTTGCCCGCGCCCCTCCCGGCTGTTACGCCGACAGCGGCTGATGACAGCTTCATCCAGGTCGCGGCGCTTTCCGACGAGGGACGGGCGATGGCCTTGGCCTCGGCGCTGGGCGATTTTGGCCCGGCGGCGGCGACCCCTGCGCCCGGCGGGCTGTGGCGCGTGCGCATCGGGCCGCTGGCGGCCGGGCAGGCAGAAAGCCTGCTGCAACAGGTGCGCGCCGCAGGATATCCCGATGCTTGGCTGCTGCCATGAGGGCGGCGCAGCGGGGCCGCTTCATTGCGTTCGAGGGGGGCGAAGGGGCCGGCAAATCCACCCAGATCGCGCGTCTTGCCGCCCGTCTTGCAGCCGCCGGCGAGGCCGTGGTGGTGACCCGCGAACCGGGCGGAACCCCGGGAGCCGAGGAAATCCGGTCGCTGTTCGTGCAAGGCGCGACCGGGCGCTGGACGGTAGAGACCGACGTGCTGCTGGTGACGGCGGCACGCGCCGACCATGTCGCCCGGCTGATCCGGCCGGCGCTGGAAGCAGGCAAGACGGTGCTGTGCGACCGCTTCGTCCACTCGACCCTGGCCTATCAGGGCCATGGCAAGGGCGTGGCGCTGGAAACGCTCCGGCAGTTGCACGCGTTCGCCACGGGCGATTTGTGGCCGGATATCGTGCTCTGGCTCGATGCGCCGGTGGAACTGGGGCTCTCGCGCTCCACCAGGCGCGCAGCCTTGCAGGATGCGCAGGCGCCGCACGAGCAGCGCTTCGAGGCGCTGGGGCGCGCCTATCACGAAAGGGTGCGGGCCGGGTTTGCAGCGCTTGCCGCCATGGATCCGCGCATGGTGCGGATCGACGCGACCGAGCCACAGGATGCTGTCGAGGCCGCTATTGCGGTTGCGGTTCCGCTGCTCGGGCCGGCTTGCGCATGAGATTGTCGCTCAGCCCCCTGTCGGTTCCGCATAGCCGATCCCAGAAGCGGAAGTAGAGGCCGTAGTTCGACAGATAGTTCGTGTGGTGCAGATCATGGTGCGAGGCCGAGATCATGTGCCGCCCGAACCAGCCGTTCACCCAGCGCCGCGGGAAAATCTCCCATCCCATGTGGTTGGTGACGCCGAAGAAGGTCATCACCATGAGCACCATGACCAGCGCCGAGACGTGGATGGGGATGATGAAGGTGAGCGCCGGGACAAGCCACGCCGCCGACAGCGCCTCCCACGGGTGAAATGACATGGCCGCCCAGGCGGTGGGCGGGCGGCTTTCATGATGGACGGCATGGGCCTTCCTGAACAGCCAGGGCCAGTGGTGCATCGCTCGGTGCGTCCAGTAGAACCAGGCGTCGTGTATGCCGAGATAGAGCAGGACGGAAACCGGCAGCCACCACAGCGGCATGGCCGAAAGATCGGTGTGGATCAGCGTCATCCCCTGCATGACCCACAGGTGGGCAACGATGCCCGCCGGGATGCCGTAGATCGCCGCCGACAGCAGCGACCAGCCGATCTCGCGGCGAATCTGCCCGTTCAGCCGCGCTGCCTTCTTCGGATCTGTCGGGGCATAGACATCGGGCCGCATGACGCGCGCGCTCCAGGCGAACAGGCCGGAGGTGACGAGGTAGCGGGCCATGACGATGAGGCACATGGCGAGCGCCGAGACAATGAGCGCGGTCATCCGCCCCAACTAGCCGCAGCCGCTTCATCGGGCTAGAGGAAGTCGTCGTGACATCTTCGCCGCCCTTCTTGCCCCGCTTTGATGTCCTTCTGGTGGGTGGAGGGCTTTCGGCGGGGCTGATTGCGCTGGCGCTGGCGAAGCACAGGCCCGATGTGTCGGTGGCCGTGGTCGAGGCGGGCGGGACATTCGGNGGCAATCACACATGGTCGAGCTTCGCTTCGGATCTCGGCACCGAGGGTGCGGAGCTGGCGGCGCCGCTGATCGCGCACCGTTGGCGCGAGTATCAGATTCGTTTCCCCGCTTACGAACGCCATCTGCCTGTCGGCTACCAGTCAGCTGTGTCGGTGCGGCTGCACGAAGCGCTGGCAGAGGCGCTTCCAGCCGGCAACCGCTTTCTGGGGGCGCCGGTTGTGGACGTGACGCCGACGTCGGTGACGCTCGCCGACCAGACGGTGTTGCAGGCCGGAGCCGTGCTCGATGCGCGCGGGCAGCGGGCCACGGGCGCGCTGGAGCTTGGCTTCCAGAAGTTCGTCGGACTGGAGGTTGAACTCGAAGCGCCGCACGGGCTGCAAGGGCCGATCATCATGGACGCGTCGGTGGACCAGCATGACGGCTACCGCTTCGTCTATACCCTGCCGTTCACTCCCACCACCTGCCTGATCGAGGACACCTATTATGCCGACGGTCCTGCGCTGGACGGGGCGGCCCTCGCAAACCGGGTTCGTACCTATGCCGCGCAGCAGGGCTGGCGCATCCGCCGGATCATCCGCGACGAGGAAGGCGTGCTGCCGATCGCGATCGGTGGCGACATCCGCGCCCATCTGGCGGCATTCCCGCCTGGTGTCGCACCCGTGGGCATGGCGGCCGGTCTGTTCCACCCGGTAACCGGCTACAGCTTCCCCGATGCCGTGCGGCTGGCGCTGCACATTGCAAGGCTGCCCGATCTGGGTGGCGCGGCAATCGACCGCGCAGCGCGGGACTTTGCGGTTTCAACCTGGGATGAGCGCGGTTTCTACAGGCTCCTCAACAAGATGCTGTTCCGGGCGGCCTTCCCGCACGAACGTCGGCGTATCCTGCAGCATTTCTATCGGCAGGATGCCGGCCTTGTCGGGCGCTTCTATGCTGGTCATAGCACCCTGCTGGACAAGATGCGGATTCTGTCCGGGAAACCGCCGATTCCGATCCCCAGGGCGATCCGCGGAATCCTGATGGCGCCTGCGCGCACCATGGCCCGATGAAGATGGCCCAATGAAGGTTGAAGACAGCATGAAGCGTACGGCAGCAGTCATCGGAAGCGGCTTCGGGGGTCTGGCGCTGGCCATTCGCCTGCAGTCCGCCGGCATCCAGACAACCCTGATCGAGGCGCGGGACAAGCCGGGCGGCCGGGCCTATGTCTATGAGGACAAGGGCTTCATATTCGATGCCGGGCCAACCGTCGTCACCGATCCGACCTGTCTTGAAGAGCTGTTCCAGCTGTCGGGCCGCAACATGGCCGATTATGTCGAGCTGATGCCTGTCATGCCTTTCTACCGGCTGATGTGGGAAGACGGCTTCGTGTTCGATTATTCGAACGACAGCCAGGCGCTGCTGCGGCAGATCGCCGAGCGGAATCCCCGGGATGTGGAGGGCTACAACCGCTTCATGGAGTTTTCCGAGAATGTCTTTCGCGAAGGCTATCAGAAGCTGGGCCACGAAGCGTTCCTCGATTTCCGCTCCATGCTGGAGGCAGCTCCCAGCCTGTTGAAATATCAGGCGTTCCGATCGGTCTATTCGATCGTGGCGAGCTACATCGAGGATCCGCAGCTGCGCGAGGCGTTCAGCTTCCACACGCTGCTGGTGGGCGGAAATCCGTTCAGCACATCGTCCATCTATGCCCTCATCCATGCGCTGGAAAAGAAATGGGGCGTCTGGTTTCCGCGCGGCGGCACGCATGCGCTGGTCAGGGGCATGATGAAGCTGTTCACCGACCTCGGCGGCGAGGTTCGCATGGGGCAGAAGGTGGCGTCGATCGAGGCGGCGGCCGGCCATGTGATGGGCGTGATCCTGGCCGACGGCACCGAACTGAAGTTCGACAGCATCGCCTCCAACGGCGATGTCGTCCATACCTACAATGATCTGCTCGGCCACCATCCGCGCGGGCAGAAGATGGCGAGAGCGATGCGCCGCAAGAGCTTCTCTCCCTCGCTGTTCGTGATCTACTTCGGCCTCAAGAAGAACTATCCCGAAATTGCCCACCACACGATCCTGTTCGGGCCGCGCTACCGGGAGCTTCTGGGCGACATCTATTCCGGCGGCGCGCTGGCGGATGATTTCTCGCTCTACCTCCACCATCCCACCGCGAGCGACCCGAAGATGGCGCCGGAAGGATCGTCGGGCTTCTACGTTCTCTCGCCCGTGCCGCATCTGGGCAAGCTTCCGGTGGACTGGGATGTCGTGGGGCCGAAATATGCCGACACTATCCTCGATTATCTGGAACGGCGCCTGATCCCGGGCCTGCGTGAAAATCTCGTGACCATGAGCATGTTCACGCCGCAGAACTTCAGGACGGAGCTTTCGGCCCATCTTGGTTCCGCCTTCAGCCTCGAGCCCGTGCTCTGGCAGTCCGCCTATTTCCGCACCCACAACCGCGACGATGTTCTCAAGAATCTCTATTTCGTGGGCGCCGGCACCCATCCCGGTGCCGGCATTCCGGGCGTGGTCGGCTCCGCCAAGGCTACCTCCCGGCTCATGCTGGCTGATCTTGGTGCCGGCGATCCGGCGCGCTGGCCCTTCAGCGGGGGGCCCCTTCTGGAAGCCGCGCAATGATGGGTGATGCCGTCCTTGCGGCCGCCCGCGAGGCGATCGCCAGGGGCTCGAAGAGCTTTGCCTTGGCCAGCCGGCTGTTCGACGGCCCCACGCGGGACAGGGCGACGTTGCTCTACGCCTGGTGCCGCCACTGCGATGACGTGATCGACGACCAGCTTCTGGGCGAAGGGCAGCATGACTGGGGCGGCGCCCCGGCAGAGCGGCTGGCACTGCTGCGCGATCTCACCGACAGGGCGCTTGCGGGCGAAGCGACGGGCGAGCCCGCCTTCGATGCGCTTGCCCGGGTCGCCCGGGAAGCCGGCATGCCCGCACGATACGCGCACGATCTTCTGGAAGGTTTCCGGATGGACGTGGAGTGGGAGCCGGTGGCGAGTGCGGACCATCTGCTGCGTTATTGCTATCATGTGGCAGGCTGTGTCGGGGTGATGATGGCGATCGTGATGGGGGTTGCGCCCGGCGACCATGCCACCCTGGCGCGCGCTTCCGACCTTGGCCTCAGCTTCCAGTTGAACAACATCGCCCGCGACGTGGCCGAGGACGCCGCGCGTGGCCGCTGCTACCTTCCCGCAGACTGGCTGGCGGATGAGGGGCTGACGGCAGAGACCCACGCCTTGCCTGCCAACCGCGCTGCGCTGCATCGGGTTGTTACCCGGCTGGTGGATCTTGCCGAACGCTATGAGGCCTCGGCCGCGCATGGCGTGCCCGCGCTGGGGAACCGGCAGGCCTGGGCGGTCCTGTCGGCTGCGCACATCTATGGCGACATCGGCCGCCGGGTGCGCGGAAAAGGGCCCCGGGCTCTGGACAGTCGCGCCTACACCCGTCGGCGGGACAAGCTGATCGGAGTTGCGCTGGCGGCGCCCGAAGCGATCTGGAAGCGCAACGTCGGGGTCTCGACATCGACCGATCGCAGCGGGCTGTGGACGCCGGTTTTCGGTTGATACCTATTCGGCAGGGCCTGTCATGTTGCGGCCGACAGGATTTTGCCGGACGACGGCCTTCCCGCTGAGGGCATTTTCTTCGAGCTGGCGTTTCAGGCTGGCAATGGGCGGCGCCCAGATGAAGCCGAAGCTCACGGTTCCGTCGCGCGATTCGACAACATGGTGCAGCCGGTGCGCCTGAATGATCCGCTTCATATAGGCCGAGCGCGGGATATAGCCGGTCTCGATCCGGCGGTGGACGATGATGTCGTGGAAACCGAAATATATTGCACCATAGGCGGTGATCCCCGCGGCCAGCCAAACGAAGAAACTGCCCCAATCTTCCTGCACGCCCAGCCAGAACAGCCCTATGGCGACAGTCGCGCCCATCACGCCGTACCAGTCATTCGCCTCGAAGAAGCCGTGGCGCGCAATGTGATGCGACCTGTGCAGGCCCCAGCCGAAGCCGTGCATCACATATTTGTGTCCGTAGATGGCGACCACCTCCATCATCAGCACGGTGGCGACGAAGAGGAGGATGCCCAAAGTCCAGTGAATATCAATCGGCATGCCGGCCTTCTAGCGCAGCGCAGCCGCTTGCGGGAGCCCCATCTTGCCGCAGTCGCCGCCCGGCTTGCGCAGCTACCCCGGCCGGCTTTAAGGCGTTGGCGACAACCCTGTGNGGGGTCGGCCGCAGGGCCGTCGACAACAGGCNGATCCGGCATGGTGCCGGGCGNGACCGGGAAAGCGGATTGACCGGCCATGCCAAGGGAGACTGGCGATGATCGGGAAAGCGGATTGACCGGCCATGCCAAGGGAGACTGGCGATGATCGGGCTTGCCGGTATCCTGCTTTCGCTGTTCCTGCTGATCCTGCTTTCCTATCGCGGGCTCAGCGTTCTCATCGCCGCTCCGCTGGCTGCGGCGCTCGCCGCATTTCTGGCGGGCTCTCCGGTGCTTGCTTCGCTGACGCAGGTGATGATGCCGGGGACGGGCGACTTCATCGTCCAGTTTCTTCTCCTCTTCCTGCTGGGCGCGATCTTCGGGAAGCTGATGGAGGACAGCGGGGCCGCCCGCTGCCTGGCAGAGGCGATGGTCGAGAAAATGGGCGAGGCCAACACCATTCCGGCCGTGGTGCTTGCATGTGCGGTGCTGACCTATGGCGGGGTGTCGCTGTTCGTCGTGGCCTTTGCCGTGGCGCCGCTTGGCGCCGAGTTGTTCGCCCGCAGCCGGCTGCCGCGCGCGCTGCTTCCAGCGACGATTGCCCTGGGCGCCTTCACCTTCACGATGACCGCCCTGCCGGGCACTCCGGCGATCCAGAACGCGATTCCGATGCCCTATTTCGGCACCACCGCATTTGCGGCTCCCGGGTTGGGCCTGGTTGCCGCTGCGGTCATGCTGGCTTTCGGGCTCGCCTGGCTGATGTGGCGCGCAAGGCACGGGCGCTTTGCCGAGGATGCGGAACCGCTGGCTGAAACGGACGTCGCGAAACCGCGGCGGATGCGCGAAATGGCGCATGGCGAAGGTTTCGACATTGCCGAGGCGCGGCAGGATGGTGCTCCGCTCGAAGGCCTCCCCCCGCTCTGGCTGGCCGCCTTGCCCATCGTCGCGGTCGTCGCGCTGAACGGGCTGTTTTCCGGCGTCCTGCTGCCGATGCTCGATACCGCCTACCTGTCCGGCGAACAGTGGGGGGCGACCGCCTTCGAAAGNCTGCGCGGGATCTGGGCCATCATTCTTGCACTTTCGGCGACAATCCTGCTCATCGTGCTGAGCAACCGCCGACGCCTGCCGGATCTCATCGGAAGCCTTAGCGCCGGTGCCAGCGCGTCTGCTCTGCCGCTGCTGAACACGGCGCTCCTCGTCGGCTTCGGTGGCGTCATAGCCTCGCTGCCGGCCTTTGCCATGATCAGCGATGCGCTGTTCGGCATTGCGCCGGACAATCCTCTGATATCCATGGCAATTTCCGTCACTGTCCTNGCGGGAATCACCGGCTCGGCTTCCGGGGGAATGAGCATCGCCCTTGCCACCATGGGTGACATCTNTCTTGAACGCGGGGCGGCAGCCGGGATTGACCCCGAGGTGCTGCACCGCGTGACTGCCGTCGCGACCGGGGGGCTCGATTCGCTTCCGCACAATGGCGCCGTCATCACGCTCCTGATGGTCTGCCGCCTCGATCACCGCCGCGCCTATGGCGACATCTTCATGGTGGCCTGTGTCGGCCCGCTCCTTGCCCTGCTTGTCATCCTCGTGCTGGCGTCCTGACGGGAAGATTCCCCGCAACCGCCATGCCGGAACGGGCTGCGGTGCTGGCGGAACGAAGGGCGAACGCTTAAGAACATGCCATGGTGATCGCGATTCGCACTTCGCTGGAAGATGTTCCCCTCGCGCCCGGTTTCGTGCCCAACCGGCCGAACCGTCCCGACAAGTCGGAAGGCGGTAAGCGGTTCCTTCTCGTCTCCGAATATGAACCGGCAGGCGATCAGCCTGCGGCAATCGCCGAACTGGTCGCGCAGGCTGCTGCGGGCGAAAAAGACCAGGTTCTGCTGGGCGTGACCGGATCGGGCAAGACCTTCACGATGGCCAAGGTGGTGGAGGCATTGCAGCGACCGGCGCTGGTGCTGGCGCCGAACAAGATCCTGGCCGCGCAACTTTATGGTGAATTCAAGAGCTTCTTTCCCGACAACGCCGTCGAATATTTCGTATCCTACTATGATTATTATCAGCCCGAAGCCTATGTGCCGCGCACCGATACCTACATCGAGAAGGAATCCAGCATAAACGAGGCCATCGACCGGATGCGCCATTCCGCGACAAGGGCGCTTCTGGAACGCGACGATGTGCTGATCGTCGCCTCGGTAAGCTGCCTTTACGGCATCGGCTCGGTCGAGACCTATTCGGCGATGACCTTCAGCCTGAAAAAGGGCGACACCCATGACCCGCGCGAAATCGTGCGCAAGCTTGTCGCCATGCAATACAGGCGCAACGAACTGGGTTTCACGCGGGGAAGCTTCCGCATGAAGGGCGATACGCTGGAAATCTTCCCGTCGCACTATGAGGACATGGCCTGGCGCATCAGCTTCTTCGGCGACGAGATCGAGGCGATCACCGAGTTCGACCCCCTTACGGGCAACCGGATCATCACGCTGGAAAGTGTGAAGATCTACGCCAACAGCCATTATGTGACGCCCGGCCCGACGCTGAAACAGGCGACCGAGGCGATAAGGTTCGAGCTCGCCGAGCGGCTGAGGGAACTGGAAGCGGCGGGCAAGCTTTTGGAACAGCAGCGGCTGGAACAGCGCACCAACTTCGATCTGGAGATGATCGCAGCCACCGGAAGCTGCGCCGGGATAGAGAATTACAGCCGCTTCCTGACCGGCCGTCTGCCTGGCGAGCCGCCGCCGACGCTGTTCGAATATCTGCCCGAGAATGCGCTGCTGTTCGTGGACGAAAGCCATGTGACAGTGCCGCAGATCGGCGGGATGAGCCGTGGAGACCGGGTTCGCAAGGTGACGCTGGCCGAATATGGCTTCCGCCTGCCCAGTTGTGTCGACAACCGGCCGCTGAAGTTCGAGGAGTGGGACCTGATGCGGCCGCAGACCATATCGGTTTCCGCAACGCCCGGCCCATGGGAATTGAGGCAGACGGGCGGCGTTTTCGTGGAGCAGGTGATCCGTCCGACCGGCCTGATCGACCCGCCGGTGGAAATCCGCCCCGTAGCCGACCAGGTGGACGACCTGATCGCCGAAGCCAGGGCCACGGCGGCCAACGGCCATCGCACGCTGGTGACGACGCTCAGCAAGAGGATGGCCGAAGATCTGACCGAGTTCCTGCACGAAGCAGGCCTGCGCGTGCGCTACATGCATTCCGATGTCGAGACGCTGGAGCGGATCGAACTGATCCGTGACTTGCGCATGGGGGTCTATGATGTGCTGGTCGGCATCAACCTGCTGCGCGAGGGACTGGACATCCCCGAATGCGGGCTGGTGTGCATTCTGGACGCCGACAAGGAGGGCTTCCTGCGCTCCCAGACCTCGCTGGTGCAGACGATCGGGCGCGCCGCCCGCAACGTGGAGAGCAAGGTGATTCTCTATGCCGACCGGCGCACGGGCAGCATGGATCGCGCGATCTCGGAGACGGAGCGGCGACGGACGAAGCAGGTCGCCTTCAACGAGGCGCACGGAATTACGCCCACCACCATCAGGCGCGCCATTGCCGATGTGGCATCCCATGTATCGGCAAAAGACCATCTGACAGTCGAGACCGAGGCAGACACGCCGCGCCTTGTGGGCCACAATCTGAAGGTCCATATCGCCGACCTCGAGCGCAAGATGCACAAGGCCGCCGGCGACCTCGAGTTCGAGGAAGCAGCCCGTATCCGCGACGAGATCCGCCGCCTGGAAGCCGACGAACTGGGCATCGGTGCCGGGCGCCCCGCTGCCGTGCGGGGCAGGGCGGATGCCGGGCGACCGGGCACGCGCACCAATCGCTGGAGCAGGACGCGCGCGACCAAGGCCTGATAACGGGAACCGGGCCTACGGGCGAGGCCCGAAGCTGGGCCAGCGGCAGAAGGGGATCGGCCTTCCCGCTTCATCCAGACAGGGCTTGTGCGGGCGCTTTCCCGAACCTGCCAGCGCCCATTCCATGCCGGCCCGGATCGCGTTCGGATAGACCGATCCATGATCTTCGCCCGGGAACAAGCGGGACTGCACCTTCAGCGAGGGATAGTTGCGCGACTTCAGCATCTTCACCATTTCGGCCATGTCCTCCACCATCGCCATCCGGCTCTGGCCGAAGGGTTCGGTGTCCGGGTCGGGCACGGTTTCCTCGCCGCCGATCATGAAGAACAGGTCGGCGGGCATATCCGTGTGACGGGTGGCAAAACCGCGCTCGCGGGCGATCATCAGGCGCCGCCCATACCATAGCGACGGGCTGATCAGGATATATCGCTGGAACATCGAGGGTTCCGTCAGCAGCACATGGGTGCCGAACAGCGCGCCATAGCTGTGGCCGGCATAGATGCGGCGTGCCGGGTCGATGCGGTAGCGGCTTTCCAGAAAGGGAAAGACTTCGTCCCTCAGGTGCAGACGATAGCCCTCGGCTTCGCCATAGACGACCGGGCGGCCCGGCATGTCGGAAACTGCGTCGATGTCGCCATGGGGCGTCGGCGTATAGTCGCGGCGGCGGCTGTATTCGCCGGTATCGCCAACGGCGTATCCCAGCCCCACGATGATCGCGTCTTGCAGCCCGCGTTCGGACGCCCGCAGACGGCGGTGCAGCCCGATGATCAGCGGCAGGCTCTGCGGCATGTCGGTGGTGAACAGCACCGGATAGCGGCGGTCAGGGCTGGAGGCGTAGCTGGGCGGCAACCAGACAACCACGTCATATGCGCGACCCAGCGCCTTCGCCTCTATCTGGTGAACTTCCGTCGATGGCAGTTCATAGCGCTTGGGCGCGGGCGCTGTCTGGGCTGCCGGCACCTGAGCCTGCGCGGGAGGTCCGATCAGCAGGAAAGCCAAAGCGAGGGCCCTGAACATCAGACTTCTTCTCCTGCGAGTCGTGC
>JGI24125J20156_1000275_pt1 | contig 13541 bp, 10 predicted proteins | sample Subbio12Aug_8Bad_FD_20156 | JGI IMG/M metagenome (IMG submission 20156) | reverse complement strand
ATGTCAGGCTCACCTTCAGGGTGAGCAACATTTTACACCCAAGCCATTGATTTATATGGATAAAACAGTGTTTTTTGACTGTCGGATCACGGATTCAGGATAAAGTGACGGTTGGGCCTGGGCCAAGAGCCGTATATCACCACGCTTTCCCGAGATATACGTCGAGAGATATTGACGCAAACTGGATTCAGACAAATCTACGACCAGAGGTTGTACGGAAAGTGTGCGCCAGCGCCGACATGAAGAAATCCCTGCAATATGGAGGCATATTTGCTTATGCATATTCTGGAGGTGATGGGGTCGAAATCACCCGTTTTGAAATTGACAGAAATGACTGCGGATTTCCAATAATCACTCGCTAAGCTTTTGGGCTATCGTGTGCAAGAGTTGCGAACTGGCCTACTTGGCTCGCGGGTTGAACTACAGACGATCGGACCGGACGGGACAGCGCTCGATCACTCGATCTCCTCTGAGCAACCCAACCCCGCGCGCGGGCCAGGTGTTCCTGAAGAAACGACGATGCGCTACAAGGTGAACGGCAGTGCCGAGATGACCGACACGTCATTGGTGCGAGCCCGCGGCGTTATCGGACGCCGTGGTGCGAGCCCGTCTCTGAGCATGGTCCGGGAATCGTCGGTGACATTGGTGAGCGGCGCGAGCCGCATCCCGTTTGAGAGATCGAGTCGATTTCGACGCTTCCCATGGCACTGCCGTTCATCAACTATGTTGAGGTATGGCATGGCAATGCGCAAGCGAGAGGACTTGGTGTTTCCCAACGCGGCGGCGGTCGACGTCGGAGCGTCCAGCCACTGGGCGGCAGTGCCGCCGCACGGCACCGACGCGCCGGTGCGCGAAGTCGGCGCGATGACCGACGATTTGAACGGCCTGGCCGATTGGCTGCTGGCGTGCGGCGTGGATGTGGTGGCGCTGGAGTCCACCGGTGTTTACTGGATTCCCGTGTACGAGGTGCTGGAGCAGCGCGGCCTGAAGGTCTGGCTGGTCGATGCCCGGCAGGTCAAGTACGTGCCGGGTCGCAAGAGCGACGTGCAGGACTGCCAGTGGTTGCAGCAAGCTGATGAGCTACGGGTTGCTGCGCCCGGCATTTCGGCCCGACGCCGACGTGTGCGTGATCCGCGCCGTCGCCCGCCAACGCGAGGTCTTGCTGACCCAGCAGGCGAGTTGGGTGCAGCGCATGCAAAAGGCGCTGGTGCAGATGAACATCCAGCTCACCGAGGTCATCAGCGACGTCATGGGCCAGACCGGCCAGGCCATCATCCGTGACGTCGTGGCCGGCCAGCGCGAGCCGAGATTGCTGGCCAAGCATCGGCATCGACGCGTCAAGGCCAGCTAGCCGGACATCGTGCGTGCGCTCACCGGCAACTGGCGCGAGGAGCACCTGTTCGTGCTCGAGCAGGCGCTGGCGATGTACGACGACATCGCCGGGCACCTGCGCGAGTGCGACGCCAAGCTGCAGTCGCTGCTGGCCGAGCGCTCGGCCGCCAGCGTGGAGCTGGGCAAGGCGCCCAGAGCGGGCAGCAAGGCCCGTGCGGAGTTCGACGTGCGCCAGCAGCTTGCGAACTGGGCTGGCGCCGACCTGACCCGCATCAACGGGCTGGGCCTGGACTCGGTGATGAAGATCTTGAGCGAAATCGGCACCGATCTCAGCCGCTTCGCCAACGTCAAGCACTTCTGTTCCTGGCTGGGGCTGTGCCCGGCCACGAAGATCAGCGGCGGCAAGGTGCTGTCGGCGCGCACCAAGCGCTCGGCCAACCGGGTACGCCAGGCGCTGAAGATGGCCGCGATGAGCTTGTCGCACAGCGACTCGGCGCTGGGGGCGTTCTACCGGCGCTTATGTGGCCGGATGGACAAGCCTCGCGCCAACACCGCCACCGCCCACAAGCTGGCGCGGATGGTGTACTTCATGCTCACCCGCGGGGAGGCCTTCGTCGACCAGGGTCAGCAGCGCTACGAAGAACAGCAGCGCCAACGCAGCATCGTCGCACTCAAGCGGCGGGCAGCCGCGCTGGGCTTCCAGATCAACCCCTTGGAGGCTGTCACGTGAAAACGGCCACCTTCAGTTCTGTTTCTTGAGAGTTCGTCTCCTGGGTTCGATCAAACTTGACTAGGGACACTCTGCACAAATGGCCCGCATGCGCGCATCCAGCACCCCGGTCGCCGAAAACCCCTCATGCGCGCCGTTTGGCGCACTATTTCGGGTTCGCGCCGCCCGTTTCACGGCATTCCGAGACGCTTTCCGCCCCTTTTCAGGCCGCTCGGGCCATTTGCGGGCGGATTTACCCATCCAGTACTGCCCACTTCCTGCGCACCATCCACAGATTCGACAGCGCAAACAGCGTCACCAGTTGCGCGGTGTTCTTCTCGAGCCCGCGGTAGCGCACCTTGACATGACCGAACTGGCGCTTGATGACCCGAAACGGATGCTCGACCTTGGCCCGGATGCTGGCCTTGATCTGCTCGAGGCGCTCCTGCAGTTGCCCGAGCGTCTTGCTCGTGTCGAGTGCGCGGCGCTGGCCCGAGCGCATGGCCACATTCCAGCGCACATCGGCGCTGGCGTCATCGCGTTTGTCGGCGCCCTGGTAGCCGGCATCGCCAAAGACTTCCACCTCCTCGCCGTGCAGCAGCGCGTTGGCCTCGACCACCGTGCCCGCCTTGAGCAGCAGGCCCTTGGCGTGCAGCAAGTCGTTGACGGTCTGCAGCATCTGCGGCGCGAGTTGGTGCTCTTCGAGCAGGTGACGAAAGCGCAGGATGGTCGTCTCGTCGGGCAACCGCTCGCTCCAGCCGCCCAGCCCGGCGAAGTCGCGCAGCAGCGGCATGTCGTGCAGCGCGTCCTCCATCGCCGGGTCGCTCAGCGTGAACCACTGCTGCATGAAGTGGATGCGCAGCATCGTCTCGACCGCAAACGGCGGGCGACCCCGGCGGCCCTCGGGCGCGTAGGGCGCCACCAGACCGACCAGCGCGGCCCAGGGCACGACGCGCTCCATCTCGGCCAGAAACGCCGCCTTGCGCGTGCGCTTGGTCGAAGTCCCCAGTCCCAGGCTTGCTTGCTTCATGGGCGGCATCATCTCAACTCGTCTGCACGGCTGCAGGCACAGGTGCAGTCGATTCATGCAGAGTGTTCTTAGGCGTCAGCCCCCCACCCGCCCAACCCATGCGCCCTCACATCAGCCTCATCACGCTCGGCGTGGAAGACCTCGAGCGCGCGGTAGCGTTCTACCGGGACGGCCTCGGGCTGCGCACCGACGGCATCATGGGAACGGAGTTCGACAACGGAGCGGTTGCCTTCTTCGAACTGCAGCAGGGCCTCAAGCTCGCCGTCTGGCCCAGCAAGAGTCTGGCTGCGGACACTGGCCTTCCGCTCCAGACGGGAAGTCCAACGAGCTTCAGCTTGGCCCACAACGTGCGCTCTGAAGCCGAGGTCGATGAGGTCATGGCCCAGGCGCTCGAGGCCGGGGCGCGGATCGTCAAGGCAGCCCAGGCCACGTTCTGGGGTGGCTACGCCGGGTACTTCCAGGACCCGGACGGGCACCTATGGGAGGTCGCCTTCAACCCCGACATGCCGGTGCCATAGCGGCCGAAGGCTGAAGCACCCGTCGACGCCACCCGCCCGACCGGCGGGCATGACGGCCTTGGCCTGAACTTCACGCCCGGGCCGTGGGGACGCTCAACCCGACCAGGACTCGAGGCTCAACGCAGCGCCGCCCGGCGCGTGCGCAGCAGCTCCGACGGCGCGCTCACGCTGGCGTCGAAGGGGTGGGTGACGGCGCCCAGGGTGCCGAGCACGCGGCGCACGTAGTCGCGCGTCTCGCGAAACGGCGGGATGCCGCGGTAGCGCTCGACGGCGCCTTCGCCGGCGTTGTAGGCGGCGGTGACGAGGATCAGGTCACCTTCGAAGTAGGCCAGCAGCCAGCGCAGGTAGGCCATGCCGCCGCGCACGTTCTGCAGCGGGTCGAAGGCGTCGCGCACGTTGAAGCGCGCTGCAGTGTCGGGGATGAGTTGCATCAGGCCCTGGGCGTTCTTCGGCGAGCGCGCGAGCGGGTCGAAGTTGGACTCGGCCTGGATGATGGCCAGCACCAGGTCGGGGTCGAGCTGGTAGGCCGGCGCGATGGCCTCGACGAGGTCGACGATGGGCTGCGGCGCGCGGCGGCGCAGCTCGGCGAGCTGCGGCGGTATGACCGGCGGCAGCATGACGGCCGCCGCTGCCGCCACCGGTGGCGGGCGCGGCGCCACGCGCACGGCCAGCGCGACCGGCTCGCGCATGCACTCGGGCGTCTCGGCGACTGGCGCGGGCAGGCGGGCGAGCATGTGCTCGGCCTGGGTGATGCCCTGGTCGGCGGCAGCACGGAAGAAGTACGCGGCCAGCGCGTCGTCGCGCGGCACACCGCGGCCGTTGGCGTGGATCCAGCCGAGCGCGAACTGCGAGCGCGCGTCGCCCAGGCGCGCGGCCCTGCAGTGCATCGCGGCGGCGCGCGCGCCGTCGCGCGGCACGCCCTCACCATGCTCGTAGGCCAGCGCCTCGGCGCGGTAGCTGCGCAGCAGCGCCGACTCGTCGGCCGCCGGCAGCACGGCGGGTGCCGGCTGCGCCGCAGCGGCCACGGCGGCGCCCAGCGTCAGCAGGCCAGCGCAGAGTCGCCAGAGCCGCCGCAGCCGCCACCGCTGCCGGGTGCGGCGGCGGGCATCGCCCGGGGCGGCGACGGGGGTGAGCGCGGTGCAGGCAGGCATCGGCCCTCAGTGTGCCAGTCGCAGCCCGCGCCGACACCCTCGATTTTCGGGGGGCGACGGCCACGGCCGACCCGACCCGACCTCACGCCGACACGCCGGCGCGCCCGCGGCGACAATCCCGCCCCGCGCGCACGCGCCGCGCGGCCCAGCCATGACGACGTCCCCACCCCCCCGCACGACACCCGCCGGCATGCCGGCTGCGCGGGCGCTCGGCAGTTGGCGACCGTACTGGGCCAAGCGCCTGGGCACCGCGCCGTTCCTGCCGACCAGCCGCGCCGAGATGGACGCGCTCGGCTGGGACGCCTGCGACGTGGTCATCGTCACCGGCGACGCCTACGTCGACCACCCCAGCTTCGGCATGGCCGTGATCGGCCGCGTCCTCGAAGCGCAGGGCTTTCGCGTCGGCATCATCGCCCAGCCCGACTGGCAGTCGGCCGAGCCGTTCAGGGCGCTGGGCCGGCCGCTGCTGTTCTACGGCGTGACGGCCGGCAACATGGACTCGATGATCAACCGCTACACGGCCGAGCGCAAGCTGCGCAGCGACGACGCCTACACCCCGGGCAACGTCGGCGGCCGGCGGCCCGACCGCGCGAGCATCGTCTACGCGCAGCGCTGCCGCGAAGCGTATGCGGGGGTGCCGATCGTGCTCGGCGGCATCGAGGCCAGCCTGCGCCGCATCGCGCACTACGACTACTGGCAGGACAAGGTGCGCCGCTCGATCCTGGCCGACGCCAAGGCCGACTGGCTGCTCTACGGCAACGCCGAGCGCGCGATCGTCGAGATCGCCCACCGCCTGGCGCGGCGCGAGCCGCTCGCGCACCTCACCGACGTGCGCGGCACGGCCTTCCTGCGCCGTCCCGACGACCCGGCGCTGGCCGGCTGGTTCGAGGTCGACTCGACCGCGGTCGACGCGCCGGGCAAGGTCCAGGCGCTGGTCAACCCGTACCTGACCACCGACGAGGCGGCAGCCGAGCGCGGCGGCGCCTGCGCGACCGGCGAGGCGCCGGCGCGCAGCGCTGACGGCGCGCAGCCGATCGCGATCGTGCGCCGGCCGCTGACCCAGGCCGCACCGACCGGCGCGCGCGCCGTCGCGACCCCGCGCGAGCGCACCGTGATCCGGCTGCCGGCCTACGAGCAGGTCCGCGCCGACGCGGTGCTCTACGCCCATGCCAGCCGCGTGCTGCACCTCGAGACCAACCCCGGCAACGCCCGTGCGCTGGTGCAGCGCCACGGCGAGCGCGACGTCTGGATCAACCCGCCGCCGATCCCGCTCAGCACCGCCGAGATGGACGCCGTGTTCGACCTGCCGTATGCGCGCGCGCCGCACCCGCGCTACGCCGACGCCCAGGGCCGCCACGACGGGCCGACCAAGATCCCGGCCTGGGAGATGATCCGCTTCAGCGTCAACATCATGCGCGGCTGCTTCGGCGGCTGCAGCTTCTGCTCGATCACCGAGCACGAAGGCCGCATCATCCAGAGCCGCAGCGAGGCGAGCATCCTGCGCGAGATCGAGACCATGCGCGACCGCGTGGCCGGCTTCACCGGCGTCGTCAGCGACCTTGGCGGGCCGACCGCCAACATGTACCGGCTGGCCTGCAAGAGCCGCGCGATCGAGGCCGCCTGTCGAAAGCCGAGCTGCGTCTGGCCCGGCATCTGCAGCAACCTCGACACCGACCACGGCCCGCTGGTGCGGCTCTACCGCAAGGCGCGCGCCATCCCCGGCGTCAAGAAGGTGCTGATCGGCTCGGGCCTGCGCTACGACCTCGCGGTGACCTCGCCCGAGTACGTGCAGGAGCTCGTCACGCACCATGTCGGCGGCTACCTCAAGATCGCCCCCGAGCACACCGAGCCCGGGCCGCTGGCCAGGATGATGAAGCCCGGCATCGGCAGCTACGACCGCTTCAAGGCGATGTTCGACCACTACTCGAAGCTGGCGGGCAAGGAACAGTTTCTGGTGCCGTACTTCATCGCCGCGCACCCCGGCACCAGCGACGAGGACATGATGAACCTCGCGCTCTGGCTCAAGCGCAACGGCTTTCGCGCCGACCAGGTGCAGACCTTCTACCCCAGCCCGATGGCCAGCGCGACGGCGATGTACCACAGCGGCCTGAACCCGCTCAAGGGCATCCACCGCGACGCGCGCGCCGAGCGCGTCGACGTCGTGCGCGGCGAGCGCCGGCGGCGGCTGCACAAGGCCTTCCTGCGCTGGCACGACCCGGCCAACTGGCCGCTGCTGCGCGAGGCGCTGCGTGCGCTGGGCCGCGCCGACCTGATCGGCAGCGGCAAGCACCAGTTGATCCCGGCGTACCAGCCGGCCGCCGGCGGCGGCTACGTCAGCCCACGGCGCAAGCACTCGACGCCGGCGCCGGCAGCCGTTGCCGCGCCGCGCCGCGGCACGCTGCTGACGCAGCACACCGGCATGCCACCGCGCGAGACCGGCACGCGCCCGGCGCAGCCCGGGCTGCGGCGCGGCCGCGGGCGCTGAGGGTGTACTGCGGGCGTTCTGATGAGGGCCGGCCGCAGCAGCGCTGCAGCTGGGCGAGTGCGGCTGCCCCGACGCTTCGGCGGGCTCAGGCGGGTGGCACCGACGCGAAGCCGAGCACGACGCGCCGCGTCATCGCCGACTTCTTCTCGATCTTCGTGACCACCACGTCGCCGATCTCGGCGGTGTTGGCCACATGCGTGCCACCGCAGGGCTGCAGGTCGACACCCTCGATCTCGACGACGCGCACGCGCCCGAGCCCACGCGGGGGTTGCACGCTCATGCTGCGCACCAGGCTGGGGTTGGCGTCGAGCTCGGCTTCGTCGATCCAGCGCTGGCGCACCGGGTGGGCGGCGGCCACCAACCGCGCGATGCCGGCGCTGAGGGCGTCCTTGGCGAGCGGCTCGGCCATGTGGAAGTCGAGCCGCGCGTAGCCCGCGGTGATGCTGCAGCCGTCGACCGGGTGCGGCACCAGCACGCACAGCAGGTGCGTAGCGGTGTGGAAGCGCCGGTGCGCCTGGCGGCGTGTGGCGTCGATGCGCGCGCTCACGCGCGTGCCGGGCACGAAGGCGGCGAGGTCGGCACCGGCCGCCGGCACATGCGCGATCGCCGCGGCCAGGCCCAGGCCCTTGTGCTTGCGCGTGTCGGCGATCACGAGCGTGGCGCCGCCCTCGGCCACCAGCAGGCCGGCGTCACCTGCCTGCCCGCCACCGAGCGGGTAGAAAACCGTGCGGTCGAGCACCACGCCTTCGTCGTCGACGGCCAGCACCGTGGCGCTGCACTCGAGCAGCGCGGCGTCTTCGCGGAACAGTTCTTCGGTCATGCACTCTCCAGAACGACCTCGCCCCTGGGCGCGGTCAGGACCGCGCGCAGCGCGGGGCCGGCATCGCCGAAGCTGACATTGCGCAAGCCGAGCAGTTGCCGTGCCGCGGCCGGCACGCCCACGAGGTGCAGCGCACGCAGTTCGACGCCGCTGGTCGGCAGCGTCTCGGTGGGGTGCGACCCTTGCCACTGGATCAGCGTCGGCAGCGCGCCGCCGTGCAGCAGCGCGCCGTCGTCGCGCACCAGGATCTGCCATTGCAGCCGGCCCTGCGGCGTCTCGCGTCTCGCGGCCAGCGGCAGGCCGGGGTCGAGGCCGAGCTTGACGAGGCCCCAGCGCAGCATGTCGAGCTGCTTGGTGCGCGCCACCACGTGCACGAGCCGTGGCTGCTGCGCGAGGCTCGTCTGCAGCGCCGGTTCGTCGAGCCCGAACCAGCGCTGGCGGCCAGGCGGCGGTGCGGCGGGGTCGATGGCCACGATCTCGAAGTACGCGCCGGGGAAGCCGGGTGACGCGATCGTGAACACGCGGTTGTGCGTGCCCATCAATGGATGTCGGCCACCCGCGGTGGGCCTGAAACCCAGGGCAGCCTCGCACCAGGCCACGCCCTGCTCGAGCGTGGCCGCGGCGATCACGAGGTGGTCGATATCGGCACTCACAGCACAACGTTACCGCGGATGCACGACACGCTCTCGCCGCCGATCCAGATGTCGGCGCCCTGGCGTTCGACGAAGACCCGCCCGTCGCGGCCGAGCGCCGTGCCCTGGCGGGCGATGTACCGCTCGGGGGCCAGCCCGGCGCCGATCAGCCATTGCGCCAGGGCGGCGTTGAGGCTGCCGGTGACCGGGTCTTCGATGCAGCCGTTGGCGCCGGGGAAGAAGGCCCGCACCTCGAAGGCCAGCGCGCTGCCGGCGGCATGCGGACCGATCACGCCGACTTCGAGCCCCTCGAGCGCGGCGCGGTCGGGTTGCAGTGCGAGCACCTGCTCGGCGCTGTCGAGCAGCAGTGCCTGCCAGCCGGGGCCGTTGTCGCACCAGGCGCCGGCGCGGACATCGCTGCGCCGCAGCCGCAAGGCCCGCACGAGCTGCTCGATGCGTTGCTCGGGCAGCGGCCCGCCCTGGCGCAGCGGCGGCGCGGCAAAGGCCAGCCGTGGGCCGTCGCGCCGGATGCGCACCAGGCCGACGCCGCACTCCTGCACCACATGGGCAGCCTGCGGCTTGCCGCCGGCCTCGAGCCAGGCGTGGCAACTGCCGAGCGTGGGGTGGCCGGCAAACGGCAGCTCGCGGCCAGGGCAGAAGATGCGCACGCGGTAGTCGGCGCCGGGCTGGGTCGGCGGCAGCAGGAAGCAGGCCTCGGACAGTTTCGTCCAGTCGGTGAAGCGCTGCATCTGCTCGGCGCTCAGGCCTGCGCCGTCAAGCACCACCGCCAGGCCGTTGCCGTAGCCGGCGCTGTCGGTGAAGACGTCGATCTGCATGTACGGCCGCTGGTGGCTCATCGTGTGGCTCCCCGGATCACCCGCGCCAGCGCGGCGACGCCTTGCTCGATGCAGGCCGGCGGCACGGTGACGAAGCTCAGGCGCAGCGTATTGTCGTGCCCGCCCTGCGGAAAGAAGGTGGCGCCCGGCACGAAGGCGACGCCGGCCTCCACGGCGGCCGGCAGCAGGGCCGCAGCGTCGATGCCCGGCTGCAGCCCGAGCCAGAAGAACATGCCGCCCTGCGGTGTGCGCCATTCGGCGAGGCCGCTCAGGTGTTGCTCCAGCGCGGTGCGCATTGCATCGCGCCGGGCCAGGTAGCGGGCACGGATCGTCGGCACATGCGTGCGCAGGAAGCCGTCCTTGATCACCTCATGCACCACGCGCTGGTTGAAGCCCGGCGTGTGCAGGTCGGCGGCCTGCTTGGCCTGCAGCAGCTTGGGGTATGTCGCGCGCGGCGCCACCACGTAGCCCAGGCGCAGGCCCGGCGCCAGCACCTTCGAGAAGGAGCCGAGGTACACCGCCAGCCCGCCCATGGCGGCCGACACCGGCGGCGGGGGCGGGGTGTCGAACCACAGGTCGCCGTAGGGGTTGTCCTCGACCACGGGCAGGCCCAACTGCGCAGCGCGGGCCGCGATCGCGCGCCGGCGCCCGGCGCTCAGGCAGCGGCCGGTCGGGTTCTGGTAGTTCGGCAGCAGGTACAGGAACCGCGCGCCCTCGGCCGCCGCCAGCGCCTCGGGCAGGGGACCCTCGTCGTCGCCGTCGATCGCCACCAACGCCGGTTCGTAGGGCGCAAAGGCCTGCAGCGCGCCGAGGTAGGTCGGCGATTCGACCGCGACGCGGCTGCCGGGGTCGATCAGCAGCTTGCCGACCAGGTCGAGCCCCTGCTGCGAGCCGGTGGTGATCAGCACCTGGTCGGGCCCGGCGTCGATGCCCATCGCCGACACCTCGGCGGCCACCCATTCGCGCAGCGGCGCATAGCCTTCGCTGGCGGCGTACTGCAGCGCCTCGTGCGGGGTGTCGCGCAGCACGCGTTCGGTGGCCTCGCGCATCGCCGCCACCGGGAAGGTGTCGGCCGAGGGCAGGCCGCCGGCCAGGCTGATGATGCCCGGGCGTTCGGTGATCTTCAGGATCTCGCGGATCGTCGAGGGGTTGAGCCGCTCGGCGCGGCGGGCCAGGGTCCAGGTCATCGCGTCTCCGTCAAGGGGCGGGCGCATGCACCGGCATGCGCCCGCCCAACACCACGACGGCGATCACCGCCAGCAAGAACAGCACGGTCGGGCCGTCGAGCGGTTCGCCGAGTATCGCGGCGGCGGCCAGCACCGCAAGGAAGGGCTGAACCAGTTGCACCTGGCTCACGCGCACGACGCCGCCGAGCGCCAGCCCGCGGTACCAGGCGAAGAAGCCGAGCCACATCGAGAACACCGAGACGTAGGCGAAGCCGAGCCAGGCCGCCGCGCGCAGCGGTGCGGCGGCTGCGCCCGGCAGCAGGGCCAGCGCCAGCGGCAGCGTGAAGGGCAGCGAGCCGACGAGCACCCAGCAGATCACCTGCGAGGCCGGCAGGGCGCCCGAGACACGCGCGCCGGCAACGTAGCCCCCGGCGGCCGAGAGCACCGCCAACAGCAGCCAGGCATCACCCGCGCCGAGCCGGCCGCTGCCCTGCCAGGCGGCGTAGGCCAGGACCAGCGCGCAGCCGGCCACCGCGCAGGCCCAGAAGCCTGCCGAGGGCCGCTGGCGCAGCACCAGCGCGCCGACCAGCGCGGTGGCCAGCGGCAGCACGCCGGTGACGACGGCGGCGTGCATCGCGTCGACCTCGCGCAGCGCCAGCGCCAGGAACAGCGGAAAGCCGAGCACGGTGCCCAGCGCGCTGAGGGCGAGTGCGCCCCAGTGCCTGCGCGCCGGCGGGCGCACACGCCACCATGCCAGCCACGCCGCGCTCAGCAGGCCGGCCACCGCGGCGCGGCCGGCGGTGACGAAGGCCGGGTCGAGCTGGGGGTCGGCCCGGTCGCCGACGGCCAGGCGGGTCATCGGCAGCGTCAGCGCGAACATCGCGACACCGAGCGCGCCGTACGCAAACCCGCGGCGGATGGTGGCGTCGTCGCTCATGGCGCCGTGCCCCCTGCCGCGCAGGCGGGGCTGCGCCGCGCGGCGGGTGCGAGGGCGGGCAGCATCGACATGGCCGCTGCAGTCTAGGTCCGGCTCGCGTACATTGGCCATACACTTGAAGGCACAGTCAGCACACTGTACTGCTCATGTCTACAGTACAAGCTCAGTTCCCGTCGGCGGCGCTGCCGCGGGTGGCCGGCCTCGCCGAGCAACTTGCCGCCCGATTTGCCGAGCGCATCGAGCAGCGCCTGCTCGGCCCCGGCGCGCGCCTGCCCTCGGTGCGCGACTGCGCGCGCCGGCATGGCGTGAGTCCCTCGACCGTCGTCGCCGCCTACGACTTGCTGCAAGCACGCGGCCTCGTGCAGGCGCGGCCTCAGCGCGGCTACTTCGTGCGTGAGCCGGCCACGCTGGCGCGTGCGCCGGCGGCGGTACGCGCCAGCGCACCGCCGCCGCTGCCGCTGCCGGTCGACGCCACCGCGTTGATCCGCAGCATGTTCCAGGCCCAGGGCGGGCCGCCGGCGCCGGGCATGGGCACTCTGCCCGAGGTCTGGCTCGACGCGCCGCTGCTGCAGCGCACGCTGCGCCGCGTTTGCCAGCAGCCCGAGGCCTGGCTGCGCTATGGCGACCCGGCCGGCAGCCTGCGCCTGCGCCGCGCGCTGGTGCGGCGCCTGGCCGACCTCGGCGTCGCCGCCTCGACCCAGCAGGTGGTGACCACGGTCGGCGCGACGCAGGCCCTCGACATCGTCAGCCGCACGCTGTTGCAGCCGGGCGACGCGGTGCTGGTCGACGAACCGGGCTGGGCCGTCGAGTACGCGCGGCTCACTCGCCTGGGCATGCGGCTGCTGCCCGTGCCGCGTGGGCTGGGCCCCGACGGCGGCCCTGACCTCGCGGTGATGGCGGCGCTGCTGCGCGAGCACCGGCCGCGTCTGTACGTGACGGTGAGCGTGCTGCACAACCCGACCGGCGCGAGCCTGACCCCGGCGCAGGCGCACCAGTTGCTGCGGCTGGCCGACGAGCACGATCTCACGATCGTCGAGGACGATACCTACGCCTGGCTCGCACCGCCGCATGCCACGCGGCTGGCCCAGCTCGACGGCCTGCGGCGCACGGTGCTGGTCTCGGGCTTCTCCAAGGTGCTGACGCCGCAGTGGCGCGTGGGCTTCCTGGCCGCGCCGGCGGCATGGGCCGAGCGCTTCGTCGACACCAAGCTGCTGACCACGCTGTCGACGCCGGGTGCGCTGGAGGACGCGGTCGCGCTGTGCCTCGAGCAGGGCCTGATGCGCCGCCATGCCGAGCGGGTGACCGCCCTGCTCGACGCCGCGCGCGGCCGTGCGGTGCGGCACGCGCAGGCTGCCGGCTGCCGCTTCGTCGCGCCGCCGGCGGGGTTGTTCGGCTGGGTCGACGTCGGCTGCGACACCGAGGCACTGGCCCAGGCCTTGCTCGACGAAGGCTGGCTGACCGCACCGGGCACGCTGTTTCACGCCCGCCCGCGCAAGACCACGCTGATGCGCGTGAACTTCGCGACCACGCAGGAGCCGCGCTTCTGGCAGCGCCTGAAGGCGCTGCGCGAGCAGGCCGGGCGCTGAAGCCTGGGCCGCGGCGCCGCTCGCCTGGGTCTCAGAGGGTGTAGCCAAAATAATTGTGGCGCCCCATGCTTCGTCTCGTCGAGTTCAAGCGAGGCAACGGATCGCAAAGGGCAGCACGACTCGAGGTAGGCCGGGCCGCAGGCCGGCGCTGAACGCGCAGCACATCCGAGTTCTGCGATCCATCACGCGAGAGCAGCCGCGCTCGTCCTTGGACGAGGTGACCCGTGAACTTCAGCGACGCGCCGGCGTTGAGGTCTGCTCGGCGACGGTTCGCAAGGCGCTGCAGCAGGCGGGCATCAGCAGGCTCAAGCCGCAACGCAGGCCCAGCGAGCGGGCGGC
>JGI24125J20156_1000274_pt1 | contig 13548 bp, 16 predicted proteins | sample Subbio12Aug_8Bad_FD_20156 | JGI IMG/M metagenome (IMG submission 20156) | reverse complement strand
CCGCCGCTGCGTTCGTGGTGGCGGCCTGCGGCGTGCCGGTTGCCAAGCATGGCAACCGGGCGGCATCATCGCAATCCGGCGCGGCCGATGTGCTGGCAAGCCTCGGCTGGCAGGGTGATCTGCCGACCGCCCGGCTGGAAGCCTGCCTCGAGGATGTCGGCATCGTGTTCCTGCATGCCCAGCGGCATCATCCCGCGATGGCGCGGGTCGCGCCGGTGCGCCGGAGGCTTGGTCGGCGGACGATCTTCAACCTGATCGGCCCGCTCGCCAATCCGGCGGGCGTGAAGCGGCAGATGGTGGGGGTCTTTGCGCCGGTCTGGCTTGCCCCGATGGCGCAGGCAGGCGCGGCGCTGGGTGCCGATGCGATGCTGATCGTTCATGGCGACGGGCTCGACGAGATTGCGGTGCATGCCCCCAGCCGGCTCTTGTGGATGGCGCAGGGGCTGCTTCGCGAAGAGCGGTTCGATCCCGCCGCGCACGGCCTCGGCCCGCATCCCATGGCCGGCATCGCGGGCGGAAGTCCGCAGGAGAATGCCGAAGCCCTGACCGCGCTGTTCGCGGGCGGCGGCAATGCCGCCTATCGCGACATTGTGGTGGCCAATGCGGCGGCGGCGCTTCGCCTCGGCGGCGGCGCCCCGGCGTGGCCCCGGGCCCTTGCCATGGCGCAGGACGCCCTTTCCAGCGGCGCTGCCCGCGACCGTCTCGCGCGCTTCATCGCGTTCCGCTAGGAAGCCTTGCCATGGCCGACCGTCTTGCTCCGATTCTCGATGCCAAGCGCGCCCATGTGGCGGCGCGCAAGGCCGTTCGCCCGCCCGAAAGTCTTGACCTGTCGGCCAATGGCCCGCTGCGCGATTTTGCCGGCGCGCTGCTGACCGCCCGTGCGCAGCAGCGCTTCGGCCTGATCGCCGAGGTGAAGAAGGCAAGCCCCTCAAGGGGCCTGATCCGCCCGGATTTCCGCCCTGCCGCCATCGCGGCCGCCTATGCCGCAGCAGGCGCCACCTGCCTGTCGGTGCTGACGGACGAGCCCTATTTCCAGGGCCGGGACAGCCACCTTGCCGAGGCCCGCAATGCTGCTGCCATTCCCGCGTTGCGCAAGGACTTCATCGTGGACCGCTACCAGCTGGCCGAATCCCGGGCCCTTGGCGCCGACGCGATCCTGCTGATCGTGGCCGCACTTGACGACGGGCGGCTCGCGGACTTCGAGACGGAGGCGATGGAGCTTGGGCTCGATGTGCTGGTCGAGGTGCATGACGATGCTGAACTGGACCGGGCGCTGGCGCTGAGGACGCCGCTGATCGGGGTGAACAATCGCGACCTGAAGACCATGACTGTCGATATCGGCACGTCGGAACGGCTGGCGGCACGGATCCCGGCCGAGCGGATGCTGATCTCCGAGTCCGGCCTTTCCGGCCACGCCGATCTTCAGCGCCTCGCCGCAGCCGGCATCAGCACATTTCTGGTCGGCGAGGCGCTGATGCGGGAGGATGATGTCGAGGCGGCGACGCGCAGGCTGCTGACAGGCCGATGACCGGCAGGCTCACCCACCTCGACGAGAGCGGTGCCGCCCGCATGGTGGATGTCGGCGACAAGGCGGCAACAGGGCGTGTCGCGGTGGCCGAGGGGAGAATCCGGCTTTGCGCCGAGGCGCTGGCCGCCATTGCCGGGGGCACGACCCGCAAGGGCGATGTGCTGGCGACTGCGCGGATTGCAGGGATCATGGCGGCCAAGCGCACATCCGGGCTGATTCCGCTGTGCCATCCGCTGGCGCTGTCGTTCCTGAAAGTGGATCTGACGCCCGGAGATGGCATGATCGCCGCCACGGCCGAGGCGCGGACGACGGGCCAGACCGGCGTCGAGATGGAAGCGCTGACCGCCGTGACGGTGGCGTTGCTGACCATCTACGACATGGCGAAGTCGCTGGACCGGGCCATGGTGATAGAAGGCGTGCGCCTGCTGGAAAAGCGCGGCGGGAAATCGGGCGACTGGCGGGCCGGATAGCATGAGCGGCCCGGCAGGCCTCCTGTCCTTCGATACGGCGCTCGACAGGCTGCTCGCGCTCGCCCGCCCGCTGGCGCCCGAACCGTGCGGAATCGGGGATGGTGCAGGGCGGTATCTGGCGCAGGACATCATTGCCAGGCTGACGCAGCCGCCCGCCGATCAGAGCGCGATGGACGGCTATGCGCTGCGCTTTGCCGATCTTCCGGGGCCGCTGCGCCTTGCCGGCGAATCTGCGGCCGGCCGTCCGCTGGAAGCGGCGGTGCATGCGGGCGAAGCCGCGCGCATCTTCACCGGCGCCTTCGTGCCGGCGGGCGCGGATATGGTGGTCGCGCAGGAAGATGCCGTCGCGACAGACGGGTTGGTCGGTTTTCCCGGTTCGGGGTCAATGGGGCCCGGGGGGCCCGGGGGGCCGGGGGCGCATATCCGGCCTTGCGGCATGGATTTCGTGCAGGGAGCCGTGATAGCGCGCGCCGGCGAAAGGCTGAGCCCGGCGCGGCTGGGCCTGGTTGCAGCAGCAGGGCTCGCCGCCGTAAGCGTCCACCGGCGCCCGCGCGTTGCCCTGCTTTCGACGGGCGACGAGCTTGCCGCACCCGGAACCACGCCGCTGGCCGGACAGGTCATCGGCTGCAACGCCTTGATGGTTGCGGCCCTGTTGCGCGGCTTTGATGCTGATGTGACGGATTTCGGGATCGTGGCGGACAGCCGCGAAGCGCTGGCGGAAGCCATCCGGTCCGCGCATGGCCATGATCTGCTGGTGACGATCGGCGGGGCATCGGTTGGGGATCATGATCTGGTGCGGCCGGTGCTGCTGGCGGCCGGTGCCGTCATCGATTTCTGGAAGATCGCCGTTCGCCCGGGCAAGCCGCTGCTTGCGGGCAGGCTGGGCGAAGGGGCCGATGCGATGCTCGTGGTGGGCCTGCCGGGCAACCCGGTTTCTGCCTTCGTGTGTTCGCGGCTGTTTCTTGGCCCGCTGCTGCGCCGCCTTGCGGGAAGCCCCAGCCCGCGCGACGTGTTCGGGATCGCGGCAACCACGGTCGCGCTGCCCGCCAACGGGGTTCGCCGGGATTTCATGCGCGCAACCCTTTCCCGGGGTGCGGGCGGTGCCATGATCACGCCCGCACATGCGCAGGACAGTTCGTTGCTGTCGGTGCTGGCCGGGGCCGACGCACTGCTCGTTCGGCCCGAGAATGCGCCGCCCGCGCAAGCCGGTGAACAGGTGGCCATGCTAAGCCTCTGAAGCTGCTGGATGCCCCCTTGACTTGTTCCGAACAGTTCCCCTAATGTTCCTTTCATGTTCCATTCCGGCCGCCGCGCCGGACCGGATCCGGGGAGATGCGGGATGCTCACGGTAAAGCAACATGAACTTCTGCTGTTCATCCATGGCCGCCTGGCCGAGACCGGGGTTTCCCCCTCGTTCGAGGAAATGAAGGATGCGCTGGACCTGAAATCCAAGTCGGGCGTGCATCGCCTTGTCGGCGCGCTGGAAGAGCGGCAGTTCCTGCGGCGCCTGCCCAATCGCGCCCGGGCGCTCGAGGTGATGCGCATGCCGGAAGATGCTTCCCCTGTCGGCCGCAGCGCGTCGGCCCGCGCATCTGTAAGCCAGATTGCAGCCGCCCGTGCCAGGCGGTCGGCCTCGATGCCGGGCGGCGGAGCCATGGAGGCGCCCTTCCTTGCCGTGCCGCTGGTCGGGCGGATTGCCGCCGGGCTTCCGATCGAGGCGATCGAGGATCAGGAGCGGCTGGCGGTTCCGACCACATTGCTGGGGCCGGGCGAACATTATGCGCTTCAGGTCTCGGGCGACTCGATGGTGGACGCCGGCATCTTCGACGGCGACTTTGCGCTCATCTGCAAGTGCGACGAGGCGCGCGACGGCGACATCGTCGTCGCCCTCATCGACAATTCCGAGGCGACCCTGAAATATCTGCATCGGGACAAGGGCATGATCCGGCTCGATCCCGCCAATCCGGCGCATGATCCGCAGCGCTATCTGCCGTCCCGCGTGAAGATCCAAGGCAGGCTCGCAGGCCTTCTGCGCCGCTACTGATCATTTCGCGCCTCTGGCGTTCGCCGGCGTGGTATTCGCCTGCCATGGTGCCCCGGGTTGAGCGCCGGGCGTCGCTTGGCCTGTCGGAGGTTGCCTGAACCGGGATGTGCAATGCCTCCAGAAGAAGGGCCGGAACGGCAGCAGGCGTGGTCGCAATGCATGCGCTGCTGTTCCTGCTGCTGTTGCTGCCGGCGGTGCGGCCGGTGATTCGGACGCCCGACGCCATGGTCATGGTCGAGGTGCCCGCCGCCGAACCGGAGGAAGCTGCCGAGGCCGGCCCGGAGCCGGGGAGCGCGGATGCACCGCCGGGCGATGCCGCGATATCCGCAGCCGCCATGCTGCCCGAGCCGGATATCGTCATCGAACAGCCCGAGCCGCCTGTCATGCCCCCGGTCGCTTCCGGCGGGCCCGACAATGCCGCAGGCGCTGCCGGGACGCCCGGAACCGGCACGGGCGCCAGCGGCGAAGGCGAAGGGCGCGGCGGCGGGATCGTTCGGGCCCGGAGGCTCAGCGGGCGGATCGAGCCGTCGGATTATCCGGGCCAAGCCATCAGGGGTGGAAAGGTCGGCTCGGTCATTGTCCATTTCGATGTGCGCACGGACGGCACCGTTCACCGCTGCCGCATCCGGCAATCGAGCGGATATCCTGACATGGACGCCACAACCTGCCGCCTGATCGAGGAACGGTTCCGCTATTCCCCTGCCCGGGACAGGCGCGGCCAGCCCGTGACCGATGTCGCGGGATGGCGGCAGGACTGGTGGCTGGAGCCCCGGCCCTGATCCCGGGCCCTTGAGCGACGAGGCAGTTCTTCACGCGCGGCGACCGGGCAGCGGACTCGTGCTGATTCTGGCGGTCGACCATTTCCCGGACATGGGCCGCTCGACGGCCAGCGCCATCGGCAATTCGATCGCAGCAGCCGTGGTTTCCAAATGGGAAATCGGCCGGGAAGTTCGCGAGGGCGCCGCAGCGCATTCGGTTGATCGCAAATTTACGGAGTAACACTCCGCAATCGCTTGACAGAGGGCAATTTCCCACTAGCCTGCTTCCACAGACACAAGGGAGACATATCATGGCGACATTGGCGCGCGCAGCGAATCTGCCGCTCGAGGTGCTGGACGTTGGCAATCCGCACCAGTGGGTGGATTACACGGTGCTTCCCAAATTCACCGAGCTGCGCAGGCACGGCCCGCTGCATTACTGCCCCGAATCGATGTACGGCCCCTATTGGTCGGTCGTTTCGCATCAGCACATCATGGAAGTGGAAGGCCGACCCGACGTCTTTTCGTCTTCGTGGGAGCGGGGTGGCATCACCATTGCCGACCGGCCCGAAGACCGGGTGGACGAGCCGCAGCTGCCGATGTTCATCGCCATGGACCGGCCGCAGCACACCGGGCAGCGCCGCGCCGTGGCGCCGGCCTTCACGCCCGCCGAGATGGTCCGCCAGAACGGCGACATCCGCCGCCGGACATCCGAGCTGCTCGACAGCCTGCCGGTCGGCGAGAGGTTCGACTGGGTCGACAGGGTTTCCATCGAGCTGACAACCGGNATGCTTGCCATCCTGTTCGACTTTCCATGGGCCGACCGGCGCCTTTTGACGAAATGGTCCGACGTGGCGACCGATTTCGAGGCGATCGAGGACGAGGAGAAGAACAAGGCGCGCTGGGCCGTGCTGTTCGAGATGGCGGCCTATTTCACCAACCTGTGGAACGAGCGTGCCCAGAAGGCCCCGCGCCCCGACCTGATCTCGATGATGATCCATTCGGACGCCACGAAGAACATGACGCCCCAGGAATATCTGGGCAATCTGGTGCTGCTGATCGTGGGCGGCAACGACACGACGCGCAACACCATGTCGGGCTCGGCGATGGTGCAGAACCTGCACCCGGCAGGCTGGCAGAAGATGATGGCCAATCCGCAGCTTATCCAGAACGGCGTATCCGAACTGATCCGCTGGCAGACGCCGCTCGCACACATGCGCCGCACCGCCGTCGAGGATTTCGACATCGCCGGGCAGACGATCCGGGCGGGCGAGAAAGTCGTGATGTGGTATCTTTCAGCCAACCGCGACGAGAGCGTGTTTCCCGATGGCGACGTGTTCGACCCGGCCCGGGAAAATGCGCGGCGGCACCTGGCCTTCGGCTTTGGAATCCACCGCTGCGTCGGAGCGCGGCTTGCCGAGTTGCAGATCAGCATCCTGCTGGAAGAAATGCACAGGCGGAAGATGTCGGTCGAGCTGGTGGGTGAGCCCGTGCGGGTCTATTCCTCGTTCGTGCACGGCTTCCGCGAGCTGCCGGTGATCATGCGCCGGGGCTGATTCCAAGGCTCGTTTACGATGACACATCGTCGGCCCGGTGACGATGACACATCGTCATTCGGCCCCCGGCGTCAATCGTCCTCGAGCGGAAGGGTCGGCTGGGCGGCAGGCGGCTTCAGGCCGAGGTGCGCCCAGGCGGGGCCGTTCAGCACGCGGCCGCGCGCAGTCCGGGCGACAAGGCCGGTCTGGATGAGATAGGGTTCGACCACATCCTCCAGCGTATCGCGCGCTTCCGAAAGGCCGGCGGCGAGCGTTTCGATGCCCACCGGCCCGCCCCGGTAGAGATCGGCGATCATCCACAGATAGCGCCGGTCCTGCGCATCGAGGCCGAGCCTGTCGACTTCCAGCCGGGAAAGCGCATTGTCGGCGAAAATGGCGTCCACCGGCTCGGCCCGGCTGGCGGCGAAATCGCGGACGCGGCGCAGCAGGCGGCCGGCGATGCGCGGTGTGCCGCGCGCGCGTCTGGCGATCTCGCGCGCGCCGGAATCCTCGAGCGCCAGATCAAGGAGGCCCGCCGCGCGGGTGACGACCGAGTGCAGTTCATCCTCGGTGTAGAAGATCAGCCGGATGGGAATGCCGAAGCGGTCGCGCAGCGGCTGGGTGACGAGGCCCGAACGGGTGGTCGCGCCGACCAGGGTGAAGGGCGGCAGATCGATGCGGATGGAGCGCGCCGACGGCCCCTCGCCGATCATGATGTCGAGCGCGCGGTCCTCCATGGCGGGGTAGAGGATTTCCTCCACCATGGGGGAAAGGCGGTGGATTTCATCGATGAACAGGACATCATTGGGTTCAAGGTTTGTCAGCAGGGCCGCGAGATCTCCGGCCTTGGCGATGACCGGGCCGGAAGTGGCGCGAAATCCCACGCCAAGCTCGCGCGCGACGATCTGTGCGAGCGTGGTCTTGCCGAGGCCGGGCGGGCCGGACAGCAGCACATGATCGAGCGGGTCGCCACGCTGGCGCGCGGCATCGATGAAGATGCGCAGGTTTTCGCGCGCGGCCTTCTGGCCGACAAAATCGGCGAGGCTTTTCGGGCGCAGCGCGGTGTCGGCGTCTTCACCGGCAGGCGCGCCCGATATCAGCCGGTCTCCGGTCATCGGCTGGCCCGCTTCAGGGCTTCGCGGATCAGCGTTGCAGTCGGCAGTCCGGCGCCCAGCTCGCGCTCCGCCTCGGCAATGGCGCGGGCGGCTTCGGGCGTGCGGAAGCCGAGATTCTCAAGGGCGGAGAGCGCGTCTGCCGCCGGAGTCGCAGGCGCGGGCAGGGCGGGAGCGAACGGGGCGGACAGGCCGCCGATACCCGCTGCCGCCTTGCCCTTCAGTTCGGTGGTGATGCGCGCCGCCAGACGCGGGCCTACACCCTGGGCGCGGGCGATCATCGCCTTGTCCTCGAACGTTATCGCGCGGCTGAGTTCCTCGGGCGCAAGCGCGCCAAGGATGGCGAGCGCGACCTTGCCGCCGACGCCCTGCACCGATACCAGGAGACGGAACCAGTCCCGCTCGGCTGGCGTGCCGAACCCGAACAGGGTGATCGCATCCTCGCGCACCTGGGTCTCGACGAGAAGGAATATGGCAGCGCCCGCCCCGATCTGGCCCAGCGTGCGGCCGGACGCCTGCACCAGATAGCCGACGCCGCCGACTTCGATGACGGCATGATCCGCCCCGATGGCCTGGGCAATGCCCTTGAGCGAAGCAATCATGCTGCTGTTCTCGCCTGCGTTGATCTCAGATGGGCGTGCGCGATCGCAACGGCGAGCGCGTCGGCCTCGTCCTCGCCCATCGGGCCGCAACCGGGCAGCAGGCGCTGCACCATGGCCATCACCTGCGCCTTTTCGGCGCCGCCGGTGCCGACAACGGCCTTCTTCACCAGCCGGGTCGCATGTTCGGCCACCGGAAGGTGCGCGACCGCAAGCAGCACCACGCCGCGGGCCTGGCCGAGCTTCAGCGTCGACTGCGGGTTCTTGTTCACGAACACCTCTTCGACGGCGGCTTCATCCGGGCCGTGCAGGGCGAGAAGCGCCGCAAGCCCGTCGTGCAGGCAGCGCAGGCGGGTGGCGAGCCGGTCTGCCGCGCGGGTCATGATGGCGCCGTGGGCGATGTGCGACAGCCGGTTTCCCTCGGCTTTCACAAGGCCCCAGCCTGTTCGTGCAAGGCCGGGGTCGAGGCCGAGGATCGTCGTCATGGCGCCCGCTCCGTGCTTCTGGCGCGCATCATAGCGCAGCCAGCACCTCTTCGGATATTGCATAATTGCCATAGACCGCCTGGACGTCGTCGGAATCCTCCAGCGTGTCGATCATCTTCAGCAACTGCGCGGCCACGTCTGCGCCGACCTCGACACTCTCTTTGGGGCGCCATGCCAGCTTTGCGCCTTCGGCGGTTCCGAGCACGGGCTCCAGCGCTTTCGACACTTCGTGCAGGGCGTCGGCGGCTGTCCAGATGCCGTGCCCGTCGTCCGAGCTTTCGACATCCTCGGCCCCGGCTTCCAGCGCGGCTTCGAAGATCCTGTCGGCATCGCCCGCGCTGGCGGGGTAGCTGATGAGGCCGAGCCGGTCGAAGCCATGTGCGACCGAACCGGAGGACCCGACGTTCCCGCCATTTTTCGCGAACGCGGTGCGCACATCGGTTGCGGTGCGGTTCCGGTTGTCGGTCAGCGCCTCGACGATGATGGCGACACCGCCCGGGCCGAAGCCTTCGTAGCGGATTTCCTCGTAGGTTTCGCCGTCATTGCCTTCCGCCTTTTTCAGCGCGCGTTCGATATTCTCCTTGGGCATCGAGTTCGCCCTGGCGGTCGCGATCACGGCGCGAAGCCGGGGATTGAACTCCGGGTCGGCGTTGCCGCCCTTGGCCGCCGTGGTAATCTCTCGGGCCAGCTTGGAAAACAGCCGGGAACGCTTCGCATCCTGGGCGCCCTTGCGGTACATGATATTCTTGAATTTGGAATGTCCTGCCATAGATTGGGCATTAGTAGCGTGCAGACGGCTTGAAAAGCGCTGGTTCGCGCGCCTGGGCTTTCTGCCGGCCAGCACCGATGGTCCTGGCGGATTTTTTCGGAGGGAGATGTTCGATGCGCAAGGTTCTGATCGGTGCAGTTCTGGCCCTGCTGCCGGTGGCCGCGGCAAGCGCCCACCACGGCTGGTCCGCTTATGATGCCACGCTGGTTCTGACGGTGAAGGCGCCGCTTCAGGCTCTCAGCTGGGGCAATCCGCACGGCTCGGCCAAGGTGAAGTGGCAGAACGCCGAGTGGGACGTGATCCTGGCGCCGGTGACCCGGATGGAAGCGCGCGGGCTTTCGAAGGACATGGTCTCCAATGGCCAGACCGTGACGCTGATCGGTTATCCGCGGGCGGACGGCAGCAGGGAAATGCGGATCGAGCGGGTGATCGTGGGCGACCGGACGATCGAGCTGCGCTGATCCGCCGGCCTGCAACCTGACACCCCGGCCCCATGCTGGACATGCTCGCCGGGCTGGTGGAGGGAACGGCGTTCGCCCTGTGGGCAGCGCGCGATCCGCTGGCCTATCCTGTCGCGAACATGGTCCATCTGCTGGGGCTGGTGATGCTTGTGGGCGGGATCGGGTTGCTCGACCTGCGGCTGGCGGGCGCCTTCAGGGCCATTGCCGTGGTGCCGCTGGCCGCGGCTGTTACGCCTGTCGCGGTTGCCGGGCTGCTCCTGCTTGTCGCGTCGGGAACCGTGCTGTTCGCGGCCGACGCGGCGGCCCTGGCCCGATCGCAGACTTTTTCGCTGAAACTGGTGGTCCTCGGCCTCGGGCTCGGCAACGCGCTGCTGTTCCGCCTGTGGTGGCAAAAGCGGCTTCCGGCATGGGATACGGACGCGCCCCTCACGGGGCGGCTGATGGCCATGGGCTCGCTGCTTCTGTGGCTCGGGGTGGCCGGGCTCGGCCGCTGGATCGCCTATTCCTGATCCCGGCTGATATTGCAGCAGCGCAGCATCCCCCGGCTCATGCCGCTGCTGCTGCCGCCTTGCGCAGCATCACGCCGGCGAGGTGGGCCCGGAAAGCGGCGCTGGCGTGAATATCGGATGCAAGGTCGTCCGACAGCAGCGACAGACCCTGAAGGCTTGCGCCCGATGCGATCGCCGCCTCGGCTTCCGGCCAGCGCATGACGCCGGTGGTGGCGCCGGTTACCGCCACGCGGACGCCGTTTGAATATTTCGCGACATAGACGCCGGCGAGCGCATAGCGGCTGGCCGGATGCGGATGCTTGGCATAGGCGCTGGCGAGCGGGATGCGCAGGCTGATCCGGGTGATGAGTTCGCCGTCGGCCAGCGCGGTTGCGAACATGCCCTGGAAAAAATCCTCGGCGGCGTGGCTGCCGTGCGAGGTCTCGACAACGGCATCCAGCGCCAACAGGGCGGCCGGATAATCGGCTGCGGGATCGTTGTTGGCGACCGAGCCGCCGATGGTGCCGCGGTTGCGCACCTGCGGATCGCCGATGCCCGATGCCAGTGCAGCAAGGCCGGGGATGGCGTTCCTCGTGACAGGAGAGGCCGCAACGGCGGCGTGGCGCGCCATCGCGCCGATAATCAGCCGGTCGCCCTCTGCCGATATGGAATCGAGCCCCGGAACCGACGACAGATCGACCAGCGTTTCGACCATCCGCAACCGGGACTTGATCGCGGGAATCAGCGTGTGGCCGCCGGCAAGAAAGGCCGCATCACCGGAAAAGGCGGACCGGGCTTCGGACAGGCTTTTCGGGCGCTTCAAGTCGAAAGGGGTCATTTCGCCATCTCCCGCGCGCCCTGCGATATGGCCGCCACGATATTGATATAGCCCGTGCAGCGGCAGAGATTGCCTTCAAGCTCGTGCCGGATCACCTCGTCGGTGACATCCGCGCCGTGTCGCCGGGCGATGGCGATCCCGGCGATCACCATGCCGGGCGTGCAGAAACCGCACTGCAGCGCATGGGCCGACCTGAAGGCCTTCTGCATCGGGTGGAGCGCGCCTTCATCGCCAATCCCCTCGATCGTGATGATGCTGGCGCCATCGAGCGTCGCCACCAGCAGCGTGCAGGCCTTGGCGCTCTCGCCGTCCACCAGCACATTGCAGGCACCGCACTGGCTGGTATCGCAGCCGATGTGGGTGCCGGTAAGCCCGACATCGTCGCGCAGATATTCGGAGAGCAGCGTTTCCGCCGGCGTGTCGGCTGCGTGCGCTGCGCCGTTCAGGGTAAATATAGCCTTCATGCCGTCTCCTCTCCCGCAATTCTATCGCGCCATGCCCATGGCTGGCCAGCCCTTCAAAGCCGCAGCAGGGACACTTCGCGGCAGGCGTTCGTCAGGCCTCCAGACCCAGAGCCGACATGTAGGTTTCCAGCAGGGCCTCCTGTTCGGCCCGGTCGTTCCGGTCCATCCGGCGCAGCCTGATGATGGTGCGCATGGTCTTCACGTCGTAGCCGTTGGACTTCGCCTCGGCAAAGACACCCTTGATGTCGTCGGCAAGGCCGCGCTTCTCCTCTTCCAGGGTTTCGATGCGTTCGATGAACAGCTTCAACTGCTCGGCAGAGACATTCGCGCGCGACATGGGCACCTTTCAGATCTGTTGAGCCAGGGAGGACCCGGATTGCGAGGCCCCTGCTAGTGCGCGGGCCCGCCTGGTGCAACTGTGCGCCCCGGCTTTGCGCGACTGTGCGGGCAGGGTAAGGCGTGTCGGTGAACGCATCCGTCCGCCCTTCCACCGCTCCGCCGGACGGCACCTATGCCGAGCTGTTCCGGCTGGCGGGGCCCAATGTCGCATCCCGGCTGGGGGTGATGGCGATGGGGCTGACCGACGCGATCGTCGTTGGCCATTATTCCGCAGTCGAGCTTGGCTATCATGCGCTGGGCTGGGCGCCGACGGTGACGGTGCTGGTGGCAGGAATCGGCCTGCTGCTGGGGGTGCAGGTGCTGACGGCGCGGCACATCGGCGCCGGGCGGCCCGAACGATCGGGCGCGGTGCTTCGCCGGGGCGTTTCCTACGCCTTCTGGATCGGCATCGCATCGACTGCGGCCCTGATCCTTCTGGGGCCGGTGATTCTGGGCAACATGGGGCTGGAGCCGTCGCTTGCGGCTGGCGCTACAGCGGCGCTGATCGTCTTTTCGCTCAGCCTTACCTTCTATCTGGTCGCCGACGCGCTCTGGTTCTGGCTGGAGGCCCAGGGAAAGCCGCAGGTTCCCATGGTGGCGATGTGGGTTGCCAATGTCATCAACCTGGGGCTGGCGCTGTGGATCATCCCCGGCACATCGCCCTTCCCCGTGGCGGGTGCGGTGGCGGCCGGATGGGTGACGCTGGTTGCCCGGGTCGCGCTGCTGCTGATGCTGGCCTGGTGGATCTGGCGCTGGCCGCGCGCCCATGAGGTAGGTGTCTTCCGCCGGGCCGGGCGCGATCCTTGCGAGGAACGCGAACAGCGCCGGATCGGCTATGCGTCGGGCCTGTCCTACGCGATCGAGGCCGGGGCCTTTTCCAGCATGAGCTTCGTGGCCGCCCAGCTCGGTGTGCTGGTGGTGGCTGCATGGGCGGTGGTCATGAACGTGGCGGCAGTGGTGTTCATGGTGCCCATGGGCATCGCGGCGGCAACCGCGGTGCTTGTTTCCCGATCGGTCGGGGCCGGAAGCGTCGCTGCCGTGAAGCGCACCTTTGCCATGGGGATGCAGCTCGCCATGGTGGTCCTGCTGGCGCTTTCCATCATCATCTTCCTCGATGCCGGGCTGGTTGCCAGCGCCTATTCGTCCGACCCGGCGCTTTTGGCCATGACAGGCGGCGCGCTGATCCTTTCCAGCCTGTTCTTCATGGCCGACGGGGCCCAGGTGGTGGCGGCCAACGCGCTGCGGGCGCGCGGCGATGTCTGGTGGCCAACGGGGATGCATTTTTTCAGCTATGTCGTCATCATGATCCCGCTCGCCTGGTGGCTGGGGGTCGCGCGCGGCGAGGGGCTGGAAGGGATCATCCGCGCTGTCATCATCGCCAGCCTGTTGTCCGGCGTGGCGCTGGTGGTGCGTTTTTACTGGCTGGGCGACAGGATGAGGAAGGCGGACGCATGAGCGAGACCGCACCCGCACCGGAAAACCCTGCAGAAAAACAGGGGGATGGAGCAGCCGTGCCGGTGCAGTCAGATCGAGACTCGCCCTAGAAGCCGAGCGGGATGCCCAGCGATATCCAGGTGATAAACATCACCGTCCATACCGCCAGGAAGATGAAGGCGTAG
>JGI24125J20156_1000271_pt1 | contig 13788 bp, 11 predicted proteins | sample Subbio12Aug_8Bad_FD_20156 | JGI IMG/M metagenome (IMG submission 20156) | reverse complement strand
AGAACAAGCGTGCCGTTACCGACAAATATATGGGCCCGCTGATCAAGACGGTGATGACCCGCTGCATCCACTGCACGCGCTGTGTTCGTTTTTCCGAGGAAGTGGCGGGCGTCGAGGAAATCGGCGCGCTCTATCGCGGCGAAAACATGCAGATCACCAGCTATCTGGAGCAGGCGGTTTCGTCCGAGCTTTCGGGCAATGTGATCGATCTGTGCCCGGTAGGCGCGCTGACATCCAAACCAGCCGCGTTCAGCGCACGGCCCTGGGAGCTGAAGCGCGCCGACGGGATCGACGTGATGGACGCAGTGGGTTCCAGCATTGTGGTCGGAACCCGTTCGGGAGCCGTGGTCCGCGTGACGCCGCGGCTGAACGACGATGTGAACGAGGAATGGATTTCCGATATTGCCCGCTTCGGGGTGGATGGCCTGAAGGAACGGCGGCTGGACCGGGCGTGGATCCGGCAGGGTGGAAAGCTGGCACCGGCAAGCTGGGCGCAGGCCCTTGCCGCCGTCAGGGCGGCGCTGGACGGCGTGGCCGGCGAAACGGTCGCGGCGGTCGGCGGCAAGCTGTCCGCCATCGAGGAACTGGTCGCGGCGAAGGACCTGCTGACGGGCCTCGGCTCGACCCGGCTCGAGTGCCGGACCGATGGTGCGGCCTATGCGGGGCCTGCTGCTCACTGGCGCATGAACAGCACGCTGGCGGGGCTGGAATCGGCAGACGTGATCCTGATTGCAGGCGCCGATCCGCGCCTTGATGCGCCGCTCCTGAACAGCCGTATCCGCAAGGCCGTGCGGCGCAACGGTGCAACGGTGTTCCGCATCGGCGGCGGCACCGATCCATCCTATCCGCTGACCGACCTTGGCGACGACATGGGCCTGTTGTCGAACCTTGCGGGTGCCGCCTTGGAGCGGCTGACGGCGGCGCGGCGCCCGGCGCTCCTGCTGGGCAGCCGCAATGCCTCGGCCGGGGCTCTGGCGGCCGCGCACGCGCTTGCGCCGTACCTGGTGAAGGAGGGCTGGAACGGCTTCAACATCCTGCACGACAGCGCGTCGCGGGTCGGCGCGATGACGGTCGGCTGGAACGGCGAAGGCATGGGCGCGCTGGCTGCGAGCCCGCCTGCCGTCCTGTTCCTGCTGGGTGTCGACGAGATTGATCTTTCGCCTTTTTCCGGCAGCCTGAAGATCTACATCGGGTCGCATGGCGATGCCGGTGCGGCGGTCGCCGACATCATTCTGCCGGGCGCTGCATGGGCGGAAAAGCCCGGCACCTACATGAACCTTGAAGGGCGCGTTCAACGATCCCTGCGGGCGGTTTTTCCGCCCGGCGACGCGCGCGAGGACTGGACGATCTTCCGTGCTCTGGCCGATGTGCTCGGCGTGACGCTTCCCTATGACTGCATCGCCCAGTTGCGCTCGCGCATCGCGAGGGAATGGCCGGAGCTGCGTGACGAGGGTCTGACGCCTGCCAGGTGGGAAACCGCCAGGCTGGAGGCCGCCCCGCCAACCGGCCCGGCCCGGCAGCGCAATGCGGATTTCTACAGCTCCAACCCGATCCTGCGCGCCAGCCCGACCATGCGGGCCTGCGTCGCCGAGATACTGGAGGGCCGCGTGCCGCAGATGCAGGAGGCCGCGGAATGACCGCATTCTTCCAGGGCTGGCTGGGCGAGGGCTTCGGCTGGTTCGTCGCCCACATCATTCTCATCCTGCTGATTGCGCTGCCGGTGATGCTGATCATGGCGCTGTCCACCTGGATGGACCGCAAGGTGTGGGCCGCGATGCAGATGCGCCGGGGGCCCAATGTGGTCGGTCCTGTCGGCATCCTGCAGCCTTTTGCCGACGGGCTGAAGCTGTTCCTGAAGGAAACCATCGTTCCCTCGGGCGCGAGCAAGGGCGTTTTCTTCATTGCGCCGATGATCACCTTCGTGCTCGCGCTGGTTGCATGGTCGGTGATACCGTTTGATGCCGGCTGGGTGCTGGCCGACATCAACGTCGGGCTGCTCTTCATTTTCGCTGTTTCGTCGCTGGGCGTTTACGGGATCGTGATGTCGGGCTGGGCGTCCAACTCGAAATATCCGTTCCTGGGCGGGCTGCGCTCGGCCGCGCAGATGGTGAGCTACGAAGTCTCCATCGGCCTGGTGATCATCACGGTGGTGCTCTACGCCTCCAGCTTCAACCTGACCGATATCGTGGAGAGCCAGCGCGGCAACATGTTCGGCTTCCTGAACGGCCATATCTTCAACCCGCTGCTGTTTCCGATGGCGATCGTGTTCCTGATATCGGCACTGGCGGAAACCAACCGGCCGCCGTTCGATCTGCCCGAGGCCGAGGCCGAGCTGGTCGCGGGCTATCAGGTGGAATATTCCTCGATGACATTCGCCCTGTTCTTCCTGGGCGAATATATGAACATCCTGCTGATGTGCGCCCTGGCGAGCATCCTGTTCCTGGGCGGCTATCTTCCGCCCTTCGACTGGGAGCCGCTGTATATGGTTCCCGGTATCGTCTGGCTGTTCCTGAAGATCATCTTCATGTTCTTCATTTTCGCCTGGGTGAAGGCCACGGTGCCGCGCTACCGCTATGATCAGCTGATGCGGTTGGGCTGGAAGATTTTCCTGCCGCTCAGCCTGTTCTGGGTTGCGCTGGTCTCGGGCTGGCTGGTGTTTTCGGGCCATTATTCAGGAGGTCCGGCATGAGCCTGATGCAGGCCGCCAAATCCATGTTGCTGCTGGAGTTCATCCGCGGCCACCTGCTTACGTTCAGATACATGTTCCGGCCCAAAAGCACGCTGAACTATCCGTATGAAAAGGGGCCGATCTCGCCGCGTTTCCGGGGCGAGCATGCGCTGCGCCGCTACCCCAATGGCGAGGAACGCTGCATCGCGTGCAAGCTGTGCGAGGCGGTGTGCCCGGCGCTCGCGATCACCATAGAGGCGGAGCCGCGCGCCGACGGCAGCCGGCGGACGACGCGCTACGACATCGACATGACCAAGTGCATCTATTGCGGGCTGTGCCAGGAGGCATGTCCGGTGGATGCGATCGTGGAGGGGCCGAACTTTGAATTCGCCACTGAATCCCGGGAAGAGCTGATGTACGACAAGGACAAGCTGCTCGCCAACGGAGAGCGGTGGGAACGGGCGATTGCCGCCAACCTTGCCGCCGACGCGCCCTACCGCTAGGGCACGCCACACGCCATGATTCAACTCGTTCGGGGCCGCGCTTTCCGGTGATCCAGGCCATTGTCTTCTACCTCTTTGCGTCGGTCGTCGTGGCCTCGGCGCTGATGGTGATTCTTGCACGGAACCCCGTGCACTCGGTGCTTTGGCTGATCCTTGCCTTCTTCAACGCAGCCGGCCTGTTCCTGGTGATCGGCGCCGAGTTCATCGCGATGATCCTGGTGATCGTCTATGTGGGCGCGGTTGCGGTGCTGTTCCTGTTCGTGGTCATGATGCTCGACGTGGACTTCACGGCCATGCGTTCGGACTTCACCCGTTTTCTCCCGCTGGGGCTGCTGCTGGGGCTCGTGCTCGCGATAGAACTGATCCTGGTCGGCGCCGTCTGGGTGATCGGCGATCTGGCTCTGGAATCCCGCGCTGCGGTGGCGCCGGGCGCGGGCCTTTCCAACACGCAGGCGATCGGCACGATCCTCTACACGGATTATGTGTTCATCTTCCAACTGGCNGGCATGATCCTGCTGACCGCCATGATCGGCGCCATCGTGCTGACGCTGAGGCACCGGCCGGGCGTGAAGCGCCAGTCGGTTGCTGCGCAGAATGCGCGGACGCCGGCCAATGCGGTTTCGATGGAACGGCCGGCCGTTGGCGCAGGCGTGGACACCGGCGCGGGTGTCCAGCGCNTTCCCGACGAGGGAAGCACGCGGTGATCATCGGCATCGGCCATTACCTCGTTGTCGGCGCGATCCTGTTCACGCTGGGCGTGCTGGGCATCTTCATCAACCGCAAGAACATCATCGTCATCCTGATGTCGGTCGAACTGATCCTGCTGTCGGTGGTCATCAACTTCGTCGCCTTCTCGATTTTCCTGGGCGACATGGTGGGTCAGATCTTCGCGTTGTTCGTGCTGACCGTCGCTGCCGCAGAGGCTGCCATCGGCCTTGCGATACTTGTCATCTATTTCCGCAACCGGGGGACCATCGCTGTCGATGATGTTCGCCAGATGCGCGGCTGAACGGCATGATCCAGATCATCGTTTTCCTGCCGCTGCTGGCATTTCTCGTTGCCGGCATCGGCAATCGCGCTATCGGCAATGTGGCGGCGAAGTCGGTAACCACGGGCGCGCTGTGCATCTCGGCGGCGCTGAGCTGGGTGGTGTTCATCGGGCTGATCGGCGGGGCGCCTGCCCGCGATGTCGTGGTGGCCGAATGGTTCACCAGCGGCGACCTGGCCGTGAACTGGAGCCTGAAGGTCGACATGCTGACGGGTGTGATGCTGGTCGTGATCACCTCGGTCTCGGCGCTGGTTCACATCTACAGCTGGGGCTACATGGCCGAGGATCCCGATCAGCCGCGTTTCTTCGCCTATCTGTCGCTGTTCACCTTTGCGATGCTGATGCTGGTGACGGCCGACAACCTCGTCCAGATGTTCTTCGGCTGGGAGGCCGTAGGGCTGGCGAGCTATCTGCTGATCGGCTTCTGGTACAAGAAGCCGAGCGCCTCGGCCGCTGCAATCAAGGCGTTTGTCGTGAACCGCGTAGGTGATTTCGCCTTCATGCTGGGCATTTTCGGCTTGTTCATGCTGTTCGGATCGGTCGATCTTGATACGATTCTGGCGGGCGTTCCCGCGGCCGAGGGCGCGACTTTCACCTTCCTTGGCATGTCGGTTGATGCGGTCACCTGCCTTGCCCTGCTGCTGTTCGTTGGCGCGATGGGGAAATCCGCGCAGGTCCCGCTGCACACCTGGCTTCCCGATGCGATGGAAGGCCCGACCCCGGTATCCGCCCTGATCCACGCCGCCACCATGGTGACGGCGGGCGTGTTTCTGGTGTGCCGCATGTCGCCGCTGTTTGAAGCCTCGGTCACGGCCTCGACGGTCGTTACCTATGTCGGCGCGGTGACGGCACTGTTCGCTGCAACTGTGGCCACGACGCAGAACGACATCAAGCGGGTGATCGCCTATTCGACCTGCTCGCAGCTGGGCTTCATGTTCTTTGCGGCCGGGGTTGGCGCTTATGGCGCGGCGATGTTTCATCTTTTCACACATGCTTTCTTCAAGGCGCTGCTGTTTCTCGGCGCGGGCAGCGTGATCCATGCAATGCACCATGAGCAGGACATGCGCTTCTACGGGGGCCTCAGGAAGGCCATCCCGCTGACGTTTGCCGCCATGGTGATCGGAACCGTCGCGATCACCGGCCTGCACTATACGTCAGGCTATTTCTCGAAGGATGCCGTGCTGTTCGCAGCCTGGGAGCAGGGGTCTGAGGCCGGGCGGACAGCCTTTTTTGTCGGCATTTTCGCGGCCGTGCTGACCAGCTTCTACAGCTGGCGGCTGATCTTCCTGACCTTCTTCCAGAAACCGCGCTGGGCCCAGTCCGAACATGTTCAGCATGCCCTTCACCACGCGCACGAAGATGATGCGCCCGGACAGGACGACCGCCATGCCGAGGCGCACGCGCCCAGCAAAAAGGCGGATGGCGCGGGCGGCTATCATCCACATGAAAGCCCGGTTTCCATGCTGGCGCCGCTGGCGCTGCTCGGGTTCGGCGCGCTGTTTGCAGGCGCCATCTTCAGCGCCATGTTCGTTGGCGGCGACACCGCCTTCTGGGCGGGCACACTGGTGCATGACCCCGCCTTCTTCGAGCGACTGCATGATGTGCCGGGCCTTGTGTACTGGGCGCCTGCGATGGCGATGGCGATCGGCTTTGCCACTGCATGGCAGGTTTATATCCGCAAACCGGGCTCGTCCGATCGGTTCAAGGCGCGGTTTCATCATCTGCATGCCTTCCTTGTCAACAAATGGTATTTCGACGAGCTGTATCACCTCATCTTCGTTCGGCCGGCGCTCTGGCTCGGCCGCTTCTTCTGGAAACGCGTCGATCAGGGCACAATCGACCGGTTCGGCCCCGATGGCCTTTCCGCCATGGTGTCCGGCGGCGCCGCCGTAGCCCGGCGGTTCCAGTCCGGCCTGGTCTATTCCTATGCGCTGGTGATGCTGATCGGCGTGGTCGCCTTCATTGCCTGGTTCATGGTCCGCTAGATGTTGTCGGCAATGATCCTCCTGCCGCTGGCACTGGCCATGCTTGTGCTGTTCCTTCCCGGAACCGAGGCGGCGCGTGCGCATCGTGCAAGGCTGATCGGCCTCGGCACCACGCTTGTGCTGTTCGTGATGGGCCTGGTTCTATGGATGGGGTTCGACAATTCCACGGCCGCCTTCCAGTTTACCGAGCGGGCCGAAATATTCGGCGGCCTGTTCAGCTGGCACCTCGGGATCGACGGCATCAGCCTTGTCCTGATCCTGCTGTCGGTGTTCCTGATGCCGCTGTGCATATTGGCCGGATGGGAAAGTATAAAAACCCGTGTTCCGGAATATATTGCAGCATTCCTGATCATGGAATCGCTGATGATCGGCGTGTTCGCGGCGCTCGATATCTTCCTTTTCTATATCTTCTTTGAAGCCGGCCTGATTCCGATGTATCTTATCATCGGTATCTGGGGCGGCAAGCGTCGAATTTACGCCAGTTACAAATTCTTTCTCTACACCTTGCTTGGTTCGGTGTTGATGCTGCTTGCGATGCTGTGGATGGTGATGGAAGCTGGCACAACCGACATTCCGGCGTTGATGGCGCATGATTTCCCGGTGGAAGCGCAGATCTGGCTCTGGCTGGCCTTTTTCGCGAGCTTTGCGGTGAAGATGCCGATGTGGCCCGTGCACACATGGCTTCCCGACGCGCATGTGGAGGCGCCGACGGCGGGCTCCATGATTCTCGCCGGCGTGCTGCTGAAGATGGGAGGCTATGGTTTCATCCGCTTCTCGCTGCCGATGTTCCCGGAAGCCTCGGTGCAGCTGATGTGGGTCGTCTTCCTGCTGTCGATGGTTGCGGTCGTCTATACGTCGCTTGTTGCACTGGTGCAGGAAGACATGAAGAAGCTGATCGCCTATTCGTCGGTCGCTCACATGGCTTTCGTGACCGCCGGGCTGTTCGCCTTCAACACGCAGGGGCTTGAGGGTGCGATCGTCGTCATGCTCTCGCACGGGGTGGTGTCCGCCGCGCTCTTCTTTTGTGTCGGCGTGATCTACGACCGGCTCCACACGCGGGACATCGAGCGCTACGGCGGAGTCACTACCAACATGCCGCGTTACGCCGTGTTCTTTCTGATCTTCACCATGGCCTCCATCGCGCTGCCGGGGACTGCGGGTTTCGTGGGCGAGTTTCTGGCGCTGACCGGTATCTTCATGGCCGAGACCTGGGTTGCCTTCGTGATGGCGAGCGGGGTCATCCTGGGTGCCGGCTATATGCTGTGGCTGTTCGCCCGGGTGATGTTTGGCGCGCAGAAAAATGCCGATGCCGCCGTCATGCCTGATCTGAATCGCCGCGAATGGGCCGTCATGATTCCGCTTGCGGTCGTCGCCTTGTGGATGGGGGTTTACCCCAAGCCCTTTCTCGACCCGCTCCGCGCGCCGGTCGCCAGCCTGATGGCGCGGCTCGACCGGGCCGATGCGCCACAGACCCCGCATACGCCGCTTAAGGCCGCATCGCCCGTTCTGCTGGCGTCCGTTTCCGAAGGACCCCGGCCTTGACGACCCTTCTGCAATCGCTTGTCATCGGTTCGCCCGAAGTCGTGCTGGGGGCCGGTGCGATGACGCTGCTGATGATCGGCGTGTTCCGTGGCGACCGCGCGCTTCGCGGCCTCAGCTGGGGCGCCGTGATCCTGTTCGCCATTGCCGCCCTGACCATCGTGGACGACACGCCGGACCGGCAGCTCGCCTGGAACGCCCTTTATGTCGCCGATGCGCTGTCGGCCTATCTGAAGCTGCTCATCCTCCTGGGTGCTGCCGCGTCGGTATTGCTGGCGGTTCCCTATCTGGAGAAGGTGGGGGCGAACCGGTTCGAATATCCTGTGCTCATCGTCCTTTCGACGCTCGGCATGTTCGTGATGGTGTCTGCGAACAATCTGCTGACTCTCTATATCGGCCTCGAGCTGATGAGCCTCAGCGCCTATGTGCTCGCCGCCTTCCACCGCGACGACCAGCGGTCGAGCGAGGCGGGTCTCAAATATTTTGTGCTGGGCGCGCTCTCGTCGGGGCTGCTGCTCTATGGCGTCAGCCTGGTGTATGGTTTCGTCGGATCGACGGATTTTGCCGCAATTGCCGCCGGCCTCGGCGCCGGGCCGGATCGCAACATGGGCGCCCTCATCGGCCTTGTGTTCGTGGTGGCGGGGCTGGCATTCAAGGTTTCGGCCGTTCCGTTTCATATGTGGACACCGGATGTCTATGAAGGAGCCCCCACGCCGGTTGCCGCCTTCTTCGCGACAGCGCCAAAGATTGCAGCCATGGGCCTGTTCCTGCGGGTGGCGCTCGACCCCTTTTCCGGCATGGTGTCCGATTGGCGGCAGATCGTCGTCTTCATGGCCGTCGCCTCCATGTTCCTGGGTGCGATCGGCGCCATCGGGCAGACCAACATCAAGCGGCTGCTGGCTTATTCCTCGATCAACAACATCGGCTTCGTGCTGATCGGCCTTGCTGCAGCCACGGCGGCGGGTGCATCCGCCGTGCTGCTCTATCTGGCCATCTACATGGTGATGACGCTGGGCGCCTTTCTTTGTGTGCTGGCGCTGACGGACGGGGATGGCAAGCCCGTCGAAAGGCTTGACGATCTCGGCGGGCTCGCCACCAGCCGGCCCTGGCTGGCGACTGCGCTCGCCATCTTCATGCTGTCGCTTGCGGGCCTGCCGCCGCTGTTCGGCTTCATGGCGAAGCTGGCCGTGTTCAATGCCGCAGTCGAGGCGAACCTCTGGCCGCTGGCGATCCTCGGCGTGCTCGCCAGTGTGGTAGCCGCCTATTATTATCTGCGGGTCGTGAAGATCCTGTTCTTCGATCCGCCCGCCGGGGTGGTGGTCGCGGGGCAGGGCGGTGCTGGCATCAACACGGCGATGATGGCTGCTGCTGCCGCCTTCTGCTCTCCTGCCGGCTTCCTGCTGCTGGGGCCGCTCAGCGCCGCTACCCGGCAGGCTGCGGGCAGCCTGTTCTGATCCTGCATCTGGAAGAAGTTGGCTCGACCAGCGACTGGTTGCGCACCAACGCCCGGCAGTTCGCCGACGGCCAGTGGGTGCGCGCCGACCGGCAGACAGCCGGGCGCGGTCGCATGGGCCGGGCCTGGCAGATGCCGCCTGGAAACCTGGCGGCCAGTTGCCTCATCCGCCCGCAGCCGAACGAGGGAAACCCCGCCGAGATCGGTTTTGTAGCGGCGCTTGCGCTGCACGATGTGGTTTCCAGTTTCGTCGCGGTGGATCGGCTGAAGCTGAAATGGCCGAACGACCTGCTGCTGGATGACGCAAAGCTTTCGGGGATCCTGCTTGAGCGGGAGGGCGATGTGCTGGTGCTGGGCATTGGCGTGAACCTCGCGGCTGCCCCTCGGCTGCCGGATCGCGCGACGATTGCGCTCGCCGGCATCGGGGTGGAGATTGCGCCCGGGCCCTTTCTCGATCAGCTTGCAGCGGCGCTGGTGACGCGGCGTGCGCAATGGTGTGCGGAAGGCTTTGCGCCGATTCGCGAGGCCTGGCTCGCCCGCGCCCATCCGGTCGGCACGCCGCTCTGGATCGTGAACGGCGGTCAGCGGATTTCGGGCCGTTTTCGTACACTGGCAGAGGATGGCGCCCTGCTTCTGGATGGGAACGACGGCGCCTTGCATATGGTTCATGCCGGCGATGTGTGGCAGGCCGCCCCGATCGGCCCGCCGGCAGCCGGGCTGCAGACAAATCAGGGAGAAGGCTGATGCTTCTCGCCATCGATGTGGGCAACACCAATATCGTTTTTGCGATCGTCGACGGCGAGGATATCCGCTGGCGCTGGCGCATTTCCACCCACAGCGAGCGCACGGCTGACGAATATGCCGTCTGGCTGAACCAGTTGATGGAGATGGAGGGTGCCGACCGCGCCGCCATCAAGGCTGTGATCATCGCCTCTGTGGTGCCGCAGACGCTGTTCAACCTGCGCGGCCTTGCCCGCAGATATGTCGGCGTCGAGCCGATGGTGGTGGGGACAGCCGATGTTGATTACGGCATGCCGATCAACCTGCCCAACCCTGCCGAAGTGGGCGCCGACCGCATCGTGAATGCGGTGGCAGCGCACGCGATCTGGCCCGGAGACCTCATCATCATCGATTTCGGCACGGCGACGACCTTCGATGTCGTGTCGGCCGCCGGCGGCTATGAAGGAGGAGCGATTGCGCCGGGAATCAATCTTTCGATGGACGCGCTCTATCGCGCGGCGGCGCGGTTGCCGCGCATCGCTGTCGAGCCGCCCGCAGATGGGCTGGGCGTTATCGGCAAGGGCACCGTGCATGCCATGCAGTCGGGCTTGTTTTGGGGCTATGTCGGCATGATCGAAGGGCTGGTGCAGCGCATGCGGGCCGAGATCGGCCGGGACGCGACCGTTATCGCAACGGGCGGCCTTGCCGCATTGTTCCGCCGCCACTCCGGCATTATCTCTCATGTCGACCCGGATCTCACGATCAAGGGTCTTGCGCGCATCCATGCGCGAAATCGCAAAAGGCAAAAATCTTGAAACCAGGTGACGAGCTGATCTTCCTGCCGCTGGGCGGTTCGGGCGAAATCGGCATGAATGTGAATCTCTATGGGTGCCGTGGCAAGTGGATCATGTGCGACCTCGGCATGACCTTTGCGGACCCTTCGCTTCCGGGCGTCGAACTGGTGCTGCCCGATCTCCGGTTCATCGAGGAAAGACGGAAAGATCTTCTGGGTATCCTGCTGACCCATGGCCATGAGGACCATATCGGGGCGATTCCCTATCTGGCGGCAGACCTCGGGGTTCCGCTTTACGCCACCCCCTTCACTGCCGGGCTCATCCGCCGCAAGCTGGAGGAAGAGGGGCTGTCGAACGCGGTGAAACTGCGCGTGATCCCCATGGGCGGCGAGGTGAAGCTGGGCGAGTTCCGTGCGAGGTGGGTGGCACTTGCGCACTCCATTCCCGAAGGCAATGGGCTGATCATCGATACCCCCTTCGGTCGGCTGTTCCACACGGGCGACTGGAAACTGGACGCCAGGCCGATCCTGGGCGACCCGGCGACCGCCGAGGAACTGACCACCATCGGCGACAATGACGGCAAGGGAACGCTTGCGCTGATCGGCGATTCGACGAACGTGTTCAATTCAGAGCCCTCGGGCTCTGAAAGCGGTGTGTTCGACGGGTTGATGAAGCTGGTGAAGGGCCGCAAGCGGGGCAGGGTGGTGGTGACCACATTCGCCTCCAACGCCACGCGCCTTCACACCCTGGGTGAAGTGGCGAAGGCGACCGGGCGAAGGCTTGCCGTGGCGGGTCGATCACTCGACCGCATCATCGCCGTGGCCAGAAGCGTTGGCTACATGCAGGACTTCCCCGAGACGATCAGCCTGGAACAGGCCGCCAGCGCGAAACCCGAAAGCCTGCTGATCATCGTGACGGGAACGCAGGGCGAACCGCAGGCGGCGCTGGCCCGGATTGCCGACGGCAGCCATCCGCACGTGAAGCTCGAGCGCGGCGACCTCGTTGTCTATTCATCCAAGCAGATTCCGGGCAATGAAATGGCGATCAGCCGGGTGCAGAATGCGCTGGCAGCACGCGGCGTCGAGATCATCGGAGAGAAACAGGCGCATGTGCATGTGTCGGGCCACCCCGGACAGCCGGAGCTGAAGGCGATGTATGGCTGGATCAGGCCCAGGATCGCCGTTCCCGTTCATGGTGAGCGGCGACACCTGGAAGAACATGCGCGCCTGGCAAAGGGGTGGGGCGTGCCCGAGGCTGTGGTCCCGATGAACGGTACCGCCATCCGCCTGGCGCCCGGCAAGGCGGAAATCATTTCGCACGAAGTCTCCGGAAGGCTCGTTCTGGACGGGGATGTCATCCTGCCTGCCGATGGCCCCACCATCAACGCACGGCGAAAGATGGCGCACAGCGGGCTGATGCTGGTGACGCTGGTCGTCGACAGGCGCGGCGGGCTGGCCGCGGCCGCGCGCGTGATGGCCAAGGGCGTTCCCGTGGAGGAAGATGAAGAAGAGTTCCTGTCCCAGTCGGCAGAAGCGGCAGAGGCGGCCTTTGCAAAGATAGGGCCAAAGGACATGCGACGTTTGTGCGATGAAGTAAAAATCTCAGTTCGACGCATTGCCAGGCAATGGACTGGGAAAAAGCCTCCGACCGAAGTGCAGATCATAACTCTGTAATGGAAATATATTTCATGGAGTTCCTGGCATGAGATGGTATTCTCTTCTTGCCGTTTACTTACTATTCTGGGTTGTTTCTCTGTTTCTGGTGCTACCCTACGGAATAAAGACTTCAGCGGAAGTGGGCGAAAAAGATGTTCCCGGCCAGGCTCCCAGTGCGCCACATACTGTTTCCATGTCGCGCAAGGTGCTGTGGACTACGCTGGTTTCAGCTCTGCTGTTCGGGCTGTTTGTCTTGAACTGGGAAATGGGCTGGATCACCCGGGCCCATCTCGATGCGATCACGCCGTCCGTCGACCTCGCGACAACCTGATCAGCCCGCCATAACCTCGGCGAGCGCTGCTGCCAGCCGGCCATGTTCGGATCCCCGCAGCGCGGATGCGAGTATCGGCACCGATGTTTCGAACCGGGCCACGAGTGCTTCGAATGCGGTTACATATTCGCGGGCGGACCGGGCGAACTCAGGGTCTTCTGAAAACAGCGTTTTCAGCGCGCGGGCTTCGCTCTTTTCCAGCAGGGCAAGCGCCTTGCGGTTGAAAAACCGGCGCTCGCCCTTGCGCCACTGTGCCCAGTCGGCATCGTCCATGGGCTTCCCGAGCGCCGACGCGATCGAAACGGACGCCTGCGCCAGCCGGTCCGTCAGCAGCGTGGAGGCCGACAGCAGTTCCTGCTGCTGCGCCGTTTCGAACAAGGCCATCCGGGCAGCGCTGCTGTCGTCGAGCAGCTTCATGCTGCCCACCAGCGCGGCCATGCTGCCTGCCGTGCGCTGTGCTGCCGACGCAGCCGCTGCCTCGGCTTCTCGGGCGCGCGCGGCGATCGGTTCGGCAAAGCTGCGGCGCATGGCTTCATCGGCTGCTGCTGCGAGGCTTTCCCGGGCTTCGGCCAGCACGCCGTCCAGCATTTCGCGCATGGAGCCGGTTGCCTGGGTTGCGACTTCGCGCACCCGCGCCATCGCCTCCACCAGCCGGGTTGCCGCAGAAAGCGAGGTGTCGCGGGTCTGTTCCTCCACTTCGCCGATCAGCTGGCGGGCCTGTGTCAGCTCTACCACCAGCGCCTGGCCGGCGGCTTCGATGGCGGTGCGCTGGGCGGCATATGCCTCGCTCGCCGCGTCAATTGCCGCGCGGCTTTCTGCGATCGGGTTCGCAAGCGCCGCGGCCTTGAAATGCGCATCGTCGATGGCCAGAACCAGCGCCCGAAGCTCGGCAGTCATGGTCTCGGCTGCCTTTCCTGCCTCTACCGTTCGCGCCGGAAGGGTTTCGCCCAGCACGTCTGCTGTCTGCAGCGCCGTTTCGCGCAGGGTCTTCACGGCGCCGTCCAGATTCTGGGCTGCGCCCTGGGTGTCCTTCAGCGGCTGGCTGAGGCCGGCAAGATCGTTGCCGACTTCCTGGATGCGGGCGGCGAGCCG
>JGI24125J20156_1000267_pt1 | contig 13850 bp, 18 predicted proteins | sample Subbio12Aug_8Bad_FD_20156 | JGI IMG/M metagenome (IMG submission 20156) | reverse complement strand
TTGTTTCACAAGATAACCGAACGCTGACCGGCCGGCGCGCAAAAAGATCCCGCCCGCCGGTTTTGAACCGAACTCTTGTTCGAAAACCCGGTGTAAATCCTGGAACGAAAGGGTTGCCAGAGAATCATCCGAAATCAGCGATGGATGGCGCTGAACAAGATCAGCAAACCTGTCTGGCCCAATCGTTTCTTTGAGCGCATCGACTACGATGACCGAAAACCGGCCAGAAAATCTATTTTTTAAAGAATTATTCACGGTTTGTTCTCCGGGGTCTGCTCAAGAAATTCTCTTAATGGGAGCATAAAGGTACGAGGTTCATCCAACATGATAAAATGACCGGCTTGCGGGTAACGTTCAATCCGAGCAGAAGGGACATTTTCTTTGAGAACCTGCCACTGTTTAGGGCTGACAATAATGTCTTTGTCACCATACATACCCATCACCGGAATATGGAGCCGATAAAGTTTAGACCGCAGGTCGGTGCGGTGCAGTGATCCAATACTCGTCAGAAAGGATTCAACGGTCGTACGGGAGAGGTCGCGGTCCATCATATCTGGAAAACGGGGATCATAGCACATAAACGGCGAAGCTTTCCGCATCACCCACCGGAATAAAGGGAACAATGCAAACAAAACCGTAGCCACAAGGCGCTTGCCGGCCAGTTTTAATGGCAAAGCCAGAGACGAACCAACAATGGGCGATCCGATAATAACCACTTTTTCCACCCGCTGTGGATAGCGGAGCGCCACGGAGAGACTGACAGTGCCACCCATACTGTGCCCAACCAACGGCGCAGAAAGGATGCCTAACTTTTCCATAAACTGATCCACCAGAGAAACAAAATCGACGACTTGGTACGTATCCAACTTTTTTCCCGATTCACCAAATCCCCAAAAATCCAGGGCATATGCCCGATAGTACTGCCCCAGGTAAGTCATGGTTTCTTGCCACAAACCCCAAGACCCGAGCCAACCGTGCAAAAAAATAACCGGTTTTCCTCGTCCATAAACTTCATAATATAAAATACCATGATCGGTTGTAATCGACGACACGCCGTTTAGTCCTTACGGGTGGCTCACCTTTCGCCCCCCTCCATTTCCGCAAGGATGCTGTAAAGTAGTTCCAACAATACATTCTTTACATTAACTTTTCCGGTAGCGACACAAGATAAAAATTTTATCTTAGGATCCAACCGCAGCGCTACACGCATATCCTCAAGATCCCAAGCGTCCGCTTTATCTTGTTTGTTGGCTACTACAACATAGGGGGTGGGTGCATAGGCCCGAAAAGTCTCCAGGATGCTGCGGGCCTCGCGAAATGTTTCCGGACGGGTGCTGTCGACCATTACAATGAACCCTAACATCCCTTCCGAAAGTATCTCCCACATAAAATCAAAACGTTTCTGTCCTGGCGTGCCAAAAAGATAGAGCACCAAATCATCATCAACCGTGATGCGCCCAAAATCCATCGCCACCGTAGTGCTCTCTTTGATCCTTTCGGCCTTGGTAGAAATTTTCCGTTCCGTGGAAACCACATCGATTTCGCTGACAGATTGGATGAATTCTGTTTTGCCTGCGTTGAAAGGTCCGGTGACGACGATTTTGACAGTTTGCATCGAACTTCCTTTGATCCAGGTTTAAATCGAGCGGATGCGGCTGATGAGTCGGTTGATCAACGAACGCTGTTCATCCTTGTTGGAGGATGGGAAAGCTCGCCCGATCACACCCACCGGTGCACCACCCGGGCGAACAATTTCTACCAATCCTGCCTGCAGCAGGGCATAAACCACCCGGCGAATTTCCAAATCATTGATTTTTACCGTATGAGCTATCTGCCGCATGGTGTTCTTAGGATTAACATATCGCACTACCCGCCACTCTTCCAAACTAAGATTGAGGTTGCGAAGATTGGCTCCTGGCCTTTCTGTGAACTTTAGGGACATATCCAGGCTGGGGATTTCATCCTGAAGCTGCTCCCATTCTCGTAACTGGCGGGCGCCTTCAATGATTAAATTTTCCAGGTCGATGCGCACCGGTATTTTTCCATTCGGCGCCCCAACACCTTGATCAAAGCGGAAGAACCCTTCGACCCAAGTAAAAAGGCGCCGAACCACATCAAGGTTATATTGTTGCAGGCTTTCAAGGATATCTTTTTGGCTTAGATAGCCGCCATTGATTAAGAGCANCCCAACTTCTTTATCNCTCATCTGGNGGGTGCGCTCTCGGATCACGCGGGCCTGGTTGGGTGTAATCTTTCGAGCGCGCTGTAATACAGCCGCCAAACTGTTTTCTTCCTGGCCAATTTGGGCATAAGAAAGTTTTCCCTCCCGAAAAATCACCTTGGCAGCTTCGCCTGGCCCTTCTACTACTAAGGTGCCAGTTTTACGCGCCAGGTTGACCAGATTTAACAACTGTGTAATGGAAAAATCACGCAGATTGCCCCGCAAAGCCATAGGAAGCCTCGATCATGCATTCGGTCTAAAAAGAATTATAACAAATCCCTATACTTGAACAACGTCAGAATACATCGAATAGGTCCGAATACCTTACAATATCGTTGGTTCGAGGATTGTTGAGTATAATCGAGCTTTAAATACCCGAGATAACCGTAATTAAACCTCCAAAACCCGGTTTGGATGCATATTATGGAAACCACCCTCAAACTTGTGATCGTGAAATGACCGGCAAAATATTATTGATCAGCAACCTGCTGGCAAACCATGGTGGTGCCCGGGCTGTCGCCGAAAGCCTGAAACCCATTGCAGCCCGTCATCCTCAAATGGTCTGGATAGATACCGCATACCATACCCATGCCGTTGAATTAGCGCGCCAGGCGGCTGGAGATGGCCTCCAAAAAGTCATCGCAATGGGCGGCGACGGTACCATCCACCAGGCGGTCAATGGTTTGATGCATGTTCCGGCCGAACGCCGCCCAGCCTTAGGAATTATCCCGGTTGGCTCAGGGAACGACTTCTCGAATAGTCTTGGTATTCCTAAAGACCCTGCTGCGGCCCTGCAAGTGGCGTTAGGTAACAACCTCCGGCCGGTGGATATTGCTCATATTCATGATGACAGCGGTCATAGTGAATATTGGACGAACACCTTGGGAATCGGGTTTGATGCGCTCGTCAATATCCATTCGCGGACGATTAACTTTGCGCGCGGTTTTTGGGTTTATTTTATGGCCGCCCTGCGAACCATCCTTTTAAATCACCGACCGATGCGGTTGCGGGCTATCGAAGATGGCCAGGATTGGGAAAAGCGGCTGTTAATGCTGGTCATTTGCAATGGTCGCCGCGAAGGTGGTGCATTTCTGGTTGCACCCCAAGCACGGCAGGACGACGGATTACTGGATTACCTGGCCATTGGCAACATCTCGCGGTTGATGATGCTCTACACCATCCCCTTCGTGATGAACGGCACCCACCAACGCTTGAAGTATGCCAGCCAGGGGCGATTCGCTCACCTGGAACTCAGATCCGACCGGCCTTTATATATCCACACCGATGGCGAAATTTATGCCGGGCTTGATTCGCGCCTACACGCCGCCGTGATCGAGGTTGTCCCTGGCGCAATCCAAGCAGTTATCCCTGGGGTAAACGGTAAAGATTGACGAGCAGCCCGTTATGCCAGACCTTTTGCACACCCTGCAAGGACACGACCTCGGCTTCTTGAAAATGTTAGCCGGATTGTGGGGGATCGAGGTAATCGAGCCAGATGCACCATCTGCTTTGCCGGCCTTGCTGCGCGCTATTCGCCAGCCCGAACTGGTGCAGGAAATCATCGACGCTTTGCCCGGTTCTGCTCAGGAAGCCCTGCGTGATTTGATCGAAAATGGAGGCTGCCTGGCATGGCCGCTTTTTGCGCGCCGGTATGGCGAAGTGCGCGCCTTGGGAGCTGCTCGCCGTGATCGGGAGCGGCCGGACCACAAACCTGCCTCGCCCACCGAGATGCTCTGGTACAGAGGATTAATCGGCCAGGCTTTTTTTAACTTACCCCCCGAGCCCCAGGAATACGCCTTTATCCCCAACGATCTGTTGGAATTGATCCACCTTCCTGCTGGGGGCACACCTCCACCCTTCGGCCACCCAGCGGCAGCGCTCGAAACAATTCACCCCCATTTTTCCAGGGATTGCATCCTGGACCACGCTTGTACATTACTGGCTTCCTTACGGTTAAAAATGCCGGTTGAGGGAATCCCCACCTCCGCCACAGGTATCCCTTTTCAGGTCCTGCAAAAATTGCTTTTTACCGCCAAATTATTGGATGCCAAACAGATGCCTCAGCCCGAGCGGGTTCGAGTTTTTCTTGAAGCCTCGCGAGGTGAGGCGTTGGGACACCTGGCTTCCGCATGGATTCACTCGACCACATTTAACGAGCTGCATCTTTTGCCCGGTCTGGTTTGCGAAGGGGAATGGGTTAATGACCCCCTCCTGGCACGTACCGCCCTACTGGAAATGCTCAGCAACCTACCGGAAAATACCTGGTGGAGTATCGACGCTTTTGTGTCCGATGTACGCAAGCGCCGCCCGGATTTTCAGCGCCCCGCCGGCGATTACGACTCCTGGTTCATTCGCCGGGCCGGCAGCAAAGATTATTTGCGCGGGTTCACCGCCTGGGATGAAGTGGATGGGGCTCTCCTCCGCTACCTGATCAGCGGCCCTCTTTTTTGGCTTGGATTCCTCGACCTGGCTGCCCCCGATCCAGAATCCACCCCAAGGGCTTTTCGACTCTCCTCCTGGTGGCAAGATCTGCGGGTTGGAAAACCACCCACGGGGCTGCCGCTGGAGACAGAACGGGTGCGCGTCACAATCGAAGGCAGAATAAACGTCCCCCGTCTGGCGCCGCGAAGTCTGCGCTACCAGGTGGCGCGTTTTACGGACTGGCTGGCGGTTGAAAAAGAGGAATATCCATACATCCTCTCGCCTGGGGCGCTTGAGCGCGCCCGCCGGCAGGGACTGCACTCCAACCACCTGATCCATCTGCTGCGTAAACACTCTGCCAACCAGGTTCCACCTTCGATAATCCAATTCTTGGATCGCTGGGAGCGCTACGGTGTACAGGCAAAAATCGAGTCGGTTCGGCTATTGCGCGTCTCCAGCCCCGAAGTTTTGGCTGCCTTACGAAAAACCCGCGCAGCCCGGTATTTGGATGAACAACTGACCGCCGTGGTGGTCACCCTGAAGCCGGGCAGTGCGGAACATGTCCTGCGCGCCCTGGCCGAAATCGGCTACCTGGGCGAAATTGTTGAGATATAACACAAACCGAATTCAGGGTGAGGAACCCTGTGCCCAGATCCGGTAAAGAACCAACCTTATTGAGTTACTCGCTTTAGATGAGCAAATATTATGCTGAACCGGCGTTATAATGATGAAATNNGGCTTATTTCTCGCACGGGCAAATAAAAATCGTATCCCCAGTGAAGTTATTTCTTTTGAGGAGAATATGACCGACCGATTAAGCTGGATAGAACAAGAAATCGACGGGCTAAAAGAAAGCGGCCTGTATAACCGTATCCGGACACTCAGCTCGGCCCAGGGCGCCTGGTTGGTGGTGGACGGCAAAAAAGTGCTCAATTTTTGCTCGAACAACTACCTTGGTCTGGCCAATCATCCCAGAGTTGTGGCAGCCGCTAAAGAAATCATGGACCGCTACGGCATCGGGCCGGCTGCAGTGCGGACGATCGCTGGGACGATGGATATCCACCTTGAATTAGAGCGCCGGCTGGCATTATTTAAAGGGGTCGAGGCGGCCATAACTTTTCAATCCGGATTTACCGCTAACCTGGCAGCAATCGCCGCCTTGGTAGGTAAAGAAGACCTGATCTTTTCCGACGAGCTTAACCATGCCAGCATCATCGATGGTAGCCGGCTCTCCGGCGCCCGGATCGCACGCTTTAACCACGCCGACCCATCCGATCTGGAACGGGTCATCGCTGAAAACCAGGGCAGCTACCGGCGCGGGTTGGCAATTACCGACGGCGGTTTAGCATGGATGGCGATATCGCCCCGCTCGATCGACTTTACGAAGTAACCAGCGCCCGAGGCGTCATGCTTATGGTGGATGATGCCCACGGCGAGGGTGTGATCGGGTCTGGAGGACGAGGGATTGTCGATCACTTCCACCTCCACGGGAAAGTGGATATCGAGGTGGGTACACTCTCCAAAGCCTTCGGGTGGTTGGCGGGGTCGTGGCTGGCAACCCTCGAATCATCGAATGGCTGCGCCAGCGCGGACGGCCCTTCCTTTTCTCCTCGGCTGTAACCCCGCCGGATGTGGCGGCTGCCATCGCCTCGGTGGAACTCTTGGAGGAATCGACAGAATTGGTGGACCGTTTGTGGGAAAATACGCGCTATTTCAAAACAGAGATGAAAAACCTTGGTTTCGATACTGGTCAGAGCGTCACCCCTATTACCCCGGTCATGCTCGGCGAAGCACCCCTGGCTCAGCAGTTCAGCCGCGAGCTGTTCGAAGAAAATTTGTTTGCTATGCCGCTGGGTTTTCCGACCGTCCCACGCGGTAAGGCGCGCATTCGGGTGATGATTTCGGCTGCGCACAGCCGGGAAGACCTGGAGCAAGGTTTAGAAAAATTCGCTCTGGTTGGGAAAAGGTTAAGGGTTTTAACCTAACCCAATTTCCGGACGATCTTTTCAGCCCAACCCCCAACCGGAAGTGCGGATAGGGTTTTCGGTTACTGCTTCATCTCATCGAAAGCGCGCCGCTTGACATGCGCCAGAATGGCGGCCAATCCGTTCAATCGCTGCGCAGTGAGGACATTCTGCAAGCCCATCTGCAGGTAAAACTCGGAAGGTATTTGCAGCACCTGTTCAGCCGTCGAACCATTTAAGCCTTCCATGATCAAACAAGAATAACCGCGCACGGTCGGCGCTTCGGTGGGAACGTCGAAATAAAAATACAGCCGCCCATCGAGGGTCTCTGCCGCCATTTGAACGGGGGTCATACACTCGGGCACCTCTTCCAGCCAGCCTGGGCGGCTTAAATGTCCTGGGAACGGTGGAAAACGCTGGGCGTATTCCAATAGCAGTTCCAGTTTCTCGCGCCCTTCGCACAAATCAAAGTCGGCCACAATCTTTTCCAACTTTGGCGGGAGGGCGGCAGAATTACTCATCCGCCTCGCCCTTTTCGATGGGTACCCCAACCAGGTTGCCCCACTCCGTCCAGGAGCCATCATAATTTCGTACCTTGGGATACCCCAACAAATACTTGAGTACAAACCAGGTGTGCGAACTGCGCTCGCCAATCCGGCAGTAGGCGATGATTTCTTTATCAGCGGTTACGCCGCGTGATTGGTAAAGCGCCTTTAAATCCTCGACCGATTTAAAGATGCCGTTCTCATTAACGGCCTGCGCCCAAGGAATATTGGCTGCCCCCGGAATATGCCCACCCCGTTGAGCACCCTCCTGCGGATACCCGGGCATATGCAACAACTCGCCACTGTATTCTTTTGGCGAGCGCACATCCACCATCGGCAGTTTGTGTTCCAAATGGCGCATGACGTCATCACGGAAAGCGCGAATGCTCTTGTCTGGTTCTTTGGCGTGGTATTTCGTTGGCGGAAATTGAGGGGGCTGTAAGGTCAACGGTCTTTTTTCGGCTACCCAACGGGCGCGTCCGCCGTTCATCACTTTTCTTTTTTCGTGACCGTAATATTCGAACAGCCAAAACGCGTACACCGCAAACCAATTGCTCTTATCGCCGTAAAACACTACGGTGGTGTCATTCGATATCCCCAGTTCGGAACAAAGTTGTTCAAATTCCTGCCTGGTCAGAAAATCACGCCGCACGGAATCCTGCAACGTAGTAAACCAATCTACTTTAACAGCGCCAGGAATGTGCCCGGTCTCATACAAGAGCACATCCTCGTTCGATTCAACCAGGCGTATCGATGGATCCCCCAAATTTTGAGCCACCCATTCCGTCTCTACCAGATATTCGGAGTGTGCGTACCCAGTCATGAATACCTCCTATTTAGATTATATTTATCATATATATCATAACACAAAAATAATCAAACAGGAAAGGAAACGGGTAAATATTTTTCTAAAACTTCTCAATGTGGTGAGAAAATTTATCCCCCGGATAGCCGGTAAAGAAGGTCAACACTTTGCGCCATGCACTGCTCTCTTCCGAGGTCACTTCTTCGTCCTGATACTCGTAATTCTGCTTGCGGATATACTCCATCATATTGGCGCGTTGGGTTTCCAGCCGCTCGCTGCAATCGGCAAACAAATATTCGGCAGCCTTGGGAAAGGCATTTCCATAATGAAAAACGCTTGCGCGGAGATGCAGTAAACACACCCCGCTCGATTGCGCATATATTTGTCGAAAGGCCTGGTTGCCAGACTCGAGCTCTTCGCACATTGTGGAAATCGTATTGCGGGTTGAGATTTCCACCTGGTCACAGACCGGGCAGTTCGCCTGGGGGGTTAAGGGGGGATCTCCACCCCTGCGGGCAGCCGGCAAGCCTAACTTTTCCAGCATTAGCGACAGTCCCTTCCCTCGACGGGCTGTCTTCAAGGAACCTTGTAGATTTTGGATGGTTTTTTTTGCCACCCGGGCATAAATCTGATTCACCCCCAGAACGCTGCCGCTGGTGGCAAGGTCAATCGCTGCCAGCATCTGGGTATGGGGTGGGCAGAACCCATACGCGGCCTGTATCTTTTGCCCAACAACCGGATCGTTCGAATTTTCCCACAAGAAAGAATCCATTGAATGAATAGCGGTTTCATGCGCCAGGCGGCATACCGCGCAGCCTGGCTTATTCAACGCCTCTTCAAGCCGGATGACACTTAAGGCAAAAGCCATTGGCAATTCCTGAAAAGAAGTTTTCTCGGTTCCGTTCCCCGATCAAGGTCAGGGCATAGTCTCGATGCCCTCGATAATATTCTCGAAAACACTACCCACCGCCGGTCCAAGTAAGCCAATGGCAGCAATAATGGCCAGGCAAATACAGCACAGCACTACCACAAGCACAATGATAATGATCAGCCAGGTTTTATTCTTTTTAGGTGCGGCTGGTTGTACGGGGAATGAATCCACCACTTCGGGTTGTGGAACTGTCTGATTCCTTTGCACTTGACGATCATCAGGTGAGTCCATGGTTAATGTCCTTTCATGGCCAGGGGATACCTGGATTGTACATCATTATTGGGTTACTAGCTGATGGGAACTATGGCTCTCCGGGTGTGCCTATAGGGCAATGGCGGAGTAGGGAGGTTCAAAACGGCCGTAAAAAGCCGACCATCCGTAAGCCCAATCCTGAAAAAGGTGGTCTGCACCGATCCTGAGGAGAATATCCGGCCCAACTCAGCACACCCTGATAAATAGGCACAGGAGAGGATTATTTGGACATTCTAATCTTACCATTCAGTTATAATAAGTAGACATATGGTAAATCAATCTCATAGGAGGGCTAATCATGCACGAAAGAAGTATCGAATTGCTCAACAATGCCTTGGCTGACGAACTAAGCGCTGTTCACCAATATATGTTTTTTCATTTTCACCTCAACGACCAGGGTTACGACCTGCTCGCTCAGCTTTTCAAACGCACCGCCATTCAGGAAATGGGCCATGTGGAAACATTGGCTGAGCGAATTCTCTTTTTGAAAGGTACCGTAGAGATGAAACTCGCTGAAGTGACACAGCAGATCACGATAGTAAGTGAAATGCTGGCGAAAGCCCGCGCAATGGAGGAAGGAAGCGCTCGAGATTATAATTTGTGGGCAAATGAGTGCGCCGCTAATGCCGATTCGGTTACTAAAAAACTCTTCGAAGCCTTGGTGGCTGACGAAGAACGCCATTTCGACCAGTACGATATCGAATTAGGGAATATCGAAAAATTTGGCGACCGTTACCTGGCGCTTCAATCGATTGAGCGCAGCAAAAACCTTGCAACCGGACAGGCAACCGAAGGTTAATCAGGCTCTTCGTTTCGATCCATCCACATTTTTTTCGACATCCAAACTGGCTGTTCGGGTCTATGACTGGGCCAGAACAGCCAGTCATGATTGGTTGCTGTACCCCGGGTAGGTTTGGTTTTATCTGGTTTTTACCGTTGACCTCCCCGCAAGAAGCCCTCAGCACAATAGAAGGTAGCCAGGTCCTGGCTATCCTTTTTGGTTTAAGATGTATTCAGTTGGCCCAATGGTAATGGGGTTATTTTTGAGTAAATGGGTCGTACATTGGGTTCGTGCCAGCCCAGACGCAGGTCATGCTGTTCCACATGTTGCATTCCAACCCACGTGAGCAGCGCTTGGAAACCAGGCGCGCTGGCTGGGAAGGCATAAACTCGGCCGGATACACAAACTTAGCTTCCAGAGAAACTTCGCACCCGGCGCGGTCACAAAACTGTACTTTCACTGTCTTCCATAGCTTTTCGGTCATCATTTACTCCAATTCCAATAAAACCTATCTTATAAGTTAATATAGCACTGGAAGTAAGTCATTACAACAAACAAGTGTCACCCGTTTAAGGGATTAACGACCCCGATTCATTATATCACCATTGCATTATCGCCGCTCAAGCCGGTATAACCCACCATTACGATGGTCGAGCAGGTAAAGCTCTCCGGTGGCATCCTCACCAAAAGAACTGATGTTTACCTGGAGCTGGAAAAGTCGCTCAACTTGCCATTGACTGTTGGCTGCACGGAACATTCCCCACACCGATCCGGTGCAGTAATCGCCAAACAAGTAAATTCCGTAGAATTCGGGCAGTAAGCTGCCGCGATAAACATACCCACCGGTTACCGAACAACCGTCTGCTCGCCCGTATTCATAAACCGGATCCAACCATTCGATATCGGGCGGCGGGTTACCCTCAAAAGTGTGGCTGCCTTCTCGGAAATGCCAGCCAAAGTTCAAACCCGGTGGACTGCTGGCCGGCACAAAATTGATTTCCTCCCACCGGTTCTGCCCTACATCCGCAAGATACAGATCGCCCGTCAGGCGGTCAAACGTATAGCGCCACGGATTTCGCAAACCCACAGCCCAGATCTCCTGGCGCCCCCCGCCCACCGAAAATGGGTTGTCGGCCGGAATCGTGTATGTATCCTTGCCACGCACATCGATGCGCAGCATTTTACCAAGGAGGGTATTCACATTTTGTGCGTTGCGCTGCGGATCACCCCCAGAACCGCCGTCGCCCATACCAATGTAAAGCAGTCCATCCGGACCAAATTCCAGGTCGCCGCCGTTATGATTGGGATAAGGCTGTTCAATGACCATTAATATTTGCTCGGAAGTAGGGTCGGCCCGGTAACCCACATCCGCCCGACGGAATCGAGAAATGGTAGTGTTGCCATCCTGGTTAGTATAGTTGAGGTAAAAGATCCCGTTTTCCGCAAATTCGGGGTCCAATGCGATACCCAACAAACCGCGTTCGTTGGCTGTTGCTCCAACGTGAGCTGTCAAATCCAGAAATGGCTCTGTCAGAAATTGTCCGTTCTCGAGTACCAGAATACGTCCAACCTGGCTCAATACCAGCAATCGTCCAGTGCCATCGTTGGGATCCGCTAAATCGGTAGGGCGATGGACACCTTCGCCGACCAACCGCCATTCGAACCCCTCGGGAGATGGGAAGCTTTCCACACTTTCGAGCACGGGAATTTCGATGGGGGTTGGCGGGGGTGTTTCTTCAACCCCTCCTTCAGCCCCACCCGGGGTTACAGCCGTCGGGGATACGGTCGGGAGAGCTGGTTGGGTCGTTAAGGTCGGCGGCGGAGAGGTAGGCACCATCGTTGCCAAATCAGCCTCAAATTGAGGTAGACAGGCCGCCAGAAGCAGCCCGCTAATGATCATGACAATAAAATATGGGACGACGGTTTGTTGGTTTCTCATCGTTTTTCTATCTCCTCCTTATGTCCGTTGTTATGGGGGGAGGTGTCACCGATATCATAATATTCACCCTCGATCACATTTTCGGACGGGGTTGAAACTCTATTCTGCGCCGGGCGGGAACCCTTGCCGGTCTGGCTGCGCAGAATTTCCATATGGTCCTCAACGACCTGCTGTGGGCATAGCTCGACGAACAAGTTAAACAAAATGGCGATGATCGCAGCATCGTCCAGTGGGCCGATCATCAAATCGGGCATAAACAAATAAACCAGCGACAGGCCGGGGAGCAATTTTAGGAATACATTAACCCGCGAGTCGCTCATCAAGCGCAACACTAATTTAACTCGCAGGGCGATCTCGTTAAAAAAACCGCCAGAAGGCGATTTAAGCGGATGTGAATTTTTACTTGCCATACCGCACCTCCAGAGTCATTATAGCCTGAAAAGCCTGCGCCTCCGCCAGTTGATATACGGGGCAGCCAGTTTTCTAATCCAATACTTAAGAACAATCATCGAAATTCTCGACCCGCCATCGCGGTAATGGACTCGCAGCATTTCCGGCCAGCAGCGTTCGTCGGCAAAAATCGACTTGGCATTCGAATGCAGCCGGAAGTTGGCCCATAAATGTGGAAAGTAAACCACGGGGGCTTCTTTAGCCAAACGGACCCACAAATCGTAGTCCATAGCAAAATAAAACCCTGGATCGAGCGGACCGACCTTGCGCCATAAATCAGCCCGGAAAAAGGCCGCTTGCTGGGGGATATGAACATAGCCCTGGCGTAAGCGATTGTAATCGGTTTGCGCCGCCGGAAAGCGCCCGATCGAACGGCCGTTTTCATTGATGTAATTGGCATCCCCGTAGACCAAGCCGGTTTGCGGGTTGGCTTTTAAATACGCCACAGCAGCGCGGACTGCCCCCGGTTGGTAGGTGTCATCTGAATTCAACCATGCCAGCACATCACCACTGGCCCGCGCAAATCCTTTATTGATTGCGTCGGTCTGACCACGGTCTTTCTCGGAAACCCACCAGGCCAGCTTACCGGCGTATTTTTCGATAATTTCCCGGCTGCCATCGGTTGAACCGCCGTCCACCACAATATACTCGAGATCAGGATAATCCTGCTCCAATACCGAACGCATGGTCACTTCGAGAAAACGTGCCTGGTTGAAGGATGGTGTAACAATGGAAACCCGCATCGAATACCTTTCAGGGGAGTGCCGTGATCGAATCGAGCCGGTAATATTGTGCAACACAATGGTTGACCCAGTGGTCCGGGTCGGGTCCGATGTCCTCCAGGCTGGTAACCACATCCACTTCCTGGACGGTCAGAACCTTCATCCCTTTAGCACGCGCACCAAGAATCAGTTCGTGGCGGGCGTCCCAACGCTCGGCCCGGGTCTGTAAAACCTGACCCTCATTTACCGGGTATGTCAGCGACTGGAGGATATACACCGAACCGACCAAAAGGATGAGTAGAACAGCTGAGGTCACCACCATCCGCAAGTTCCTGGGACACCATTCGCGAGCTAAACACCCGCCAATAAAAGCCGCAAAGCCGATCGCAATCAAGAAAGCAAAACGGGCCACGGTTAAGGCTCGCTCGGCCGGGTACTGTAAACCGGCATAGGCACTCGGTGCAATTGCACAAACCACCAGACCGAACCCCAGTGATAAAACCAGGATTATACTGGCAGCCATTCCCCGTTTATTTAAACCATTGTCCGTTGGTTGGCCAGCCGCCAACCCAAACCCAAAAAACAATACCCCAAAAACCAGCCCAGGCAGGGGTAAGGTGCGCAGTGAATCGATAATAAAATCCACCGAGAAGCGCAAAGTATAGGTGATGAGTTCGCCAATATGGGTTGGCGGCGGCAATAATGCCTGGCGCCATGCGTTGGCCGGGGAGAGGGCCATAATCCCCATTGCCAGCAGCGAAAGGACCAAGGCTGGGGCTAACAAGGTAAACACCCGCATCCTCATGGAGGGTGAAACCC
>JGI24125J20156_1000266_pt1 | contig 13872 bp, 12 predicted proteins | sample Subbio12Aug_8Bad_FD_20156 | JGI IMG/M metagenome (IMG submission 20156) | reverse complement strand
TCAATCCCCTTTCCCCGGGTGAGTTCCAGCAGCCATCGGTTCGCCGATTGCGGACAAGCCGTCAATGGTGTCGTCCTGCAAGCTATCAAGGTGCATCAGGCGCCTGATCAGCGGCGAGACGGCGACAACGCCAACGCCCACCGCAACCGCCAGCCAGCCGACATTGGAATAGACTTCGATCACCTGTTCCGGCCCCGCGCCCTCGGCCCCTGTCGCGGCCGCAATCAGCCCTGCAGCGAAGTTGCCGGCCGCCGCTGCGAAGAACCAGGTTCCCATGATCAGGCTGGCCATATGGGCCGGCGCCAGCCGGTTCATCGCCGAAAGCCCCACCGGCGAAAGGCAGAGTTCGCCGGTCGTGTGCAGCAGATAGATCAGAAATATGAAGATGACCGGCGTCAGCCCTCCCGCCGAAGCGGTCGCGCCCCACACCAGCACAAGAAAGCCCAGGCCCAGCTGCAGCAGGCCCAGCCCGAACTTCGCCGGCGCCGAAGGCTCCAGCCGCCGCTTCGCCAGCCCCAGCCAAAGCATGGCGAAGAAGGGGGCCAGCAGCACGATATAGATGGCGTTGATCGACTGGAACATCGAGGCCGGAACCTCCCAGCCCAGGATGTTCCGGTCCACCGACCGGTCGGTGAAGAGGTTCAGGGACGATCCCGCCTGCTCGAACAGCGCCCAGAACAGGATCGAACCCAGAATGAGGAAGATCGCCGCAAGGATCCGGTCGCGGTCCCGGGGGGGGAGTTTCACAACCGCCGTGTAGAGCACATAGGCCACCAGAATCGCCCCGGCTGCACCCAGCAGCGCGCCGACAAGCGCCTGGCTCTGGACCATCACCCAGGCAATCCCGACCGCAACAAAGCCGAGGCCGTAAAGGACCCACTCGAACGGCACGCCCGCCACGCGCCGTGCCAGCTTCGCAGGGTCCGCGGGCTCGCCCCGCCCTTCCAGCCACGGCTTGCCGATCACGAACACCAGCAGCCCCAGCAGCATCCCGACCCCGGCAGCCCCGAAGCCATAGGCCCAGCCGTAGGTCTGGCCGAGGTATCCAGCGCCCAGCGCACCTGCCGCAGCGCCCAGATTTATCCCCATGTAGAAGATGGTGTAGGCCGGATCGCGCCGCAGATCCGTGCGCGCATAAAGCTGCCCCACAATCACCGAGATATTGGCCTTCAGGAAGCCCGATCCCACGATGATGAAGCTCAGCGCCAGCCAGAAGATGTTCAGCGCCGGATCAGCCTGGCCGCCGTCGCCCTCGAACGCCATCAGGAAATGCCCGAAGGTCAGCAGCACCGCGCCATAAAGCACTGCCTTTCGCTGCCCAAGATAGCGATCCGCCAGATAGCCGCCGATCACCGGCGTGATGTAAACCAGCGCGGTATAGGCTCCGTAGATCACGCTCGCCTCGGAATCCGAAAACATCCAGTGCTGCACCAGATAGAAGATCAGCAGCGCCCGCATCCCGTAATAGGAAAATCGCTCCCACATCTCGGCAAAGAACAGCACGAACAGTCCGCGCGGGTGGCCGAGCCAGGTAGGGCGGCCTTCCTCCGGCGGGATGACAGCGGCGGTATCCGTCAATCAGAAACTCCCCGATGAGCGGCCCGTCTTTGCGCGGGCTGATCGATAAGCCTGCTTGATGCGAGTCTTGTCGGCCGCGCGCAAGGCATAATTCCAGCCGGGGCCGAATCGGGCGAGCATCAGGCGTTCGCCCGACCGTCTGTGCGCCAACCCCCTCTCAAAAGCCGCCCCCTCTCAAAAGCCGCCCCCTCTCAAAAGCCGCATTGGCGAAGCCGGCCCAGTCCGGCAAGAAGGGCCGTCACGCGAAAGGACAGTCAATGCCCACCGAAGGCCCCGCCCGCTCCGCTGGAACATCAGCGCCCGCCCGTTTTGAAGGCACCTCGGCCTATGTCGCGACCGATGATCTGAAAGTCGCCGTCAATGCCGCGGCCACGCTGCGCCGCCCGCTCCTCGTCAAGGGCGAACCCGGCACCGGGAAAACCGTCCTCGCGCACGAAATCTCCAAGGCGCTCGATGCGCCGCTCCTCGAATGGCACATCAAGTCCACCACCAAGGCCCAGCAGGGGCTTTATGAATATGATGCGGTGAACCGGCTGCGCGACAGCCAGCTCGGCGATCCGCGCGTTGCCGACATTTCCAACTACATCCGCAAGGGCAAGCTCTGGGAAGCCTTCACCGCCCCCAGGCTCCCCGTTCTCCTCATCGATGAAGTCGACAAGGCCGACATCGAGTTCCCGAACGATCTGCTCCAGGAACTCGATCGCATGGAGTTCAACGTCTACGAGACGGGGGAGACGGTGCGGGCCGTCAACCGCCCCATCGTCGTCATCACGTCCAACAACGAAAAGGAGCTACCCGACGCGTTTCTCCGTCGCTGCTTCTTTCACTACATCAAGTTCCCCGATCGCCAGACGATGCAGGCCATCATCGATGTCCATTTTCCCGGCATCCACAAGGCCCTCGTCCGCGAAGCCCTCACCGTCTTCTACGATATCCGCGATGTCCCCGGCCTCAAGAAAAAGCCCAGCACATCCGAACTGCTCGATTGGCTGAAGCTCCTCCTCCACGAAGACTTGCCCGTCGACATCCTGCAATCCCGCGATCCCAAAAAGCTGATCCCCCCCCTGCATGGGGCGCTGCTCAAAAACGAACAGGACGTGATGTTGTTCGAGAAGCTGGCCTTCATGGCAAGGCGCGAAGGCGGGCGGGGCTGACCGCCTTCGCTCCGGACTTGATCCGGGGTCCAGCTTTCCGCTTGCCGACGATAGAAAGAGTCCGAAATGGCCGAACTCATCGTGGCACAGAGGGTGGCGACCCGGCATATTCGCGCCAGGGAAATATGCGAGCCCGTGTTAGAGGTTTTGCCTCGACGCAGCCAGGCAGATGAAATCACTGACTGACATCAGCCATGACTTCTGGTTTGCTGTGTAACCAGCGTGCAAACCATAAGGCACAATAAGTTGCAGATGGCTCTTCTCCATCTCCTCGGTGGTACCAACACTCAACGCCGGTTCGATGGTGATGAGGTGCTTTTGAGGCACGCGCTTCACTTCAGCTCCCTGAATTCAAGCATCTGACCGCATGATGAGCATGGCCTCAGGAAAAAACCCGGCACGGGAGCACTCCTGCCCATCCACTCCGGAACTCAAGCGCATTGGTGGGCCCGGCAGGACTCGAACCCGCGACCTAGCCGTTATGAGCGGCCAGCTCTAACCAACTGAGCTACAGGCCCACACCAGACTGTCTTAGCGACGGGAAGGGGATAAAAAAAGAGGGCCAGGGGAGACTGGCTCGACCCTGGCCCAGATTTTTGGTCGACCTCCGAGGAGGGAGGGAGAGTGGTGGCCGACCGAACCGGCGTCTCGGGGAGGAGTGAGACGAGCCGATCCTGCGCTGCATTGCAGCAACAAGACCCATATATGATAGGCCGGATTATTGTGCAAGTGCGAAGAGAAAGGGGCAGCCATGCAAATCGTGCATGGTGTTTCCGATGCTGTTCATCGGCCCGAAAGACAGGGCCGCGGGATCATTTTCCGTTGTCTCCCAGATTCGCCGGGGTCATGCGGTCGATCAGGAAATCCCGCAGGGCTCCCAGCCGCACTGATCCCTTCAGCTCGCTGGAGTAGACGAAATAGGTCTGGAACACGGCCCCTTGCAGGTCGGGCAGGAGTATCTTCACCTTCCCCGAATGGCGGATGAGATAGGATGGCAGGGCCGCAATCCCGGCACCGGCTTCCACGGCCTGAAGCACGGCAAAACTGTTGTTCACGCTCAGGGCCGGCTCCCGGGGCGGCCCGTCATGGCCCAGTTCCAGCGCCCAGTTGATGGATCGCAGATAAGCCGGCGCCTCGGGCCCGTAGGCGATCATCCGGTGCGCAAGCAGGTCGGCTTGCGACTTCGGCTCGCCGTGCGCCGCCAGATAGGCTGGTGAAGCGCAAAGCCGGTGCCGGATCGCGGCCAGCGGGCGCTGGATCAGATCCGCCTGGTGCGGCTTGTGGAACCGGATCGCACAGTCGGCCTCGTGCCGGGCCAGATCGCGCTCCTCGTCCGAAAGGATCAGGCTGACCCGGATGTCGGGATAGAGGTCGAGGAAATCGCCCAGTTGTGCGGGCAGCCAGGATGATCCGAAGCTGACCGTCGTCGTCAGCTTGATTTCGCCGGTAGGCCGGTTCCGGGTCGCCTCGATGGAGCCTTTCGTGCGCTCGATCTCGTCGGCTATCCGCGACGTGGTGGACCTCAGCTGTTCGCCCTCATTGGTAAGCGCAAGGCCGCGGGCGTGGCGGTGGAACAGCTTGGCGCCCAGCGCTTCTTCCAGAGCAATGATCTGCCGGCTGAGCGCGGGTTGCGAGAGCTTCAGCCGCCGCGCGCCTTCAGTGAAACTCCCAGCAGATGCAACCGCATGAAAAAGCCGCAACTTGTCCCAGTCGATCGGCACCTCAGGCTGCTTCTTGTGCCCGCACGGCCACGCCATGTGCCAGCAGTCGCTCGGCTTCCAGCGCTGCCATGCAGCCCATGCCGGCTGCCGTCACGGCCTGGCGGTACAGCTTGTCCTTCACGTCGCCCGCTGCAAACACGCCGGCCACGCTCGTGGCGGTCGAATCCGGGGCGGTCAGTATATACCCCTCCTCGTCCATGGCGATCTGCCCCCTGAACAGCGATGTCGCAGGATCGTGGCCGATGGCGATGAACAGGCCGTCAACCCCGATGGAGCGCGTGGCGCCGGTCACGGTGTCGGTCAGCACGATCCCGGTCACGCCGTCGGCACCTGTCACGTCGGAAACGGTGGCGTTCCACACCATTTCCACCTTGGGATTGGCGAACAGTCGGGCCTGGTTGGTCTTGTCCGCCCGCAATGCGTCGCGGCGATGAATCAGCGTGACCCTGCTTGCAAAATTGGTGAGGAAAAGCGCTTCCTCCACGGCCGTGTTGCCGCCGCCCACCACGGCCACATGCTTGTTGCGAAAGAAAAAGCCGTCGCATGTCGCACAGGCCGAAACGCCTCGGCCGCGCAGCCGTGCTTCCGAGTCCAGCCCCAGCCAGCGGGCGCTCGCACCGGTTGCGATCACGATGGTGTCGGCCTCGAAAACAGCGCCGCTCTCGGCCACAGCCACGAACGGGCGCTGCGAAAGATCGACGGACGCGATGATGTCGGAAACCAGCTCGGCGCCCACATGCCCGGCCTGGATACGCATCTTCGCCATCAGCTCAGGCCCCATGATGACGGTTTCGCCGGGCCAGTTCTCCACTTCGGTGGTGATGGTCAGTTGCCCGCCGGGTTGCAGCCCCTCGACGAGGATCGGTGCAAGCATCGCCCGCGCGCCATAGACAGCAGCCGTATAGCCGGCAGGGCCGGACCCGATGATGAGAAGTTTCGTCCGCCGCACCTCTGCCATGGAAAATCCTTTCCCCGCCGAATTAGGGCGGCACGCAAGGGGGCGCAAGGAGAACGTCTGATCGCAAGACCCTTGCGCCCGCGCGCAATAATATTAAAGCAGAAGCTCATATCTGGAGAATTATCCCGCCGATGAGCCGCCCCCACCAACTCGACCGGATCGACCGCGATATCATGGGCCATCTGCAGGCCGAGGGCCGGATAACCAATGTGGATCTCGCTGCCCGCGTCGGCCTGACCGCCCCGCCCTGCCTGCGCCGGGTCCGTGCGCTGGAAGAGGCCGGCATAATCAGGGGCTATCATGCCGATCTCAGCCCGCAGGCGCTGGGCTGGCCGATCATCGTGTTCGCCATGGTCAGCCTGAAGAGCCAGGCCGAATCGGACTTGCAGGCCTTCGAGGCCCATGTCGCGAGCCTCCCCCAGGTTCGCGAATGTCACATGCTGAACGGCGAGATCGACTTCATCCTGAAGCTCGTCGCGCGTGACCTTCCCAGTTTTCAGGCGTTCCTGACATCGCAGCTCACAAGTGCGCCGAACGTCGCGAGCGTAAAGACCTCGCTGACGATCCGCACATCAAAATCCGAAATAGGCGTCCCCGTGCCTGCCGACAGCCCCGATGCCTGAGGGCCGCCCACCCCGCCGTCACGCGGGTGCCCGCAGGCCCGATGCGCCCGGCGCGGATGCCCCGAAGGCCGGCGGAAGGCGCAATGCGCGCACGGAGATCGCGCCCCGGATTGCGAGCGGCAGGGGCGACCCCAAGGGCGACCCCAAGGGCGGCGGCAAGGGCGGCGGCAAGGGCGACCGGATCGCCAAGCTGCTGGCGCGCGCAGGCGCAGGCTCCCGCCGGGATATCGAGCGGATGATCGCCGAAGGCCGTGTATCGCTCGACGGCAAGGTGCTGGAAACGCCGGCCACGATCCTGAAGACGCTGGAAGGCGTCATGGTCGACGGCAAGCCTGTGGAGGATGCGCAGGCATGCCGGCTGTTCCTGTTCCACAAGCCGTCGGGCGTGCTGACGGCAGCGCGCGATCCAGGGGGCCGCCCCACCATCTACGACGTGCTGCCGCCGGGCTTGCCGCGTCTCGTCCCGGTCGGGCGGCTCGATCTCAACACCGAGGGACTTCTGCTTCTCACCAACGACGGCGAGCTCAAGCGGGCGCTCGAGCTTCCCGCAACCGGGATCCCCCGCACCTACCGGGTTCGCGCCATGGGTCGGGTTCGCCAGCAGGATCTGGAGGCGCTGGCGATGGGCGTGACCCTGGAGGGCGTCCGCTATGGCCCCGTCGATGCATCGGTGGATCGCCGGGCGACCGCCGGCGGCGCCAATATCTGGCTGACGATGACATTGACGGAAGGAAAGAATCGCGAAGTGCGAAAATTGTGCGAAGCAATGGGGCTGCGCGTGAGCCGCCTGATCCGCACCGCTTATGGCCCCTTCAATCTCTCTGATATTCCGGTCAGAGGCTTAGAGGAAGCGCCATCCTCCGCCGTGTCCGGATTGCAGCGGAGCCTCGGCAGGCGCGCGCAGCAATCTCCGCAAGCATGAGAATCATTTCCGGGCAGTGGCGCTCAAGGCCGCTGCTTGCGCCCGCCGGCGATATCACGCGCCCCACGGCCGACAGAAGCCGCGAGACGCTGTTTTCCATGCTGGTCAGCCGGCTGGGCAGCTTCGAGGGGCTGACCGTGCTCGACCTTTTTGCCGGTTCCGGCGCGCTGGCGCTCGAGGCGCTCTCCCGAGGCGCGGCTCAGGCCTTTCTTGTCGAGCGCGATCCCGATGCACGCCGGGCGATCAGCGCCAATATCGCGGCGTTCGGCGCAAATGCACGGCTGCTGGGCCACGATGCCACCGCCCTGCCCCGCGCACAGGCGCCGGCAGACCTGATCTTTCTCGATCCGCCCTATGGCGGAGGACTGGTGGAAAAGGCTATTTCGTCGGCACAGGAATCCGGCTGGATTGCGCCGCACAGCTGGATCTCGGTGGAAACAGCGCGCGGCGAAATGCTCGACATCCCCGGCTTCACGCTGCAAGCCGACCGGGGCGTCGGCAAGGCGATGCTCCGCCTGCTGCGCCCGCACCCGCCCGCATCGGGCCCTCATGTCCCCTTGCCGCAACAGCCATAAGTTCGCTATCTGTTCCAGGTGATGCCCGGCCTTCCCGTCCAGACACCTTCCTGGCTTCAGGGCCTGAACACGCCGCAGCGCGAAGCGGCGACCCTTCTGGACGGGCCCGTCCTGGTGCTCGCGGGCGCGGGCACGGGAAAGACGCGGGCGCTGACGGCACGGCTGGCGGAGATCCTCGCCCGGCGGCGCGCATGGCCCAGCGAAATCCTGGCCGTGACGTTCACGAACAAAGCCGCCGCCGAGATGCGGAATCGGCTGGTCGGGTTGATCGGGGCCCCGGCGGAAGCCATGCCGTTTCTTGGCACCTTCCATGCAATCGCCGCGCGCATGCTGCGCCGCCATGCCGAGCTGGTCGGGCTGAAGTCCAACTTCACGATTCTCGATACCGATGACGGGCTGAGACTTTTGAAGCGGATCATATCGAATGCCGGCATCGACGAGAAACGCTGGCCGTCCCGCCAGCTCTCGGGCCTGATAGACCGATGGAAGAACCGCGGCCAGATTCCCGATGAAGTCGACAGGGGAGAATCATTCGCCTTTGCAGACGGCCGGGGAGCCGAGCTCTACGCACGCTACCAGGCCGAGCTGAAGGCCTTGAACGCTGCGGACTTCGGCGACCTGCTGCTCCACATGATCCGCATCTTCGTCGACCATCCCGACGTGCTTGCCGAGTGGCAGCGCCGCTTCCGGTTCGTGCTTGTGGACGAATATCAGGACACCAACGCTGCCCAGTATCGCTGGCTCACCATGCTGGCCGCCACATCCCGGGGCGGACAGGGCAATATCTGCTGCGTGGGCGACGACGACCAGTCGATCTATTCGTGGCGCGGGGCCGAAGTCGCGAACATCCTGCGGTTCGAACAGGACTTCCCCGGCGCCAGCACTATCCGGCTGGAACAGAATTATCGCTCAACTCCGCATATCCTTGCTGCTGCAAGCCATGTGATCGCCCACAACAGGGGCCGGCTGGGCAAGACCTTGTGGACCGACCAGAGCCACGGAGACAAGGTCGGTGTAATTGCCGTATGGGATGGGCCCGAAGAAGCCCGGCTGGTAGGCGAGCGCATCGAACAGCTGCTGCGCGAGGGCACGTCGGCCACCCAGATCGCGATCCTGGTGCGCGCCTCTTTCCAGACCCGCGAGTTCGAGGAGCGGTTCATCGCAATCGGCCTCCCCTACCGGATTGTCGGTGGCTTCCGCTTCTATGAGCGCGCCGAAGTGCGTGACGCCCTTGCCTATCTGCGCATCACCGCGCAGCCTGATGATTCACTTGCCTTCGAACGGATCGTGAATACGCCCAGGCGCGGCCTTGGCGAGAAGAGCCTCGCCAGGATCGCCGCCCATGCGCGCGCCACGGGCACGACATTGCCCGCTGCTGCACAGGCGCTGGTCGAAACCGACGCACTGCCGCCCGCCGCCCGCCGGTCGCTCGCAAACCTGCTTGCCGGCATCCGCCGCTGGCGCGCCGGGCTGGATACGCTGAGCCCGGCAGAACTGTGCCAGCTGATTCTCGAGGAATCGGGCACCGTCGCCATGCTGGAAAACGACAGGAGCCCCGAAGCCGCCGGCCGGCTGGACAATCTGGCCGAGCTTGTGCGGGCGATGGAGGGCTGCAATGATCTGCAGAGTTTTCTGGAACATGTCGCACTGGTGATGGAGAATGACCGCAACGACGCCCAAGACAAGGTCGCCCTGATGACGCTGCACGGCGCCAAGGGGCTGGAGTTCGACCATGTCTTCCTGCCCGGCTGGGAAGAAGGCCTGTTCCCCTCGCAGCGCGCACTCGACGAAAATGGTGCAGCGGCGCTGGAGGAAGAGCGCCGCCTCGCTTATGTCGGCATCACGCGCGCCCGACGGCGGGCCACCATCATCCATGCCGCCAACCGCTGCGTTTATGGGCAATGGATATCCGCAGCGCCGTCGCGCTTTCTCGGTGAATTGCCGCCCGCCCATGTGGAACGGGAAACGACCCTGTCGGGCGGTGCCGGCCTGTGGCGCGCCGCGCTCGATGAACGCGATCCCTTCGCCCATCTCCAGCGGCCCTCTGGACGCGGGCCGGGGCAGGAACGCGCATCGGGCCGCGGTGGCCTGAAGCCCGCACGCACAATCGGGGCGCGCGCGCTGTCGTCCACGGTCGGCGGCGCGCCGCGAGGCGATCTCGAGATCGGTGCCCGGGTGTTCCACGCCAGGTTCGGCCTGGGGACGATCAGGTCTCTGGATGGCAACAGGCTGGAAATCGCATTCGACAATGGCGGAACCAGGATGGTGCTGGACAGTTTCGTGGACCCCGCCTGAGAGCCGGGGAAGACGATCACCGCTGCCCGGTACACGAGATTTGATCCTCGTCATGAACCGGCGTATCGGTGCGCCTACAGGATACAGGGCCTCGTCCCGTCGAACCGGAAGTCGCCGAAAAGGAGAACCTCTTGCTGATTCCCACCAGAAGCCTCGTCGCCGTGACCAACGGCGCGCGCTTCATCCTCTACCGCAACGAAGGCACTGCCACCGCGCTCCGGCTGAGGCGCGAGGATGCCATGGAGATGATACTGCCATCGACGGCCGAGCTTGGGGATTCTCCGCCAGGTCGCAGCCACCAGAGCTTCGGAAGCCGCCGCAGCGCCTATGAGGCGCCCGACATGCACGACATGGCGGAAGCCCGCTTCACGGCCGAAGTCGCCGAAAGGGTGGCGGACCTGGTGAACGCGGGTGAAGACCTGCTCCTGACTGCCGATCCACGCAGCCTCGGGAATCTGCGAAAGGAGCTGCCCGAAACTGTCCGCAGCCGCCTGCTTGGCGAAATCGCGGCAGATTACAGCAAGCACAACCCGGAAGATCTCGCCCGCCTGCTGGAAAATCACGAAGACTAGGTCACCGACTCATCGTGCCGTATCTGGTTGCGGCATAACGATTCGGTGTCCTAAAGTGCCCTTGCCAGCATCATCTTCTTGATTTCCGCGATCGCCTTCGCAGGATTCAGCCCCTTTGGGCACACATTCGCGCAGTTCATGATCGTGTGGCACCGATACAGGCGGAACGGATCCTCAAGCTGGTCCAGCCGCTCGCCCGTCGCCTCGTCGCGGCTGTCGGCCAGCCATCGATAGGCCTGAAGCAGCACCGCCGGGCCGAGAAAGCGGTCGGAGTTCCACCAGTAGCTGGGGCAGGCCGTGGAGCAGCAGGCGCACAGAATGCACTCGTAAAGGCCGTCGAGCTGGGCGCGGTCTTCGGGGCTCTGCACCCGCTCGGCCATGGCGGGCGCCGGCGTGACCGTCTGCAGCCATGGCTTGATCGAGGCATATTGCGCGTAGAAGTGCGTCATGTCGGGCACGAGGTCCTTCACGACAGCCATGTGCGGCAGCGGGGTGATCACCACCTCGCCCTTCACATCCTCGATCGCCATGGTGCAGGCGAGCGTGTTGGTGCCCGCGATGTTCATCGAACAGGAACCGCAGATGCCCTCGCGGCAGGAACGACGGAAGGTCAGCGTCGGGTCCACCTCGCCCTTGATCTTGATGAGCGCGTCGAGAACCATCGGGCCGGTATCGTCGAGATCGAGCGTGTAGCTGTCGTAGCGCGGGTTGGCCCCGTCGTCTGGCGACCAGCGGTAGATCCTGAAGGTTTTCGTTCGCCTGGCACCGGCGGGCGCGGCGAAGCTGCGGCCCTTGGCGCTGATCTTGCTGTTAGCGGGGAGTGCGAATTCGGCCATCAAACATCCTCGAAAAATTTATTCTTTTGCCGACGGGGCCCCATCCCAAGGCCGCCAAGCCCGACAAACTGCCCAGACGCAACCATCAGTAAACCCTCGCTTTCGGCTTGATGTAGCTGACTTCTTCGGTGAGCGTATACTGGTGCACGGGGCGGGTATCGAGCGTGACCCCGCCGTCGCGGAACCAGGCGATGGAGTGCTTCATCCATGTCTCGTCGTTCCGCTGGGGGAAGTCCTCGTGCATGTGGGCGCCGCGGCTTTCCTGNCGGGCGGCGGCCGAGTGCATCGTCACCACCGCCTGGCCGATCATGTTGTCAAGCTCGAGCGCCTCGACGAGGTCTGTGTTGAAGACGAGGCTGCGGTCTGAAATGCCGATGTCCGCCATCTGCCGATATACGGCGTCGATCTTGCGGGTGCCTTCCTCGAGGATTTCTGACGTGCGGAAGACCGCGCAGTTGGACTGCATCGTCTTCTGCATGGCGAGCCGGATCGCGGCCGTGGGGCTCTCGCCCTTCGAATGGCGGAAGTTGTCGAGGCGGGTGAGCGCAAAATCGGCCGAGTCCCTCGGCAGCGGCGGCAGCGCCGTCATCGGCTTCACCGTCTGGCCGATACGGATGCCGGTTGCGCGACCGAACACCACGAGGTCGATGAGGCTGTTGGAGCCGAGCCGGTTGGCGCCGTGGACGCTGACGCAGGCAGCCTCGCCCACCGCGAACAGGCCCGGCACCACATGGTCTGGGTTGCCGTCCTTCAGGGTCACGACTTCGCCCCAATAGTTGGTCGGGATGCCGCCCATATTATAGTGAACCGTTGGCGTTACCGGGATCGGCGCGCGCGTTACGTCGACGCCGGCGAAGATCTTCGCGGTTTCGGAAATGCCCGGCAGACGCTCGTGCAGGATCTTCGGATCGATATGGTCGAGATGGAGGAAGATATGGTCACCTTCCTTGCCGACCCCCCTGCCCTCGCGGATTTCCATCGCCATCGAACGCGATACGACGTCGCGGCTGGCAAGATCCCTGGCGGAAGGGGCATAGCGCTCCATGAAGCGCTCGCCCTGACTGTTGGTCAGGTAGCCGCCCTCTCCGCGTGCGCCTTCGGTGATTAGGACGCCCGCTCCGTAGATGCCGGTCGGATGGAACTGGACGAATTCCATGTCCTGCATGGGAAGCCCTGCCCTCAGCACCATCCCGCCGCCGTCGCCCGTGGAGGTATGTGCCGATGTGGCCGAGAAATAGGCCCTGCCGTAGCCGCCGGTTGCAAGCACCACGCTGTGCGCGCGGAAGCGGTGGATGGAGCCGTCCTCCATGTTGATGGCGATCACGCCGCGGCATTCACCGCCAACCATGATGAGATCGATGGCGAAATATTCGATGTAGAAATCCGCATCATGCTTCAGGCTCTGCTGATAGAGCGCATGCAGCATGGCGTGGCCGGTGCGGTCTGCGGCAGCGCAGGTGCGCTGGGCGGCAGGCCCCTCGCCCATGTTCTGGGTCATCCCGCCGAAGGCGCGCTGGTAGATCTTGCCTTCGCTCGTGCGGCTGAACGGCACGCCGAAATGCTCGAGCTCGTACACGGCGGCAGGCGCTTCCCGGCACAGATACTCGATAGCGTCCTGGTCGCCCAGCCAGTCGGAGCCCTTGACCGTGTCATACATGTGCCAGGCCCAGTGGTCGGGCCCCATGTTGCCCAGCGCGGCGGCGATCCCGCCCTGCGCTGCCACGGTATGGCTGCGCGTGGGAAAGACCTTGGTTATGCAGGCCGTCTTAAGGCCGGTTTCGGCGATGCCCATGGTGGCGCGCAGGCCCGAGCCGCCGGCGCCGACGACGACCGCATCATAGGCATGGTCGATGATCTTGTAGGCTTGCGACACATCAGGCTCCGAACGCGATGGCCAGCACGGAGAAGGCTGCAACTGCCCCGGCGGCCATGATGAAGAAATTGAGGGCGATGAAGGCAAGCAGCTTCAACCCTTCGGCATGCACATAATCCTCGATCATCACCTGCAGGCCGAGGCGCGCATGCCAGAATGTGGAAAAGATGAGCAGGAGAAGCGGCACGGCGACCAGCGGCTGGGCGATCCACGCAACAACGCTGCCGTGATCCAGTGTCGGGAGCAGCAGGACAGACGCCACGAACCAGATCAGAAGGACAAGATTTCCCGCCGCTGTCACCCGTTGCAGCCACCAGTGGCGCACGCCCGATCCGGCGGAACCGAGCCCGCGCACACGCTTCAGCGCCGAGGCGCTCTGGAAATCAGTTGCCATCAGCGGAGCCCCGGCCCGAAGAAGAAGACAGCCCAGAAGGCAGCGGTGAGAAGAACGGCGCCAATGAAAACCAGGGTAGCCGTCAGTTTCGATGTTCCGGGGGCATAGCCCCAGCCGCTGTCCATCAGCAGGTGCCGGACCCCCGACATGAGATGCTGGAAGAACATCCAGCTGAGACCGACCCAGACAATCCAGCCGAGGGAGCTGCCGGCGACAGCGGCGAAGGCCTCATAAGCCTCCTTCGAAGTGGCGGCGGCTGCAAGCCACCAGACGAACAGGATGAGGCCGGCAAAAGCCAGCGCATTGCCGGATATGCGGTGGAAAATGGAGGTCGCCATGTGCACCCGCCACTTCCAGATGGAGAGGTGCGG
>JGI24125J20156_1000258_pt1 | contig 14317 bp, 14 predicted proteins | sample Subbio12Aug_8Bad_FD_20156 | JGI IMG/M metagenome (IMG submission 20156) | reverse complement strand
CCCGCCGGCCTGCTCCTCGGGCGTGGTGTAGCGCCCCAGCGGCTCGGCGGCCGCTGCCACCACCTCGCGGCCGGCGGTCGCCTCGAACGTCGCCATCATCGGTGTCTGGGTCGGGGACGGCAGCGTGCAGTTGATGCGGATGCCCCGCTTGATCAGCCGCGCCCCCATGAACTGCGTCCAGACGATCACATTCTCCTTGGAAAAGGAATATCCCTCGTTGACGATATCCATGTGCGCCTCGCACCAGGCGACGGCCTCGGCAAAGCCTCCGGTCGTCACCATCTCCATGTTGACCGGAATCCGCCGGCTCCAGCCCAGCCCGCCGGTCGATGCAATGCTGGCAATCGCAGCGCCCGCAGACATCTGCGGCAGCAGCGCTTCGGTCAGGTGGCGCATGCCGATGAAGTTCACCTTCATCACATCGAGCGGCGGAAACGACGCCGGCAGCCCGGCGCAGTTGAACAGCGCATCGACATGCCCGCCGATCCCGGCCGCTGCGGCGTCGATTGCGGAAGGGTCGCGCAGGTCAGCCCGCCGGAACGACGCCAGCGGCAGGTCGCAATCCCGGAAATCCAGCCCGTGAACCTCCGCGCCGAGGTCCAGCAGCAGCCGTGCGGTTGCCGCCCCCATGCCGGAATAGCAGCCGCTCACCACCACGCGCTTGCCGCGATAACCCAGGATATCATCCATGCCATGCTCCTTGATGTGCTGCGCTGCGCTGCATTGCGCTGCGCGGCCTTGCCCGGTTTCAGCCCTTCTGCCCGGGCGGCCAGGAAATGCTGCCGTCATCCTCCACCACGAAGATGATCCGCTCCGGGCAGGCTCTTGCCCCGTTTCTTGCCAGCCGCTCGTCTCCTGCGGCCACTTCGAAGCCGTCGGTTGCGATATATCCGTCGGCGTCCAGCGGAAACAGCGCTTCCGAAACCGCAGCACAGCGCGCATTGCCGACACACTGGGCCCGCCCGATCCGGATCTTCATCAGCATCTCTCCTGCCCCAAAGCCCATGACCGCTAGAACCGAATCATCGCAGCAGGCAACCGCACCGCCCGGCCGGGCCCAAGTCATCGCACTGGCGATTCACCNCTCCCCGATTTCACCCGCCCCCGATTCAGCCGTCCTGATGTTCTGCACGCGATCGCAATCGCCATGGCGGTATTGCCCGTCCGGCGGGCGGTCTGCCGTTGCATTCCTGCGCCCGCAGCGCAACGTCATCGGCAGGCTTCCGCCAGCACGCGCATCCACCGGAGACATCATCATGAAATCCGCCTCCCTCAGCCCGGTTGCTCCCAAACCCGCCCATGTGCCCGACGCACTGGTCTATGATTTCGACATTCACGCCGATCCCGGACTGCTGGCCGATCCGCACGACCGGATCCTGAAGATGATCGACGAGGCGCCGCCGGTGTTCTGGAGCCCGCGCAACGGCGGCGGCTGGATCGTCCTTGGCTATGATGCCAATTACAAGGCTTCCCGCGATACCGAGACCTTCTCATCCGAATTCGTCTCGCGCGAGCAGATGAAGGCGATGCTGGCCAAGCTTCCGCCCGGCGCGCCGCACATCCCGCAGCCGATCCCGATCCTGCTCGATCCGCCGGAACATACGAAATACCGCCAGCCGCTGCAGAGGGTCTTCTCGCCCGGCACCATCGCGGGCCTGAAAGACAGTATTCGCCTGCTCGCTGCAGAACTGATCGAAGCGGTGAAGCCCGCGGGCGGCTGCGAGTTCATGAGCGCGATTGCCGAGCCGCTGCCGGTGCAGGTATTCCTGAAGATGCTCGGCCTGCCGCTCGATCGGATGCCGACATACCGCGCCATCGTGAAGGAGCATATGGAGGCGATCGACACCGACCGCGAGGGTGCGATGCGCCGCCTCATGACCATCTCTGCTGCCATGCGGGACGTGGTGCTGGATCGCCGCGACAACCCGCAGGACGATATCCTGTCGATGCTGTGGAAGATCGAGATCGACGGCCAGCCGACCACGCTCGCCGACATGGAAAACTATGGCGTGCTGCTGTTCATCGCCGGCCTCGACACTGTCATGAACGGCATGGGCCTTGCCATACGCGGCCTCGCCGGAGATCCCGGGCTGCAGCGCGAGCTGCGCGCCAACCCGAAACGCATCGGCGTCGCGTCCGAGGAAATGCTGCGCCGCTACACCTTCACCGTGCCGATGCGAATCGTCAAACGCGATGTGGAGCTGGAAGGCGCCGCCATGAAACCCGGTGATACGGTCAAGCTGCTGCTGCCGGCCGCCAACCTCGATGCCCGCGCGTTCGCCGACCCGGCCCGCTATGATCTCGACCGCGAAAACAATGTCCATATCGCCTTTGGCGTCGGCCCGCACCGCTGCCTCGGCTCGCATCTGGCCCGTGTCGAAATCCAGATACTCTACGAGGAAATGCTGGCCCGCCTGCCGGAATTCCGGCTCGATCCTGATCATCCCCCGGTAATGCACGGCGGCCATGTGATGGGTGTTGAATCCCTGCACCTGCTGTGGGACGCATGATGTCATGAAGGGTGCCCGCCCGCGACCCCGGCTCGATGCCGACAACCGCGCCTTCTGGACCGGGGGGGCCGCCGGCGAGCTCAGGATCATGCAGTGCCGGCAATGCCGCGGTTTCCTGCACCCGCCGCGTGCGGTCTGCCGCCATTGCCTTTCCGAGGATGTCGCCCCGGCCATCGTCGCTGGTACCGGAACGGTGGACAGCTTCACCGTCAATCATCAGGCCTGGGCCAGGGACATGGAAGTGCCCTATGTCATCGCCCGCGTCGCGCTCGACGATGCGCCGGGCGTCACGCTCACCACCAATATCGTTCGCTGCGAGGTCGATGCCGTTGCCATCGGCGACCGGGTTCGCGTGCTGTTCGAGGAACAGGACGGCATTTTCTATCCGTTGTTCGAAAAGGCCGGCTAGGTCATGGCGCGCGAAGCCTATATCAGCGGAATCGGCGTTTCCGAAGTCGGCGTCCGTCTCGAACGATCCCCGCTCGGCCTGACGCTCGACGCCACCCGGGAAGCGATCGCAGACGCCGGCCTCACCATGTCCCAGATCGACGGCGTCGCCACCTATCCGGGCCGCATGCCGATCTTTCTGGGCTTTTCGCCGATCGGGGTGGATGATGTGATCGACGCCTTTGGTATCCGGACCCGCTGGCATCTCGGCGCTGCCGAGCTTACCGCCCAGCTCGGCGCCATCGCGGCCGCAGCCGATGCGGTTCGAGCCGGCCACGCCCGCCATGTGCTGTGCTTCCGCACCGTCTACGAGGCCGCCGCCATCGCCCGACCGCAGGAATATCCGCCGATGCAGCGCCAGGATGTCTCCGGCCTCGGCCAGTGGTCGGTTCCGTTCGGCGCTTTTTCGGCCGCCAACTGGACGGCGCAATATGCGATGCGGCACATGCACCATTACGGCCTTACCCGCGAGCAGTTGGCCATGGTCGCGATCAACGGTCATGCCAACGCCGCCCGCAACCCGCGCGCCATCGTAAAGAAGCCGCTCACGCTCGATGATTACATGGCCGCCCGGATGATATCGACTCCGCTGTGCCTTTATGATTGCGACCGCTTCACCGACGCATCCACCGCCATCATAGTCTCTGCCGGCGACGCGCTCGACGAGGTCGGCGGCGTGCCCGTCCGTATCGCCGCCACAGCCGGCTCGGTCGATCGCTACAGCTGGGATCAGGGCGATCTGCCAAGCGCCTACGCCACCGGACGCGATCTGTGGAAGGCAACCGACTATCGCGTCAAGGACGTCGATACCGTGCAGTTCTACGACGGTTTCGCGTTCCAGCCGATCACCTGGCTCGAGGGTCTGGGCTTTTGCGGACTGGGCGAAGGCGGCCGCTTCATCGAAGGCGGAACCCGTATCGCGCTCGATGGGGAATTGCCGATGAACACCGGCGGCGGCCAGCTCGGCTGGGGGCGTCTGCACGGCTTCGGCTTCGCCTACGAGGCGGTGACCCAGTTGCGCGGCCACGGCGGCGCCCGTCAGATTCCCGGTGATCCAAGGGTCGCCATTGCCACATCGGGCGGCGGGCCGATGGCGGCGGCCCTGCTGCTGGCCCGCGACTGAACCCATGACCCACCCGGCCAATTGCGCTATGCTGCGACACAGATGAGGAGACCAAGGATGGAAAAGAACGACATGGTGCTGATCAGCGTCGATGATCATATTTCCGAGCCGCCCGACATGTTCCGCAACCATCTTTCGGGCAAGGATCTGGAAACCGCGCCCCAGTTCGTGGTGGACGAAAACGGTACCAGCGCCTGGACCTATCAGGGCATGTTCCTGCCCTCCGTCGGCCTCAACGCCGTGGTCGGTCGGCCGCTCGAGGAATATGGGATGGAGCCGACCTCGCTCGAACAGCTTCGCCCCGGCGTCTATGATGTCCACGAGCGCGTGAACGACATGGACGTCAACGGGATCGCGGCCTCCATCAATTTCGGCAGCGCAGTCGGCTTCGACGGCAGCCGTTTCCACCGCGCGCCCGACAAGGCGGCCGCGCTCATCCACCTGCGCGCCTACAACGACTGGCACGTCAGGGAATGGTGCGGTGCCTACCCGGCGCGCTTCATCCCGTGCGCTATCCTGCCGACCTGGAACATGGACGCCACCGTTGCTGAAATCCATCGGCTGGCCGCCTTGGGCTGTCATGTCGTCTCGGTCAGCGAGAACCCGACGGTCCTTGGCCTTCCCAGTATTCACAACGCCTATTGGGAACCGTTCTGGCGCGCCATCGCCGATACCGACACAACCATCTGCTGCCACATCGGCGCCGGTAATCCCGCGCCCCACGCATCGATGGAAACCCCGATCGAGGCGTGGATCACCACCATGCCCATGTCGATTGCGACCGGTGCCGCCGACTGGCTGCAACTGAAAGCGCTCCACGATTATCCGACGCTGCGCATTGCCCTTTCCGAGGGCGGGATCGGCTGGGTGCCCTATTTCCTTGAACGCGCCGACTATTCCAACTGGCGTCACCGCGCCTGGACCAATTCGGTGTTCCAGGGCGATATGAAACCCAGCGACATCTTCAAGAAGCATTTCCTGAACTGTTTCATCGACGACAAGTTCGGCCTGCAGAACATAGAATATATCGGCGAGGACAATATCGCCTATGAATGCGATTATCCGCACTCTGATTCGCTCTGGCCCGAAGCGCCGGACTATCTGTGGGAATCGATCAGGCACCTGAGCGACGCACAGATCGACAAGATCACCCACCGCAACGCCATGCGCTTCTTCAACTTCGACATCTTCTCCAGGATGCCGAAGTCCGAGCTTACGGTCGGAGCCTGCCGGGCGCGCGCGAAAGCCAATGGCGTCGACACCAGCACGAAATCATCCGGAGGAGTCAAGCCCGTTGAGGATGGAACCACCCGCCCGATCACCTCGGGCGATCTTGTGAAGATGTTCGCCCATCACGCCAGGCAGGCAGCCTGAATCCACGAAAAAAAGGGGCGGCGCGGACCTCGTGGTCCGCGCCGCCCTTGCTTCAACCCTTGCTTCAACGGGCCGCCGGTGCGGAACCCGCTCTATGCGGCAGAAGAAAGTGCCGCCAGTTGCGCGCCTGTGCCGGTTTGCCCGGCCGCCTTCACCGCATCGAACAGGCAGGCCGACAGCGCCTGTGCATCAGGCTGCATGCCGCCTGGCGCCAGCAGGCCTAGCGCGATCGGCTGGCCGTCCGGCTGGCCGGGCAGCAGCACGCAGCACAGCTGCGCCGACGTGTCGAATCCGGTCGGACCGAACGCCGCGGCATTGCGCACGCAATCGGCAAGGCGTGCAGACATCTCGGCGGGGTGGAACCTGGCATTGTCGGGTGCTTCAGCATTCAGCCGGCGCATCATCCCGTCGCGCCGCGGCTGCGCCACTGTGGAGAGCAGCAGCCAACCGGCCGCCGAATTCGACAGCCGGTCCTGCTGCCCGCACGACAGCAGCCGCGGCGTCCGCTCCATCGGCCCGATTCTGGCAGAACGATGGCTGAACACCTGCACATTCAGCCCGACCATTCCGAAAACCGCCACGCCAAGGCCGGTCTGGGCCGACAGCCGGTCGATCGTCTCGGTCAACTGGCCGTTACGCAGGATTTCCGGCTGGGCCGATGCTCCGAGAAATGCGGCCCGGGGCGTAAGCTCATAGGTGCGTGAGACAGGATCCTTGTGCAGCAGGCCCAGTTCGACCAGCGTCGACAGAAGCTCCGACGTGCTCGACTGTGGCCGGTTGTATCGGCGCACGATGTCCATCACCGTCGCCTTTTTATGCTGGTCGTCGAAGTAATCCAGAACCTCCACCATGCGCCGGGCAATCTTCGCCTTGTTGGATTCGAATGCGATCTTCATCCTTCGTCCTCCTCCGCTTTTTCGCGAGGATTGATCACGACAGCCCGGACTGTCAACAAAAAATGAGATAATCTCGGTAATGCTAGGATGAGCTACCGCTCATGCCTTGCCTGGCCGTGTTCGACCGGAGTCGACCGGCGCGCGGTCGCGCTTGCGGGTGCCGGTGACCGGTTCCCGGCACCAGGACCCGATATCAGTAAATGCCGCCTTGCTGGCGAAGGAATTCGCTGTCGGAACGGACGCGGGCTTTGGGCTGGACGGGTTGCAGGGCACGCAGATCATTTTCGAGGCGGTGGATCCGCCGGGGTTCGGAATCGGCCTTGAATGCTTCCCATATGACGGCCGATCCCGGATCGGATCCGGGCCAGGCGCCAAAGATGCGGCGGCCCGAGCGGCGATCTACGCGGACCATGCGAACGCCGGCCGGCGCGACGAAAGGATCCGCGCCTTGCGGATTGTCCCGGAAGGCTTTGGTGTAAAATTCCCTCCAGATGGGGGCAGCGAAGGTGCCGCCCTGCACGCCGCCGAGATCCCGGGGCCTGTCGTAGCCGATGTAAAGCCCGGCCACGAAATTGGGCGTGCCGCCGACAAACCAGACATCCCGGGGGCCAGTGGTCGTGCCGGTTTTTCCAGCGATCGGGACTTCGAGCGGGCGCAGCGTGGTGGCGGTGCCGCGCTGGATGACGCCTTCCATCATGTGGGTGACCTGGAAGGCGGTTCGCGCATCCATCACCTGACGGCGGGTGTCGGCCGGGCGGGGCATGCGCTGGCCCTGCCACCGGGCTGCGCTGCACCCTTCGCAGGGGCGCGGATCGGCCCGGAAAATGGGCCTGCCGTTGCGGTCGGTGACCAGATCGAACAATATTGGTTCAACCGCCCTGCCGTTGTTGATGAGGATGGAATAGGCGTTCACCAGCTTCATCGGGGTGGTTTCGCCCGCGCCAAGGGCGATGGCGAGAACGGGTTGATAGTCGCCTATGCCCAGATCCCTTGCCAGCCGCACGACATTGTCCATTCCGGAATTGTAGGCGATCCGGATGGTCATCAGGTTGCGCGACTGTTCCAGACCCCAGCGCATCGTCTGCGAACCGGCATGGCCGCCGCTGAAGTTGCGGAAGCATTTGGTGCCGAGGCTGCGCGACTGGAACACGCAATAGGGCGCATCCGAGACGATCGACGCGGGCGTCATGCCGTTGTCCAGACCGGCTGCATAGACGAAGGGCTTGAAGCTGGATCCCGGCTGGCGATTTGCCTGGGTTGCCCGGTTGAAGCTGGAACTCCGGATGTCGAAACCGCCTACCATCGCCAGAACGCGGCCTGTTTGCGGCTCCTGGACCACCATGGCGCCCGAGACTTCCGGGATCTGGCGCAGCGCATAGCTGGTGCGCGAAACGGGGGCCACCGGGACGACATCGCCGGCGCGCAGCTGCTGCCATGCGGGAATCCCGTCGCGGGGCCGGGCTGCATCGCCGTTGAACATCGTGCTGGTGGACCCGTCGGCAAAACCGATGCGCAAGCCGCCGCTGATGCGCTCGAGGATGACGGCGGCACGCCATTCGGGAAAGCCGACTCCGAGGTTCACGGCGCGAAGGCGCCTGTCCCAGCCGTTGCCGGTTTCGATCGTGGCGCTGGGGCCGCGCCACGCGCGGCGGCTGTCGAAGCGCACAAGGCCGTTGCGAAGCGCCCTTTCAGCTGCGGCCTGGATGACCGGATCGATGGTGGTTCGCACCCACAGGCCGCCCGCATAGACGCTGTTGGGGCCGGATGCGGCATCTTCGCCGAACTTCTCGATCAGCTGACGGCGCACCTCCTCGATGAAATAGCCGCCGACGCCGGCCTGGCGGTTTGCAAGGCCTCTGGGCTGAATGACAATTGGCTGCGCCTGCAGCCGGCGGGACAGCTCTGCCGTGATGTGGCCATTGTTGGCCATTTCGCGCAGCACATAGTTGCGCCGCTCGAGCGCGCGGGCGTAGTTGGTGCTGGGGTTGTAGGCAGACGGCGCCTTCAGAAGGCCCGCCAGAAGGGCGGCTTCCTCGGGCCGGATATCGGCCGCGGACTTGCCGAAATAGGCCTGGGAGGCGGCCTCGATCCCGTAAGCGTTCCGGCCGAGGAACACTTCGTTCAGGTAGAGTTCGAGGATCTGTTCCTTGGTGAACTGCCGTTCGATCCGGCGGGCGAGCACGGCTTCGCGCAACTTTCGCACGAGGGTGACTTCGTTTGTGAGGAGCAGGTTCTTCGCCACCTGCTGGGTGATCGTGGAAGCGCCGATGGGCCGCCTGTTTTCGCCCAGATTCCCGATATTGACCAGCACGGCATTTACTATGCCCGCATAATCGAGCCCCTGATGTTCGAAGAAGGTCCGGTCTTCTGCTGATGTGACCGCCTGCACGACGACGGGGGGAATTTCCGAATAGGGAAGGAAGATCCGCCGTTCGCGGGCGAAGCTATGGAAGGGCGTGCCATCTGCCGCGCGCAGGTTGGTGGGAAGCGGCGGCTGGTAGTTCGCCAGCGATGCCGCATCGGGGAGGCCGCGGATAATGAGAAGCCACAGGAGCAGGATGCCGACAAGGCCGAAGGCCAGGAGCGAACCGATGACGATCCAGACACGCCGGGGGACAAGCCCCAGCAGGCCGCGGATGCGGTCCGCAGGGGGCTGCCCGGGGCTGTCGGACTGAGGCGTCGCGGCGTCCATCGCGCTCCCTTTAGCGAGAGCCGGGGGTTTGCAACAGGGAAAAGCCGTGCGGCGGCCGGATTCGGCTGCGGCGGATAGGCCGGAGGAAAAGGCGGGCTTTGCCCGGAGCAATTTTTGCCTTGTGGCGCAGGCGGCCAGCCGCGGGCATGGGGTGCATCATGGAACAGGTTGGCAAATTGTGGCTGGTGGGCGCAGGCCCCGGCAATCCCGAACTGATGACGCTGAAAGCAGCGCGGCTGATCGGCGAGGCCGACGTGCTGGTGCATGACGGCCTTGTCGACGACCGGGCGCTGGCCATGGCCCGGCCCGACGCCGAGCTGGTTTCCGTGGAGAAGAAGCGCAACCGGCATTCGGTGCCGCAGCCGGAAATCAACGCGCTTCTGGTGCGGCTCGTGCGTGCGGGAAAGCTGGTGGTGCGGCTGAAAGGCGGCGATCCGTTCGTGTTCGGGCGCGGTGGCGAGGAGCTTGAGGCCGCCCGCGCGGCGGGCATTTCCTATGAGGTGGTTCCCGGGGTTTCAGCAGCGCTTGGCTGTGCGGCCGAAGCCGGATTGCCATTGACGCACCGGGCGCTTGCCAGCGCGGTCAGCTTTGTGGCGGGAACCTGCCAGGGCCTGCGGGAGCAGGACTGGCGCGGGCTGGCGGGCCCCGGGAGGACGTTGGTGATCTACATGGGCGTGACGACGGCCGGCATGATCGCCGAAAAGCTGATCGCCGACGGGGTTTCGCCCGATATGCCGGTTGCCGTTCTCGAGCGCGGGACACTGCCGGGCGCGCGGGCGATCCGCACCCTGCTGGCCTGCCTTGGTGAAGTTGTTGCGCACCAGGCGGTGCGCAGCCCTGCGGTGCTGGTGGTCGGCCGGGTGGCCGGGCTGGCCGACGCCGAGGACGTGCTGGCCGGAGCAGCGGCACGGGCACTGGAGGAGGCATCTGCATGGTGAAGCTATTGACGGGCAATGAACTGCTGCGGGGCGACGTGCTGTGGTGGGACGGGAAGGGCTGGAGCCTTTCGATTGCCGATGCCGTGGCGCTGGAGCCGGCGGAAGGGGCCTCGATCCTGGAGCGCGAGGCAGCCGGCGAGCGGATCAGCGATCTGGCCCTGATCGATGCCGAAGTGGTGGGAGGCCGGTTCCGCCCGGTAAAGATTCGCGAGCGCATTCGCGGGTTCGGGCCCACGGTGCGCCCCGACCTGGCGGTGGCCGAGCAGGATTGGCGCTGATGTATCAGTATGACAATATCGACCAGGCGGTGGTGGATGCGCGGGTTGCCGAGTATCGCGACCAGCTGGAGCGTCGGCTTTCGGGCGCACTCGACGAGGATCATTTCCGGCCGCTGCGCCTGAAGAACGGGCTCTATCTGCAGATGCATGCCTATATGCTGCGGGTCGCCATTCCTTATGGCACCCTTTCTGGCCAGCAGATGCGGATGCTGGGCCATGTCGCACGGCGCTATGACCGTGGCTACGGGCATTTCACCACCCGGCAGAACATCCAGTACAACTGGATCCGCCTGCATGAATCGGCAGATCTGCTGGCGGAACTGGCCACGGTGGAAATGCACGCCATCCAGACATCGGGCAACTGCATCCGCAACATTTCGAGCGACCAATATGCCGGCGCTGCCGTGGACGAGGTGGAAGATCCGCGGCCCTGGGCCGAGCTGCTGCGGCAATGGTCGAGTTTCCACCCGGAATTCAGCTATCTGCCGCGCAAGTTCAAGATTGCGGTGATTGCATCCGATACCGACCGGGCGGCGATGAAGCTGCACGACATCGGGTTGCAGATCGTGCAGCGCGACGGGGAAACAGGGTTCCGGGTGTATGTGGGCGGCGGCATGGGACGCACGCCGATCGTTGCGCCGGTCATCCGCGAATTCCTGCCGGCCGGAGACTTTCTCAGCTACTGCGAGGCGATCCTGCGGGTTTACAATCGCTACGGCCGACGGGACAATATCTACAAGGCACGGATCAAGATTCTGGTGCACGACCTCGGGGCGGCGGAGTTTGCGCGACAGGTCGAGGAAGAGCATGCCCATGTGAAGACGCTGGGTCTGGATGCGCCCGAGGCCGAGATTGCGCGCATTCGCGACTTTTTTGCGCCGCCTGCGTTCCAGACCGGGCTTTCCGATACGCTCGACCGCAGCGATCCCGATTTTGCGCTTTGGCCTGATTTTGCGCTTTGGCCCGATTTTGCGCTTTGGGTCGACCGGCAAGTTGTCGCCCACAAGGTGCCGGGCTACCGTATCGTGAACATCTCGCTGAAGCCGGTGGGGCAGATCCCGGGCGATGCCTCGGCCGATCAGATGGACGTGCTTGCCGACCTTGCCGAGCGATATTCCTTCGACGAGATCCGGGTGACGCACGCACAGAATCTGGTGTTGCCGCACGTCAGGGCCGCAGATCTGAAGGCTGTTTGGGAAGCGCTGAATGCCGCCGGGTTGGCCGACGCCAATCTGGACCTGGCCACCGACATCATCGCCTGCCCCGGAATGGATTACTGCACGTTGGCCAATGCGCGCTCGATCCCCGTGGCGCAGCAGCTGGCAAGGCTTCTGGCACCGCGCGAGTCCGAGCTGGGCGAACTGAAGATCAAGGTTTCGGGCTGCATCAACGGCTGCGGCCATCACCATGCCGGACATATCGGGATCCTGGGTGTCGACCGGAAGGGCAACGAGAATTACCAGCTGCTGCTGGGCGGCTCGGGTGCCGAGGATACCAGCCTCGCCCAGATATTGGGGCCGGGCTTCGACGAAGCCGGAATTGTCGGCGCGGTGGAAAGGGTGACGACCGCCTATCTTTCGCTGCGCGCCGACGGCGAGCGGTTCCTGGACACCTACCGGCGGCTGGGGGCAGCGCCCTTCAAGGCTGCAGTCTATGGGGCTGCCGTCAATGGGGAAGCGGCGCATGGCTGAGTATTTCGCGATCGATGACCGGGCCTTGGCTTCCCTGGAACCCGATGTGGTGATCGGGCCCGGCGAGGATGTGCGGGTGCACGCCGACCTTGGCAATCACCGGGTGATAGGAATCGATTTTCCCAAGTGGCGCGATGGACGCGGCTATTCCTCGGCCCGGATGCTGAGAGAGATGGGGTTTGCCGGGGATATCCGGGCGATCGGCGACCTGACGGTGGATCAGCTGATCTTCCTGAAGCGCAGCGGGTTCAGCTCGCTGGCCGCCGACCGGCCCATGGATCCAGCAGCAGCACAGGCTGCCTTGTCGCGCTTTCCTTATGTTTATCAGAGGGCTGCTGATTCCATGGCACCTGCATGGGCGCTGCGGCACCCGGCGGTTTCCGCGGTGGACGAGTGACCGACCTTGCCGTCCATGATGCAAGCCGGTCGATGTGGTCGGCATCCGATGTGGATGAACTGAATCGGCTCTATGAAGGCCGGGCAGCGGAAGCGCTTTGTGACGTGCTGACCGATCCCCTGTTCGGGCCGACGGCGCTGGTATCTTCGTTCGGGGCGGATTCGGCTGTGCTGCTGCATATGGCCGCGCAGGTTCGCCGCGACGTGCCCGTGCTGTTCGTGGAAACCGGATGGCTGTTTGCCGAAACGCTTTCCTATGCCAATGATCTGGCCGGGCATCTGCGGCTTTCGGACGTGCGCTGGCTGAGGCCGGATGCGGCGATGCTGGACGAGAAAGACCCGAAGCGTCTGCGCTGGTCCTATGATCCGGACGGATGCTGCGAATTGCGCAAGGTGCAGCCGCTTGATTCGGCGCTGGCCGGGTTCAGCCTGTGGATTTCGGGGCGCAAGAGTCATCAGAACCGGGCGCGGGCCACGCTTTCCCTGTTCGAGCGGGACGCGGCGCGGCTGAAGCTGAACCCGCTGTACGACTGGAGGCCGGAAGATCTTGCCGCCTATGCGGCCTCCAACCGGCTTCCGCCGCATCCTCTGGTGGCGCAGGGTTACCCGTCCATCGGCTGTTCGCCCTGCACGTCGCGGGTGCAGCCCGGTGAGGATCCGCGCGCCGGGCGGTGGCGGGGCTGGGACAAGAGCGAGTGCGGGATCCACACGCCATCAGGAGATTCCGATCCGGCTTTCTGATCGACGAACTGACCCCGGCTGCACCGCTTCCTTCCCGCCGCTTGCCTTCACGCGGTGGGGCTTTAGGGTCCGGGGAATGTCTGACCATCGGATTGTGAGCGTGGAGCTGGATGAGCGCACCGTCATCTGGCGCAATGCCGATGTCGAGCAGGAGCGTCGGGTTGCCATTTTCGACTTGCTGGAAGGCAATATGTTCCGGCCGCTGGAAATCGACGGCGAAGGGCCATGGCGCCTGTTCCTGCGGGTGGAAGATGGCCGGCTGGCGATGGACGTGACACAGGACTGCGGCGATGCTAGCGGGTCCGTGCTGCTGGGGCTGGCACCGTTTCGCCGGACGGTTCGGGAATATTTCGCGATCTGCGACAGCTATTACAAGGCGATCCGCAGTGCTGCGCCAAGCGCGATCGAGACGATCGACATGGCGCGGCGCGGAATACACAATGACGCAGCGAGGCTTGTGATGGAGCGGCTGGAAGGGCGGGTGGAAATGGATTTCGACACCGCGCGCCGGCTGTTCACGCTGATCTGCGTTCTGCATATCAGGCAATGAGGGAGCGCAGCTTGCACCAGCAGAAACCGGACGCACAACGCCCAAAGCGCGGCCGCACACCCGCGCGAGTGCCCGCAACCCGCGCCGGAGGCGCATGGCAATGGGCGTGATGCCGGACAGCTGGATCCGGGAGCGTGCGAGGCTGAACGGCATGATCGAACCGTTCGTGGAAGGGCAGCGGCGGGAGGGCTGCATTTCCTATGGGCTGTCAAGCTATGGCTATGACGCGCGGGTGTCCGACGAGTTCAAGATTTTCACCAACGTCGACAACGCACTGGTGGACCCCAAGCAGTTCGAGCCGACAAGCTTTGTGGATCGCAAGCAGGATGTGTGCGTGATTCCGCCCAACAGTTTCGTCCTGGCGCGGACGGTGGAATATTTCCGGATCCCGCGGGATGTGCTGGTGATCTGCCTTGGAAAGAGCACCTATGCGCGGTGCGGGATCATCGTGAACGTGACCCCGCTGGAGCCGGAATGGGAAGGGCATGTGACCCTGGAATTCTCCAACACCACGCCGCTGCCCGCGAAGATCTACGCCAATGAGGGGGCCTGCCAGTTTCTGTTCCTGAAGGGCGATGGCGTATGCGAGGTCAGCTATGCCGACCGCGCGGGCAAGTATCAGGGGCAGCGCGGGGTGACGCTGCCGCGGCTTTGATACCGCATCCCGCTGACGGGAACCGG
>JGI24125J20156_1000256_pt1 | contig 14366 bp, 11 predicted proteins | sample Subbio12Aug_8Bad_FD_20156 | JGI IMG/M metagenome (IMG submission 20156) | reverse complement strand
GATCCGCCCGCCTCCAGCAGTTCGAGGCCGGCAGCCGTCGCCAGCGGGTCTGCCGCGGACGCCACCGCCGGGCCCGCAGCGACCGTGTCCTGCGCGGCGCGCCGGATGATCCTGTCATCGGGCTCGTAGAATCGGGCGGCGGGGGTGGTCTCGACGGCCGGCGGCAACGTCGCCGCCCCAGACGGAGCCGCCTGTTGCGGGCCGACTGCCTGCGCACCGGCAGCCGCAGGCAGCGCGATCGCCAGCAGGGCCGCCAGGGTGATGGTCTGCAACATGGGTAACCCGATAGGGCCGCAGGCGGGCGCGCTCAAGCCTGCAGTTGGGCGCCTGTCGCATCCGCGACGCTGGAATAGCCGTCCCGACGGAGAAGCGCGGCAAGTTCCTTCGCGATTCGCCTGGCAAGGCCGGGGCCGTCATAGACGAGCGCGGTGTAAAGCTGCACCGCCGAAGCGCCGGCCCGGATCTTGGCATAGGCATCCGCGCCCGACGCCACACCGCCGACCCCGATCAGGGGAAGACGCCCATCCAGCCGTTTCGCGAACGCAGCCAGAATGGCGGTGGATGGGGCCATGAGCGGCGCACCGGACAGTCCGCCCGCTTCCCTCGCATGGCGGGACTTGAGCGTCGCGGGTCGCGCCAGCGTCGTGTTGGCTATGATGATGCCGGATATCCGGCTTTCGAGTGTGACCCTGACGATGGCGTCGATCCGGGCGTCATCGAGATCGGGCGCTACTTTCACGAACAGCGGCGGGCCGGTCGCGCCGCGCGCCTCGGCGGCCGCTGCCAGGAGTTCGGGCAGGGCCTCGCCCTGCAAGTCGCGCAGGCCCGGCGTGTTGGGCGAGGAAATGTTGAGCGTTATCCAGCCGGCCAGTCCGCGAACCGCGGCGACGCCAAGCGCATAATCCGCGATGCGGTCGGCGCTGTCCTTGTTGGCGCCCACGTTCACGCCGAGACGGGGGGTGGCGCGCAGGCGGGGAAGAGCCGCCTCCAGCCCGCCGTTGTTGAATCCCAGCCGGTTGATGACGGCCCGGTCTGCTTCCAGCCGGAAGACGCGCGGGCGCGGATTGCCGGCCTGCGGGCGCGGGGTCAGCGTGCCGGTTTCGGCAAAGCCGAACCCCAGCCCCAGCATCTGCCGCCACACGCGCGCATCCTTGTCGAACCCGGCGGCAAGGCCGATGGGGTTGGGGAAATCGAGCCCGGCGATGCGGGTGTGCAGGATGGGATCTCCATCGGGCCCGGCCGACGGGGGCAGGCGTTCCAGCAGCGCGATTGCAAGGCCGTGCGCCCGTTCCGCCGGGACGAGCTGGAGAGCAGGGCGCAGCAGGCCGAACATCATGCTGCTCCTATGCCTTGCCGCACCCGGCCGCAATTGCGCGAATGCCGCCCGACCGGCTCAACCGATCGCGTCGAGCAGCTCCACTTCGGGCCGGCCGGCCATCGTGGCGCCGAGTGCCGGCCCGGCTTCCCGGAAATGCGGCATGTCGCGGTGCGCTGCCAGCGCGGCTTCGTCGATATAGATTTCGAGAACCCGGTAGGTGTCGGCCTCGGTCCGGCTTCGCGTGAGCTGGTATAGCAGATTGCCGGGTTCGTTGGCCCGCACCTGTTTCGCCAGCGCCGTGAACGCCGCCTCGAAATCCTCCCGATGTCCCGGCTTCACCCGGATGGTCGCCACCACTGCAATGCTCATCCATCATTCTCCCTCTTGCCGTTTCAGGCGGGTTCCGGTTTTGCATGCCCGGTTTCGCGTGGCCAGTCTTTCATGATCGGTCCGCAGCTGCATGGACAGGCAGGCCGGGCGGAAGCGGCCGGAGAATGGAAGGAACGGCCCGGCAATCAGACCGAATCTTCCGGATCAGGATGCTGCCGGTTGCCGGCTGTCAGAACCTGAAGTCGAGCAGCAAGGTGAAGGAGCGACCGCGCGGGTCGGCCACGCGCGGCTCCCACGAGCTGCCGGATCCGAAGTTGCTGTCATAGTTGATGGCAAAGGGCGGATCCTGGTCGAACAGGTTGCGGATGCCGCCGGTGATCGTGAACCGGTCGAAACCGCGATAGGAGACCGACATGTTGTAGGTAACATAGTCGGCGGTCTTCTCGACCAGGTCCGGCGGGGAAATCCGGCCCGCTGTTACGCCCGGAAGTTCCTGATTCGTATAGCCCTTGCGAAAGATCTGCGAGAAAGAAGCCGTCCAGTCATCTCTGGCGAATGTCAGGAAGGCATTGTGCTTCCAGCGCAGCCCGAGATCGCCCGCGAACGTGAACCTGCCGACTTCGCTTGGTCCCCAGGCGGCATTTTCGGTAAGCCTCGACCGCTTGGCGATCAGGTAGCTGCCGTCGAGGCCGAAGCCCCATTCACCGCCCCAGACATCGCCCGAGCCGCGCACCGACAGTTCGAGCCCTTCGGTATCGGTTCCGCCGCTGTTGACCCAGCGGTTGTCGATGGCAAGGAGGTTTCCGCCCGTGCCGCGGATGAACCGTTCGGGGAACAGGCCGGCATTGGCCACCAGATCCTGCAGCGGCAGAACCCTGATATTGCCTTCGCGCTCGATCCTCCACCAGTCCAGCGACACGAAGAACTGGCGGCTCGGTTCGAAAACGACACCCAGCGAGAACTGCCTTGCCGTTTCGGGCCCGAGATCGGGCTTGCCGCCGGTCAGGATCGTCAGGCCGGTCACGACTGAGCAACCCGGGATGGTTTCATCCGCCTGGCCGCCGGGGCATGTCGCCGGATCGGCGAGGTCGCGGCCTGCATAGGGCGATTCCAGCGTGCCGTTGAAGATCTGGTTGAACGAAGGAACCCGGAAGCTGGTGTTGTAGGAGCCGCGGAACAGCAGCTGGCGGGCGGGCCGGTATTTCGCCGAGATCTTGGGGTTGGTCGTGGTGCCAAAACCGGTATATTCGTCGATCCGGAAGGCGCCCGTCAGCTCGAAACCATCGAATATCGGGAGAAGCACTTCGGTATAGGCCGCCATGATGTCGCGCGACACGCCTGCCAGCGCGTTGGCGTCGTCGAAGGGAGCCAGCAGAATGAAGGGGCGCGCGGCCGCGGCGCGGGCATCGCCGTTGAAGCTGTATTGCTCCTTGCGGAAATCCGCGCCGAACGCCGCCTTGGCCGTGCCGCCCGGCAGTTCGAAAAGGGAGCCCGCAGCCGACGCATCCACCTGCCAGAGCGCATGTTTCCCGCCGAACAGCGTGACGCCGCGGGCCGAAGTGCTTTCCAACAGCGCCATAGCTTCGGGCGTCTGGGTCTCGCCCGGCCGCAGGAACAGGTTGATGACGCCGGTATTCAGCGCATCGATCAGGCCATTGGCGATGATGTTGCCGTTCACGTCCCGAACGGTGTTCCGGTAATGATAGCCGCCGCCCAGCGTGGATTGGGATTCGCTGTATCCATAGGAAACGCCGGCGCGATATTCCCAGTCGCCGGCAATCGGACCTTCGGCGCCGAGCGTCGCGCGCAGGGTCTTGGTGTTCGTCTCGATCTCGCGCGGACCGCATTCGATGCACCGCCAGCGCACGCCCATGGGCAGGCCGCGCCGTGCCTCCAGGGTCGGGAAGACGGCAACCAGATCGTTGAAGACACGGTCATAGACGGCGGCGTTGGCGGCAGTCCGGGGGTAGGCAAAGGCCTGTGTCGTCGTGTTGGAGCTGATCTGGGCGTTGGAAAAGCGCTTTGCGGCACCTGCATCCGATCCGGTCAGCTCGGCGGAAATCTGGTGATCGCCCAGGCGCAGCGTTCCCCGGGTCAGCCAGCTGACCGTCCGCAGCGGCTGCTGGAGCACGGCTGCCCGGCCGGTATCCCAGGCGCAGGCAAACTCCGCCGAGGCGAGATTCCACAAGAGCGGGTCATAGGCATCCTGACCCGCGATGCTGTTGCAGCCAAGATTTCCGGGCAGATCCAGCACATTGATGCCGCCGCCGGCGCGAACGGTCGTGCTGCCCGGCAGGAACGGCGCCGTGGCGGCCGATGGAATGATGGTGCCGCCCGGGAAGGCGGGGTTTGCGCCGAGCGGGAAGATCGTGGCGAACGGCGTGCCGCGCGTGTCCACCGAAAGGCCCCGGTTGGGCTGGAACGTGTCGACGAAACCGCGCTGGTCGCCTCGCAGCGCCTTGTTCTCGCTGATCGAGATTGCGCCCATGATGTTGAAGCGATCCGTGTCGAGATTGCCGTGGCCGGCCATCACGGAGCCGCGGAAGATGTTGCCGCCGCCGGCCTCGGTCACATCCATGAACCCTTGCGCGCCGACGCCTTCGTAGCTGGTGCGGGTGATGAAGTTGATGACGCCGCCGACAGCGTCGGTGCCATAGATGGCCGATGCGCCGTCCTTCAGCACTTCGATGCGCTCCACCGCGAACAGCGGTATCTGGTTGATATCGACCACGCCACCGTTCAGGCCGTGCGCCGGCACGCGCCGACCGTTCAGCAGGATCAGGGTTGCAGCCGCGCCCTGGCCCCGCAGATTGGCCGATGATGCGCCGTTGTTGCCGCGCTGGGCGCCGCCGACCACGTCGGCGTTGGAGGCAAGATTGTCGAGGCCGTTCCCGTTGGACGACAGCAGGGCGATGAACTGTTCGGGGCTGTTGATGCTCTCGCGGGTCAGATCCTCGGAGGTGAAGATCTGCAGCGGCAGGGGGCTGTCCTGCACATTGCGCTTGATGCGCGAGCCCGTGACGATGATCGGCTCGGCATCCCAGGCGGCATCGGCAGCGGGGGTGGAAGGCTGCGCCCAGACTGGCGCTGCGAGGCTCGTGCAGCACAATATATGTGCAAGAAGCTTCAGTTTCATTCCAATATTTCCCCCTCCGCACAGGTGCAGGTGACTGCATCCTTTCAGCTGTCCGGCGGATGGAAGCATTTCAGCATGGATAGAGCCAGTTGGGAAATTCATTGCGTTAAAGAATTGTGGCAGGTGTGACATGCTTGCCACGCATTTCGCGATCCAGTCCGGTCGTATCAACGGCTCAGTTCCCGCGCGCGGCGGATGGCCCGGCGAAAGTCCCGCGCGGGCACGGCTCCGCGCACCAGCACCGGCCCGACAAGATGCCCCGGCGTTCCCCCCAGCCCAAGCGAAAAGGCGTGGAAGGCGTTGCGCGCCAGCAGCCCTTCGATCCGCGCTCCCTCGTCGGCAAGTGTGCGCCTCAGCAGGTCCGGATCGCCCCCCGCCTTCTTCAGCGCTGCTTCGGCCGCGGTCTCATCGGCCCGCCCGCCCTGCATCAGCGCCGCGTGCACCGCGGGGTAGAGCCCCTGGGCGTCCGCCGCCACCGCCGCGCGCGCTGCCGCGCGGGAGGCTTCGCCGAAGATCGGCCAGTCGAAATGGCGCACCAGAACCCCGCCGTCCGCGGTCACGGCCTCCATCATGGCGGGGTGGGCCCGGCGGCAGGCGGCGCAGTTGTAATCCGTGAACACAGCCAGCGTCACGTCGCCAAGGGGGTTGCCGGCAAGCGGCCGTTCCTCGGCCAGAACGGCCCGCACCACGGGCGTTTTGCCGACCTCCACGCCGACAGGCCGCATGTTGCGAACCGCCAGCATCCCGAGCCCGCCAGCGCCCAGAAACCCGCCCAGCACCAGCAGATCGCGCCTTGCAATTGCCATGTCGATCCTTTCGCATGCCGATGCCCCTTCAGCTTCCAGCCGCGCCCGATGTCCGCTCGTTGCGGAACATCATCAGCAATGCCATCCCGGCCAGCATCATGGCCAGCACAAACGGGGCGCCGGGCGTATGGATCGCGGCGTCATCGCCGGAAAAATGCGCGAAGATCTGCGAGAAGATGACAGGCCCCGCGATTACCGTCAGCGAAGACAGGGTCGCCAGTCCGCCCTGCAGTTCGCCCTGCTGGGATGTGTCCGCCCGCGCCGTCATCATCGCCTGCAACGCCGGAACAGTCAGCCCGCCAAGGGCGCCCACGGTAATCGCGGCATAGGCCAGCCAGGAATGATCCGCCAGGACGTGCAGGCCATAGCCCAGCGTGCCGGCCGACAGGCCGATGACAGCCGTCTGCCACTCCCCGAAGATCTTCACCGACCTTCGCACCAGAAAGCCGTTCACCACCACTGCAAGAACGCCGACCAGCGCCAGGGAAACACCGATCCCGGACGGAGTCCATTCATAGCGATAGGCCGCCACATAGGACCAGATGCCGTGCAGGGACTGGATCGCCAGCATCCACAGGAAATAGGTGGCCGCGAGCCGCCTGAGCGGCCCGCCGAGCCGCGAGATCTGCTTCAGGCTTCCCACCGGGTTGGCCCGGCGCCAGTCGAAGGGCCGTCGCCTGTCCTTCGGCAGGCTTTCCGGCAGCAGGAAATAGCCCAGCAGCAGGTTTGCCCCGGCAAGCCCGGCGGCGACGAAGAACGGCAGCCGCACATTTTCCGCGCCCAGCAATCCGCCCAGCGCCGGCCCGATGATGAACCCGAGCCCGAAGGCGACCCCCACCAGCCCGAAGGTTTCCGCCCGCCGCTCCTGGGGCGTGACATCGGCGATGAAGGCATAGGCGGTCGTGTAGCTCGCCCCGCTGATCCCCGAAAGCGCCCTGCCGACGAAGAACATCCACAACACCGGCGCAAGGGCCATGACCAGCATGTTGGCGGCGAAGCCGGCCATCGACAAGAGCAGCAGCGGCCGCCGGCCATAGGCATCCGAGAGCCCGCCCACCACGGGCGAGAACAGGAACTGCGCCAGCGCATAGGTCATGATCAGCATGCCGCCGATGATCGCGGCTTCGTCGAGGGGAACATTGCCGAGATCGGACACCAGGGTAGGAAGGACGGGCACGATGAGGCCAAAGCCCATGGTGTCGAGCAGAACGGTGAGGGTGATGAACAGCAGCGGGCCGCGCTGTCCGGGCGGCCCGAACATCGATTTCAAGCGGCGGGCCCCAGCTTGCCGTGCGCCCGCTCATAGGCCTTGATGTCGCCGGCCGCGAGCAGGGCGGCCTGGGATTGCCATTGATCGCGCTCCGGCCGGCCCCGAAAGGTGCCGAGCCGGCTGTCCACAAGCGCGAGCTGTTCTGGTGTCCAGCTTGCGATCTGCGCGAAGTGGAAAACGCCGAGTTCGGCCAGCAGCGCCGAAAGCCTGGGGCCGATCCCCTTGATCCGCGTCAGGTCATCCGGCTCTCCGTCGGGCGCTGGAAGGAAGGGTGAAGGCATGTCCGCCCCAGACGCTGCTGCTGCCGCCGGCGCCGGAACCGGCGGCCCGGTCTGGTCGGCCCCGTCGGCCCCGTCGGCCCCGTCAGTCCGGTCGGCCGGTCCTGCCCGCATGCGCCGCAGAACATGGAGCGCGGCAAGAAACCCCAGCAGGAGGAGCCCGATGGCGATGAAAAGGGAGATCTGTTCGGTCGTCATGCCAAACCCCTTCGATCAGCTTGGCTTGCCGGTCAACCGTGGCAAGGATGGTCGCCACGAATGTCCCCCGCCGATGCGCCTTTCTGCCGGGCATCGGCATGATTTCGCTCCCGCTGTCCGCCCCGCGGGATTATAGCCGGTCGGGATGACGACCGAACCTGCCAGATCCAGCGCGACAGTCGATGCCCGCGGCCTGCGTTGCCCGCTCCCCGCGCTCAGGCTGGCGCGCGCGGTTCGCCAGGGCGGCGCCGGATGCTACACCCTGCTTGCCGACGATCCGGCGGCGCAGGCCGACATACCGGCCCTTTGCACCGAACGGGGCTGGCAGCTGCTGTCGTCGGGGAACGGGGCATTCACCATCGAGACGAGGGGCAAATAATGCCGGGGANCGATGGCGATGACCCGTCGTCATCGGGGTCATCGGGCTTGGGCCATCCGGTTNTCGGGGCGCGGGCNTCAGTCGAGGCGGATTCCCTGGGCCCCGGCTGCCGCCAGAAGTTCCTTGCGGATGTCCGTTCCCGGGGTCGCCAGCCAGNCGTCCATCGCGGCGCGCAGCGGAACAATGCGGCTTGAGCGCACCATTGCCTTGACCGGGCCGATGGCTGCCGGCGTGATCGAAAGCCGGTCCACCCCGATGGCGATGAGGGCGAGCGCTTCCAGCGGCCGGCCGCCCATTTCCCCGCATACGCTGACGGGCACATTGGCGGCGGTCGATTCGGCCACCACCTGCTTCAGGAAGCGCAGAACCGCGCGCGACAGCCAGTCGTAGCGATCGGCGAGCCTCGGGTTGCCCCGGTCTGCGGCAAGGAGGAACTGGGTAAGATCGTTGGTGCCGATCGACAGGAAATCGAGCCGCGGGAGGAGTTCATCGAGCACCATGGCGAGCGCGGGCACCTCGAGCATGGCGCCGAATTTCACCCTCGGCGCGTGCGGTATTCCAGCCGCGGCAAGGCGGCGCTGCCGATCCTCGACGATGGCACGAGCGGCTTCATATTCCCACGGCTCCGCGACCATCGGGAACATGAGGTGCAGGGTCTGCCCGGCGGCAGCTTCCAGGAGGGCGCGCGACTGGGCCGCCAGCAGCCCCGAGCGGGCCAGCGCGAGCCGGATCGCGCGCCAGCCCATGGCGGGGTTTTCCTCCCGCTCGCCGCGCTCCTCGACATAGGGAACGACCTTGTCGCCGCCGATGTCGACGGTGCGGAAGATGACGGTGCGGTCCCCGGCGGCCTTCAGCACGTCCCGGTACAGGGCCAGTTGCCGGCCCTTGCGCGGCAGGGTGGCCGAGACGAGAAACTGGAATTCGGTGCGGAACAGGCCGATACCGTCGGCATTGGTGATGTCGAGCGCGGACAGATCGGAGCGCAGACCGGCGTTCATCATCAGCTTGATCCGCACGCCGTCCCGGCTTTCGGCAGGAAGATCGCGCAGCTTTTCGAACTCGGCCTGCTTTATCGCCCTGAGCGCCGTCTGGGCCTCATAGCCCAGGATGACCGCCTGGGAGGGGCGGACGAACAGCGCGCCGGCACCGGCATCGAGCAGCAGCGGATCGCCTTCGGCCACCTGGTCGCGAAGGCCCTTTGCGCGGCCAAGCAGGGGCACGCCCATGGCGCGCGCCAGGATGGTGACATGGGCGGTGAGGGAACCATCTTCCATCGCGACGCCCTTCAGGAAAAGGCGATCATATTCCAGCAGTTCGGCCGGGCCGAGGTTGCGCGCGATGAGGATGCTGTCCTCGGCAAGTCCGCGCTGGGCGGCGGTGCCGGACTGGCCCGACACGATGCGGATCAGCCGGTTCGAAAGATCCTCCAGATCGTGCATCCGTTCGCGCAGATAAGGGTCTGCCGCAGAACCCAGCCGGATGCGCTGGGCCTGTGTCACCACTTCGATGGCGGCTTCTGCGGTCAGGCCGCTGTCGATCCCGTCATTGATGCGGCGCGCCCAGCCTTCGTCGAAGGCGAACATCTTGTAGGTTTCGAGGATATCGTCGTGATCGCCCGGCCCGGCGAATTCCGCGCGGGAGACCATCTGGTCGATTTCCTCGCGCATCCGGACAAATGCCGACTTCAGCCGNTCGCGCTCGGNATCCGGATCGTCGGCAACGGTGCGGGTGATGACAACCCGCGGTTCGTGGAAGACGGCGACGCCACGCGCCATTCCGTCGACCAGCTTCAGACCCCCGATGCGCAAGGGGGACTGATCGCGCTGGCCCCTGGGCGCGGACGCCACGTCGTCGATCAGGCCGGCGGCTGCAATGAGTTCGGCCAGCACCATCGCGACGGTCTGCAGCGCCTCGATCTCCACATCGTCGTAATCGCGCGGCTGCATGTGCTGGACGGCGAGCACGCCGACGGCACGTTCGCGGCGGATGATGGGGACGCCCGCGAAACTGTGAAAACGCTCCTCGCCGGTTTCGGGCCGGTAGGCGAAGCGGGGATGGGCGCTGGCCTCGGCGAGGTTCAGGGGCATGCGCGATTCAGCGATGGTGCCGACAAGGCCCTGACCGGGCGCCAGCCGGGTGACGTGCACCGCCTGCTGTTTCAGGCCGCGGGTGGCGAACAGCTCCAGCATGCCGTCGCGCAGGAGGTAGATGGAGGCGACTTCGGATCTGAGCGCCTCGGCGATCAGGCCCGCCACCTGATCGAGCTTGCCCTGTGTCGAATTGCGCGCCGCCATGACGTCGTGGAGGCGACGCAGCAGTTCGCGGGCGCCGCCAGCGGGCACTATGCACGCTCTTTCAGGACAGCGGGCATTATGCACGCTCTTTCAGGACAGCGGGCATTATGCGGCGGTTTCCAGCGGCGGGGCCTCATGCGCCCTGCTGTGGCGTGTCAGCGCTGCTTCGGCACCCAGAACGAGGCTTTCGATGATGGCAGCAACGGGCTCTTCGGCCGTGACCATGCCGACCGACTGGCCCGCCATCAGCGAGCCGCCTTCGATGTCGCCGTCGATGACCGCGCGGCGCAGCGCGCCGGCCCAGTAATGCTCGATCTCGAGCTGGGCTTGGGCCAGTTCGACGAGCCCGGCTGCAAGCCTGCCGGCAACCTCGCGCTGCTTTGCCATGAAGGCTTCCGTCCCGCCGTTCTTCAACGCCCGGACCGGGATGACAGGCAGGCGCGGATCAAACTGCACCGAGGCGACGGCGTCGCGGGCGGACGCGCGGATGAAGGCCTTCTTGAATGCGGGGTGGGCGATGGATTCAGCGGATGCCGCAAAGCGGGTTCCAAGCTGCACGCCGGACGCGCCCATTTCGACAAGGGCGGCAATTGCCTCGCCGCGGCCGATGCCGCCTGCTGCGAAAATGACGGCCTCGGGCAGCGCGGGCAAGATTTCCTGCGCCAGCACCGCGAGCGATACCGGGCCGATATGACCGCCGGCTTCCGAGCCTTCGATGACCAGCGCGTCAGTCCCCGAACGCAACAGCTTGCGCGCAAGCGCATGGTTGGGCGCAAAAGCGACGAGCTTTGCGAATCCGGTGACGGCGGCGACCGCAGGGCCCGGCGGAATGCCGCCCGCCAGCACGACATGGGAAATGCCCGCGGCCCGGCAGACCCCGATCAGGTCCATCAGCTGCGGGTGCATGGTGATGAGGTTCACGCCAAAGGGGCGGGCGGTGAGCGCCTGGGTGGCGGCGATCTCGGCCTCGAGCAGCGCCGGGGGCATGGCCCCGCAGGCGATCACGCCGAATCCGCCGGCGTTGGAAATGGCCGAGACAAGGTTGCGTTCGGATACCCAGGACATGGCGCCCGCCATGATCGCGTGACGGCTGCCCAGGAAAGCGCGACCCCGCGCCGTCAGGGCGTCCAGCCGGGGGCTGGCGATTTCGGCAGGAGCCTGGGCAGCGGTCTCAGGAGCGGCATTTCCGGGGCCCGCCGTCATGCCGCTGCGTCCAGCCCATAGGCCGTGTGGAGAACCCTGACGGCGAGTTCCAGATATTCTTCCGAGATGAGCACGGAAACCTTGATTTCCGATGTGGTGATCGCCTGCACGTTGATGCCCCGGTCCGCCAGCGCGCGGAACATCGTGACGGCGACGCCGGCGTGGCTCTTCATTCCGACGCCCACCACCGAAACCTTCACGACCGTATCGTCGGTGACGAGGCGCTCGTAGCCGATCCTGTGCGCGTTGATTTCCAGCACGCTGCGCGCCTGCGAGAGTTCGGTGCGCGGGACGGTGAAGGTGACGTCTGTCGTCTTGTTCGTGCTGGCGATGTTCTGGACGATCATGTCGACGTTGATGCCGGCGTCGGCCAGCGGGCCAAAAATATCGGCCACGACACCGGGCTTGTCGGGCACGGCGACGACCGTGACCTTGGCTTCGTTGCGGTCATAGGCAACGCCTGCGATCAGTTCCTGTTCCACGACTTCATCCTCATCTACAACCAGCGTCCCCGGTTCGTCGGAAAAGCTCGACAGCACCTGGATGCGGACCTTTTCCTTCATGGCGAGTTCGACCGAACGGGTCTGCAGCACCTTGGCGCCGACACTCGCAAGTTCCAGCATTTCCTCGTAGGTGATCTTCGCCAGTTTGCGCGCACGCGGCACTATGCGCGGGTCGGTGGTGAACACGCCTTCCACATCGGTGTAGATATCGCAGCGCTCCGCCCCGAGCGCGGCCGCGACCGCAACCGCCGAGGTGTCCGATCCGCCCCGGCCCAGCGTGGTGATGCGGCCCGCAGCCGAGAGACCCTGAAAGCCGGGAATGACGGCAACCGCTCCGGCCGCCAGAAAGGCCTTCAGCGCCTGCGTCTCGACGTTCTGGATGCGCGCCTTGCCGTGCCCGTCGGACGTGGCGACAGGAAGCTGCCAGCCGAGCCAGGACCGGGCGGAAAGGCCCATCGACTGGAGGACGATGGCAAGCAGCCCGGATGTGACCTGTTCTCCGGAGGCGACGACGACATCATATTCGGCCGGATCGGAAAGCGGCGAAGCTTCCCGACAGAAACCGACGAGGCGATCGGTCTCGCCTGCCATGGCCGAGACGACGACGGCGACCTGGTGCCCGGCCTCCACCTCGCGCTTCACGCGCGCAGCGACGCCCCGGATCCGCTCGATCCCGGCCATGGACGTTCCGCCGAATTTCATCACGATGAGAGCCATTGAGCACCGGTTGCATGCAGGAGAGGGTTATGGAAAACACAGGTCGGAGACTGCGGCCTCTTAGGGGCGGGGCGGCTGGTTGACAACGCCGCAGCGCAGCAGCCATCGCTTTACAGCCCGAGCGCGCCTCTGTTATGCACAGCCATCATGGACGCCAGGATCATGTTTCGCCTGCTTCGACTTACGCGCCCTTAGGCGCGGAACCTGGGCCTGTGCGCCCATGCAGTCACGCGTCTAAGGGGTCAATTCCAGGGTGTCAGCCGGGCCGGTTTCCGGAACCCACGACAGCAGATCGCGAACAGCGCATCAACAAGGCATCAACAAGGCATCAACAAGGCATTTTCCATGACCAGCACTCCGCAACAGATACTGATCTTCGACACCACGCTGCGCGACGGCGAGCAGTCGCCCGGCTGCTCGATGAACCTCGAGGAGAAGCTGCGCGTCGCCGCCCAGCTTGAAGCGCTGGGGGTGGACATCATCGAAGCCGGGTTCGCGATTGCATCGGAAGGCGACTTCGAGGCCGTGCAGGCGGTTGCCAGACAGTGCGAGCGGGCGATTGTCGCCAGCCTCGCCCGTGCAGGCCGGGCCGATATCGAACGGGCAGCACAGGCGCTGAAAGATGCGAAGCGCCCGCGCATCCACACCTTCATCGCCACATCGCCGCTGCACATGAAGGTGAAGCTGAACAAGTCGCCCGAAGATGTGATGGAAGCGATCCGCGAATCGGTGACGCTGGCGCGCAACCTGGTGGACGATGTGGAATGGTCGGCCGAGGATGCCACGCGGTCCGACCCCGATTTCCTGGCGCGCGCGATCGAGACCGCGATTCGCGCCGGCGCCCGGACGATCAACCTGCCCGACACGGTCGGATACGGCACGCCCGAGACCTATGGCGCCATGTTCGCCGACATGATCGCCCGCGTGCCCAATGCCGACAGGGCGGTGTTCTCGACCCATTGCCACAATGATCTCGGGCTTGCTGTCGCCAACACGCTGGCAGCAATCGCGGCTGGCGCACGGCAGGTGGAATCGACCGTCAACGGGATCGGCGAGCGGGCCGGAAACGCAGCGGTCGAGGAAATCGCCATGGCGCTGAAGGTGCGGCACGATGTGCTGCCTTACCGCACCAACATCGTTTCCACCGAGATCATGCGCGCCAGCCGGCTGATTTCGGCAGTGACGGGCATGCATGTGCAGCCGAACAAGGCCATCGTGGGCGCCAACGCCTTTGCCCATGAAAGCGGCATCCATCAGGACGGAATGCTGAAGGACGCCTCGACCTACGAGATCATGACCCCCGAATCGGTCGGACAGGGCCATAGTTCCCTGGTGCTGGGCAAGCACAGCGGCCGGGCCGCCTTCAGGGACAAGCTTTCGCAGCTGGGCTATGCGCTGGCCGACAATGAGTTCCTCGACGCCTTCCGGCGCTTCAAGGATCTGGCCGACGCCAAGAAGCAGGTGTTCGATGAAGATATCGTCGCGCTGGTCGACGACGAGGTCCTGCGCGGCCACGACCGGATCAAGGTGAGCGAAGTGGAAGTCTATTGCGGTTCCAACGGCCCGCAGCGCGCAATCCTGACGCTGACCATCGACGGCGAGGAGATGACCGCAGCGACACGGGGCAACGGCCCCGTCGACGCGCTGTTCAAGGCGGTTCGCAAGCTGGTGCCGCACGATGATGCGACGCTGCAGCTTTATGAAGTGTCGGCCGTGACGGCCGGGACAGATGCGCAGGCCGAAGTGTCGGTCGTGCTGGCGGAGAACGGCCGCACGGTGCGCGGCGTGGGCACGCACAACGACACGCTGGTCGCGTCGGCGCGCGCCTATGTGAACGCGCTGAACAAGCTGGTGGTGAAGCGGGGCAGGTCCGCTCTGGCGGCCTGAGGGCTGGGCGCGCGTTACCCCCTGGAAGAAGTTGCTCCGGGGCGGGT
>JGI24125J20156_1000255_pt1 | contig 14366 bp, 11 predicted proteins | sample Subbio12Aug_8Bad_FD_20156 | JGI IMG/M metagenome (IMG submission 20156) | reverse complement strand
TCCGATGACAGTCGGGGCGGGTGCCTTGCTTTCGGGGTCGGGTGGGGCGCGGCCGTTTCCGCTGTCCCGACTATCGACTAGAACGCAACTCGCACGCAGCATGAGCTAACCCCTTGAGGTTGCATGCCCGCGTTTGCGCATATGTGCTAGCATTAGCCATTGAATTTGTTAGTTTTCTTACCCAATGGCATTGTAGAGGTCAGCGGTTCGATCCCGCTAGGCTCCACCATCCGTCCCGCCATCCGTCCCGCCATCCTTCCGGCCATCCGTCTCGCCATCCTTCCGGCCATCCGTCCCGCAAATTGCGCCGCAATCCGGTTCGGAAATCCGGTTCGGAGCCCGTGTTTGGAGCGGCCGTTCTGGTGCAGTCAGGCCGCGACCTGCGCCGGGTGCATGGTGGGGGCGGGCGCGTGAACTGGAATCATCTTCTCAGCGAAGGTAGATCCGGCGGAGCCGCTCCAGATCGTCCGGTTGCAGCCCCAGTGTCTCGCGCAGGTAGAGGTCCATCCCGCCGCGCTGGTCGATGGATGCAAAACTGGCCTCCAGAAACTGGCGCTCCACGCCCATCAACGCCTGCAGGGCGTCGGGCGAGAGGCTGGCCATCAGCTTCGCCATCGGGTCGGCCGTTGCATCGGCGGCCGGGTTCTTGGGCCGGAAATGCCTGTTCGACAGCAGATAGTCCTCGAATATCGTTTCCCGGGGGACACCGAGGGCCGTCAGGATCAGGGCGGCGGCAAGGCCGGTGCGGTCCTTGCCGGCTGAACAGTTGAAGGCGAGCGGCGCCTTGCCATCGACCAGCTTGCGCATCATCAGGGCATAATGGTCGCCAAAGGCGAAGGGCATTTCGCGGTAGAATTGCTTCATCGCGGCGCGGACCTTGTCGGCTGTCACTTCGCCGCCCGTGAACATGGCGGCAAGGGCGCCTGTTTCCAGGCCATAATCCATTGCCAGCACGGCCGGCTGCACTCCGTCCGGCCAGGCCACGGGTTCGCGGCTGCGTTCGTCGGTGGAGCGAAAGTCGCATATGGTCCGGATGCCAAGGCGACCCAGCTCGACGAAATCATCGGGCGTCAGCGACGACATGACGCCTGAACGAAAGAGCTTGCCCCATGCGACCTGCCGGCCATCAAGGGTGCGATATCCTCCGAGATCCCTGAAGTTGCTGCCACCCTCCAGCGGGAGCAGACGCTCCGCCGTGCGGATCTCGTTGCCCTTTTCGTCGCGCAGCAGGAAATAGGGGCGGGGGAAAGGCGCGATGCCGAAGTTGCCGCTGCCGCCCTCCAGCACGGCCAGGCGCTCGGCAGCGGAGCGGGGCGTATCGGGCCCCTTCTTGCGGTAGATGCTGACCGGCCCGTAAAGCCCGGTCCAGGCCAGTTTCACGGTTTGCCCGGACCGTTCCGCCGTGGCGGAAAGAACGGCTCCGGCAGAATCGGCCTGCCTTGCGATTGCGGCTGATTCCAGGCCGGCCGGCGCAACGACCGTTGCCGCCAGCAGAAGCGGCAGCAGGATCCGGCGTGTGGAAGACGATTGTTTCATGATGGCGTCCCTGTTTTCAGAAGTTGAAGCGCACGCCCCCCATGAAGCGACGGCCGATCTGTTCGACTTCGGTCGGACGATCGCGGGTTCCCAGAAAGGCGACATAAATCTCGTTGGTAAGGTTGTTGGCATCGAAATAAAGGCTGAGGTTGTCCGAAAGGCTGACGCGCACGGCAAGATCGAGGTTGCCATAGGCGGCGCGCTTTTCATCTCCGGTGCCGCCGGTGCCGAAGCCGCCGAGCGTATCCACCCAGTCCGAGCGCCACTGGTAGCTGAGGCGCGTGGAAACGCCGAACTTCTCGTAGAAGATCGAGGCGTTGACTACGGTGGATGATGTGCCCGGAAAGTCGACGCCGCGCCGGTCGGGCGTGTCGAAGCTGCCGCCGATGAAGGCGATATTGCCCTGGAAGCCGAACCCGTCGAGGGGCTGGGGCAGGAATCTCCATTGCTGCAGATAGGCGAACTCGATCCCGAAGAGCTTGCCGTTGCTGCCGTTGAAGGAGGAGATGAAATTATAACCTGACCGGTCGATGCCGCCGGAGTTGTAGATGTCGGAACCGACGATGGAGCGGCTGTCGTAGAGGACATTGTCCACCCAGCGGTAGAAGCCCGTGGCTGAGAGCAGGCCGTCGCCGGGGATGTAATATTCCAGCGCAACATCGGAACCCCAGGTGTATTCCGGTTTCAGCCTGGGGTTGCCGCCAGTGACGGTTCCGGGTGCCGACAGATCGGAAATGGCCGCTCCGGTTCGAACCTGGCCGAAGGAAGGCCGGGCGACCCCGCGCTGGAACGAGGCACGGAAAACAAGATCATCGGTCATGTCGACCTTGGCATTGATGCTCGGGAAAATGTCCCAATGGCTGTTGCGGACGGTGAGCGGATTGGTGGCAGCGCCGATCTGCACGAAACCGTCAGATTCCTGGACGAAATTCTCGACCCGGGCGCCCACCACGATGGCGCCCCGATCGAACTCGAAGGTGCCGCTGGCATAGGCCGCAAACAGCCGTTCGGCGATCTGGTAACGGTCGATCGGGCGCACCACGGCATCGGGATTGAATCTGCCGGCCGCAGCCAGCGTATCGAGCGTGGCTTCGAAGTCGGAGCGTAGCCGCCGGTTGTCGACAAGGAAGAACTGCATTCCGCTGGGAAAATTGGTAACCTAGGGACGGGTGGTGACATAATTCCCAGCCGGGAGGCCGGGCGGCGGAATGGTAATGGTGACAGCGCTGGCCAGCACATTGCCGCGAATGATGCGATCATCATATTGCAAACCGGCCCTCAGGGTTACCGGGCCGGCAGGTCCTTCGACATCGACCTTGGCCGTCCAGCTTTCGGCCCGGATATCGGAGACGAGCGGCAGGCCGATGTTGAGATCGAATCCGGCCTGGTTCAGCCCGCGGGTGGCGCTGCCACGGGCGAAACTGCCCGGCGTTGCGCCGGGGATGGTTGTGAACAGCTGCATGATCGGCAGGTCGACGTTGGAACGATCATAGGTAAGCGACGGGCGGTTCAGGCGATTGAACTGCTGATTTTGCAGCACGATCGGCAAGTCGGACGAGTTATCGACCCTGGTGTAGTTGAGGCGCCATCCAGCGCTCCATTGCCCGGCGAAGGCGTGGTTTCCGCCGCCGGTGAGGATCCAGTTGGCGTTGCGGTAATTTGAATAGCTTTTGGTGCCGCGGACAGGCACGCCCACGAGGTCGCCGCTGACGGCGCCCCGGGTGCCCGAAGCAGCGCGATCGAGCTGGAACACATATTGGTTGCGTTCCTCGTCGTCCCTGAATTCGGACCAGACGCCCTTGACGAAGAGCGAATGACCGTCGGTCGGCCTGAACTCGACGCCGGCCGAGGCGCCGTTGTTCTCGCGCACGAGCAGATAGGACCGGTAGTCGAGCACCGTTGGCAGGCCGTTGGCGTCGTAGGCGGACTCGCGGTTATCGGTGATCTGGTTCCGGCGATAATGGGATCCAGCGAGCATGAAGCCCCATCGGTCGCCGGACCAGGAGGTGCGCACCGAAGCCTGGCGCTGTTCGCCGCCGCCGAGCTCCATCCAGCCGAGGCCGACGTCGGCGCTAAGGTCGAAGCCCTCGCGTTCGAAGGGTGAAAAAGTGCGCATGTCGATCTGGGCGACTATGGCTTCGGCCGGCAGGTCGGGCGTGAGCGACTTGTTGACCGCAATCGAGGACAGGATGACGGAAGGCACGGCATCGAACCGGAATGCCCGGGTTGCGCCGCCTTCATCGACACCCACGACAGGCACGCCGTCGAACGAGACGCTGGTCCAGCGGTTGGGCGCGCCCCGCACCTGGATGTAGCGTTCCTGCCCCTGATCCCGCTGAACGGCGACTGCCGGCAGCCGTGCAAGGGCTGCAGCGCTGTTCTGATCGGGAAATCTGCCGATGGAGTCGGCCGCGATGATCGCGACGAGATTGGTCGCGCTGCGTTGTTCGGCCAGGGCCAGCGCCTGTGCATCGGCAATCGGCGCGTAGACGACAATATCCTCAGCACTGTTGGTTGCGTCGGCGCTTCCCCCCCCGGATGCGGTTTCGGCCTTCGCTTCCGGCATGGCACTGACCGGGGCCGGCGACAGCAACGCCCCGGCAAGGACTGCGGACTGAAGAAGCAACAGTCTGTGAGATATCCGAATAGCCGTCATAGATCCCCCATGGGTGCAGTCATGGAAGCAGTAAGCGGCTTGCGTTACCTTTCGGCGGATAACGGATGATGCTTTGATTTCGTAATTGCTGCAATCGCACGACGTTCCGGCAACAGGTCAGCTGTCGGGATATTGCAATGTCCCCGGGATGGTCTTGCCGGGGTTCATGATGTTGAGCGGGTCGAGTGCCTGCTTGATGCTTGTCATGACACGCAGCGCGCCTTCACCATGTTCGGCGGCCATCGTTTCCAGTTTGTGCAGGCCGATGCCATGTTCGCCCGTTGCGGTGCCGCCAAGCCGGATGGCGCGGCGGGCGATGGATTCCGCCATGGCTTCGGCCCTGGAGCGCTCGTCCGGGTTTTCAGCGTCGAACAGCAGGATCATGTGGAAGTTTCCGTCGCCGACATGGCCGACCAGCGGGGCGACCAGGCCAGCCGCCGCCATTTCCGCCCTGGTTTCGGCAATGGCTTCAGCCAGCCGGGAGATCGGGACACAGGCGTCCGTTGCAAAGGCGAATGCGCCGGGCCGCAGCGCCCTGGCTGCGAACCAGGCGTTGTGGCGGGCCTTCCAGAGCCGGTTGCGGTCTTCCGTGAGGGTTGCGAACTGCATGGCGCTGCCGCCCGAACTGGCCGTGATGGCGCACATGCTTGCGGCCTGTTCGGCCACCGCGGCCTCTGATCCGTGGAACTCCAGGAACAATGTGGCATTGGGTGCGAATTCGTGCAGCTTCGAATAGCGTATGCAGGCATCCATCTGCGCTTCGTCAAGAAGCTCGATCCGGGCGAGCGGCACGGCCATCTGCATGGCGACAATGACCGCCCGGACGGCACCTTCCAGCGTTTGGAACTGCACGACGGCGCTGGCGATGTGCTCGGGCAGGCCGAACACCCGCAGGCGCAACTCCGTGATGATGCCGAGCGTGCCTTCCGAACCGACATAGAGCCGGGTGAGATCATAGCCCGAGGCGGATTTGCGCGCCCGGGTTCCCGTGGTGATGATCTCGCCCCCGGCGGTGACAACCGTCAGCCCCAGCGTGACTTCGCGCATCGTTCCATAGCGGACCGCGTTGGTGCCGCTGGCGCGGGTGGCCGCCATGCCGCCAAGCGTGGCGTTGGCGCCCGGATCGAGCGGGAAGAACAGGCCGTGCGCTTTCAGTTCTGCATTCAGCGCCTCGCGCGTGATCCCGGCCTCGACTTTCACGTCGAGGTCTTCCGCATTGGTTTCGAGCACCTTGTCCATTGCGGCAAGACTGATGCTCAGACCCCCTTCGACGGCAGAGAGTTGCCCCTCGAGAGAGGTTCCAGCACCATGCGCGATGACCGGCAGGCGATGGGCGGCGCAGATCTTCACGGCGTCTGCGACATCCCGGGTGGAGCGCGCGAACAGCACGGCTTCAGGCGGACATCTATCCGACATGCCCTCGATTGCGTCGTGCTGGGCGCGGATGGCCTGGCCGGTCTGCAACTGATCGGGAAAACGGGCCCGAAGCGCCGTTATCGCACGGTCGCTGCCGGCACGGGGGCGGGGATGACGCATTGCCATCGGACGATCTTACGATGCCCGCGCTGCGGCGTCACCTGGCCGCCGCAGCATCAGGTCTGAAGGCTGTCCCCTGCCATGCCAATAATAGCTGATCAGTGCGCCATCAGCAGGGCGATGTCGCTGGCGCCCAGAAGGCGCCGGGTCACGCCGCCCATCAGGAATTCCATCGCCCGGCTGCGGCCGTAGCCGCCCATCACGAGCATGCCGCTTCCCAGCTCATGCGCCGTGCTCAGTAGCGTATCCGATGTCGAGCCGTCGCCGGCGGTGCGTTCGTGGATGTCTGCCTTGATTCCATGGCGCGAGAGGTAGCTGGCGACGGCATGAGGCGGGAAGTCGCCATATCCTCTGGGATCGATCACCACGATATCGACCTGGCTGGCCTTTTGCAGCAGCGGTAGGGAGCGTTTGACGGCGTGGGCTGCCTCGGCCGTCGGCTTCCATGCTACGAGCACGGGCTTTTCCAGCGCGAGGCGCGCAGATCCGTGCGGGACTGCGAGAACCGGCGCATCGGCCTTGGTGACGACGGCCGACAGGAGATGCGACAATTCGCGCTCGGTGGAGGGTGGAAGGGTCATCATGATGACGTCGGCGAGCAGCGAGCGCGCGACAAGGGTCTGCGTCGGATCTCCCATTGCTTCGGCAAAGCTGAAAGGAACGTCTTCGCGCTTCAGTCGGTCACCGAGCTTCGCGCGCTCGGCTTCTGCCTGCTTTGCTTCATCCTCGATCAACTGCACGATCATCGTGGCGCTGCCGCCAAAGCCGGCGGCGTCGGCCCCGAGGTAGCTGGGAACGCGGCGGGTCTGCAGGCATTCCAGATGTCCGCCGGTATAGCGGGCAATATCCAGAGCGCCCTGGAGGCGGGATTCGAAATGGGCGTCGTCGCCGACATGCAGAAGAATCGATTTCATGGTTTGCTCCCGATTTTGATCATCATGGCGTTTCCGAAGCGATGCGCCAACGGAAAGTTTTCACCTTGATCCGGATCAAGCGCGGATCCCGGTATTTGGTCTGCTGACCGATATCGTGCCCCGCCGGGCAGAGCCGGCTAACGGGGTATGCAGGCGCGATCGCACGGCGGCTGGTTGACGCAGCAAAGCCGGATGACGACGAGTCGTCTTTGTCGGGCCCTGGTATCAGCCGACCACCTCGCCGGTGCAATCGCCAAAGCCGATGGTGGCAAAGCCCTCGCGCCTTGCTTCGGCGGATATCCGCAGCCGGTCTCCTGCCTGCAGGAAGGTGCGGGTTTCGCCGCCCGGCAGCATGACCGGGTTTTTCCCGCCTTCGGTGATTTCGACGAGCGAACCTTCGGCGCCGTCCGCCTCTCCGCTGATCGTGCCGGTGCCAAACAGGTCTCCGCTGCGCAGGTTGCAGCCGCCGACCGTGTGGTGGGCGACCATCTGCGCCACGGTCCAGTAGAGCGCGTTCGAGGAGCCGCCCGAAAGGCGCGTTTCCGGGATGCCCTGTTCGCGCATCCGGCCAGTCTGGAGCCATATCCCGAGCGAGAGGGCGAGGCCGCCCCGGGCCTGGTCGTCAGGGTCGGTGAGATAGGGGAGAGGGGCCGGTTCGCTGGCGCCGCGTTCATAGGCGGGTGCGCGGAACGGTGCCAGTGCTTCGGGGCTGATGATCCATGGGCTGACGGTGGTGAGGAAGTTCTTGGCGAGAAACGGGCCGAGCGGCTGATATTCCCACGCCTGGATGTCGCGTGCGGACCAGTCATTCAGCAGACAGAAGCCGGCGATATGCTCGTTGGCCTGATCGATCGCAATGGGGCTGCCGAGGCTGTTGCCCGGCCCGATCCAGACTCCGAGTTCCAGTTCCAGATCAAGTCGGCCGGTGGGGCCGAAGCGCGGACCGTCCGGGCCGGGAAGCTGGCCCGATGGCCGACTGACGGGCGTGCCTGTCGGGACGACCGACGAGGCGCGGCCATGATAGCCGATGGGCACATGCCGATAATTGGGCAGAAGGGGGCTGTCGGGCCGGAACAGCTTGCCGACGCGGGTTGCGTGGTGGATGCCCGCATAAAAATCGGTGTAGTCGCCGATGGCACATGGCACGTGCAGTTCGGCCCGGTCCAGCGGCACCAGGAAGCGGCGTGCAGCGTCAGCCCGGGTCGCATCGGTGAACAGCGCAAACAGCGCCTTGCGCAGGCCTTGCCGAACCTCGGCGCCCAGCGCCAGCAGTTCGTTCAGCTGTTCGCGGGTCACATGGCCCAGCATGTCGAAGCCCGGCAGCAGGCCGCTGTCGACGGCGCCAGCCAGATCGAACACGCAATCGCCGATGGCGACGCCGGCGCGCGGGCCGGAGTCACCGTCGGAAAACAGGCCGAGCGGCAGGTTCTGAACCGGGAATTCCGGGTGGCCGTCGGCCCCGTCCACCCAGCTTCGCGCCCTGATGTCGTGGGTTTCGTCGATCATCCAGAAGCTCACGGCTGTTCCCTTGAAAAGCCGTCCCAGACGGCATCATAATCCTTTTGCAGCAGCGGCGTTTCATGCGCCCAGCGGGTAAGCCGGAAGGGACGCACGGTCTCGAACATGAACGCAAGCCCTGCATCGAATTTCACCGGGCCAAGGTCGGCATTGGTCGCCTTTTCGAAGCTGGCGGCATCGGGCCCATGGGCCGACATGCGGTTGTGCAGGCTGCCGCCGCCCGGCACGAATCCGCCGCCTTCCTTCGCATCATAGGCACCGCTGACGAGACCCATATATTCGCTCATGAGGTTGCGGTGAAACCAGGGCGGACGGAATGTGTCCTCCGCGACCATCCAGCGTGTGGGAAAGATCACGAAATCGCAATTGGCGACACCGGGCTGGCCCGAGGGCGAAGTCACGACCGTGAAAATCGAAGGGTCGGGGTGATCGTAGCTGACGGTGCCCATCGTGTTGAAGCGGGCCAGATCGTAGCGCCAGGGAACCAGGTTGCCGTGCCAGGCGACGACATCGAAGGGGCTGTGCCCAAGCTCGGTTTCCCAAAGCTGGCCGCCGAGCTTCATGACGGCCCGGGTTGCGACACCCTGCCCGAACGCGGCATCCTCGACTGCGGCGTGGGGCGTTTCGAAATCGCGCGGGTTTGCCAGCCCGTTGGCGCCGATGGGGCCCAGATCGGGCAGGCGGAACAGCGCGCCGTGGTTTTCGAGGACATAGCCGCGGGCCGGGCCCGACACATCGACGCGAAACTTCACGCCGCGCGGCACCAGGGCGACATGGCCGGGCGGCACGTCCATCGTGCCGAACTCGGTGACGATGACGAGCGCGCCGACTTGCGGCACGAACAGCATTTCCCCGTCGACGGACTGGAACGCCTTGCCCTTCATGGTCCGGTTGCAGGCATACAGATGCACCGATACGCCCGAACCGTCTTCGGCGGATCCGTTTCCGGCCAGCGTGTGAAGGCCTTCGAGCCAGTCTGTCGGATGTTCGGGAAACGGCATCGGATCCCAGCGCAGGCGATTGGGATCAAGAACTCCATCCGCAAATGGCGGGGCCGCCAAGCCGCCGTGGCGCACGGGCCTGAAGGCACCATGGGCTGCGCTTGGCATGCGCCGGTAGAGCCAGCTTCGGCGGTTTTCGTGGCGCGGCGCCGTGAAAGCGGTGCCTGAAAGCTGTTCGGCATAGAGACCAAAGGCCGGGCGCTGCGGCGAGTTGCGACCGACAGGGAGCGCGCCCGGAACCGCTTCGGACTGAAATTCGGAGCCGAAGCCGGTGAGGGCAGGGCGCACATGCACCCCCTCTTGCGCCGCCCGTATCTGCGCGGTCATGACCGCATGCCCGCCGGGATCACGCCCCGGCGCATCTGGTCGAGTTCGAGGCTTTCGAACAGCGCCTTGAAATTGCCCTCGCCAAAGCCGTCGTTGCCCTTGCGCTGGATGATTTCGAAGAAGATGGGGCCGACCATGTTTTCGGTGAAGATCTGGAGCAGAATCCCGCCGCCGGTCTCGGGCGAACCATCGATCAGGATGCGGCGTCTGCGCATTTCCTCCACGTCGTGGCCATGGCCGGGCAGGCGCTTGTCGATCATGTCGAAATAGGTGTCCGGGCTGTCCTGGAACCGGATTCCATTGGCTTTCAGCTGGTCGACGGTCCTGAAAATATCGTCCGTGGCGAGCGCGATATGCTGGATTCCCTCGCCATTATAGGCCCTCAGAAACTCCTCGATCTGGCTGTGCTCGTCTTGTGATTCGTTCAACGGAATACGGATCTTGTTATCGGGCGCTGTCATGGCCTTCGAGAAGAGGCCGGTTTTCTGGCCCTGGATGTCGAAATAGCGAATTTCGCGGAACCCGAAGATGCGTTCGTAATAATCCGCCCAGGTCGCCATCTGCCCGCGCGCGACATTGTGGGTAAGGTGATCGAGCGTGTGCAGGCCGACGCTGCGGTCGTTCCCGGAAGCTCCGGGGACGTCGACAAAGTCCACATCATATATTTCCGCCGCGCCGTAGCGGTCGACGAGATAGAGGTTGGCGCCGCCGATGCCCCTGATGGCCGGAATGTTGAGCTCCATGGGCCCGACCTTGCCCGTCACCGCTTCGGCGCCGCGCCGGATCGCTTCGGCGAACGCCACGCGGGCATCTTTCACGCGAAAGGCCATGGCATTGGCGCTGGGCCCGCGCCTTGCCCGGAATTCGGCGGCCTGGCCTTCGGGTTCGAAGTTCAGCAGGAAGTTGATGTCGCCCTGGGCGAAACGCCGCACATCCTTCGAGCGATGGGTGGCGACATGGGTGAAGCCCAGCTTCCCGAACAGCTCCGCAAGCGCATCGGGGTCCGGGCCGGTGAACTCGACGAACTCGAAACCGTCGAGGCCCATGAAATTCTCGTCTGCTGTCGGCATCTCAGCTGCGGTTGCCATGCTGCATTCTCCATGCTGTTGGATGTCACGCGATCATGTGCACCGTAACATATGTTACGGTCTGACGCAAGCTTCCAGCCGTTGCAACAGGTTCAGGAGCTGGCTGCGCTCCGCTGGCGTGAAGCCGGCCAGCAGTTCGGCTTCGATTGCCATCGCGAGCGGTGCGATTTCCCCGTGCAGAGCAGCGCCTTCAGGCGTGAGAGACAGTTCCAGCGTTCGCCGGTCTCCCGCGCGGGTGCGCGCCAGAAGGCCACGTTCGACCAGTCTTGTGGCTGCCCGGCTGACAGTCATCTTGTCCATCCGCGTTGCATCCACCAGGGCGGCCTGGGCGGCGCGGCCACGTTCGGCGATCACCGCGAGAACGCGCCATTCGGGCACCTTGAGGCCGAAGCGAGCCTGGTAGACCGCCGCAACCCGTTCCGACACTGCGTTGGACGCAATGGAAAGCCTGTAGGGCATGAAGTCCGCGAGTTTCAGCACGGCGCCATATTGGCACGGCGCCGCCGCTGTTCAAACTGCCATGTTCGAGCCTGAAATGCTGCAATCGCGAATTGCTGGAATGACGCCTGCTCGATCGCGTGGTCGGGTTCGATCGCGTGGTCGGGTTCGATCGCGTGGTCGGGGAAAGAGGATTCGAACCTCCGGCCCCTGCCTCCCGAAGGCAGTGCTCTACCAGGCTGAGCTATTCCCCGGACCGAGGCGGCGGGATAGTCGGGGCCCGCCCAGCCGTCAAGTTCTGTTCCGCAGAGCCCGAACTGCGCCTGTTCATCAGCCGATGACAGCCTGACTTTGTCATCAGCCGATGACAGCCTGACTTTGTCATCAGCCGATGACAGCCTGACTTTGTCATCAGCCGATGACGGGGCCTGACTTTGTCATCAGCCGATGACAGAGCGCATTTCCTCGATCGTCACGATCTTCTCGCGCGGAGCGCCGGCGCGAGCGCGGGCGACTTCGGCGGCGTCGATCCGCTGCCAGTCGGCGAAATCCGTCATCTTCACCTGGCGTCCGGCCAGCAGCCGGTCCAGGCCTTCGCGGCCTGCCTTGTTGCCCGCCGCCGGGGTCGCGGCCAGCCGATCGACAAGGCCGAAGCCGTCCTGGCGATTGGTGCCGATGGTTCCCGTGGGGCCGCGGCGCGCCCAGCCGACGCACCAGAGGCCCGGCGCGATCAGGCCATCCGTGTTGATGAACCGGCCTGCCCGCTCGTCGAAGGGAACGCCCTCGATCGCCGAAGAAGTGTAGCCGATGCAGGATATGACGAGCCCCACGGCAATGATCTCCGTTTCTCCGGTGTCGACAGCGCGACCTTCGGAATCGAGCCGGGTCTTCATCACCTCTATCGCTTCCACCCTGCCGTCGCCGATAATCCGCACCGGACGGCGGAAGAAATCGAGCGCAATCGAAACCGGCCTCGACAAATCCGGGCCGGCGGCTGCGAACTTCCGCAGCACTTCAACCACGCGGCGCTGGCCGGTTTCGAGGCTGGCGTCGGCTTCGCGGGGCGGGAAATCGGCTTCGCGAACGATCGGAGTTGCGCGCTCCAGATCGCCCAGTTCGCCCGCTTCCTTCAGCGTGAAGCTGGCCTGGTGCGGCCCGCGCCGGCCAAGGAGATGGATGCGCTTGACGCCGGACCTCGAAAGCGGATCGAGCGCGTGGTTCACGATGTCGCTGTCCTGCAGTTCCTGCACTGTCTTGGCGAGGATGCGCGTGCAGTCGATGGCGACATTGCCGTTGCCGATGACAGCAACGGCCTCTGACAGGAGCGGTGGTTCGAGGCCGGCGAAATCGGGGTGGCCGTTGTACCAGCCAACGAAAGCCGCCGATCCCAGCACGCCGGGAAGATCGTCTCCGGGAATGCCGAGCGGCCTGTCGTGCGGGGCCCCCACGGCGAGGACGACATCATCGTAGAGCGCGGTCAGTTCGGCGACGGAGACATCCCGGCCGACGCACACATCGCCGCAGAATCGCACCCGCCTGTCGGTGGCGACGGCATCATAGCGGCGCGATACCGCCTTGATCGACTGGTGATCGGGCGCGACGCCGGCCCGGATCAGGCCATAGGGTGTGGGCAGCTTGTCGATGATGTCGATCCGGACTTCGTCTCCGAACGCCTTCAGTGCGGCTTCAGCCGTGTAGAAGCCTGCCGGGCCCGATCCGATGATTGCCAATGTGCGCATGTTCGTCCTCCGCGCGATCCCGTGGCGGGATTTCCGGCTGCAGGCAAGAATGCTATTGTCCGGGGTGATTCAGTACGGCTTCCAGACAAGCCTGCATCGCGTTCACGGTGGCCGGTGTCATGCCGATGAAGGCGCGGCGGGCATCGGCCGGATCACTTTCCCGCACGAACAGGTCGCGGTCGATCAGCGTCTTGATCCAGCGCAGGGCCGTTGTGGTGGGCACGGCGGCGGCGATGCAGAGGCTGGACACGCTGACCCGCCGGCCTTCCATGCGTGCCGCCGACAGGTCGAGCAGCATGTCCCACGCCGGGTCTGCGAAAAGGTCGACGGCAAAAAAGCGGTTGCGCGCGCGGCGGGCCTTGATGTGGGTGCGGATGCGGGCCGGATCGATCGGGCGCGGGCCTTCACCTGACCGGCCGGCGGCCAGCTCGGCGATTGCCGCGGCCACCCGGTCTGCGTCGCGCTTCAGTGCTGCGATGCGGTCTTCGGGCGAAAAGGGGTTGGTGGCATCGCCCGCACCGACGGATCGGACGGCGTCGGCCACTGCTGCTGCTATGTCGTTTGCAGAGGCTGGCGCCTGCAGGATGTGAAGCGGGCAACCCAGCAGCAGACCGACGCGATCGGCGTCCTCGTCCCGTGCTTCCACGATCAGCAGGGTGTGGGCATGGCGGCGTTCCGCCAGAAGAGCCGCCAGTTCCGGGCTGGCGAGGCTGGCCGTCATCAGCAGGATGTCGGGCTGTTCGGCGCGGACGGCTTCCAGCAGATCGCCATCGGCGCTCCTGACCCTGACCATGCTGTCAGCGACTGGAAAAGCGCGTCCGGCGGCAAGCAGAAGCGTCTGCAATCCGGCCGAAACATTCGGATCGGACATCGGGTAATCGTGCATGATTATGGCCTCAACCTGTTGCAAAGGATTGATTTTCCCTGTAGCAGGTTTTGCCGCGCCCTTACCGCGGGTTCCAATTGCTCCAGAGCGGACCTGTCCGCGCTCAAGCTTTCGCGTGATGCGTGGCACCAGTTCCGCCGACCCTGGAAAAGTGTTGCGCCCGGTTGCCCGAAAGGTCAACCGGCCACCGGCGGGAGAGGCGCCGTCCACATCAGCGGGCTTGTCCGGGTCTTGAAGGAGGATCGGGGTCGGCCCCTTGCGGCTGATAGGAATGACATGGGCGAAGTGCCGTTTGCACGGGCTGTTGGTGCAGCGCCTTCAAGGGCGCTGCGGGGTTCTGCCGATCTTGTCGGATCGTCTCCGGCGATGCGGGAACTTCGTTCATCCATCGCGAGGCTTGCCGCAACCGAAGCCACGATCCTGCTTTCGGGGCCATCGGGCTCGGGAAAAGAGAATGTGGCCCGGGCGCTGCATGCGCAGGGCGCGCGCTCGGCCGGCCGTTTCGAGGCAGTGAACTGCGGAGCGATCCCGCATGATCTTGCCGAGGCCGAGCTGTTCGGCGCCGAGGCCGGAGCCTATACCGGTGCGATCAAGGCACGGATCGGCCGGGTTGAGGCGGCGAGCGGGGGCACGCTGTTTCTGGACGAGATCGGCGATCTGCCGCTGCCGTTGCAGGTGAAGCTGCTGCGCGTGCTGGAAACCCGCGAGGTGGAGCGGCTGGGGGGGG